>Ga0307489_10003767_pt1 | contig 10024 bp, 15 predicted proteins | sample SB12metaG_FD_202247 | JGI IMG/M metagenome (GOLD analysis project Ga0307489, IMG submission 202247) | Sea-ice brine microbial communities from Beaufort Sea near Barrow, Alaska, United States - SB 1.2 | ecosystem: Environmental > Aquatic > Marine > Coastal | place: USA: Alaska | collected...
TCACGGCTCTGCGCTTCAGCGGCGACAGCGGCCTGCTCCTCGCCACCAGCTGGGACTGCGGGGTGCGGCTCTACGACGCCGACCCAGTTGCGGAGTCCAGCGCTCTGCGGCAACACTTCGTGGTGAGTGTCATTGGGAGGAGGGACACAGACGAGACACCCACACCGAGTCGACCGCCCACGACGCAGCACTCGCCCGCCCACGCGCGCGCTCCTCGCCTCCTGCACCCCGCTCGCGTCACGTCCATCCGAGCAACAACTCACAACTTTCATCTACAATTTGAACGTCTCTCTCCCTCCTTCGCGATCTGCTCGTATATGTCTTCCGCTCATCCGCTTTAGCCCGTGTGCACTCAGGCTGCCGGTCCGGTGTTCGACGCGTGCTTCGCCGAGGCGGGGTCCACGAGCGTCATCAGCGGCGGGCTGTCCGGCGCGGTCACGCGGCACGACCTCATGACGGAGGCCGAGGACGTCGTGGGCACGCACGACGTAGGGCGTGGCAGATGTATCTCGCCACATCGTAGTACGATGCCATTTAACTCAATACAAAACGATGGTTCAGAACGCGTGTCGACGACTTGGCGGGCAATATGTGCTTGGCCCTAGGCTGAGGGCGCGGTGAAGTGTGTGGAGTACGACGAAGACACCGGCAGGGCTTTCCCTCGGTACACTGGTACACCATGAGCAACCACTCAGGCCGAGCTGATGCGGCCTGTCAGGTCGCGCTGACGCGGGGACCAAGGGCCAGGCCGGGGAGGAGGAGGCGGCCCGGAGTGTACAGATACGTTGATACAGTGCGAGCAGATAGTCGGGTTGAGCTGAAGCGGGAGCGAGCGGTCATACCAGGGAGAAGGGTACAGCGAGAGTGTACGGTTACACCGGGACAGTACGCGCGAACAGTCAGGTAAAGGTAAAGTGGGGACGCTTTGTGACCCTTTAGAGCGGGATGGTGATCAGCGGGGGGTGGGACAGCAAGCTCAAGGCGTGGGATACACGGCAGGGGCTTACACTCGTCCACTTTTTGGCTCAATGTGAGCACCTCATGTGGGATGGGGGATGCATGTAGGTGATGTATAGGGGTTGCTCAGGGGATAGAAGGGGGAATCAGGGTGTATGGGGTTTATTTTGTGTCAGAAACGGCACAGGTTGAGCTGAAAAGTGGATGAGTGTAAGCCCCTGATACACGGCTGCCGGCCGAGCGCCGGTGCGTGGCGGAGGTCAACTTGCCGGGCAAGGCAGGGCCTTAGCCTGCCAGCTATTGGGAGTGAGCGTCATGGGGTGCCAGTGCCAGTTTACTCAAATGACGAGGGTTCAAATTTCAAAGTGTGATGGATGACGCAGCGAGCAACATCTGGCAGGCACTGGGGCAAGGTGTACAGCATGAGCCTGGGGCCGCGGCGACTGGTGGTGGCCATGGGCCCGGGCCGCCAGGCAGGGGGGGTGCCCAGATCGAGCACTCCATCGACGTTGCGTTCCGACAAACCAAGACCGCGCGTCTGTATGCTCATTTACCCGGAAGGTAGACAAGCTCCAATCTCGATTAACGTGCTTGTTCTCAACGACCCTGCTGCCAGGTGCAGATCTTCACACCCGTGGTAGGACGGTGCAGGTCAATCCTATCAAACCCACGTTGAAAGCGCCTGGAATTAAGCTCTTAAAACTGGAATTTGACAAACCGCTTTCAAATTTTGCTTTCAAATTCAACTTGCGCCGCTACACCGTGGGGCTGACGCTGGGCGGCGAGCCGGAGCAGAGCCGCGAGTCCAGCCTCAGCCACCAGAGCCGCACTGTGCGCTGCTTTCCAGACGGCACCGGTACGGTCTCTTCGATTAAATGCTCACGTTGAGCGGTGTCGTATGAGGTGACAGGACCATATTGAGCCACCAGAGCCGCAGTGTGCGGTGCTTTTCGAGCGGCACTGGTAAGGTCCGGTATGGAATGGAGCTCTTTGGTAAAACGAACTTATTGATCCGTGTCGCATCAGGTGAATGGACCAAATCAATTGATTACTCCCGGACAGCACAGATTAGGCCCCGGTATCATCCAAATTAATACGGTCAATTCACCTCATGCGATACCACTCGGGACATTTCACAAAAGAGCTCCATAAGCTACCGGGCCACACCGGTGTCATCTGGGAAGCACTGCACGACGTCATTGTGGTCAAGTCATCTAATACGGTACCACTCAATGTGGACGTTTCACCAACTTGCTCGGTGTGATAGCGGGCCTTTCACACGGGGTACGCGCTGGGGTCCGTGGAGGGGCGGGTGGCAGGGGCTTACACTCGTCAACTTTTCAGCTCAACCTGAGCCGTTCCTGACACAAAATACACCCTTAGCACCCCCTAACACCGCACAATACCTCCTAAACATCCCCCAGGCAACGCCCAAATGCACCCCCTATCCCACAGAAAGCGCTTACGTTGAGCCAAAAAATGGACGAGTTTAAGCCCCTGGCGGGTGGGCATCGAGTACTTCGACCAATCAGAGGAGGCCCAGGCCAAGAAGTACGCGTTCAAGTGCCACCGCACAAAAGAGGGCGGGGCCTGGCCACTCGTTCCCTGACTGTATGCTCATAGTGCACCCGAACACACTCGCCTTATCCTGCTCCCTAGCCTGGCCTGTCGTTCCCTTTTCAGCTCATCTTTATGTTGCTCTGCCCCTGAAACCACTGGCAGTTATCCCACTTGATACCATGAAGATTCGAACATGTTTATCGGTTTTGCTGAAACGAGGAATCGTGTGCTGGTATACCATACGCAGGGCGGCGGCAATGGTGTACAGGTGTATGACGAAGTGCGTCAAACCACTTAGACACTTAGCAACAAGTAGTACTAAGTCGTCCAAATGGAGCGTTCTGATTGGTCGAGCGGGACGAGTTAGCACTAAGTCTCACTAAGTGTCTAAGTGGTTTCACGCACTTTGTCGTACTATGAGCAAAGCAGCCTCGGGGAGTGGGTCGGGACCCTGGCAGGCGGGGGAGTGGAGACGGTGCACCCGGTACACACCATCGCGTTTCACCCGCGGGGCACTTTCGCGACGGGCGGCGGCGACGGGCTGGTCAATGTGTGGGACGGGGCCAAAAAGAAGCGGCAAGGCCCAAGGACTGCTTGCTACCCTAGACCCTAAACCCTAAACCCTAAACCCTAAACCCTCAACCCAAAACCCTAAAACCTAAACCCTAAAACTCATACTGCACCTCTCCCGCTGCTAAGGGCCCGCATTTCGACCAACCAGACCCTTCTAATCCAAACCTGGAATTAGAGTGCGCCCGGTACACTTCGGGCGCGGACATCATCTTGAGCAATCATGTTTGCTCATAGCACGGTATGTAAACGGGACAAGTTGCTTTCACACTGGGTTAAATACCCACGAGCATGAGCACGGTGCACGTGGATGTGAGCGGGCCGTGCCCCGCGGCTGTACCTAAATCCTGAACCCCAAACCCTAAACCCTAAACCCTCAACCTTAAACCCTAAACCTGTGGATGTGGTTGGGCCGTGCCCCGCGGCTGTACCAGTTCCCGCGGTACGCCACGTCCATCGCGGCGCTGGCCTTCAGCGCGGAAGGTAGGGCGGTGCAGGTTGACCCTATCAAACCCTAGTTCAAACCGCCTGGAACTAAGCACTTGAAACTAAAACGGGATATGCTGCTATTCACTTGTGCTTTCAGATTTAATTTGCGCCGCTACAGCAAGGCGACCGCCTGGCCGTGGCGGCCAGCTACGCCGGGGAGGAGGGCGAGCGCGCCGCGCCGCACGACGCCATCTTCGTGCGCGCCGTCACCGAGGCGGAGGTCACGCCAAAGGACGCCATGCGATGACAGGTCGGTCAAGGTGAGGGATGCATGCTAACATGGCGGCAAGGGCGAAAGCCTGGTGCCTCCTTGACATGCACGCGGAAGTGCTCTTTCCTCTCTGGAGCGGTGCATGGTGAGGCTTGGTGAGGCTTGGTGAGGCTTGGTGAGGCATGGTGAAAGGCGCATTACGAGTGGATCACGGGGAGAGGGGGAGAGATGCAATGTGATGGATAGCATGATTACAGTCGACGATAGGAAACTCATGGAGCCTGCTGGCTTCGACTTTGGCAGGTCTGCGCACATATTCGTATAGAGTTTTTTTAGTGACGTTTTCGAATAAAACGCTAGCTAGGAAGGTAAAAACTAGATGGGGCGATGCGAGTTGACAGCATCAGAATTCGTGTTGAAATTGCCTACGGTTTCAGCGCTTGGGACTGTAGTGTAATGAACCGCCTTCAAACTTTATTAATATGAACTTGCGCCGCTACAAGTAGAGCATCACAACCGAACCTAGTTTCCTAAAACCACGAATGGCACCCCAAGCTCAGCTCCTGCCTGGAGGGTGCAAACCAGGGGCTTCCACTGGTCCTCTTTTCAGAACATCCTGAGCTGTTTCTGTAACTGAAACTACCCTGATGCCACGAGATGTATCCCGCCGCGGGGAGGCAAGGTGTTTGTGTAAATTGTCATGACACAGAGTTGCGCGAGCGTGTGCGTGCGGCTTCATCTTGGTTGTTATGCACGCTACATATTGGGATTTTGGGTTTAAGGTTTGCGGTTGAACCCTGAACCCTAAACCCTAACCCTAACTTGATGACGTGGCGGACAATTAGTTACCTTGGTTCCTGATGACACCACCCGCTCGCTCACTTCCCACACACGCGCAATGCGCGCGGTGAGCCCGACGGTGTGTCCGATGGTGGGAGGGACCTTCGCGGCACGCTCGAGGCTGGTGGCGAGGGCCTGCCTGCGCCGGGGGGCGCCGGGCATACCGCGCGCGCCTTCGCAGTACCACCAACTTACAAATGGGCACTGCTGGCGGAGGAGTGTCGTTGACACCGCCGCCGCCGCCGCCGCCGCCGGCCCCCCGCTGCGCCCGCGCCCACACACCGCCCGCTTCGCCACTACCACCGCCGCCGCCGCGGAGCAGCAGCAGCCGGGGTACGGTCAAGCAGACCTTGCCATTTCTCTCCAGGTCCATCCAACGCATTTTGCGCCCTCGTTTCCTGAGGAGTTGGTTGGCATTCCTGTGACGTGGCGAGCGATATCCGCCAGGCCCGAAGCCGGGGGCGTTCGTGATGGCGCCCCCGGTGACCGCACCGCCGCGGCCCCGGGCCGACGCGAAGCTGCCGGCGTTCGACTACACGGCACTAGCCGCATCGGTGTGCGAGATACACAACCTGGCGGTGCCTACCAAGGCAGGGCCGGGGAAAGCTTACGAGCACGCTCCCCGTCACTGCCACCGACAGGCTCCCACGGCGCTGCACCTTACTCACGTGTCGAGGCGTTGCTCTACCCCAGAGAACATTGGAACGCAGACTGTACCATTAGCTCATCGTCTAGATACAGGCTGTACATGAGTACCATTCGTGCCGCCGATAAAACGAGGGTTGTGTTTAATGCGAGGGTTGTGTTTAATGCGATGCGTTGGGCTAAGTTGAGAGCACTATTAGATGCACCCCAGAGCACTATTAGATGCGCCCCTGCGTTGCGGTGGAGATAGCGGTGCAGGCGGACGCGTACACGCTGGTGCTGGGGCTGCGGGGGCTGGAGGGCAAGCTGGCGCTGCACGTGTCGTGGCACCCCAACGCCGCGCGCGTCTGCCTGGGTGGGGCGCAAACACAGTGGAGAATTCTTTTTATAACGTTTCATCGAGCCCCCAGACGCTTCACATGGTGAGCTTAACCAACCCTCTCCGCAAGAGACCCTTTTCAGCTCCAGCCGTCACTGGTGGTAGCTTTGGCTGCAGGGCCTCATACGGCGTCCCCATTTCAGCTCCTCCGCGAGCCATTACGGCTATGAAGGCACCACAAGTATCCCCACGTTGAGTGCTCGAAGGTGCTGGCAGTTGAGCTAGTACGGACACCAGTGTCAGGCCAGGGAGGAGGGTGCGGCGAGTGTGTACGGGTACACTGGTACACCATGAGCAAACAGCGCAGGAAGGAGTGGGCGGGCCCTGCGGCGAGGCCCGCCACCGCCGCGCGTGCACAAGACGGAGCAGCTGTCGTTCGGCGCCGAGTGCCACGCCAACCTGCGCGACCTCATCCTCGTCGCCGTCACGCTCCCCGAGCCCTGGAAGGGGGTTGTTGAGCCCACGCACACGCACTTGACCGACATTGTCTTCCTCCTTCTCCTTCTCCTTCTCCTTCTCCTCCGCGCGTCTGTATCAGCGTGCGCCCTTAAGGTACCCGGTGAATCATGCCCCGCTCTCAGCTCGGGTGCTCATGCTGGTTCCCACGGTAAGTCATGCTCCGAGCTCGGTTCGACTGCCTCGTGCTTGTTCTCAACGACCCAACCCTAAACCCTAAACCCTAAAACCTAAACCCTAAACCCTCAACCCCAATCCCTAAACCCTAAACTCTAAGACCCTCCTAGCGGGGAGCGCATGGCGACCTTCACATTCGCGGAGCGCCCGGGGGCGGAGGCGGCGTTCTACCTGCACTGCGAGGTGCAGGGGCGGAACAGCAACGCCGTGCTGGTGGACGCGCGCGGCGGCAGCGGCCGCCCGGGCGTGGGCGACATCGTGGCGTGCGCCTACCAGGCAGGCGCGCTGACGCTTTGTCCGCAACTCTGTATGGGCATTTCAACCAGGCGATATACCGAATCGGTCAATTAAACAGCACCCTATGACGCGATGGGCAACATCTAGCAGGCCCTCGCTCCTTCACACTCAGCGCTCCAGCTCGACCGACGTTGTGTTCCGCCGATGACATCCTATGACGAGAGGATCGTTACCACGCTATTCATCCCCGTCTATTAAGTAATCCATCGATGCGTCATCTTATGACGCGGCGAAAATACCACACTGCAACGAATCGAGTCCGTGCGTCTGTGTGAGCATGCACCCTGAAGGTACCCGGTAAGTCACGGGGGCACATTCGATCAGGTCTTGAATGGCAAGTGCTTGTTGACAATGCCCTTCCTGCCAAACCCTAAACCCTAATGCCCCTCCTGCCAAACCCTAATGCCCCTGCTGCCAGGTGGGCGCCGCGCAGACCAGCGTGCGGCCCATCTCGCCGGGGTTCAAGTACTCGCCCCCGCCGCCGGCACCCGGCAGGGGGGGTTACTGAGCAAAGGCATTCAAGCGACGTTGAATGTTGAATCTCCTCCACATCTTCCTCGCGTCTGGATACGAATTCACCCTGAAGGTAAGACATGCTCGATATCGGCTCGAGTGCTAGTGCCTGGTCTGTGAGCCGTAAGTAATGACTTGGCTAGTAAGTACTCGGACGAGTTATTAACTCGTCAGATCACTTACTTACGAACTCAACTTACTTAGCTAACAGACCAGGCACTAGTTCCCAATGACCTTCCCGCCTGGGATCCCGCCGCAGTCGGTAGCGACGGCGGCGGAGTGGCAGGCCGCGGTGAGCGCGGCGGTGGGTGGGTGCAGGTTGACCCGATGAAACCCGAGTTGAAACCGCCTGGGACTTAGGGCCTGAAACTAAAGTGTGATATACTACTTTCGAACTTTGCTTTCAAATTCAACTTGCGCCGCTACACGGCGGTGGCGCTCGTCGCGTCCGGCGGCGGCAAATCGAAAAAGGCGTTCAAGTCCGAGGCAGGGGCTTACACTCGTCCACTTCTCAGCTCAACTTGAGCCGTTTGTGACACAAACACACCCCCTAAGACCCCCTGGCACCTCGTAAACGCCCCCTTAAGACCCCCAGAATGCACCCCCTGGCCCATAAAAAGCGCTTACTTTGAGCTGAAAAGTGAACGAGTGTAAGCCCCTGGTCCGAGGCGGCGGCGGCCAAGGCAGCGGCCAAGGTAGGGCGGTGCAGGTTGACCCTATCAAACCCACGTTGAAACCGCCTGGAACTAACCGCTTGAAACTAAAGTGTGATATACTGCTTTCAAACTTTGCTTTCAAATTCAACTTGCGCCGCTACACCAAGGCGGCGGCGCGCCCACCGCCCGGCAGGGCCGCCGCCGAGACTGCTTGCTCATCCTGAACCCTAAACCCTAAACCCTAAACCTGAGCCGCCGCCGAGACCGCTCGCTCATTCTGTACCAGCCTGCCTGTACACACGAGACCGCATCGATTCAGTGCCTTACAGTAGTGCTTAGACCCTAGAATAGTAATACCTAAACCTTAACAAAACCATAAACCATGAAACCCTTTTTTACTCTGAACCATAAACCCTAGTGGTAAGTAGATGACGGCCCTGGCGCCCGGGATCGAGGCGGGGATGGTGCGTGCGTTTCAGGGTGTGAGCCCGGCGCTGGCGGCGGCGCTGGCGGCGGGCGCGGGCCTAGCCCCGGGTGCCACGCCGGACGCCGTCGACGAGGCCGCGTGGGCGGCGCTGCACGCGGAGTGGCTGTTCTGGGTTGACTCCACCACAGCCGCCGCCGCCGCCGTCGCCGCGGGCCCGGCGCCGCCGCCGCCGCCGGGGGGTGTCACTCCCGCCGCCGCCGCGCTCGCCGCCGCGGGGTGGTGCGCTGAGCAGCAGCAGGGCCTACCAGATACCGCTTACCACACGTCGTAAGATGCGATGCCATCTAACTCAAGCAAATTGGCCTTCAAAATGCGTTGGATGACGCGGTTGTTGGCAATATCTGGCAGGCCCTGCGCAGGGGCAGCTGCTGATGCACGGGGGCGTCTCCACGCCGCTGTCCGCCGCCGCCGGCGCCGCCGACCCCTCCGCCGCCGGCGGGCCCGTGGGTGCGCTGTGGACCGCTGTGTACGGCGGCGCCGGCGACGCCGACGTGTTCCGCCGCGAGCGCGACCGCCTCCTCCAGGAAAGGCGGTGCAGGTTGACCCTATCAAACCCACGTTGAAATCGCTTGGATTAAGCTGGTAAAACTGGATTATGACACACCGCATTCAAAAACTGCTTTCAAATTTAACTTGCGCCGCTACATCCAGGGCGTCCGCACCGCGCTGAAGAAAAACACTGCGAAAGTCAAAGCCTTCGAGAAGCAATTACTCGACGCTTCAGAATTGGAAGTGACCAAAGGCAAAGCGGATGAACTCATGGTTGGGTGGTGCTGGTGCAAGTTGCAACTCTTGTTGAAAAAGGATCGTTTCAGTGATTGAAATCGAAATATGACAAGACTGGTTTCATGTTTTGCTTTCAATTTCAACGTGCGCCCCTACCTCATGGCGTACCATTACCAGTACGTGGCGGGCCAGGCGTTCCTCGAGGTCATTGACTTTCAAACCGGCGAGACAAAAAAGGTGGACGTTGACCCGCTGAAGGGCCCAATTTTGGTTGCGGAAAAGTTGTACAAGCGCGCGCGCAAACAGCGGCGCACGGCTGGCGCGGTGGACCCGTTGCTCGAGGTACGCCCTCGCAGACACTGCTCGCCACGTCATCCATCGCATTATGAGCCCTGGTTTCTCGAGTCAAACGGAATCCTGTGACGTGGCTATGGCTAGCAATATCTGTCAGGCCGTAGGTGGAGGCGGCATCTGCCGAGGCGGAATATTTGGAGCAGGTTGAATTCACGGTGACGGAGCTGACCGGGGAGGGCGGCGGCGGAGAGGGTGGCCGGTCGGACGACTTGCTCACCTTGGAAGAGATCAGCCTGGTAGGGCAGTTCAGGTTGCACCTATGAAACCCGCGTTGAAAGCGCCTGGATCTAAGCGGTTGAAAGTATAATTTGATGAAGCGCTTTCAACTTTTGCTTTCAATTTCAACTTGCGCCGCTACAGCCTGGAGCTTGTGGAGGCGCGGCTGATGGCGCCGGTCGGTCGGGGAGCGGCCGGACAGCTCAAGCGCGAGGAGCAGGCCAAGGTATGGCCCGGCAGATATCGCTCGCCGCGTCATAGGATGCCGTGTACCTCAAGAAACGAGGCTTTGCAACGCGTCAACGGATGTTTTGAGAAACACTTAGCAGGCCCTTGGGCGAGGCAAAGGGCGGGGGCAAGGGGAGTAAGGGCGGAGCGGGGGGTAAGGGCGGCAAGGTTGGGCGGTGCAGGTTGACCCTGTCAAACCCATGTTGAAACCGCCTGGAACTAATCGATTGAAGCTAAATTCTGATGAACTGCTTTCAAAGTGT
>Ga0307489_10003769_pt1 | contig 10021 bp, 16 predicted proteins | sample SB12metaG_FD_202247 | JGI IMG/M metagenome (GOLD analysis project Ga0307489, IMG submission 202247) | Sea-ice brine microbial communities from Beaufort Sea near Barrow, Alaska, United States - SB 1.2 | ecosystem: Environmental > Aquatic > Marine > Coastal | place: USA: Alaska | collected...
GGGTCAGCCTGGGGTCAGCCTGGGGTCAGCCTGGGGTCAGCCTGGGGTCAGCCTGGGGTCAGCCTGGGGTCAGCCTGGGGTCAGCCTGGGGTCAGCCTGGGGTCAGCCTGGGGTCAGCCTGGGGTCAGCCTGGGGTCAACCCGCACCGCCCTACCGTGCGCTGGATGGGGCTCGAGCTCGCGCCGCCCATTCCGCACGCCAGGGGCGGGACACTCCTCCACTTCTCACCTCAACCCATGTCGTTTTTGGTCAGTGAGCCGTTTTGTGTCCAGTTTGTGACGACGAGTCATTGAACCATCGATCTTGTTATACGCTACTGAAACCGCACAACACATCTCACAAAAAAATGCTTACGTTGAGATGAGAAGTGGAGGGGTGTGAGTGAGCCCCTGCCGGACGCCATGCGCTCGCCCGCCTCGTCACCGAACATGGCCGTGAACATTCCCTCGATGTGGCGGCGCAAGTTGAAGTTGAAAGCAAACGTTGAAAGCAGTTTATGAGATTCCAGTTTCAAGCGCTGAAACCTTAGTCGCTGTCAACACGGGGGTTGATACTGTGAACCTGCACCGCCCTACCTCGATGCCCGGTGCTGAGCCGTCCACTCGCGCGCCCAGCTGTAGCGGCGCAACTTGAATTTGAAAGCAAACCTTGAAAGCAGTTTCTCATATGGTAGTTTCAAGCGCGGATACCAAGGACGCTTTCAACACGCGTCTTGATAGGGTCCACCTGCACCACCTTACCCAGCGGATTCCGAGGGTCGAACTGCGATTTCGAGGTGTAGAGGAGCCGCCAGTTGCCTTGTTGTAGCGGCGTAGGTTGACATCGAAAGCAACGTTTGAAAGCGGTTCATCACATTTCAGTTTCCAGCGCTGAAACCAGGCTTGCTTTCAACTCGGGGTTCACAGGGTTAACCTTGCACGACCCCACCTTGTATCTCCGGGCGAGTCGCGGGGTCGGGGAGCCCGCCCGAGGTGTAGCGGTGCAAGTTGAAATTGAAAGCAAAGTTTGTAAGCGGTTCATCGTGCTTTAGCTTCAAGCACTGAGACCAACCGCGGTCGACATGGGGACAACCTCGGGTCGGACTGGGGTCAATCTGGGGTCAACCGGGGGTCAATCTGGGATAAACCTGGGGTCAACCTGGGGTCAGCCTAGGGTCAACTTGGGGTCAACCCGGGTCAATCTGGGGTCGACATGGGGTCAACCTGGGGTCAACCTGGGGTCAACATTGGGTAAAACCCGGGGTCAATCTGCTCCACCCTACCGAGGCCTCCAGGCGTGTCACAGCGTCGGCGATGGCGCTCTCGTCGGAGGGGGTGGCGGCGGCGCCACGGCCGGTTACGAGGGTCGTGCCGGGCAGCACTGGTGCAGTTTGTTTCCAGCTTGCACCTGAAACCTGACGTCTGCTCAACCCAGATGGTGCACCCGTACACACTCGACGCGACCGTCCCCGGCCTGGCCACTCAGCCACTCGTTCCATGACCGTGCGCGTATTGGGTAAAGTGCATCCGCAATCACTCGGCGCATCCTCCTCCCCGGCCGCGGCCTGGCCACTCGTTCCCTGATCGTGCGCGTATAGGGTACCAGTGTACCCACACGCACTCGCCGCATCCTCCTCCCAGGCCCCGGCCTGGCCACTCGTTCCCTGACCGTGCGCTTATAGGGGACCAGTGTGCCCGCACACACTCGCCGCATGCTCCTCCCTGGCCTGGCCACTAGTTCCCTGACTATTTGCTCTTGTGTACCGGTGTACCCGCACTCACTCGCCGCATCCTCCTCCTCGGCCGCGGCCTGGCCACTTGTTCCCTGACCGTGCGCGTATAGGTGGGCATTGTATCCGCACACACTCGTCCTGACGTCTCACCTCCGACGCCGCGCAGGCGCGACAGCAGCAGCTGCTCCGCTCTCTCCGCCTCCGCCTCCACGACCACGTCAGCACCCGCAGCCAGGGGCTTACACTCGTCCACTTTTCAGCTCAACTTGAGCCGTTCCTGTTCCATAATACACCCTGAACACCCCCCTACTGCTCCGTATTACCTCATAAAAACCCCCTAGCCGCCTAGGCAACCCATAAATGCGGCCCCTATCCCACAGAAAGCGCTCAAGTTGAGCTGAGAAGTGAACGAGTGTAAGCCCCTGCCCGCACCCGATGCCTCCTCCCCTTCGCCGGCCTTCGCCGCGGCGGCAACCGCGCGGCGGCTGAGACGGCGGCCCGCCCGGAGCCGCGGTGGCGGCGGCGCCTGCGGCAGGGCCGCGCACACCAGTGACACAGCCGCCATCTATATCTCAGCCGATGCCGCGGGTGGCTTCAAGTGTGGCGGGAACGGCCTGCATGGTTAAATGGTTGCAGGGCAGGCGCGAGACGGCACCGATGCCACTGCTGATGACGTGGCAAGGGCGAGAAAAGTGAAAACAGTTGCCATCGCGAAGGTCAGGTGACTTGTACCTTGAGCGCGCGCCGGCATTCGACGCGCCCCCGGCCTGAGACACCCGCCCGCCACCGCCTCACCGGTTGGCATACATCGACCCGCGGCCCGCGTGCGGCGCTCCGGCAAACAGTGTAAGCCGCAGAGCTCGATATTCAGTATATATAAAAGCAACGACTCCATTCCCTTCAACGACGCACGAGGCTCCGCTCCGCCCGTCACTCGTGTGCGGCGCGCCCTCCCGCCCGTCACGTGACCTGCGGTGGCAAGTGTGTTCCGCTCCCGGCGGCGGCGTCGGCGGCGGCGGCGGCACACACCCGCGTGTGCGACCACACCGGTCACACCCCGCCGGCCGGGGCTTACACTCGTCCACATTGCAGCTCAACTTCAGCGCTTTGCACGGGATAGGGGGTGCGCGTAGGGGTTGGACAGCCCGTGTTAAGGGGGTGTTAGGGGGTGTTGAGGGTGTGAAGGATGTTGTCTTGTGACAGACACGGCTCAAGTTGAGCTGAAAAGTGGACGAGTGTGAGCCCCTGCCCGCCGGCTGCAGCAGCCAACGGACCGAAAGCTGCAGACTCCGAAGTGCAGATTGTGAAGATGGCTGACGAATACCGCGGTTTCGGTTCCCCGGCGTCGCCAGCGCCAGCGCCATCGGCGGGAGCGTCGCTCGCGCCCCGGTCCCCGTCCCAATCCCCCGTGTCGCCAGCGCCAGCGCTAGCGTCCGCGGCGGGAGCGGAGCGTCCGCGCCCCCTCGCGTCAAGGTCAGGGGCTTACACTCGTCCACTTCTCAGCTCAACTTGAGCCGTGTCTGACGCACAAAAGCACCCTACACACCCTAAATACCCCAACACCCCCTGAACACGGGCCACACAACCCCTACGCGCACCCCCTATCCCATACAAAGCGCTCAAATTGAGCTGGAAAGTGGACGAGTGTTAGCCCCTGGTCCAGGTCACTGTCGTCGCTGCGGCTGCCGTCATCGCACGCGCAGTCCACCGCATGGGACCGCTCCGTCCAGAGCCCGTCGCACCACCTCGCCAGCCCGAGGCAGGAGCTTACACTCGTTCCCATCTCGCTCAACTTGAGCTTACTCTGCCCCCTTCCGCTCAACTTCAGATAAGTTTGTTCTTCATTTAACCCAAATTAACCCGTGGATGCGTCCCGAAGGTGCTCAAGTTGAGCTCTTACGTGAGCGATGTGTCCCTCAGGTCCTCAAGTTGAGCTCTGAAGTGAGCGAGTGTAGGCCCCTGGCTCGAGGGAGCGTGAGCTGACGGTGCAGGCGACGCGGCAGGACTCCAAGATCAGGGACATGAGATTGGAGCTGGAGGAGCGTGAGCGGCTGCTGGCGCGCACCAAGGCGGCCATCGAGACGCTTCAGAACGACCTAGCGCGCGCGCACAAGGACGGAGATGGGTTGCGCGTGGAGACGCGCGAGCAGCTGGACGTGCAGGCACAGGGTTTACACTCGTTCACTTCTCAGCTCAACATAAGCGCTTTCTGTGGGACAGGGGTGCGTTCAGGGGTTATTCATGGGGTATTTACAGGGTGTTGAGGGAGTGTTAGTGGGATTCGGGGGGCGTTTATGTGTCAGAAACGGCTCAGATTGAGCTGAGAAGTGGACGAGTGTGAGCCCCTGGTGCAGGCGCGCCGCATCGCGGAGCTGGAACGGCAGCTGGCCACCCGCCATACGCGCGAGGATGAGGTGGACTCGCTCCAACAGCAAAAGGCGTCGGTCGAGGAGGAGCTCAGCGCCGCGCGCGGTACCGCCACGCGCCTCAACTCCGAGGTGGAGGCGCGCGGCGCGGCGGCAGGGCCTTACACTCGTCCACTTTTCGGCTCAATTTAAGCGCTGCCTGTGGGATAGGAGTGCATTCAGGGGTTGTTTTGGGGGGGGTTAAGAGGTGTCAGGGGGTATTAAGCGGTATCTAGGGTGTATTTTATGTTAGAACCGGCTCAAATTGAGCTGAGAAGTGGACGGGTGTAAGCCCCTGCGCGGCGGCGGCGGCGCTCACGGCCAGGGCTGAGGAGGCTGAGCGCACCGTGGCGCTCCAAAACACCACACTGCGTGAGTCCGAGGTAGGGCAGTGCAGGTTGACCCTATCAACCCACGTTGAAAGCGCCCGGATCTAAGCCCTTGAAGCTAAATTATATTTGACTGCTCTCACTCTTTGCTTTCAAATTCAACATGCGCCGCTATACCGAGGTGACCATCACGTCCCACGCGTTGAAGCTGGAGACGGCGGAGAAGGTGAGGCGGTGCAGGTTGAACCGATGAAATCCAAATTGAAAGCGCCTGGAACGCCGGAACACAGCGCTTGAAACTGAATTACGACAACCTGCCTTCAAACATTGCTTTTAATTTCGAACTTGCGCCGCTACATGAAGGAGCGCACGGAACAGGGGGACGTCATCCGGGGTAGGGTGGTGCAGGTTGACCCAATGAAACCCCAGTTGAAACCGCCTGCAACTAGGCGGTTGAAAGTGAAGCATGATATATTGCTTTCAACTTCTGGTTTCAGATCCGACTTGCGCCGATACACCGGGAGCTGATCTCCGCTGCGGTAAGGCGGTGCAGGTTGACCCTATGAAGCCCACATTGAAACCGCTCGGAAATCTTAGAACAACACGCTTGATACTAGGGTATGATGAGCCGCCTTCAGACTTCGCTTTCAAATTCAACTTGCGCCACTACACCGCGACCAAGCTTAAGGAGTCGCGCGAGTGGTTCGAGGCAGGGGCTTACACTCGTCCACTTCTCAGCTCATCGTGAGCACTTTTGGTCAGTCAGACGTTTTGGTCAGTGTCCAGTTTAGGACGAGCTATGACCCATTATATCTACTGAAGGTACCCAACGTATCCCACAAAAAATGCTCAGGTTGAGCTGCGAAGTGGACGGGTGTAAGCCCCTGGTTGGAGGGCGAGGCCGGGCAGCTGCGGGCGGCGCTGGAGGAGGCGGCGTCGCGGCACGAGGTAGGGTGATGCAGGTTGAACCGATGAAACCCATGTTGAAAGCGCCTGAATCTAAGCGCTTGAAACTATAATATGATAGACCACCTCCACACTTTGCTTTCGATTTCAGCTCGCGCCGCTTCAACGAGGATGCCATGGCGGAGGCGAAGGCGACGCTGCGGAAGCATCGCGAGGCGGCCGACTTCAGCCACGCCATACAGGCAGAGACACAAGTTTTCCCATAGCGACATCCAGGATGACAGTATCGATACTGTTATCTGCCATATTCCATATCGATGACCACATCGATATCCCATGGATATCCGATATCCCATATCGATATCCCGTATCGATATCCCACGTCGATGTCGGATCATATTTTGTCACTCTGCCTACAGGCGCGGCTTAGCAAGCTGCAGGGCAAGGTCAGCGAGTTATCTGAGAAGGAGGTCCGCATGCATGTCGCGCTGACGACTATGGCTGAGGAGGTGGCGGAGGCGCGGGCCGCGGCGGAGACGGAGTATTTGCGGCAGAGGCTTACACTCGTCCACATTTCGGCTCAACGTAAGCGATTTCTGTGGGATAGGGGTGCATTAAGGGATTGTTAAGGGGGTATTTTTGCCGGTGTTTAGGAGGTGTCGGGGGGTGTTGGGGGGTGTAAAGGGTGTGTCTCGTGCCAGATACGGCTCAGGTTGAGCTCAAAAGTGGACGAGTGTAAGCCCCTGATCTGCGGCGGATGGAGATTGAGAAGGCGCTGTATGAGTCGGCTTCGATCTTCAAGCATCAGATCTGGATGAAGGATGAGGAGGTGTCGCGGCTGAATTCACTGGTGTCAAGCCAGGGTGGCGGCGGCGGGGGTGCTGGGGGCAGGGTCGTCGGAGGCGGGTGTGGCGGGAGTGGTGGGTGCGGGGGCGGCAGCGTCGGGGGCGGAGGTGTCGGGGGCGGCGGCGGGGGTGTCGGGGGTGTTGGGTGCGGGCACGGCGGGGGTGTCGGGGGCGGGGATGGCCTCGCCTGGGGCGGCGTACATGTAACCGACGCGAGGGCGAGCAGGAGCGGGGTGAACGCGGGCGGTGGGTGGGTGTGGGTGGGTGCCGGGGACGGTCACGTCGGCGCCGGGGTGAACGCGGGCGGCGGCGGAGGCAGCGGCGGAGGCAGCGGCGGGCTTGGCGGCGGCGGCGGCAGAGGTGGGGGCGGGGTTGGGGGCGGCGGGGGAGGCGGGAGAGGCGGCGGTGGGGCTAGACGACCGGTACACTATGAGCAGACATACAGAGACGGCGGCGGGGGCGGTGGCGGCTGCGGGGGCGGCGGCGGGGGGGCGGAGGCAGGGGCTTACACTCGTTCACGTTAGATCTCAACATGAGCAACTCCAGGACACCGTCATGATTAAGTTGGGCTATACGGTGGAAGGAAGTGCTCAAGATGAGCTGAAACGGAAACGAGTGTAAGCCCCTGGGAGGAGGCCGAGCTGATGGCGCTGCACGCGATGCGGGACGAGTACCAGCGGCAGATGCTGGCCGCGGAGAGGGGGCAGGTCCAGGTGCTGGCGCAGATTGCAGCCAAGCTGGGCCGGTCGGACATTTGTGACAGGTCGGTCGACCGTTCAGTAGCGGCGAACCTGGCGGGCGGCACCGGGGGCGGGGGCGGGGGCGGGGGCGGGGGCGGGCCGGTGCACTATGAGCAAACAGGCAGAGGCGGCGGCGGAGGCGGGAGCGGAGGCCAGGGCGGGGGCGGGGGCAGAGCGGTACACTATGAGCGTACAGTCAGAGGCGGCAGCGGGGGCGCCAGCGGCAGGGGCAGCGAGGGCGGCGTTGGGGGAAGAGGACCGGTACACTATGAGCAAACAGTCAGGAGCGGCAGGAGCGGGGGGAGCAGGGGGGGTGGGATGGAGGAGGAGGAGCGGTGTCGGTACACAACGTGCATCCAGCCAGGGGCGGCGGAGGGGAGTGGCGGCGGGGGCGGCACCGGCGGCTGGGGAGGGGCGGCAGAGAGGGGTGGCGGCACGTGGAGTTTGGAGGACGTGCGACAACTCAGCGCAACCATCGGAGCACTGGACGAGAAACTGGGCACTGTATAGGGGTGTCAGGTGCTCATTGTGGGGGGGTTAGGTGCTGAATACAGGGCGGTCTAGTGTCCATTATAGGGGGGTTAGGTGCCCGTACAGGGGGGAGGTGCCCAATATAGGGGGTCAGGTGCCCATTATGGGGGGGTCAGGTGCCCATTTTAGGGGGGTCAGCGACACCATTGGAGTGCTGGACCGGAAACTGGGCACGGGGACCGAAGCCCCGAGCGTGTCACAACAGGCCCGTTAGATAAGTAGCCTAGGTCTTTAGATTTGAAACTCCGTACTAGTATGGTGCAACTGGGCAGAAGTTGGACCGAGCTTTGTTGTTTACACACCGTGTAAGGCCAGGCGCGGGCCACCCACCGGCAGCCCTGGCCTCCACCATCACTGACGCGCGTGGATCGCCGCCACGCCGTGCGTTCGTCACTCTCGTCAAGCTGACGGTTGTGTCTGTTGGTTTCCATTGTTGACACGACAGCTGACACGACGGCCACTCTGCTCTCTGCCGGTGGGGTTGGTAACGGTAAGCGTGAGAGGAGACGTCCGGGCCGGAAGGGAGTGGAATCCAGTGGAATATTCCTGCGGAGTCGCGCTAGCGCTCAGCGCGGGAAACGCATGAATCGTCGCGAAGAGGGGTATTGAGAACGACGACTTGAATCAGATCGGAGCGTGACCTTGACTCACATTACACGGAATGCTCATATGCAGACTAACAGATGTGCAGACTCTTTCGATTGAGTCGCTATTCTCGATGGTCCTCCTCGCCCCTCCGTGATGCGAAGCCGCCGCCAAAAAAGACGGCGCGAAAGCTGAAACTGGTTGCCGTCCACATCGGCGCAGTGCCACTCCATCCGCGCGTGTCACCACCTGTTTCGTCGCAAGAACGCGCCGCCTCTTCTCAAGCTTTCGCGTCGCCGGTGGTGCTCTCAGTAGAAGCTTAAAGAGCTCTCCGCCGCCTGCCACCTGTGCGCCCGAGGAGAATGGCTGGCCCGGCGATGCTGCGCATCGCGTATGACACCGCGCTCGTGCCCGCCGGCGGCGCCCAGGCAGGGCTACACCCGCACCACACGTTCCGACGTCCCCTCCTCATATACCGCGCAACGTGCGCCGCACTGTCCCTGCCCCTGCAACCTCTAGCCGCGGCGCTGGTGCAAATGGCAAATGGAAGGGGCGCTCCGCCGCTTTTCGATTTTGCGGATCCATTTGATACCTCCAAGATGCGTGTGTGAGCATGCGGGTTCGCGTGTAGAAGTCCTCGTCCCGGGGACCGGCGTGGTGTACCGCGCATGTGGGGTGGTTTCCGTTCGCGTCGCCGGCGGCAGCTTCTGCGCGTTCATCGCGGCGGCGCCGTCATGCGATCGTCCTCATGGCTCTTGACTTTGATACCTCGAAGACGCGTTAGGTGACCAACCACGCGACTGGCGGCCTGGCTCTACACCCAGGTGGTGACGGAGTACGCCGCGCCGGTGTCCGGCGGCATGACGTGTGAGGCCGCGGGCCGCCGCTTCCACGAGAAGTGCCTGCGCTCGCGCGGCCTGCTCGGTGCGTCCTCGATCTCCGATCCAAAGTTCCAAACGCTTTTTACTCGCCATTTGGTCGATCGTCACCAGAGAGGCGCTGAATTATGAGCAGCGTTCGGTGTGTGCTTCCGACGGGCAGCGCTCCACCATCACGCACACGCACACCCATGTCATGCCCTGTACTCGTCACTCACATCCGCCACTCCGCTCAACACCCACCTCCCTCCTCGAGTCCCCCACTGACGGGCACACTCACACTCACTCACCACAAACTCATATACTCACATACACTCACTGTTACACTCAAACACTCATATACACTCACACTCACACGCCCCTCCCCTCTCTCCCTATATTCCAGTGGAAGTGACGGCGGCGGAGGAGGCGGAGGAGCTGGAGTCAGCCCCCGTGCGACTGAACGCGCTAACCGACGACCCGGAGGCGCAAGAGAACGACGACAGCTACCTGGGGCCCAAGGCGCCGATCAAGATGGGCGCCAAGGAGTTCCCTGACCACTACGACATCATCGGCTTAGGTGGGGCCGCAGCATGTATTGCTCACCTAGCTGTTTGCTCGCAGTGCACCAATACATACACGTTGCACCTCCTCCTCCTCCTCCGCCCGTTCCCTCCTCCTCCTCCTCCTCGTTCTCCTCGTGCTCCTCCTCCTCCTCCTTCTCTTACTCCCTCCTCCTCCTCCTCCTCCTCCTCCTCCTCCTCCTGCTCCTCCTCCTCCTCCTCCTCCTCCTCCTCCTCCTCCTCCAGCTCCTGCTCCTCCTCCTCCTCCTCCTCCTCCTGCCCTCCTGCTCCTCCGCCTCCTCCTCCTCCTCCCCCTCCCCCTCCTCCTTCCTCCTTCCACTCCCCCTCCTTCTCCTCCTCCCCTGGCAGATGTTGCTCGCGATGTCGCAGGATGCCATCCATTGCTGGCCACCCTGTGTCAATTCAGCATCAGCTTGACTACTCTATGCCGACCATCGATAGCCATTCAACTGAAGCAACGTGGGCTTAGAGTGCATTAGGTGAACTGCCGGACAATCTGTGCTCGGCCCGCTTCATAGGGCGCGAGCG
>Ga0307489_10003771_pt1 | contig 10018 bp, 13 predicted proteins | sample SB12metaG_FD_202247 | JGI IMG/M metagenome (GOLD analysis project Ga0307489, IMG submission 202247) | Sea-ice brine microbial communities from Beaufort Sea near Barrow, Alaska, United States - SB 1.2 | ecosystem: Environmental > Aquatic > Marine > Coastal | place: USA: Alaska | collected...
ATCAAGACATCGGATACCGAACAACGCCGAGCCTGGTGGAATATTGTATTGCCGGGTCTTTTTGATTGTTTTTGATTGTTTTTCACCTCACTGAGACACACAACATTGATTGAGTATATGACACTGACAACGAACGGTATTATTCGTGTGCCCCTTTTTCGAGTTATATTGGAGCTATGGGTGGGCCGGACCGCTTCCTGACGTACTCAAGCCGTCTCCTTCCTTCGGCTTCACAGATGAGGGATTTCGCACGTCTGAGTTCGGGTCAGCGCAGTTTCAAACGGTGATTTTTTAGAAAGCACGTATTTGCGTATGAAAGGGGGTTTTCCGCGCTCGTCGCTGAGATGGAGAAGAAGAGGTCGTTTCCTGATGTGCTGCGAGGACAGTTTATGCCTGCCACGGATGACCCAATGGGCATGAAGTTACCATACGCGCCGTTTGAAGTGAATATGCGCAAGAAAAACGACGCGCAAGTGAGAACATTCTTGAAGGCCTTCGAGGGGATGGGGTCGAAATCCATCAAGCGAGTTGACATTTGCCAGCGGATTCTTGACGAACGGTCAAACTTCACGACGTTCTAAAGAAACACCTAGTGCCAAATTATTAGGGTATTGTTTAAAACGGTTAACTTTTGATGAACTATGATAAGGCTGTCTATACGGGCTTGAAAAATATTGGCTCCTCTCTCCAGTCCCACATGGAATTGTCGCTGCCCGTTTCGCCGCCGCAGGCTCCCATGCCGCAGAGCATGGAGCTGCCGTATTCGATCTGCGCCTGCGCCTGCTGCATACGCTGCCGTAGCAGGGACACCTCGAGGTCGCGCATGGCTAGCTTCTCCTCTAGCAACACCACCTGATTGGCGAGCAGCAGATTGTTGTCTAGCTCCCTCTGCATGTCGCCCGACTTCTTCTTTTGCCGCTCGCGGTAGCGCTTTTGCGCACTCGCGTTCGCCTGCCGCTTGGCTTCGTCGCGCACGATGCGTATAGTATCAGTCGCGCAAGCAGACATTGAAACGTAAACGCTTAGTAGACTTCTTTTTGAATATATATTGTTTCTTAAAATTCCAATCCTAAAGGCTAAAAATGAGCAAATGAATATAGCGTCCAGAGAGCGTCCAGAGAGCGTCCCGCAAGAGTGTATCGCACGCGATTTACCAAGTTGACTCAGAGCGGTGGGGCAAATCGTAGTAGAACAGTTTAATCTCCTTCAGGAAACCACCAGAGTATGTTTTGCCACTCTCGATGAAGGCTATCTGCGTTTTCATCTCCTCGATGAGTGTGGCGAGCTTGCGTTGCATAGAAACGCCCTTCAGATCGGGGTTGAACCGAATGAAAATCATCTGACCACCATATTTCATGAATATATCGTTATAGCGATTCTTTTCATCTTCTGGGTCATACCTGATGTGACAAAATTCATCGGTCTCAACTCCCAGCAGCGTGCCTTCAAAGAACATGTAGTGGTCAATGCGGCGTTGCATGCTACAATCGCAATGGCTCGTGCGCAAGCACTTGTTATGAACAAAGCCGGCAAAATGCTTATTGATCTCGTTTTGAACCATGAGCTCCTTTACGTGTGTCGGGATATAACGGGATCTTGGGTCGTTGGGATATGCCCGTTTAAAGCACCTCGCGCAGTTGCCATCGAAGTTCTTACTACCACCCCTCGAGTCCGGCCAATCCTTGCAGAGAGGGCAGCGGTTATATCCAACGCAAACTTGACAAAGGCCCTTGTTAAAGGCCTTCCGATCACATTCTGCATCGGAGCATATCGGCGTTACCACACCAGCACAAAAGCGACAAAGTCCGTCCTTCGTCATGCCTTGTCGTCCACACCCTACCTCAGGGCATGTCGTTTTAACAAAACCAGCGCAAGCCTGACAGAGTCCCTTGCTATTGGCACGTCGTTCACAGCCTGCCTTAGCGCATGTAGTTTTAACAAAACCCGCGCAAGGCTGACAAAGTCCCTTGCTATGGGCAAGTCGTTCACAGCCTGCCGCGGAGCATTTCGGTGGAACCACACCAGCGCAAACGCGACAAAGGCCCTTGTTAAAGGCCTTCCGATCACATCCTGCCCCAGTACAATCCAGTAAAACAACACCAGCGCAAGGCGGACAGAGTCCCTTGCTATGGGCAAGTCGTTCACAGCCTGCCGCGGAGCATTTCGGTGGCACCACACCAGCGCAAACGCGACAAATGCCTCTCGTTAAGGCTTTTCGTTTACATCCTGCCCTAGTACAATCCAGTAAAACAACACCAGTGTGATGGTAACAAAGTCCGCCCTTCTTCACTGGTCGGTCGCAACCTTCCTCAATGCAAGTCGGCGCTTTATAACCTGAATGATACCGGCAAAGTCCACCCTTCTGGACTGGTCGGTCACAGTCAGTGCAAGTCGGTGCATTAAAACCCGAATGATGCTTACATAGGCCGTCCTTCTGGACTTGTCGATCACAGTTTACCTCATTGCAAGTTTTCCTATACTGCTTCTTTTTCCGCTTCTCCTTCCCCGTGTCACAATCGTCGACGTCGGTGGAGTCGTCGTCATCGTCTTCATCATGGACTTCAGTGAGTATTGTCGGATAGTCCTCCTCGTACATGAACATCGATGGGGCCCAGATTCGGGGGGTAGAACGGGGCGATCACCCGAGTTTGAATTATAAAAAAACGACGACCCCCCAACCGCCCCAAAAAGTGGCGGCTATGGAGGCGTGTATAGATAGAGACGCGTGCGCGACGCGCGAGTCAAGTGGAGCGAAGCGGAGTTTTAACGAAAACCCTAATCCATGTTATTCCAAATTAATGTTTACATCGCGAGATCAACTTTCGCGCCGCCAGTCGTGTAGAGCTGCACGTACTCATCCGCCTTGGGATCGTCGAACTTCTCAAGACCGTCCGCCGTCGGGTCGAAGTGAATTGCCCACTTGTTGCCTTCGATAGACTCGAACGCAATGCGCGTCCACTTGGCGATCATCACCCCCCTCAGCTTCCCTGTGAGCGGCATATCGAGCCAAACTGAGCCGAACCCGCCGAGAATGATACGCCGGTACTTCGTCGTCACGTAGAAGCTCGGATCTTTGCTCCGCTCGTCCTCCTCGTAGGCGTCCAGGTCAAAACGCTTGTAAGGCTCGCCGATCGTGTCCATGAAATTGGAGGCAGCGTTGGCGGCGGTGTTGGAAGCACCAAACATCCATTCCAGAAAGTCTTCGTTATACTGATCAGGCATTGAATCAAAACCTGTCTTGCTCAGCAGCAGCTTTCGTTCCATGATCATCTGCCGGAACTCAGGGAGCAACTTGTTCAGCTCTTCCACCTTCGGCTTCAATGCGTCTATCGCGGTGGCCCACCCCTTTTCCATCTCGGGGGTCACTTGAACGATAGAAACCATCGCGCGAGCGTGTTTGCGTGTTTGCGCGTTTGGATGTGCGCCGTTGTCAGAAGAAGGGGGGGAATTATTTGACCGTCGAGAAGGCACAGACGCAAGGTGTATGGGCATTTTTCATCCTCGACAACCGTCGTTCTTCTCAACACCCTAAAACACCCGGGTGTGGAGAAGAACGAAAGAAATCTTCCAGTTTTTTCTCAGAAGTGTTTTTTTTCTCAAAAGTGGTAAAAAAGCATGTTTTCAAGGTTTTGTTCAGTTTTTTTCTTTTTGCTTCCCACTTTTTCCCTCAGAAGTTGACAAGAAAAAAGTCTGCCTCAAAACACCCGGGTGTGGAGAACAACTTCTTGGCCGCGTACATGAGTTACCTCACAGCTACGAAACCCAAAAACGCTTCGAATTTTTCCCCTGAGACTTTATCTTCAACTTTCACCGCATATTCAAGATTAGCGCCCCCAGATTCTGTGATGAAATTCATTACGCTTTCCGCGTCGTATACGTATTGCTCAATACTTTTATGAAATTTTCCGTCTTTTTGCATTACGTACTCGTTGTATTTTCGGCCGTTTACCATGTCGACCTTCTTTGTGAAATAACCTTCATTTAACCGAGCGAGATCTGATTTAAAACCATCACCGGAGGTCTTACTGGGCGCAGTATACTTTCTAAAGGGTCTTCCGTCTTCTTCGCTTTCGGTTAAAGCAGCGTGCATATGCTTAAAACTTTGCACGGGACATTTTACACTGAAACTCACAAATCCTAGTTTTTTTGTAAAAAGTTGTTTGTCTTTTACTCGATCTCCTTGCGCGAAAGAAGGAAAGTCAAACAAAACTTTTTCTTTTCCATATTTTCCTCTGTATATTTCCTCCGGCGCGTTAACGTCGTCCTCGTAATCGCCCTCGGGAATATTTCCGATTTGCGTTTTTAATTTCCCGATATCATTGAAGTTATTGCGGAAATCATTCTCGGGGGGGAAGAACTTTACGACACCAATCCATGAAGAATCCTTGTACCGCGTTGAAGCGCCGCCGGTATCCAAAATTTCAACTTTCGGCGAGCCGTTTTGGAAATAAGAGTGTAAGCAATTTTTGATACGGTGTTGGAGAGGAAAAAATCCACTGTCGGCATAACTCGTGCAGTTTGAATGGATACTCTTATAGTCACCACGTATCCTTATCTCTACACCCAAAACTTGTTGATTTTTGGTGTTTTTGTCTTTTACGTACACGATATATACATCAAAAATAAATGCATAAAGTTGCACGTTGAAGTAATTGTCCAAGAAACGCAGGGTTTGTTCAGTGCCTTTCAAGCTCAGCGTGTCAATATTGATGCTCATGAATCACTGAAATACTGACATTGTCTGCATTATATATACCTTTCAATTATTAATAATATAAATTTCTAAGGCCGCGTGTCTTCCGTTACCATTGCGTTGACGCATTTATTACTCATCTGCGTTCTAGCGGCCGCTTTCACAACTGAGAAGTGGACGTTGGCTTCGGTCTCTCTGGAGACCTCCGGGGCCACACGCGCCAAGGCTGCCGCGGCGTTGGTTGTCGCCTCGGCGACCAACCTGACGTGTTTCCGGGCTTGCTTGATTATTTGAGCGGTGTTGTTTAAACCGAGAGCGACCGCAACCGCCCCTGACCGCGCGGCATCGCCTTGGCGAACAACGGACAGTCGCCACGCACGTGCCGCTGCGGCCGAAGCTGCGATCACATCATCTGTGGCCTCCGTGGCGTTTATGCGTATTTCTATGATTTGAGAGATGAGCTGATCAGCTTCCGCGCCTCGTGCCGCTGCGTCGATGACCGCGCGCGCGTCAGCCGGCTCACCGGCGTTGTTTTTTGCGATGTCCGCGGCGACAACATCGGCGGCAGCTTCGGAGATCGCCGAACGTGCCGCGGCGATGCGTCTCACGTTAAGGGCATGTTTTACGGCACCACTCGCAATTAACTCGGCAGCCCCGGCCGCCGTGGCGGCTGTGGCGTCGGCAGCCCTCGCCGCAACACCCGATGTTGTTTGAGATCCATTAGCTATGTCTAACACGCCTTGGGCAGCTTTAGTGATGGCGAGCGCGGTGGCAGCCGTGGATGTTCTAAACCGAATGACCGCGAGAGCATGCGCCTCGTCAATGTCATTCCTAGTCAGTTGTTTTGCCAAGGCAAAAGCGGCCGCCCATGTCTTATGTGCGCGGTCAGATCTAGATGCGCAATCTGCACTTGTTGCCTGTGCTACTGTGGTTGCGTGCTCGTCGGTTGGTGGGCTTACGTTCATCGTCGGTGGTGGGCTCATTGGCGGTGGAGGACTCAGCTTGGGTGGTGGTGGAACGTCGTTTACCTCATTTTTTGCGCTGGTCACTTTCACAAGTCCCGCCGTTTTTAGCTTTATCACGATTTCCACCACAGGAACGACTTTGATCTGAGTGTGCACAATCGCTGCGGTCGCGAAGTCAGCAGTTTTAATCTTGTAATCTACCTTGACGCCTGTGAGGAGACGGCGCCGCGAATCCGAGACGGTGACGTTAACAGCGCTTGCGTTCACTTTGGCGACATCAGCGATGCCTGTGGCGAACGCGGTTTGCTCCGTCTGCCCAAAGGTTGATGCGGTGTACCCGTCCAAGGTCACCGCACCTGTCACTGTCGTCGCCACTTCTATGGCCTCGGCGGTCTCGATCGCTTGTCTTAGCGCCTCAGCAGCCTCGACCTCAGCCGCTTCGGCTTCTCGAGCCACGGCAGCCTCCGCCGCCGCTCTCACGATCTCCTGGGCGATTGCTATTTCCCTAGCTTCGCGTTCGGCAGCTTCCGCCACACGCTTGTCGGCGACAGCAAGTGCCTCCTCTGCGACTCGAGCCTTCCCCGCATCACTTCTCGCAGCCTCGACGGCAGCCTCCAGCACTATGTTCTCGGCAGCTACGAGCGCATCTGCAGCTGTCTGAGCTGCCCTGGCGTTGTTGGCCGCTGTGACTGCTGCTGCTTCCGCTACAATCGCATCAGCGGCCTCTCGGTTTTTGTCCGCGAGGGCAGCAGCTTCCGCCACCAACAAGTCTGCGGCCACCAGCGCGGTAGCTGCATCCTGTGCCGCCTTAAGGTCATTCGCGGCGGTCACCGCCGCCGCCTCCTGCACGAGCAGGTCTGCCGCGACCAATGCATCGGCCGTCGCCTGAGCGGCCGCGGCATTGATTACCGCGGTCTCGGCCGCAGCTTTCTCAACCAAGGCCGCGGCGATGGCCGTGTTAGCCGCAGCCAGAGCGGCGGCTTCTGCCACCAACAAGTCCGCCTCGATGGTCGCCTGTGCCGCCGCCCTTGCGGCCTGCGCTGTATTGTTGGCTGCGACCTCGGCCGCGTGAGCCACTATGGCATCCGCCACGATCGTGGCCTCGGCAGCAGCTATCGCGGCGTTGGCGGTGTCATTGGCGGCCTTCAGCGCAGCCTCCACCACGATCGCTTCGGCGATGGCCGTGTTTGCTGCGGCGACTGCGGCGGCTTCTTGCACGAGCAGGTCCGCAGCTATCGTGTTGGCCGCCGCGACCGCAGCGGCTTCCTGCACCAGGATATCAGCGGCTACGGCTGCCGCTTCGACCGCAGCTATTCTAGCCACCTCAGCGACGACCGCTGCCTCAGCGGCGGCGGCCGTGTCTGCGGCAGCAACTGCAGCCGCTTCTTCCACTAGACGATTCGCCACGACTGTAGCAGCCGCGGCGGCTTCTGCCGCCTTCGCTGTGTTTTCAGCCGCTACGGCAGCGGCCTTCTCTACTATAAGATCCGCGGCGACAGTAGCAGCCGCCGCGGCTTCTGCCGCCGCTTCTGTATTCGCCTGAGCAATGGCTGCGGCAGTTGGCGGATTCGGAGGCGGCGGGCTAGGAGGCGGAGGGCTCGGTGGCGGAGGACTGGGGCTCGGTGGCGGGCTGGGAGGCGGAGGACTGGGTGGAGGCGGACTGGGAGGAGGAGGATTTGGAGGCGGCGGGCTCGGACTGGGAGGCGGCGGGCTAGGAGGAGGCGGACCCGGTGGAGGCGGGCTCGGCAACGGTGGGCTCGGGGGCGGAGGACTGGGGCTCGGGGGAGGGCTAGGAGGCAGAGGACTGGGTGGAGGCGGACTGGGAGGAAGAGGATTTGGAGGCGGCGGGCTCGGACTGGGAGGCGGCGGACCCGGTGGAGGCGTGCTCGGCAATGGCGGGCTCGGCGGTGGAGGCCAAGGAAGAGGAGGCGGACCCGGTGGAGGCGGGCTCGGCAATGGAGGGGCATTGGTAGTCATTACCGTAACGGTATCAACTTGCCCTCCATACGCAAGACTGAACGTCTCGTTGCTTTCATATGCAAAAGGCGCACATATAAACAGCCTCATTTGATCCCCATTCCGAACCCTCGCTGGTGAGCTCACATTGTCTCCATTAAGATAGAGTTGCGCGACGTACAAGTCACTACCCAGATGCTCGGTGTTAGCGTCTCCCGATAAAGACGCCATTACGGACATGTCCTCACCCAGTCCGGACACCTCCACGAATTGAGAGGAAGGGATGAAAGAGCACGTGCGCGGCGATACTGTAATCGACGTGTTGAGTTCGAAAGCGTGAGCGCTTACGTCGGGTGATGGTGGATTAGGGGGTGGACTCGGAGGAGGAGGGGCTGGACGCCGAGGCGGCGAACGAGGGCTGGGTGGCGGAGGAGGGCTTGGAGGCGGCGGATCCGGAGGTGGAGGCGGAGGATTGGGTATGGGCGGAGGAGGGCTTGGAGGCGGCGGATCCGGAGGTGGAGGCGGAGGATTGGGGATGGGCGGAGGAGGGCTTGGGCTCGGGCTCGGCGGCGGGTTTGGGCTCGGCGGCGGAGGGCTCGGGCTCGGCGGAGGGCTCGGGCTTGGGCTCGGCGGAGGGCTCGGGCTCGGGCTCGGCGGCGGAGGGCTCGGGCTCGGCGGAGGGCTCGGGCTCGGGCTCGGCGGCGGAGGGCTTGGGCTCGGCTCACTGATAGTTATTACCGATACCATATCATCTTGCTCACCGTATCGGAGACTGAACGTCTCGATACTCGCATAGGTAAAAGGCGCACAGACGTATAATCTCAGCTGATCCCCGTTTCTGACAAGCGCCGGAGAGCTCACGTTTTGACCATTAACCATGAGCTTTGCGACCTGAAGTTCTCCACCAAAGGTCGTCCGGATGTTGCTCGATAATGTCGCCGGCACATATATTCCCGTACCAAGTCCTATGACCTCGATGTTTTGAGAAGAAGGAATAAATGAGCACACCCCCGGCAACACCGTTATTGCCGTGTTGAGTTCGAACGCGTGAGCGCTGACATCAGGAGGCGGTGAATTGGGAGGAGGGCTGGGCGGTGGTGGCGGGCTAGGACTCGGAGGTGGGGGCCTCGGTATAGGAGGAAGAGGACTCAACGGCGGAGGGCTTGGGGGCGGCGGCGTAGGATTGGGAGGAGGGAGCAATAGTGGAGGTGGCAGCGGAGAAGGGCTCGGAGGCGAAGGCGAAGGGCTCGGAGGCGGCGGACCCGGTGGAGGCGGACCCGGTGGAGAAGGGCTCGGAGGCGAAGGCGAAGGGCTCGGAGGTGGAGGGCTCGGAGGCGAAGGCGAAGGGCTCGGAGGTGGAGGGCTCGGAGGTGGAGGGCTCGGGCTCGGCGGAGGGCTCGGGCTCGGGCTCGGCGGCGGAGGGCTTGGGCTCGGCTCACTGATAGTTATTACCGAAACCGTGTCATCCCGGTCGCCATACATGAGACTGAATGTCTCACTGTGCCCATATAAAAACGGAGCGCATAAATAAAGCCTCAACCGATCCCCATTCGTAACGCTTACTGGAGATATCACACCCTCTCCGTTCACAATGAGCTTTGCAATAGGAACTTTGTTTCCGAAAACCGATGCATGCACATCTCTCGACAGCGTCGCTAGCACGGATATGTCTTCACCCAGTCCTAATACCTCAATGAATTGTGATGAAGGGACGAATGAACATGCCCCAGGAGAAACTGTTATTGATGTGTTCAGCTCGAAATCGTGAGCGCTGATATCAGGTAGCGGCGGTGAAGGACTCGGGGGTGGCGGTGAAGGACTCGGAGGTGGCCGTGAAGGACTCGGAGGTGGCGGTGAAGGACTCGGGGGTGGCGGTGAAGGACTCGGAGGTGGCGGTGAAGGACTCGGGGGTGGCGGAAAAGGAATCGGAGGTGGCCGTGAAGGACTCGGAGGTGGCCGTGAAGGACTCGGAGGTGGCCGTGAAGGACTCGAAGGTGGCAGTGAAGGACTCGGAGGTGGCCATGAAGGACTCGGAGGTGGCCGTGAAGGACTCGGAGGTGGCCGTGAAGGACTCGGAGGTGGCCGTGAAGGACTCGGAGGTGGCGGTGAAGGACTCGGAGGTGGCGGAAAAGGACTCGGAGATGGCCGTGAAGGACTCAGAGGTGGCCGTGAAGGACTCGGAGGTGGCCGTGAAGGACTCGGAGGTGGCAGCGAAGGATTCAGAGGTGGTGGAGGGAATGGAGGTGATTGGGGATCTCGACCGAAGGGAGGAATGATATGTACGTTCGATAATTTGACCATGGTGATGTTCAACCGCGAGAGCGAGTGGGTCATAAAATGCATCGACATCGGCGAGTCTCCAATCTCCTTCATGAATTCCACGTTCGGGAATCCCTTCGCTCTC
>Ga0307489_10003772_pt1 | contig 10018 bp, 8 predicted proteins | sample SB12metaG_FD_202247 | JGI IMG/M metagenome (GOLD analysis project Ga0307489, IMG submission 202247) | Sea-ice brine microbial communities from Beaufort Sea near Barrow, Alaska, United States - SB 1.2 | ecosystem: Environmental > Aquatic > Marine > Coastal | place: USA: Alaska | collected 2017-05-06
GAATTATTTGAAGTCGTTCAAAAAGAAATGCCTATCGTAGGCGAAGGACAATTTTTAGTAAAACAAAACCATATGTCACTTGACCCGGCAATGTTTGGTTGGATGAGTCCTGATACTGAAAGTTACATTCCTCCGGTTGAACTAGGCACCGTTATGCGTAGCTCTGGGGTTGGCCAAATTATCGAAAGTAACCATCCTGATTTTAGTGTTGGTGATCGTGTTATGGGTATGATGGGTTGGCAAGAATTTTATTTATCTGATGGTAGCGGACTTAATAAAGTCACCGCGCCATTACCGGATGAAACCATTTTATCAGTATTTGCCTTGCCGGGTTTAACCGCCACCCAAGGTCTATACAGTATTGGTAAACCTCAAAAAGGGGAGACCATCGTTGTCTCTGGTGCTGCTGGCTCTGTTGGCTCAATTGTGGGGCAATTAGCTAAAGCAGATGGCTTAACGGTTATTGGTATTGTTGGTAGTAATGAAAAAGCAGACTGGATTGTTAACGAGTTAGGTTTTGATGGCGCCATTAATTATAAAACTGATGATTTATCAACTAAATTAGCAGCATTAACACCTCAAGGTATTGATGTATATTTTGAAAATACTGGCGGGCCAATACAGCATCATGTATTTGCCCGAATGAATGCTCATGGCCGTATTGCTGTCTGTGGTTTAATCGCAGATTATCCAAAAGTAACACCAGACTTAGCGCCCAATTGGATACCTATCATTAAGAAGCGCCTAACGATTCAAGGCTTTACTATGCCAGATCATTTTGGTGAAGTTCCAGCGCTTCTAGCAAAACTTACCCCTTATGTCATGAAAGGACAAATTAAGCATCGTGCCCATATTTTAAACGGACTTGAATCAGCAATGACAGGCCTAAACTTGTTTTTTACAGGTCAAAATAAAGGTAAGTTAATCGTCAAGCTATAAGAGCGTTAGTCGAATCAATATAAACTAGAATATTAATGAAATCCCTTTTAATGACGGAGTTACTCTTCAACTTTTAGGGATTTATAACGAAAAGGAACATAAATATGTACTATAAAGTTGAAGGTAAATTGCTGTCCGTAATGATGCTGTGGTGTCTAACATCATTATCAGCCGATGCTGAAATTGTCGAGGCTAAGGAAACTATAGCTACTGTCAGTGAAACAATCACTGAGGTAAAAGTTGTCGATATCGATGATACAAGCTTTAGCTGTATTAGAGATATGACGCCAGTACGACATTTTTATGTTGATAACTTATTAGGTGATATCGATGGTACTTTAGCGGTTGCTAATGCGCCTAAAGGCAAAAAGTACCCAGCAGGCTCTGTGGTGCAACTGGTGCCGGGTGAAGTCATGGTTAAACGTGAAGCGGGTAGATTTCCCGCTACTGGTGATTGGGAGTTTTTTGAATTAGAAGTTAGTGAGCAAGGGTCTAAAATTGGAAAGCGTGGTTTTGTTGATGTTATCAATCGGTTCGAAGGTAACTGTTTTACCTGTCATGCGCCGGCAAGAGAAGATTGGGATTTTATCTGTGAATCGGACCACGGTTGCGATCCTATCCCAATCGATCATGCGATGACAGGAGCTCTTCAGCGCTCTGATCCTCGTTGTGGTGACGCAGTGCCCGAAGACGGCGACACTATGGCACTTTTAAAACTTAAAGCCATGGTTAGTATCGGTTTAACTAAAAAATGGTTTGAAGATTTATTTTAAAACCATCCACGAACACTATTAAGTTCTATTGATATTTTATTAACCAAGTTGACAAAACATGACCGACATTAAAATACATTATCGAAACTGTAACATTTGTGAAGCCATGTGTGGTTTGGAAATTAAATATCAAGACAAAGAGATCATATCGATCAAGGGAGACCAACAGGACCCTTTTAGTAAAGGTTACAATTGCCCAAAAGCTTTAGCGTTACAAGATTTTTATACCGATAAAGATCGGTTGAAAACGCCCATCAGGCGAACATCGACTGGTTGGGAAGATATTTCATGGGATGAGGCATTTACTGAAATAACTCAAAAACTCAAAGGTATTCAACACCAACATGGAAAAAATTCCTTGGCGGTTTACTTAGGTAACCCTAACGCTCATAACCTTGGTAATGCACTGTTGTTAAAACCTTTTATGAAGTCACTAGGCACTATCAACCGTTTTAGTTCTGCCTCTACAGACCAAATGCCACATCATGTTGCGTCTAACTTTATGTTTGGTGCGGGTATGTTAATTCCGGTACCTGATATTGATCGAACTGATTTTATGTTGATCATCGGTGCTAATCCTGTCGTTTCAAATGGTAGCATGATGACAGCCCCAAACGTATTGGGACGAATGAAAGCCATTCAAAAACGTGGTGGGAAAATCGTGGTTGTTGACCCACGTCGAACACGGACCGCTAAAATTGCCGATCAGCATTTATTTATTCGTCCTGAAAAAGATGCGCTGTTACTTTTTGCTATCATTCATTGTGTATTTGACAACAAAAAGGTCAAATTACGCCATCTAGAGAATATGGTTGAAGGACTTGATGAGATCGAAAACCTCGCAAAATTCTACTCACCAGAAACCGTTTCAGAATTTGTTGGTATTGATGCAACGACTATCCGTACCTTAGCTGATGACATGATGGCGGCCGATTCTGCTGTTTGTTACAGCCGTATGGGCGCTTCTACCCAAACATTTGGTGGTTTGTGCTTATGGCTAACGAATGTCGTTAATATTATCACGGGTAACTTTGATCGCGCTGGTGGCGCTATGTTCCCACAGCCTGCTTTTGATTTACTCAGAAATCATAAAAGAGGCCATAAAACATCATTTGGTCAACATGCGACGCGAGTCAGAAAGTTACCATTTTTCAATGGCGAATTTCCTGTAGCCACTTTAGCTGAAGAAATACAGACAGATGGCGAAGGACAAATAAAAACGTTGATCACAGTGGCGGGTAATCCGGTCCTTTCAACACCCAGTGGTCATAAATTAGCCCAAGCTTTTGACGAGTTAGATTACATGGTGTCTGTTGATATTTATTTAAATGAAACCACCAAACACGCCAACATTATTTTGCCAGGTACCACCGGCGTTGAAAATTCACATTTCGATATTTTCTTTAATTCATTTTCAGTGAGAAATACCGTGAAGTATTCGCCACCATTATTTGAGAAAAAAGAGCAACAACGCAGTGACTGGCAAATATTAACAGAAATATCTGCACGAATGACTGATAAGCCTGTTGACCCTCGCATGCCAGAAACAACGCCAGAAATGGTGCTGGATATGGAATTAAAAAATGGTCCTTATGGCAAAGAAGGTATGAGTTTACAAAAACTGATGGATAACCCTCATGGCATTGATCTTGGCCCATTAATGCCCTGTATTGAAGAGCGTATAAAAACGGCAGAAGGCAAAGTATATTTACTTCCTCAATTATATCGAGAAGATTTACCTCGCTTAGATGCTGTCATGGCTAAACCTGCCCGTGATAAAAACTACCCGTTTGACTTGATTGGTCGTCGATTAGTAAAAAGTCATAATACGTGGACACAAAACTCTGAGCGTTTAGTGAAAGGTAAAAACCCTTGTACCTTAGAAGTTCACCCTGAAGATGCAGAAAAACTTGGCATCACTAAAGGTCAGTTATTAACGGTTAGCTCAATTGTTGGTGAGATTAACATTGAAGCGGTGATCACAGATGACATTCAACAAGGTGTTGTTAGCATGCCGCAAGGGTGGGGCCATAATCAAAAAGGTACTAAAATGTCGGTTGCCTCTCAACAACCTGGCGTTAGCATTAATGATTTAACTGACGCTAATAGAGTAGACACCTTAACAGGGAATGCCGCATTTAATGGCACGCCTGTTGCCATAAAAATTACCTAAGCGATTGGTTTGGCTAGTGTAATTAAAGTGAACTGAACTGAAGTAGAGTAGATTAGATGACGTATTTTTCTCCATTATTTATATTTATCGCTGGTTGGGTATTATTATTATTTACTGATAATTTGGTATCAATTGGCTTGATTAACGGCGTATTGCAAATGGTATTGTTTGCCTTAGTCGTATGTCTACCAACATGGCGTACTGGGCGAATGTCATACGTTGATATTGGTTGGCCATGGGGTTTAACACTGATTGGTGTACTTACTTGGCTTTATAGTGATGGTGATGCTAACCGGGTTGCCGTGGTCAGTATCGCTTACATTTTTGCCGGTAGTCGAATGGGTCTAGGAGCATTAAAAATGTGGAAGTTAGGCTATTTAAAAAAAGAATTTACCCGGTATGAATATCAAAAACTCCGTTGGCAAAAGGCGGGAAAAACCAATACGGCTTTAGCCATGCAAGTTGAAGCAATACTACAAGGGTTAGCTAATGCCTCTTTTTTAGCCATACCTGCCTTTGTTATTGCGACGAATCCTGACGCTCATATTTCGATATTTGAAATTATTGGGCTGATTGTTTGGCTTGGTGCCTTTGTAATGGAAAGTGTAGCCGATAGTCAAAAATTGAACTTCTTGAAGAAAATGAAAAGGTTAGGTCAGAGAGATAAAGTCTGTAATGTCGGGCTATGGCAATATTGCCGTCACCCTAATTATTTTGCTGAATGGATGGTCTGGAACGGTTTAGTCATTGCCTCAATTCCCTCATGGTTGGCGTTATATCAACAAGAGTCGACCATTATTTGGGGGCTATTAGGCATAGGTATTTTATTTGCTTCAAGAATGATGTACACCACCTTAGTTTTTTATACGGGGGCTGTGCCATCTGAGTTTTATTCGGTACAGAAACGTCCTGAATATAAAGCGTATCAACAAACAACCAATATTTTTTTTCCTGGGCCTAACAAAGGCTAAATCAAATTCTGAAACGAGTAGCTACATCATCCCAAACAGAGAAAAAGTAAACATGAAGATAATAAATAAAAAGCATTTAAGCGTAATACTCAATTATTTACTATTATCAATGGCTATTACTTCGGGTGTTGTTTTAGCAAATTCAGTCGATACACCCAATCATCAGAGTAACTTACGCGATGTTATTCTCGTGGGTAATAATTGGGATGGCATGGTTGATATTATTGATGCCGATAGCTTTGAGTTAGTCAAACGACTGAATGTTGTTCCTGACAAAAAAGCACGCATTAAAGAAATATATGCATTTGGACTGCGTTGGATAAAATCAACTTTCATCAACAAAGTGATTGGGGAAGGCCATGATCAATTAGTTGATGATATGTTTTTGTCCAAAGACGGACGTTTTATTTATGCATCACGTCCGAGTTTCTCCGATGTAATTTCGATTGATGTTAACAGTGGCGATATTGTTTGGCGTACCGTTGTAGAAGGAGACAGGTCAGATCATGCCGCACTATCTCCAGATGGACGCACGTTTTTAGTTTCTGCTTCCACTGCCAGAAAAGTGCAAGCCATTGATACCTCAACAGGTAAAATTATTGGTGAATTTGAGTCGGGGGATCAACCTCATGAAAATACTTATTCACGTGACGGAAAACGAATTTACCATGCGAGCATTGGTAAAGTGTTTATTTCGTCTAGCTGGTTAGATTGGCTCAAAGGTGATCGTTGGTTTCAGGTTGTCGATGCCCAAACAATGAAAATATTATCACGGGTTGATATGGGCGAAAAACTAGCAGAGTTTGGTAGCCCGTGGATTGATAAATCAATACGACCGATGGCGATAGCACCAGACGAGCGCTTTGCCTATCTACAAATTTCATTTTTTCATGGTTTCTTCGAGTACGATATGCTGCTTGAAAAGATAACCCGAAAACTAGAGCTGCCTATTCCGCCTGAGATTCAGGCATTGGATTACAGTGATTACCAGCTCAATTCTGCTCACCACGGTTTGGCAATTAATGATGAGGGGAGCAAGCTTTGCGTAGCGGCAACTATGTCAGGTTACGCTGCTATTGTTGATCGTAAAACGTTCGAATATACCACGATCAAACTTTCTGATACGCCCTTAGGTGCGAAACCTTATTGGGCAACAGAAAGTGCTGATAGCCGTTTTTGTTATATCTCGGTGAGTGAACAAGACCGCGTTTCTGTGATTTCATTTGAACAAGAAAAAGAAGTGGCCAGTATTACTGTTGGCGATCATCCTCAACGCATTCGTACCGGTAAAATATGGTTAATGAAAACTACAAAATAATACTTAGAGAGACTTGAATGGACTTTTTACGCACTGACGACAGCTGTTTTGACAATTTACCTGGTTATAATTTTTCACCTAACTACCTAATGGTCGACGATGAGGAAGGAGGGCAGTTACGTGTTCACTATATTGACGAGGGTTTAGAGAGTTCACCACCTATCCTACTGTTGCACGGTGAACCGTCATGGAGTTTTTTGTATCGAACAATGATCCCCATCCTTGTTAAAGCTGGCTATCGCGTTATTGTGCCTGATTTAGTTGGTTTTGGCCGCTCAGATAAACCCAGCAAACGTACTGATTATACTTATCAACGTCATGTTAATTGGATGAAATCGGTAATTTCACAACTCGACATCAAAAACATCACCTTAGTATGCCAAGATTGGGGTGGCCTAATAGGCTTGCGTCTAGCTGCAGAAGACACCTTAAAATATGCAGGGATTGTTGCCGCAAATACTATGCTACCAACGGGAGATCATGACCCCGGAACGGCATTTAAAAAATGGCAAAAATATTCTCAAGAAATGCCACATTTCTCTTCTGGTAATGTGATTGATGGTGGTACAGTTTCCCAGTTATCGTCAGCAATAATAGCGGCCTATAATGCGCCTTTTCCAGAAGAAAAATATAAGGAAGGCGCTCGCCATTTTCCATTATTAGTGCCAACAACACCTGACGACCCTGCAGCAGAAAAAAACCGTGAAGCCTGGAAAGTTTTGTCTCAATGGCAAAAACCTTTTTTGACTGCTTTCAGTGATTCAGATCCCATTACTGCCGGTGGAGATAAATTATTGCAAAAATTGATACCTGGGACAAAAGGGCAAGGTCATACCACCATTATAAAGGCTGGCCATTTTTTACAGGAAGACCAAGGCGAGTCTTTAGCTAACGTTGTCGTTAATTTCATCTCCAAAAATAGCGTTCTTGCTCACTAACAACTTTCAATTCATAGGGTAGCCGCGAATAGAACCTAATGAAGAAGAGGATACTTCTCTGTCTCTTTATTAGGTTTGATGAGCTGTTTTATTGCGTTAAATAACGATCAAAAAAGCCAACCACACTCGACTCGGCTTTTTCTTTATTGTGTTGCCATAAACGAGTATGTCCGCCCCCTTGAGCTCGCCAAAACTGCTTAGGCTCCTTAGCTGCCTCAAATAAGCGTTGTCCATGACTAATATCAACCATTTGGTCCGAAGAACCGTGCATAATGTAAACTGGCCTTGGTGATATCTGACTGATGTAGGACTCGGGATTAATTTGATTGGTATCTAAATTACCACGCCATTCAAATATTTTTTCAACGATGGGCATTAATGGATAGCGCGGTATGTCATACATATTTTTAACTTGCTCAGCTAGTACGTCCATCACATGGGCATAACCACCACTGAATACACCAACTTTTACGCGGGGATCGTTCGCCATAACAATAATGCCGGTAGCAGCCCCCATGGAGAAACCCATTAGGCCAATCTCTTTGATGCCTTTCTCTTTTTCTAAAAAGTTTAACGCGGCGGTCACGTCTTTCTTCTCATGAAATCCCATGGAAGATATTATCTCTGGATCTTGGCGAGGATGGCGCATATCAAAAGCAAGCACATTATAACCTGCATTGATAAGAGGTTTTGCATAGCGCATACCCTCAGTTCGATTAGCGCCTCGTCCATGGACCAGTAAGATGGCTTTGTTACTATCTGTTGCCGCCATGTACCACCCCGGCAGCGATAGGCCATCTATACTGGTAAAACTTACCACTTCAAAATTAATATCTTGATCACTGGGCTCGCCACAAAAAACATAATGTTCTTGGTTACAGGGGTAACTAGGCAGTTGAAGTATGACCGATGAAAAATACCAACTTGCAGCCAATAAAACCAAGGCTGATATTAAGATGACATAAACTATTATTTTTTTTATCATTATGGGCTTATCTATAGTGTACTTACATTGAAGTAATTAAAGGAGTCGTAAATTGTCTATTTTGGTTAATTCATCAAATTCTGGCGGCCGTTTATCTGCTTTGGCGCTAAATGATTCCATCATATCGTTTTGTGGTTGAAACATGCCACTTTGCCATACTGACATATAATTTAAGCTATCAGCGACTGAATGATCGCGAGCATAATTTATCATCTCCTTAGAGCCTGTAACCGCCAAGGGCGAACGAGCTGCGATTTCTGCTGCAATCGCCAAAACACCACTTAGCATACTTTCTTGGCAATCATAGACAGTATTGACTAAACCTGCTTCCATAGCCTCTTTAGCCGGCATTCTGCGACCGGTATAGGCTAATTCTTTGACTAACCCCATTGAAATCAATTTGGGTAAACGTTGTAAGGTACCTAAATCTGCCGTCATACCCAATTTTGTTTCTTCAATACTAAAAAAAGCATCACGGGTGCAATAACGACAATCAGCAGCACTGATCATATCGACCGCGCCACCAACACAGCCGCCTTGAATCGCCATTAATACTGGCATTCGTACATTTTCTAATAGGTTAAAACAGGCTTGTAATTGTAGTACCGAACGCCTTAGTTGCTCATGTTTACGACCTAGTTCAATGTTGTTATCTACTTTTGTGTCTGTAAATAGGGCTAAGTCCATACCGGCGCAAAAATGTTTACCCGTTGATGATATGACAATAACGCGTGCAGAAAACTCATTATTAACACCTTGAATAACGGTTGGAAATTCATGCCAAAAGTCGAGACTCATCGCGTTAAAATCATTGGGACGATTTAATTTAATATGGGCAATATTATTATTGATTTCTAAGGTTAAGGTTTTATAGTTCACTGTGTTACTCATATATACTCCCTATAAATTTAAGGTACTTTGCGCATCTGTTTTTATCGCCATATCTAAGGATATGAGTATTGACTGTCTTTCTTTTAGTTTGGTGCCATGATGGGCGGTCATATTGAGTGACTGCATTTGCTCAGCTAAAGTTTGAGCAGTAGTCATGAGTTGATCTGCTTCAACCACTTGATCAAGAAAACCGGCTAATACCGCCGTTGTTGGGCTAAATAATTCGGCATTAATAACCGAACGAGTTAAGTAATTTTTTGGGATACGATTGCGCGCGATTTCGATGCCGGCATTGTGCATAGTCATACCGATAGCGACTTCGTTTAACCCTATTTTGAAGTCACCTGTACAGCCTATGCGATAATCACAACAGAGTAATAAAAAAGCACCTTTTGCAATAGCATGACCGGTACACACACCAATAATGGGTGTCGGAAAAGCTAACATTCTACGGGCCAAAATAGAGCCTGCAGTTACAAGGGCTATAGCGGAGTCTGAACTGGCTTTCATGGTTTTTAGGTCAAAACCACCAGAGAGTATCCCTGCTTTACCCGTTAATATAACCACAGCGCTTGCTTGTTCGGCATCATCTAATGCTTTATTAATTTCTACTATAACTTCAGGAGATATCGCATTTACTTTGCCATTATTTAACGTAATAATATGTACGTTATTTTCCATTTTTACATTAATCAGTTCCATTTTTTTACCTAACTATTGTTTGTTATAGTGTTGTTATATCTTGGTTATGCTTATTTTTGACTGAGCGTTAATTAAAAAATATCTTTATTATCAATACCTTATCCGTGAATCACTGCTATTTGATAGGCCTTTCTCTGTTGCATAGTCGCCAGATAATTTTTTATATTATTTTTGCCCGTTAATAAATTCAAACTACCGGATATTTCTAACATTATTGTCATCATAATATCGGCTGCAGTGAACACTTCTCCAGCAAAGTAAGCTCGTTTAGCTAAGGTATCATCAATATATGAAAAGTCTAACGCAATTTCTTTAGCAATATAACGGT
>Ga0307489_10003773_pt1 | contig 10017 bp, 10 predicted proteins | sample SB12metaG_FD_202247 | JGI IMG/M metagenome (GOLD analysis project Ga0307489, IMG submission 202247) | Sea-ice brine microbial communities from Beaufort Sea near Barrow, Alaska, United States - SB 1.2 | ecosystem: Environmental > Aquatic > Marine > Coastal | place: USA: Alaska | collected...
GGGGGGGGCGTGGTTCTCCTTGTCGCGGCCGCCGCCGCCGCTGATGGTGCGCCTGGTCCAGCCGCTGTCGCCGCGGACCCAGCTTGTGCTCCCGTCGGGCGCAGTAGGCCCCGCCGCGCTGTGCTCCCCGTTCAGGTTAACGCCCGCCGCCTGCGCCAGCGCCTCGCCCTTCTCGGAGGGGAACATACTCATAGTCTACCAGCCACACTGTTACTCACTCACGGGTCACGGCGCGAGGGCGCGTTCTGCTTGGTTCCGCGGTCGTGCCACTCGTCTGGAAGTGCCTTAGTGGCGCCCGCGGGGGACTGTGGTGGATGTAGGACTGCCTGCCGCCGTTCGTAGTAATACCCCGTCTAACGCCGGTGTGCGCGTGGTGTGGTGGAGAGTGTGGCGGGAGGAGCACCCTTTCGTCGTAGCCAACTTGTGTGGTCTTTTTTGAACTGTATCCCATACTTGGCGCGAAGCGCGCATTGCAGCACTACGAACCACCGACTAACATGACCACCAAACCCAAAATAAACTACTCATCATGGGTCTCGCAAAAATGCCCAAAAATGCCCCAAAGGTTCACCGTAATGCGCAGCTTGCTCGCATTCCGCGCAGTTTGCGCTTCTCGTCGCAGTGTGAAGTTCACGAGGAGGGGGAGCCGGCGGCGTGCGGCCAAACGTGCCGCTGCCTCCCGGCCCGAGGCGCGATAGTGCACAGACGACGGAAGTGGTCAAAAATAAAACACTTCACGGGCAAATTCGCCTCCCGGTATTGGAGGTAGCCCCGTGGCAAACGCCGTCGTGTCAGAGCTCCTGGGACTCCCAGCCGTGTTTGAACGCCGCAGCCCACGAGGGGCACGTGCACGTGGTGGATTGGTGGATTGCGGCGGGGTCGGACGTGAATGAACTACGTGAGTGCTGGCTACATGGATGCTGGCATCAGTGCTCGGTACGCCGCGGCGAGCCGCGGGCACGTGGATGTGGTGTCGCGATTAATCGTTGCGGGCGCAGACGTCACCAAGGAAGGTAGGGCAGTGCAGGTTGACAGTATCAGCATATGTCTTGAAAGCGCCTCTGGTTTCAGCGCTTGAAACTGAAATGTGATGAATCGCTTAAAACAACAAACGTTGCTTTCAATTTCAACTTGCCCCGCTACACCAAGGACCGCGGAGATATGCGCCCACAGGAGCGCGTGCCTCGCCACACTCGTCCACTTCTCAGCTCAATCTGAGTCGTCTTTGGTCACCGAAACCCTCCTAACCACACAACGTATCCCATACAAACAAATCACGTCAATCCGAGAAGTGGACGCAGGCGGCGGCGGCGGCGAGGCACGCGTGCCTCGCCACACTCGTCCACTGCTCATCTCAACCTGAGTCGCCTTTGATCACCGAAACCCTCCTAATCACACAATGTATCACATAGCAAGTGATTACGTTCAGCTGAAAGGTGGACGAGTGTAAGTCCCATCAATCACCCAACTTGTCCCGCAGAAAGTGCTTATGCTGATACCTACTATGGTACATGTTTCGTATAGTCGATATACACCGGCATACAAAGTATGCTTACGGGCCGGGGCCAGGGCGTAAGCCTCGTGCCTCCTTATAAATACCGAAGCGTCTCTCTCTCGCACACTCCCCCTCCATCTCTCCATCCCTTTGTCTCTCTCGGTATGTTGCTGTGCTCAAATGACGCGGCACGAGTGTGCGATTTCGTAATTATTTTCTCCCACTTTTATCTCCGTCGCTCACGGGAAGTTAGCTTCATCCAGGATGTAGCGGCGCAAGTTGACATTGGAAGCATACTTTGAAAGCAGCTCATCACATTTCGGTATCAACATCTCAGTTCCATGCGCTCTCAGCACGAATCTCATCGGTTCAACCTGCACCGCCTTACGCGAAGCAGCATGGCGCGGCGCTCCAGCTCGTCCGCCTCAGCACGCAGTGTCTCCGCTCCCTCCTGCAGCTGGGCCGCCTGGGTGTAGCGGCGCAAGTTGAATTGGAAAGCAAAGTTTGACAGCGCTACATGATAATATAGCTTGAAGTGCTGAAAACAAACGCGGTCAACCCGGGGCCAAGCTGGGGTCAAGCTGGGGTCAAGATGGGTCAAGATGGGGTCAAGCTAGGGTCAAACAGGGGTCAAGCTGGGAACCCAGGGTCAATCTGGGGTCAACCCGGGTCAACATGCACCGCCCCGCCTGGATGCGCAGGCGGCGGGTAAAACCCTCCCTCAGTTTGCCCGCCATCAAGGGCTTACACACGTCCACATTTCGAATCAAGATATCAACTTTTCATGGCATACCTTGGGTACTTCCAGAGTTCCAGTCGAAAAACGGCTCTGGTTGAACTGCAAAGTGGACAAGTGTATGCCCCTGCCCGCCATCTCCTCGAGCTCCTTCGCCTCCCGCTTCAGGCCCATTGCCTTGGTTTAGGGTTCAGGGTTTGGGATTTAGGGTTTAGGGTTGGAACTGTAAAGAAAGTCTGAAACCGAGACATCACTCTTTAGCTGCAACAGCTGAGACCACGCATGGTCAAACGATTGTCAACCTGGGGTCATCCGGGCGTCAACCTTGGGTCAACCTGGGGTCAACCTGGGGTCAACCTGGGGCCAACCTGGAAAACCTTGGGTCAACCTTGGGTCAATCTGCACCGCCCTACCTTGGCGCTAAGGTGCGCCGGCCCGACGTCCCCGAGCGCGCCGAGGCCGCCCTCCTCCTTGTAGCGACACAAGTTAAAATATAATGCATAACATGACAGCAGTTTATCATGTTTCAGATTCAAACGCTTAGTTCCAGACTAGGGGCTTACACCCGTTCAGTTCTCAGTTCAGCATTTTTCGTGGGATATGCTGTGTACTTTGATGTGATAAAAACGGCTCAGGTTGAGCTAAGAAGTGGACCAGTGTAAACCCTTGAACAGACGCCTTCATCATGGTTTTCATAGGTTCCAACTTGCACGGCCCCATCTCCTCCGCCTTCATCTCCCAGATCAAAACTTGAAAGCGGATTATCACATTTCAGGTTCAAACGCTTAGCTTTAAGTGCTTTCAACATGGGTTTCATTCGTTCAAATTGAATCGCCTTACCTCCTCCGCCTGCATCTCCTCGTTCAACAGCTCCTGCATAATCTCCTGCATGACCACGCCCTCTGTGTAGCGGCGAAAATTGAATTTGAAACCAAAACTTGAAAGCGGAACAACCGGTCAAATGACGGGTCTAAGGCGTTGACGGACGGTGACGTGGACTTGGAGGAGATCGCGTTGATGGGCGGTCGGCGGCCGGACGCTGGCATGGGGGGTATTGAGAACAAGCACTCGACCGCTTTCATATTCTAGTTTCAAGCGCTTGGTTCCAGACGGATTCAACTTGGGTTTGATAGGGTCAAACTGCACCGCCCTACCTCTGTGGGAGGATCGGCATAGGACAAGGCGGCGATGGGGAAGGGATGGTCGGCGGGGATGGGGATGGTCGGTCGGGCGGCGGTTGGGAAGGGATGGGGATGGTCGGTAGGGCTGGCGGTGGTGGGGGGCGGGGTGGTGGGAGGGGAGGAGGTGCCGCGGGTGGGCGAGGAGGGCGTGGTTGGAGGGCGGGCGGCGGCGGTGGCGGGGTCGCTGGAGGTGGTGGAAGTGCCACAGGCGAGAGACCTGCACTCATCCACTGCTTAACTCAACCTGTGCCCTTTGTGTCACTGCCACCCTGGATCGACCATAACAAGTACTTGAGTGAGCTGAACATGTGGACGAGTGTAAGCCCCTGCCGCGAGCGGCGGTGGGGGTGGGGTCAGTGGAGGTGGGCGGCGGGGCTTGCAGTGGGGCAGGGTAGAACATCCTGGACGTGCTGCGGGCGGAGGTCCCGAACCCAGGGCCAATCCTATACACTCGTCCACCTGTCGGCTCAACGTAAGCACCTTAAAGTAGGAAACCCTGAGTGGTTTCAGGGTTTCAGTGTTCAAGTGACCAAAAACGTCTCAGGTTGATCTGAAATTTGGACGAGTGTAAGCCATCTGCCCCATCCTACCTGTACCCACGCGAGGGCGAGAAGGGCGAGGTGGTGACGCCACGCGACGCGGAGGCCATAAAGCCGCGCGAGGCGGCGGGCATGACGGCGGCGGTCGGGGCCCACAGGTTTGGACTGATATATAGTGCTCGCCACGTCATAGGATGCCGTTTAACTCAAGAAACGAGAGTATACATGCGTTCGATGACATGGCGAGCAGTATCTATCAGACCCTACCCTTGGGATCCGTGAAGGGGAGGGCAACCCGGCGCCAGTCACAATCGCCGTCATGCGGATTCTGTGGTCGTCGTGGTCATACTCATCGTCGTCATCACCGTTTTCGTCATCGTCGTCGTCGATAGAGGTGGAGGAGAGGAGCGGGGCGGCGGTGGCGGTAACGGCAGTGGCGGTGGCGGCGGCGGCATTGGCCCGCGCGGAGGAGCCCCACGCGGACATCCCTCTCGCCACCCCTAGCGAGGATGAGGCGGTTGAGCGCGGCGTGGAAAATGAGCTGCAGCTGGTAAATGAGCTTCCGGAGCCGTTGCTGTCCTGGGCATAGAGGCGCACGTTAAAATTGTAATCAAGACGTGAGATAATATTGTATCATAGTGTATCATAAATTATGTGCAAGCGCTGATACCCGGGGCTTGCAACACGGGGTTCATGTTACTTGCACCATCCCACCAGGGACGAGCGGCTGGAGCTGGGGTCGTCGTACCGGGCCAGCACTCCCGCGGGTATGTAGAGTAGCCCGACGACGCCGGTCGCCACGGTCTTCCACTCGTTCGCAAATTAAAATAATTTTGTTTCAGGCACACATGGGATGCGATACCTCATCGCATGGGAGAACACTCACCGTGTACAGACTACCGTGAACCATTATACTACCCCTAAAGCGTGTTACCTGTAGTATTGTTGACACGAGAGAGGTGTCAGAATGGGTTCAAGGACGAGCAGCACGGTTGAGCGGTGGGAACTGAAAAGTATAGAGACTCGGGCAAGGCCCCACCTGCGGGGTACATTCCGCTGGTAATAGCGACACGGGGGTTGGCGCCAGACGGCTGGTCGGTGCTGTTGTCGGTGGTGGCGGCGGTAGCGGCGGCGGTGGCCGCGTCCACGATACGGGTCTTGCTGAACCCAGGGCCTTCCAACTAGCCACCTTTTCAGCTCAGATAACACTCTTCCCTTCTCAGCTTACTTCGACCATCGCCCCCAGGTGTTCAGCGGGATAACAAGGTGTATAAGCATAGGGTATACTTGGCGAGAGTGCCGCACGGAATTGTGTATGCGGGCAGGAGCCATGATCCAGAGGAGGGACACCACGGCGGACGGCGCCACTGTTTCTGTCGTTGCTGAGGTGAGCTGACTGGGCTGGGTGACATGGCAATACAGGATACCCCTCTTGTGTATCCCCTGCCGCAACCGCGTAGGTGGCTCGGCATCAACGGCGGCGTCGACTGGAGTCCACCGCATAACCCGCGGAAGCCCAGCGGCGGCCGGGGCGGCGAGAGCGGGCAGGGGGACCCCGCCGAACATGCGGGGCACCCCATACGCCACCGCGGCAACCCACGGGGTGCCGCCCCGCGTGGTGCCCGTGGTGAGTCTCACGCGGAGGTGTCGCGCGGCGTATATCCCCACGGCGCCGAGCGCCGCCGCGCCCACGCCGGGCAGCAACACGGCCAATGTTGTGCGCGGAGACGACATGCTCGTGGCTAGCGGAGAACGCGCGCGGCGTGCACAGCGCAGTGCGCGCGTGCAGAACGTTGTGCGCGAGCAGGAGTGGTCGTTGTTGATGATGCAGTGCTTTATCGGCTCGGACAAAAAGTTGCCGTCAGAGTTGCCGAGCCAGTGGCGCGAAACCACACACGTGCTGAAACCACGCCTCAACTTCATTTCCGTGCACACGAGCGTATATTCTGGCGCCTGACCCCCCGCCCCTCAGCATGCACCCCTTAACCGCTCCACACCAACCCAGCCTTGGGTCCCTCTTCCGCGCCGCTGGCGCTCGTCGCTCGGTCGCACGCCGCTACTTGCGCGCCTCGCTCCGGCGCGCCGCCGGTGTCTCTGCAAGTGGCAGTGGTTGGGCTCACTCGTCCACTCGTTCCTCTCGCCAACTTTTCCATTTGACGTGAGCACTTTTTGTACAAGATATACTGTTGTCTGTCTCAGCTTCAGTGACAAAAACGGCACAGGTTGAGATAATAAGTGTACGAGTGAAAGAAGCCCCTGGCCGACGGAAACCAGTGGACAGTCACGGTCGCCGAGAACACGACGGCGGCAAAACGGGGGCCCGTCGACGCGTATGTCTCGGGTGATGCTGCAGCGGTGGCCAGGCGCGGCGGGTTCGACAACCCGACCTCGGTGGCAAAGCGCGCTGCTGTCGATGCCCTCAGCACGACCACCCGCGGCGTCGACGCCGCGTCAAGTACGAGACCCAACGCTTGAGCCCCTGTCCCTTCGACGTCCCTGCCAGTGCGCCATTCCCCATATTCGCCCTTGTCGTCCCCGGCCCGGCCCCGTCCCCGTCTCCGTCCCCGTACCCGGGCCCGTCCCAGTCATCTCGCTGACCGCCGACGCCGACGTGGCTAGGCGAGGCGTCTTCGTCATACCATCCACAGTCGCTAGGCGTGCTGCCGGCGATGCCCTATAGCGCGACCACCTGCAGCGTCAAGTAATATACCCGACGCTTGACGTTTCATGTCCCATCTTAGTCCCCAACGTGACATACTGTCAACTTGAACCCCCCTTACCCCTTTCGTTCATTGCTTTCATTCGAAGCATCCATCCCCTCGACCCGAAACATCGCAGGCGCTGTACGGAGCTACGTCAGCCAACCACCATCGCTCACCCGCGTCGCCGACGCCGTAGGCAGGGGGGCATTCACTCGTTCCCTGTTTGAGCTGCTAGCTAGATAGCTTCGTACGGTGTGCTGTACGAGTATTGTCCAGTCTCCAACCCAACCTTACAATCGTCAGATCGAGCTGGATTGGGGACGGGTGGCCAAGCCAAGTGCGCCTGCGGTCATGCACCCCGCAGCTCTCTTCACAGGCGGTGAGTGTGTGCCGAAAGTGTACCTGGCTCTTGACGGGGGTCAAGGCGGAAGCCTGGTGCCTCCTCATACATGCTGACGCGTCTCCCTCTCTACCTGGTCATGCATGCAGGTGTGAGCCCCGACGCTCTCCTCGGCGGCCTCCTCCTCGCCCTCGCCGCCTACCTTGGGTTCGCTGGTAGGGTCTGACAGCTGACACTATACGGTCTCTGAGTGATTTCGCATATTGCACAGCTGGCACCAAACTGTCCTCAGCTAGTCTTATGGTGCACAGCTGACACAGACGGTTCCTGACTGTTTTCTTATAATAAGCAGCTGACACTATACTGTCCCTGAATGTTTTGTTATGGTGCGCCGGTATCTCCATGCACACTCGCCGCATTTCCTTCCCTGACCATTCACTCGTCCCCCCCTGTTTACACACATCCTCCCGCGCGGCCCTGCTCCTTGGCTTCAAGCGATCATCCGCCTCCGGCGGTAGGTATGAGTCGCTGGAATGGATACGCCAGGGAATGGGGATGCAATCCACTGACATGGTGAGGCTGTGCAGGCTGACAGTTCCCGTGTTGAAACCGCCTACGGTACAGCGCTTGAAGGCACAATAAGATAAAACGCTTTCAAACCGTGCTTTCAATTTCAACTTGCGCCGCTACGACATGGATGAGGCGATCCGCGGGTCCGTCGACCTCGAAGACGCCGCAGAGCAGGAAGGAGGACATGGTGCCTCAATATCCTTCGGGGACGGCTCAGCGCGCGCCGCTGCCAAGGTTGAAGCCAATATTCTGGAGATGTACGGCAGGGGCGAACACTCGTCCACTTCTCAGCTCAACTTGAGTCGTGTCTGACACAATAAAATACCCTACACACCCTAAACAACCCCTAACACCCCCTTTATCATGGGCTACACAACGCCTCCGCGCACCCCCTATTCCATGCAAAGCGCTCAAGTTGAGCAGAGAAGTGGACGAGTGTACGCCTCTGATGTACGGCCCAACTATTGCCCGTGCAGGAGGACGGGGCGGCATAGGCGGGGGCGGAAGAGGAGGCGGCGCCCTCGAAGATGCCTTACTCGTGGAGCGCTCCGCTACCAACGCTGACGCCGGGTAGGGCCTGGCAGATAATACTCGCCACTTCATAGGATGCTGTCCAGAGTGACAAAATATGATCTGGTCATACTGTCCGGTTGACCGACAGGATGATGGGATGACAGGATTTTGGGGGTCATCCTCAGGATTCTAAGACCATATTTAGTGTTTTAAGGTCATCCTGATATCGACAGGATGACAGGACTCATGATCATCCTGCAGATCGATCCTCCATATCTTGTCACCTTGATGCTGACAAACTCAATACACAACGGTCCCGTGAACGCGTGAAACGAATGTGCCGGTGAAGCGCGAGCGTAGGCCCATTAGCGGGAGCTAACTTCCTCTGTTGCGCGGCTGTATGCAAGACACGTTGAGAGAGAGAGAAACGCTTTCGCGTGTATAGAGAGGCACCAGGCTTTCGCCCTGGCACACGTTGATATGACGTGGCGGGCAACATGTGCCAGGCCCTGAAGACTGGCTGGCCGCCGCGACGGCCGCGATGGACTCTGTGGAAGCCGCGGCAGGAGGGGTGGCGGGAGGGGTGTTGTCCCTGGAAGACGCCGCTGCGCTCGCCGCTATCAGGCAGGCGCTTACACTCGTCCACTAGGACAAAAAGCGTAAAACCACTTAGACACTTAGCGACGAGTAGTACTAAGTCGTACAAATGGATCCTTCTGATTGGTCGAGTGGGACGACTTAGCACTAAGTGTCACTAAGTGTCCAAGTGGTTTCACGCACTTTGTCATATTCAGCTCAATGCTCGCAGTCGGTGGTAGATAAAGGTTGAGATGAGAGGTGGACGAGTGGGAGACTCTGATACCAGGGTTGAGGCCGAGCGGCTGTCCAACGGTACCTCCAACGACTCAGCTGCAAAGCTCGTCGCTTCCAGAGAAGCCCGGTAGAGACCGGCAGATATTGCTTGCCCACGACATCTCACACAATGCTATTCAATTCACAGACATAGGGCTCAGAGTGTGTGTATATGATGTGGCGGTCAATATTTGCCAGACCCTATAGCCGGCAGACTGGCGATGCGCTCGCCCGGGGGGGCATTGAGCATCGAAGATGGCGCGGCTCTTGCAGCCAAATGGACCCAGCTGAAGTCCAGGTTCGGCACTTTCGACGCCTCGTCCGCCGAACTCCCTGGGCGGGGCAAAACAAAAATTACTCACTCTCTGTGTCACGGGATGATATGTAACTCAGTGAGAGTTCAAGACACTTGTCGATGACGCGATGGCCGGCTCGTAGTTGCGTGTCTCTTGGCAAGCAGTCCTCGCCACGACAAAGGATGTCATTATACTCCAGCAACAAGGGTGCACAACAATCCGTGTATATGACGTGGCCGGCAATATCTACCCGACCCTGGAGCCGGTGCCGATGCGACCGCCACGATGGAGTCTGTGGAGGCCGCAGCAGGCGAGGGGATGTTCATGAGCGTTGAAGAGGCCGCGGTGCTCGCCGCTACCACGCAGCGGCTGGCGCTTTACGGCAACCTCGACACGCCCGCTGATCTCACTGCTGCCAGAGCTGCAGCTGTGTAGGGCCTGGGAGATGTCTGATATTGCTCGCCACGTCGTATCATGCAACGTTTTCAAGGAACGAGTGGTGATGTGGTGATGTGTGTGGTGATGTGTGTGGTGCCCTGCATTGTCTGACAGATTTTGCTCGCCACGACATAGGATGCCATTTTAATAAAAAACGCGGGATTCAAAATGCGTTGGTTGTGGTATCCGGCAGATATTGCTCGTCACGTCATAGGATGCGATTTGACGCAAGCAAGGAAGGTCCACAACTCGTTTTGAGGACATGGCGAGCAATAATTGCCAGGCCCTGACGCCGGACGAGTGGCGGATGAGCTTGCCGCTGCGAACGCGGCAAGGACACATATTCTTCCACGTT
>Ga0307489_10003774_pt1 | contig 10016 bp, 19 predicted proteins | sample SB12metaG_FD_202247 | JGI IMG/M metagenome (GOLD analysis project Ga0307489, IMG submission 202247) | Sea-ice brine microbial communities from Beaufort Sea near Barrow, Alaska, United States - SB 1.2 | ecosystem: Environmental > Aquatic > Marine > Coastal | place: USA: Alaska | collected...
TCATGTTGAGCTGACAAGTGGAGGGGTGTAAGCCCCTGCCGAGTGCTCGAACGCGCACGTGGCGATGGCCTCGGCGACCTCCTGCGCGTCCTTCCCCGCCGCCCTCTGCGCCGCGTACACAGCCGCGGCCTCCTGCGCCGGGACGTTGTCCCAGAGCCCGTCGGACCCCATGATCAGGGGCTTACACTCGCTCACTTCATCGGCTCAACTTGAGGACCTTCGGGACACATCGCTTACGTTAGAGCTCAACTTGAGCACATTCGGGACACATCCACGGATTAATTTGGGTTACACAGGGAACGAAGTAAGCTTAAGTCGAGCGAAAGGGGCAAAGTAAGCTGAAGTTGAGCGGAAATGGGAACGAGTGTAAGCCCCTGCCCATGATGAGGGCGTCTCCGCGCTCCACCTCTACGGTGAATTCTTGCGCGTCGGCAGCTGTGTCTGACTCGGGGTAGAAATCACGCCAACCGAGCTGATACGGGCAGTTGAACTCGTGTTGCTGCGGCGGGGAGGAAAAGACCACGGTATCACCGCGTGCCACCATCGCGCCGGCGTCGCCGACGTTGCCGATGAGGACCTGGCTGCCGCCGCTGGGCCCGTTCCCAGGGGCGTACACTCGTTTCCAATTTAGTTCAACTTGAGCTCTTCTGTCCAACGTTCAGCCCGACTTAGTTAATGAATGTGTCCTGGAGTTGCTCAAGTTGAGCTCTAACGTGAACGAGATTAAGCCCCTGCCCGTCCCCGTCCGCCCTGAGCGTGGCGACGCACGCTGTGGCGCTGCCAACGAGCAGAGGCTTACACCCGTTCCCATTTCTGCTCAACTTGAGCTTACGTTGCCCCTGTCCGCTCTACTTAAGCCTACTTTTCCCCCCATGTAACCCATATCAACCCGTGGATGCGTCCCGAAGGTGGTCAAGTTGAGCTCTAACGTGAGCGACGTGTCCCGAAGGTCCTCAAGTTGAGCTCTGAAGTGAGCGAGTGTAAGCCCCTGCCCACGAGGCGTGTGTTTTCGTGCGCGTCCGCGATGATGGCCCGCGGGTCGCGCGTGCCGAGGAGGACGGCGGCGGCGGACTTCTCTGCGAAGGTGTTTGAGTACGCGGCGGGGTCGACGCCCTCCTCAGCCCATCCACCAACGCCGTCCATGACGCCGAACGCGCCCTGGTCCCGCAGCACAAAGCATGCATCCTCCCCGCCCTTGTCAGCCTTGTCTGGGTGCGGTACAAGCACCGCCCCTGCGGACAGCACCCCGATCCTGGCGCGCGCAGGATGGGGGGCGGAAGCCGCGCCGCCGTCAGGGGGCGCCGCCGCTGCCGCCTCTCCATCGGCTCGCCCAGAGCTCGCCCAACGGCCTCCACGGGCCGATCCCCCGCCCGCGCCCACAGCACCGCGGCCAAATCTTACGACGCCGGACGGCGCCCTCCGCGACAGCGCTTGAGGCACTCCACATCTTCCGAGTGAAACGGCCGCGCGCAGGAGCGACGTTGACGCCATGGCACGCGACACTGTGGCCGCGCAGACGCCGGCCGCCCTTCCCATGCAGGCAATGCAGGCATTGTCCTCGAAGATATCAGCTTGCTTCCTGCGCAGATCCGGTGGGGGGTCGCTTCGCGCTTCGCGCCAATCCGCTTTTGGCACCCAATCATAGAGCTATATAAAATGTTGGATGGACCGAAACTTGTCTGGCAGCGCGGAGCGCAGGTCAGTCGATTGAGATCGAGGCGCCGACTCAGCAACATTGCTGAGCGCTGATTACCTGAAGCGCGTCAGAAACGAACCCTCAAAAGTACGCACCCCCTCGCACGCTCTTGCGCGCGTCAAGCGCAGGGCAAGAGAACGAGCGTAGACGGAGCGATCCTCCGCAGGTGATGTCTTCGCCGGATGACGTCGCGGTCCTCACCGTTTTCCTCCAGCTCCTTCAAGAAGGGGACCCCGCGGCAGCCAAGCTGAATAAGTTAAGATTGGAAGGGACCCTCACCACCGAGCAATTCACGCACGGTGCCAAGGTTCTGCTACAGCACGCGGGGAGGATCGATCCGAGTCCGCAACAGAGTGCGCCGGCGGCTTCGTATGGCGGCGGCGCGGGTAATGCGATGGGCGCGGCGCCGGCGATGTCGCGCGTCGCGGCGCGCCCTGCCGCTGCCGCGCCGCAAGCCACCCACGGCAACACCACCGCAGCATCAGCAGCTGCAGCCGCATCTCGAGGCGTAGGGCATCCCACGCTCGTCCCCTTTTCAAGTTAGAAACTCAACTGAAGCCCCTTTGTCCCCGCAATCCAGGGCGGCAGCGCGAGTGACGCTGTTATCGCTCGCCTCGCCATGAAACAGCGCGCCGTGGACAGTCGCTTTAACGCCTCGAGGATATGCACTCATTTAACGTTTTGAAGTGTAAGCAAGATCCTCGTCTTAGGGTCAGGGGGTGCCTAATAACCGACCTAACTCTGCCGCTGCCGCCGCGCGACCGCCAGCGCTGCAGCCGCCGCCGAGCGCCGGGGACTTCCCTTCCTTGGGCCACTCGCCCGGCGCCGGCGTGGGCGGCCCCGCGCTGAACGGCGGCGGCGGCGGCGACGACGGCTTCACTGCAGTTGCGAAAAAGGGAGCGACCAAGCAAGCGGCGAGATCTACCGCCGCAGCCGCCGCCGCCGCCGCCGCCGCCGCCGCTGCCGCTGCCGCTGGCCCCTCGACGCCTACTGGAGGATCCCAAACGCGGCAACAGCAGCAGCCGCGCTCCGATGGATCCACCGGAGGCAGCGGCGGCGGCGGCGGCGGCGGCGAAAAGTCTGGCCCCGGCACCGTCTCCGAACGCGCTAACGTCTGTACAAAACACAAGATTGAGCAGCAGCCGCCGCCGGGGCGGCCGGCGGGGGCCGCGGGGATTCCCGCGACTGGCGCAGGGCGCTCGGCAAGGGGGATATTGAGAATCGACAACACACACTCGACCGACGCTGAATCGACAGACCGAGTCCGCGCATCTGTATGAGCGTTCACCCTCAAGGTAAATCAGGCGGCGGGCATGTCCGATCTCGGGTCGAGCGCTTGTTCTCAATGACCCTCCTGGCAGGCCCCGGGCACCACGCGCGGCGCCGAGGCAGGGGCTTACACTCGTCCCCATTTCCGCTCAGCTTGAGGTCACGTTGCCCCTTTCCACTCAACATAAGCGTACTTGGTCCCACATACCACCCAAATAAACCCATGGATGTGTCCCAAAGGTGCTCAAGTTGAGCTCTAACGTGAGTGATGTGTCCCGAAGATCCTCAATTCGAGCTCTGAGGTGAGCGAGTGTAAGCCCCTGCGCCGAGGGCGCGCAGCGGTGGGCGGCGGCGCCCATGCTCGAGAAGGCGCCCTTCGAAGCCACCGATGGGTCGGGCGATATCCCCGGGTACGTGTTCATGTGCTCCAAGGACACGCGCGACGAGTGCCTCAAGCGCATGCTCCTCGGCTTGCCTCGCGAGAAACTTCGCTCCATGGAGCAGTGCATCGTGGTCGGCAAGACCCCCCTCTTCCTCTTCGACTTCAGCCGCAAGCGCGTGCACGGGGTGTTCATCGCGGCGGCGGAACCCGAGCTGAACATCATTGAGGAGGCGTGGAAGGGGCAGGGGCCGCCGCACTCGCGGCGCAACCCTGGCAGGGGCTTACACCCGTCCACTTCTCAGCTCAACCTGAGCCGTTTGTGACACAGAATACACAGGATACAACCCCCAGTACCCCCCTAACATTCCCTATACACCCCCTAAACGAACCCAACATGCACCCCCTATCCCACAGGAAGCGCTTACGTTGAGCCGAAAGGTGGACGAGTGTAAGACCCTGAACCCCGGCAGCCCATTCCCCGCACAGGTGAAGATGCTGCTCAAGACGGCGGCGGAGCGCGTGGGGCAGGGGCTTACACTCGTCCACTTTCCAGCTCAACCTAAGCCATTTTGGTCACCTACTCGCGTCCCCCTGTCTAATAGACTGGGCGAAACCCATGTAACGAACGTATCCCACAAATTGTGCTTACGTTGAGCTGAGAAGTGGACGAGTGTAAGCCCCTGACGTGGGGGAGATCGGCGCCGGGCACAACGACACCTTTAAGCTCACCGCAGGCCCCATCGACGCTTCGGTGAAACCCTAAACCCTGAACCCTAATCCCCTCCACTTCAGCCTGAACCTCGCATCACATGACAAAAGTTATAAGACAAGTAGCCATATCGTTGACTTTACCCGTGGCTGGTTGTTCCATTTCGAAACCATCTCATTTCGGCGAAGATAATCAGGAACTTGGAGAAAGCAAAGTAAAGCAACTCAAACGCAGTGCCAGGGATGGTATCGATATCGACACAACCTGACATCCCGATCCCATCAACTGGAACCTGGTGTGCAGGTGGCTGGGAAGTTGGAGCGGTGGATGACGGGGCGGGGACACCCGCCTTGGGACCCGCGCGCCAACAACCCGCCCCCCGCGGCCCCACTGGATCCGGTGGCGCGGGCGGCGGCGGGCGCGGCGGCGGCGGCGGCACGGCGCGAGGCAGCGGTTTACACTCGTCCACTCTTCAGCTCAACCTGAGCCGTTTCTGACACAAAGCACACCCTAATCACCCCCTAATGCCCCCTGATAACTCCTAAACACCTCCAGAACAACCCCTAAATGCACCCCCTATCCCACGGAAAGCGCTTACGTTGAGCCGAAATGTGGACGAGTGTAAGCCCCTAGCGCGAGGCGGCGGCGGCGGCGGCCAGGGCTCCCAAGACGTCGAGGGCGCCGTCGGCTGCGGCGGTGGCGGCGGCGGGCGTGGCGGTTGGCGCGGCGGCGGCGCCGCCGGCGAATGCATGGGGTAAAAAACCGGAGGCGCCATCTGCGGCGATGAAGGAAGTGACGGAATCAAGGGCAGAGGCACGCGCGGGGGCGGGGGCGGCAGGAGTGAAGGAATCGAAGGCAGCGGCGGGGGCGACGGGAGTGAAGGGGTCGGCGGCAGGGGCTTACACTCGTCCACATTTCGGCTCAACGTAAGCACACTTTGTTGGATACGTTGGTGCATGAATCTTCTCCGGTATATTATAGAGGGGGACACGGGGAGGTGTGACCAAAACGGCTTAGGTTGAGCTTAGAAGTGAGCGAGTTTAAGCCCCTGGTCGGCGGCATCAGGAGGGTTGTCACGGACGGCAGCACGGGAGGCCGGCAGGGTGATCGCGGCGGGCGGGGCGGGCGCGGGGGCGCGGTCGGCGTCACCCGCCTCCTCCACCACCTCCCAATCCTCCGCCTCCTCCGCGCTGCGAGCCGAAATGGCCCAGATGTCCGTCGGCGGTAGGCCCAGGCGGAATATGCTTTTTCTTTTGCCCAAATTCCCTATGCTTAATTCCCCACATTCAGCCTGTTATGCTCGAATTATGCCCAATTATGCCCGATTCTGCCGATTAATTTCCGAAAGACGCGTAGGTAAACCGGCATATTCCGCCTGGCCCTGGTCGGCGGCAACTACCAGTCCTCAAACCTCGGCAACGGCAACGGCCACAGCAACAGCACCGGCAACGGCAACGGCGGCACCAACGCGGCGGCGGAGACGCGGCAGTGGTGGCCGCAGCAGGTGGACGCGGTGGATCCTCTGTACGCCGACCCCCCCGCCGCCGCGCAACCGCCGCAGGCACCGCAGCCTCACCCAGCGCAACCCACATACGCGGCCTACGTGCCGCAGCCGCCGCAGGCAGGGGCTTACCTCGTCCACTTTTCAGCTCAACCTGAGCCTTTTCTGACCCAAAGTACACCCCAAACACCCCCTGATACTGACTGACTCCTCTGAACGCCCCCTAAACGACCCCTAAAGGCCCCCCTATCCCACAGAAAGCGCTGACGTTGAGCCGAAATGTGGACGAGTGTAAGCCCCTGGCCGCAGGCGCACCCAGCGCAACCGACATACGCGGCGTATGCGCCGCAGCCACGGCAGCCGCCGCAGCCGCCGCAGCCGCCGCAGCCGCCGGCGCCGCCGGCCGGCCCGGTGGACGATCCCACCATTGCCAAGCGGGTCATTATCGACGGCCGCGAGCTGAGCAAAGCCTGGCAAGGGGGGTTATTGACAGCAAGCAGTCGACCGACGCTGAATCGGCAAACCGAGCCCGCCCATCGGTATGAGCACTCACCCTGAAGGTAAGTCGTTCTCCGATCTCGGTTCCAGAGCTGGTTCTCAATGACCCTCCTGTCTGGTGCCTCGCCAACATGGGGGATAAAACCGAGGACGAGCTACGGACCAACGGCGGGTGGATTGACATGGCGGGCATCGGTCGGGCGGTGGAGCACTTTCAGCGCAGCGGCTGCGAGGTGGTGGCGTTAGTGCCCAAGATATGGCACACGTCCAAGGCAGGGGCTTACACTCATTCACGTTCGAGCTCAACTTGAGCAACTCCAGGCCACATTCATGAATTAAGGTGGATTATGAGGTGGACGGAAGAGCTCAAGTTGAGCTGAAATCGGAACGAGTGTAAGCCCCTAGTCCAAGGGATTCCTGCCGGACTTCGAAAACACATCAGCCGGGCGCGCGATGTATCAGGATTCCTGGGAGATGTTGGACTTCCTCATCTCGGACGGAACTGTGGTGCTGCTACTGGATGGCGACGATGAGGGCTCCGTGCTACTCATGGAATTGCTCCGCGCCGGCTTCACAGGCGCTCTGGTGAGGACCAGTACTTACCTGCAATTGGTCCGCCCGACCGGACCGCCATGTTTGAGGCTCATGTGGTATCGACACCACTCTGATTTGTCTTTTCGGGAGGCCGGTCGAGCCCAATCAATATTTTGACTGTGTCCGGCCTAGTCGCATTCGAGTTTGGGTGCTGAACAGCGTAGGACAGGGTTGTGGACGCGGATGATGCTTGGCCTTACTTCTCGGTGACCAACGACAACACGCAGTTCGGCAAGGCGCTGGCGGTGTGCCCCAACGCCGCGGTGCCCGCCGCGCAGCTGTTCCTCATGCACCACATCCTGCGCTACTCCTTCGCCGGCAGGGGCGCACACTCCTCCACTTACCAGCTCAACCTGATAAGCTTCTGACACAAATACACACTTTATGAACACCCCCTAATACCCCCTAACACCTCCTAAACACCCCCTAAGCAACCCCTAAGTACATCCCAAATTCAACAGAAAGCGCTTACGTTCCCTAAACACCCCCTAATACCCTCTTACACCTCCTCAACACCCCCTTTGCAACCCCCTGAATACCCCCTATCCTACACAAAGCGCTTGAGTTGAGCCGAAAAGTGAGTCGACGAGTGTAAGCCCCTGCCCGCCGGCAACGACCTGGACTTCAAGCCCAACTGGAAGCTACACCTGCCGTGGCAGACCGGATTCTCCGGCAGGGGCTTACACTCGTCCTCTTTTCGGCTCAACACAAGCGCTTTCTGTGTGATAGGGGTGCATACAGGGGTTGTTCAGTGGGATATTAGGGGGTGTCAGGGGGTAGCAGGGTGTGGCTAGGGTGTATTTCGTGTCAGGAACGGCTCAGGTTCAGCTGGAAAGTGGACAAGTGTAAGCCCCTGTTCTTCGGCATGAAGCCCGGGTGCGACCAGGCCACCCGTGCCATCCCCGCCGCGGTTGGGCCCGCCAGATATTTATTGTTTCGTCCTCATCACGATCGAGACGCGATGTAATAAGACTGCAGATATTGCTAACCATGTCTTCGGATGCCATGTAACTCAAGCACAAGCAACAAGTCTTCAAAATGTTTACGCACGACGTGGCGGGTTAGGGTTTAGGGTTCAGGGTTGAGAGAGCGTAGGGTTTTAGGGTTTAGGGCAATATGTGGCAGGCCCTGTTGGGCGGAGAAGCACGCGACGACGGCGGAGAGGCTGCACGCGCACGCCGCGGTCGGGCGGTGCAGGATGACCTTATCAAAACTCGAGTTGAAAGCACGCCCGCTTTCAGCGCTTGAAACTAAAATCTGATGAACCGCTTTCAAACTTTACTTTCGGTTTCAACTTGCGCCGCTACACCGCGGGTCAGAAGCGGGCCGCGGCGGACACGGCGGCGCAGCAGGCAGGGGCTTACACTCGTTCACCTTACAGCTCAACTTGAGCAACTCCAGGACACATTCATGAGTTGAACTCAGTGTCGGGTCTGGTATCGAAGACATGGTGTCGAATACGAATCCCGTTCGACCCATCAGAACTATCCATTTCGAGAATCCCACGGCCGACTCGCCGAAAGTCCGACCAGGTCGCGATCCTTGAGTTAATAGACCCTCGATTTCGAGGAGAACAGAGAAACATGTCCCTCCGAAACTGAGGTTTAAGTTGGGTCACATGGTGCAAGGAAGAGCTCAATTTGAGCTGAAATGGGAACGACTGTAATACCCTGGCAGCAGGCCAAGTCGTTGGCGTACGCCGTGGTAGGGTGGTGCAGGTTGACCCTATCAAACCCACGTTGAAAGCGTTCGGAACAGGCCGGTTCCGGTATATCGCTTGCCGCGCCAAGCGCTGACGCTCTGACCGCAACTCTGTATGGGCATTCAACCTGAAACCCGCTTTCCCGCGCGGAGTGCTGAAACTTTGCCCGCAACTCTGTATGGGCATTTTCACCCAGGCGACATACCGAAATCGGCCTACTAAGCGCTTGAAACTAAACTATGATAGACTGCTTTCAATTTTGCCTCAGTTTTGCTTTCAAATTCAACTTGCGCAGCTACACCATGGCACAGAAGAAGGCGCTGGAACAGGCACGGGCTCAATCCCAGGCTCAGGCGTTGATCGATCAGGCTCAAGCCGCTCAGGCGCACGCTCAAGCCCAGGCGCAGGCCCAGGCAGGGTCGCGCAGATATTGCCTGCCGTGTGATCCAACGCATGTTGAGCCCTATTTCATTGATTTAAACTCACTGTCGGCATTCCTTGAAACGCTTATCTCCTCGAAACCGAGGGTCTATTTACTCAATGATCGCGACCAGGTCGGGCAGTCGGCGAATCGGACGGTGGGATTTTCTAAATGGACTGTTCTGATTGGTCGAACGGGATTCGATACCATCTCTTCGATACCAGACCCGACACTGAATTTAAATGGCATCCTATGACGTGGCGAGCAGTATCTGCCAGACCCTAGGCCAAGACGGCGGCACTGGCGGCAGCGGATGCGAGGGCGGAGGCTTTGACGCGGGCGCGGGTGCGGGTCGCAGCCCCACCGGTAGCCCCCCCCGCCCCACCCCCCGGCGACCCCCCTCGCGCCCCCGCCCTCCCCCCTGGCGACCCCCCTCGTGCCCCCTCCGCCGGCTCTCTCGCCGCTGCCGCCGCCGCTACCCCCTACGCCCCCGCCCCCGCCGCCGCTGCCCCTGCCGCCGCTGCCCCCGCCGCCTCCGCCGCCGCCGCCGCTGCCCCCCCCACCGCCGCCGCCGCCCCCGCCACCGAGGAGCCTGAGATGCCCAAGGTGGGTCTGAGAGATATAATGAATGTGTGGCCCGTCGTTGACCACATCTAGACCCTCGTTTATTTAGTTTGACGCCATCTCATGACGTGGCGAGCATTATTCACTTGACCCCAGGCCAAGGCTGAGCTGGTGCCCATGACCTCGTACCTGGCGGACATGGGGGACATGATCAAGGTGCGCCTGAGTCAATCGTCAATAATGCTCACACCTCATCCACCGCGTTTCAGACTTTTCGTTTCTTGACTTGGATGACATCCCATGACGCGGCGAGCATCATGTGGTTGGCCCTCGATGAAGGATTCCATGTTGCCCTTCAGCGTGTCGCTGCACCTGGAGGTGCGCGAGCGGTCGTGCCAGCTGGCGACCCTGCTGGAGCTGGTGGCGGCGGCGGAGCAGGCGGCGCCGGGCCAGGCGCGGCCTGCCGGATGTTGCTCGCCACGTCATCCAACGCACTTTGCACCCTCGTCTCTTCAGTCAGATGGCACAATATGACGTGGCGAGCCATGTGCGGCCGGCCGTAGGGGTCGGGCGTGGCCATCATGGAGCAGTTCGCCATGGTGCTGTCGGAGGAGATCCAGCCCGTGTCCGCCAAGGCGCAGCGGAAGGTGGGGACCACTACACCACTACACCACTACACC
>Ga0307489_10003775_pt1 | contig 10015 bp, 12 predicted proteins | sample SB12metaG_FD_202247 | JGI IMG/M metagenome (GOLD analysis project Ga0307489, IMG submission 202247) | Sea-ice brine microbial communities from Beaufort Sea near Barrow, Alaska, United States - SB 1.2 | ecosystem: Environmental > Aquatic > Marine > Coastal | place: USA: Alaska | collected...
TACAGAAAGCAGTGGGCGGAAACGAGAGACTATGCGGTGACTTCGATGGAGTACGCCGTTGCCTTCACGGGTGTACCGACCCGCGCGCCTCCTGCCGTCCAAGCCTCGCGCTGCCTCGGACGCAACGCAGGCCGCGGAGGCGACGACCGCGGCAGCGGCAGCCACGGCACCCTCGGCAGGTGAGCGCGTCAGCATCGCGAAACCTGAAAAACCCCCCTCTCGGCCGGACGTGGGATTCCGCGATCCAGCCTGGCTTGAACACACAACTGGTTACGGAGGTCTAATTCTCGAGTCATTTTATATGGGGCGTTGCACCCTGCAACCGCCTGTCTAAATCTTGAGTCATTTTGTATGGGCTCGGAAAGTCCCGTTGCAGGGTGCAACCAGATCTCTCCTGAACCTGCAACCAAAGTTCCTACGAGGCAGGGTCAGCCTATAGGATTCAACCTCACTTACGGTCAAATGCTCGCGCCGTGATAGGAGTCTCGCTTTGAAAATACGATATTCGGTTTCAGACGGTCCGCGCGGTCACTGTACGCGGCTGTCCGTTCCGCGCGTCGGCCAGATCTCGCGGCAATTTCACCGAACATCCTCAGGATCGTCAAAACACGCGACGGACAGCCGTTCACCGTGAGGTACGCCCTTCAAAACACCCCCCCGCGCGCTCGCCACGTCCGTAGCGCGCGCGACGGCGTGAGCAATTCGCGTTCAAGATGCGCTTTCGCATCGCGATCCTTGGATCAACCGATCTTGGGTCAACTGCGATCAAGTGTCATTTTGGTTTCAAAAACAAAAAGACCACCTTTCAAATCCATCATATCGCGCAGAGCGCTAATGCACTTTTTAGGCTGACCCTGCCTCTGCTCGTATTCTCATGCCGATCCCACCGACAGCACTGCTGATGGACCAATCAGAGGGCCGGAAACAACTTCACGCATCGGACCACCGCGGCAGTGCCGAATGGCAGTGTTTTGGCAGTGATTGCAGTAGAGCCGTTGATCTGTCAGCACTAGAGTCTAGCTAGATAAGTCTGTCTGCAGCAATGAATGCTCTTTGGTAAACTCGGGAGAAGCTGGTATGTGGTACTAACTTCTCTTACGTCGAACGGTCAGTCGCGTGGCACAGAAACCGTGCTGTTGTTGTTGGCCCGTTGCAAACACGACGGCGCCTCCTCTCGGGCGATCATCTTGTCAAACTCAATTTCCCTTGTCGTGTCAAAATATGGCCGTGAGGAGAAAAACTCTTTCCGGGATGGACGCGTCTCTACTGAACACGCGCGTGCACGGCGACTTGGCCGGAGGCCGAGGCAGCGACACGGACTTTCGAAAGTCCGTAGGCGGCGCTTCTTTTGGCGACGTCTCCGTCGCTGCGAAGCACGCGTCGCTTTCAAAACGCCCGCAAAGTCGCATTCATCAGGTAAAGCCGAGCAGCTCGCGCAGATATAGCATGTACTTCTCCAGTGGCCACACTCCCCGCGCAGACCCGAGGCCATTGGGCGACAAAACATACAGCAGCTCGTGCGTTCGACAGCTGATATCATTCCTCAGCTCCCACTGGTTCGATTCAGTACTTGCCCCAAAGGCTCTTGCAGCTCCTACAACCAAAGATTTTCGTGCTGTTTCTCTGTTTCTTTTCCGTCGGGCAGACAGGAACTTCAAGTTTGGTTCAAAGACCGAGGACGACGTGCCCACCGTTTTCAAGCAGCTGCGCTATCCGTTTCAAATCAGTAAGAGCGCCCTTTACGCGGTTGGAAGTCCGCACACATGGCCCTCTCTACTCGCTGCTCTCACGTGGTTGGTTCAAATTTATCTTTATGAGGAAGCTCAACAAAATAATGCGAAGGTAAAGTCATTGAGTTACTTCATTTTAGCGCCGCAGAATAGTGTGCTGACATATGACACATACTCAGCTTGTGCGTGGAGAACCTGTAAAATATTTCTTCACGTACGCGAGCACCGCGTATCAGGTAAGTGAACCGATTCCGTGTCATCGCCTCCCTCCTTCACCCCTTTGTGCCTCATGTGACAGTATTTCCTTGCGGGTGATGATGCGAAGTGTGTTGAACTTGAGCACAAGTTCACCTCAGAACAGCACAAACAACTTTCTGAGAGCAACACAAGCACTCTTGAGCTCGAACAGGTTTCGCCTTTTGTTCGGCTATGATTCACACGTGTCATATTGACAACTGAAAAGTTGCAGGAAAACCGTGAATTGGAAGAGCTCTTAGCCTCAACAGCAGAACGTCCTCGCACGACTGCGTTGCAAAACGAGAAGGTCAGACAACTTGCCTCACGAGTGGGCACGTGTTTCATTTTCTGACAATTTTGTTTGTGTGCTCATTTTACAGGAAGGTTTCCGCAAAAGTGTGCAGAGGTTCGAAGTGGACTTGGACGTGATGAGAAGTGCTATGGAAAAGTCGAAGTTGCGTTTCACGCGTGCTAGACAGACTGTGAATGTCCACGAGGTATTATTACATATCTCGTGCTGCGGTGGCCAGCTACTAACATACATCGGCTTTTCCACCAGCACCGCATGGAAGAGTGCCACAAAGAGATTACAACTTCGTGCCAAAGAGTGACCACGCAGCCAATCGATCTAGCTAAAGTAACATCTACTGTAGGGGTAGCCATGTCTGAACTCAGATGTTTCCATCGCAGATCTCAAATGTGCAGCCCTCTTGCCACAGCTTCTGACAATGAAATTCAATGCGGCGTTTTTAACAGGATGAGGAAATTCAGAAGCGCAAAGAGTCGTTGACGTTGATGAAGTCACACCAATCGAACGTTGAGTCAAATAGATGTATGGCAGAAGTTGAAGCTGAGCACGCTCTTGCAGATCTAGAGAGTCACACGAAAAGTTACAACGCGGTAGCACGAAAACTTCAATTAATCCCTTGCACGGCCAAATATGCGAATACCACGTGTTTTGAGGCTGAGATCAATCCTCGGGCACAAACGGTGGAAGTAATGGTGCACCGAAATTTGCATCTTTAAGCATACCGAGAACGTCCACGACTAAAGTAGTGTTTGGGCAGGTGAACATAGATTTCAAAACTGCTGTCAGGACAATAATCAAGAAGATTGACGACACCCACTTGCAACACAACTGGTTTGGATTTCTTTTGCTTCAAATTTCCCAATGAAATGTCACTAAAGTAATACCTCATAGGAACGCGGAGCGCGAATATGTCATCTTGGAGGAGACTCTGCAAGCCTGCCATGATGCATTCAATGAAAAGTACGAATATTTAACATACCGAGTTGGAAATACACTAATCGGATGGGAAGACATGCAGATGTGACGAGGCAAATGGACTTGCTTTGAAAGCATCGCGGTGTGAAACCAGCTACGATTCGGAGCGCAATCGTCTTGATTTTTTGCTCGCCAATTTAGTGAAAGACCTTGCTGCGGTGGAGCATGAGGTAATTGTTCCGCTTTCTCGTGGACCTCTCATTTGTTTGACCGCTCGATGGCTTCAGGTGACAGTACTCAGAAGTGTATGCGTAGCCAACGCCTGGGAGACTGAGCCCGCTGTGCACAATTTCCAGGTGACAGTTGTTTAGAATTATCTCGAGTGTTTCGAATTTTGGATTCATAACTTTGTTGAAAGCTAGGTTGAATATGATCAGTGCACTGTGCTTTGCGGTCAAGAGAGGTTGACCGTGCAGAACATGATGTTAGCTGCTCTGGATGTGTTGATGGGTTACAAGCAGCTGGTGCAAGATATCTTCGATGCTTCAGTTGCGAACAGTGCTTTCATAAAGTTCCAGAAATAGCTACATAACAATGACAACATGTGACAGATCGCCTGGATACCACCAGCGAGGGGACCTCTGCAAGTCATAGATCTTACACCGCTTCAAAATGAGAGGACCATGCCCCTAACTTTACCGTTTCCTCTTTGATGCTTGCTACGTGCACTTCAAAACCACTGTAGTTAGTCCCGCCGGGCACAGCTCGATGACGCAGGTGCATAAAGTTTGAAACTGCGACTCACAGCTTGACGGCTGTTGGTAATGCACGAATGTGGCGGTGTGTGCGGGTGATTAAGCGTGTGGTGAATGTGTTGTTTCTGAGAGGAGTAGGCACTTCTGTCTCATATTTGATAAGTTGTAGGTAGACCTAGCAGAGCTCTAATAAATCAGAGTTGCCTCGCCTCAATCAGCTCAATCCTTTGAAGTCACGAAAAGTATGGTAGAAACTTTTCGAGAGACTTCTAAAATCATTTCGTCACCGCAGCCCTTCAACATTATTATTTTGTGCTCGATGATCTTGAGCTAATATGTGATTGGCGAAACACACTCCGTCCGAAGCTTGGCTTTAAAATATCATATATACTGTTGCGACGCTTGATTTAGATCAGGTGAATCACTCCAGCATGTATCATGAGTCTATTCGAAGCCTGCAACATGAAAAATCAACAAGAGTTCTTCGTTTACTTGACTGTGCACTATTTACCTGCATGTGTTTCACAATGATGTCAATATCCCCGTGGGTAAAGTTGTCGTCTTTCAGCCACAAAGACGCAGATTGTCTAATTTCTTCAAAAGATATTGCCTCGCGGTGAAACATGAGACTGCCGTTGCGGAGCTGGTTAGTTTCCAATTTACATAATGCGAACACAAATAGTTCCCTACTCGGGAAATCGTTGTTGGAAAACAGTGTACTTCAGCCTTGAGACACCAACTGGGGGATTTGGTAAATTGTTGGCTGCAGTTTGCCATTATTGATGTTAGGAGGACTATCACCGGTGACGTCCATGAATGATTGAACCATACACATCTCACCTTGTTCTTCACCATCCACAAGTGCAGTCTCTTCTGCTTTGTCATCAATGTTGGTTGAATTCGACGACGCTAGGCCCTCTGCTTCTACGACAGAACGCATGATTTCTATAGCGATCGAAGCATCAATTTCATCAATAGACTTGGACATTCGCATTTTAGCGTGTGCCGTGCTAAGTCGAATCATCGTCTCAAGTGTCCGTGCAGTGATGGGCAATGTCCGCCTAGTGCGAGAGTCTCCAGCCTGCGAAAAGCATGTATGTGAAAAACAGTTATTAATTTCGACACATAGCTCACGCAATACACCTTATCAACTCTCCATTGTGAATATTGTTCAGCGATGTAGCCTTCTGCTGCGGGTGTCAGTACTGGTTGCCAGGGGCGGTGTTTTGCATAGTACAAAAACTTTTGCAGAAATCTCTTCGACATAATTTCACCACTTGTACTGTGAGCAACATACATGGATGTTTCCATATCCTGCGGGGGCAACATAGTCCATGAGTTGTCCTAGACAAAGCCAAAACACATTTCACAGCTGGTCCTGCGAAACATACGTTGTCGCTTTGTATGAGTGCTGCATCTTTTTGCAATATCGCTTTCGTAGAAATTATTTGCTTTTCACACGAGTGCAGGCCAAGAACATGAGATGAAATTGCACGGTCAACCTGCATACGGGTTACAATTCATTCTGTAAAGAGAGCAAAAGTGAATATGAAATGCAGAAATGGAACCTTGGTATCGGACTGGTCCAGCACAATAAATAACATGTCGAACCGAGAAAGCAATGAGTCTGGAAGATTTATGTTACGCGTAACTCCCTGGCTATGATCGTAGTTGCCATAAATAGGATTTGCAGCCGCAACGACGCTGCACCGAGCATTCAGTGAAGCGTGTATACCAGCCTGCATGAAGATGAAGCAACCCGGCCTGTGTGAGTGAGCATGAACATCTGATAAAATGCAGCGAGCATCCCTGTGGGGAAAAGCGCGTTTATAAACTGTTGGACGTGAGCACCTTTGCGATTGTCACCGTCTGCTGCTCCATCACTTCATGAATGGCAACTCTATCTGCATCGTTCATCTTGTCGAACTCATCTATACAGACAACTCCACGGTCTGCAAGCACCATTGCTCCGGCCTGCGCGTCAACAACGCATATGTGAATTCCGCAACCCAAGAAGCACGCAGGTTTGATCTTTCCCAGGAATCAGGCAAATTTGCCGGACGTCTGCTGCTGGGTAGAACATTCTGGACGCCTTCAATTGCTAGAACACAACAAGTTGACAACGGACTCACCTCCAACTTGCGCTCACCACTATCTTGGTCTGTAGTGACAGCAGCTGTGAGGCCCACTCCGGATGAACCTCTGCCAGTGGTACTGCAATATTTACATAAATAACGTCAGCTGTGGTTATTTCTATGTCATCACACCTATCATAGTGCAGTCGAAAGTTTGCAGACTCTTGCTTTAACCATGTATGGCGGACCTGACAGCGTAGGCGGCCACACCCAAGACACATCTCAACAGCTGTGATTTTGCCACGGAGGGATCTCCAACCAATAAACAGTTCACATCTCCTCGAATGTGAGTACCATTCAGTAAATTCTTTTCACTGCCACCAAGCAGGAGGAGAACAAGCGCTCTCTTGATGCTCTGCAAACAAGAGAAACGCTTTTGTTAGAAACCACTATCAGAATTTGCGGCGCAAGTACACAATCGGGAGCCTCAGTGTTTGTACGTACATCATGCCCACATATAGAAGGTGCAAAGGATTTTCCGAGCATGGCTAGCAAGACCTTTGGTTGAAGTTTCCTCGGAAGCTCATTGATGTTCTTAATATCCTGAATATCCGTCATAAAGGCAAGTTGGAACAAAACATCACAAGTTGTATCTGGAATTATTGAAGACGTGAAGAAATAGAGGACACGTGTTTCTATAATAAATGCGAAGTGCACGTGGAATACGTCGCTGACCTCGTGGCTCAATGCAGGTGCAGCTGCTTCTTTACTCAGTTGGCATAGGCTAAGTGCCACGAGGACAGTCCGAAAGACTCCAGACAAGCCTGATCCCATCGACCGCACGGGGATTGCCTTTCGCAGGTAAAAAGCAAGAACTCATTTGTTGCGGTTGACCGCACTAGATTTTTACCGCATGCTCACCTTATATATTCCCACCACGCTTACACGGTCTCCGGGCTTGCATAGATCTACCAAGTCGTCCTCAAGTACTACATCGATCGAACGAGGTAATTGACCTGTTTCACATCTTGGGATGACAACATTTCCGGCGGAAATTTCCACTGCACAGCGAAATGGAGGGTCATACCAGGCGGCGCTGACTCTGGCATCTCTTGCATGCTAAAGGATTGATGATCGCGGTAAGAACATAACCCATATTCCGTCGTAAGCAAGTTTCCATTGTCGTCCCTGCATGAAGACATATTTGCGCTGTGCAGAGTGTGTGTGTGCGCTTCTGTTAATTGTTTCGAACCTAGTAGGGTACACAGTGCTTGTTGGCATTCCCTTGGACGAAGCAACGTCACGATATTCACGGGTCACAAAACTCCTGAACGTTTAACGGATGCCAAAAGTTTACGTGAAAGGAACAAAAAATGCAAAGCGCAAATCGTACCCAGTTGCTTCACAGAAGTGCGTGGTCTTAGCCACTTTAGGACGCACACAGGAACCTGTACCAAACGACTATTTTCAAGAAACTAAATGTAAGCTTTCAGGTTCTGCTTCCGCGTACACTTCGTAACAATACCCTCCACGTTCACGATCTTCCCCAGGAACGGTGACAGAAGCTCACGGGGTGAAATGCGATGAAACCCGAACCTGTGGAGCAGCCAAACTTAGCGTTTCTTGATGTTGTTTGTAGCGTTGGGGGCCCTACCCCCCTGTTAAAGTGATGAGGACTTCGCCTTGGCTGAGGTACTTCGGATCGACAACGTTGACCAAGTCATCAACTGCTTCTTTCAAAGACGACAAGTATTCTCCTGGTTCGCGTAGGAGTCTGAGGTTCGGGCCGCCCATTAGTTTCTTTTGCCGACACGCGACCATGTACAAAAACAATCGTGCCTGCTCGCCAGCTCTGAGTCGAACTGTCGAAGGGCATTCAAATCGACAGCCAACCGCCTATCTTTGCGGTGCACAAGCTCTTCTATGATTTTGTAGTAATTCGAACTTCCACGCTGTGCAGTACGCCAGGCTTCAGTCTAAGTCGCACACTGTTATGCTGCAATTGGAAGCACCTGAGCCTCTTCATCAAGGAACTCGGCAAACCGATGTTTCAGCACCACGTGGGCTTCGTTCGTGGATTGCATTCGCGTGAACAAACAGGTGGCAACAAAACGGCCTTTTTGGGCGCAGCGTCAAGAAGGTCAGAGACGCCCGCGCAGATGGTGACAGGTATCAAGATAAGCGCGCGTCACCTTACGCTCACGCTGCTTGCAGCGGAGACGACGTCACTTTATTTATAAGGATGATGAACCTGTCCTTCTAAACCTGTCAGTCATCAGGGCCGGGTTCTTAAACTCAGTGTCGGGTCTGGTATCGAAGATATGGTACCGAATCCCGTTCGACCAATCAGAAATGTCCATTTGGAAAATCCCACCGACCGACTCGCCGACTGTCCGACCGGGTCGCGATCCATGAGTAAATAGACCCTCGATTTCGAGGAGATAAGCGTTCCCTGGAACGCCGACACTGAGTTTAAGAGTCGAGTTTTGAGAGGGGGTAGCATTTAGCGGAAACGGAAATTGTCGCGCGAAGCGCGAAAAAAAATTCTGGGCCGCGCAGCGCCGATTTTTTTAATACGCCCCTCCAAAAAACTGCCTCACACGCAGGCCCAGATGCCACCGCCACTACGCCGCCTGACCCCTAAAACAACCGTATTATACGCCGCTATGTCCGCGTCGTCGTCCCCGTCCACTGCGACACCCGCGCGCGGTGCTGCCACCCGTGAGGCTGGCAACCCGCGACCGCTTTCCAAGCTCGAAAGATTTCCCCCAAATCGCCGACTGCCAGGCCACACCTAGCCTCAGACCAAATGCTCACACGGGGGTCAGATTGATTGACAGTGTAGACGTCGCGCGCGGGTCGGGTCAGCACGGATCGAGTCGCGCTCTCGGCCCCCTCCGTTATTGAGGGCACTGAGTGCAACCGCGCAGTCAAATCCTAAAATGCATGCCTCGTTGCCCTTCAAGTCAAGTTCCCATCGGAAATTGAGGTGCTGACTGTGCTGCCAAGAAGTGGCTGGCCGAGCATCAATTTCACGGCGCGCTCTTGAGCCTCCGCGCCTCGGGATGAACGCGCCGCTCGGGCCATCTATGTCAGATTCACTCGGCTGTCGAGGGGCGCGCTCGCGCGTGCGTTTGCGACGCCGTGCGCGTGCGTTGTGGCCGCGCACAGGTACACGTTTTCGTCGTATGGGTATTTCCGGATTTTACTCCTGAATGCTACCCCCTCTCAAAAATCGACTCTTAAAACGCTGCGGCACTTTTCACTCCACAGTTCAACAGTGGCCAGTCAGAAATAAGAATGGTTTAGGTTTCGAGGTTTTTGGGGTTAGCGTTTCCATCTGATACTGAAAATCAGTCGTTTTGGGTGGGTGCCGCGCGAATACTTCTCCAGTGTGTCCGCTAGACTCCCCCGGCCTCCACAACTTTGGTGACGCTTTTGAAGGGTTATAAACCAACAATTTTTAGGTTCACAATAATCAGTGATTCCCCCGCTGGGCACCCAGGCACGACAACGTACGAGCAAACAGACTAAAATGAACAACCTAAAAATCCGCGGTTTATAGCCCGTCAAAGGCGTCATCCAAGCTGTGGAGGCCGGGGGAGTCTAGCGTTCACTGGAGAAGTAGTCGCGCGGCACCCAAAACGACTGATTTTCTGTGTTTTTCAGTGACTGATTGAAAACCTAACCTGAAACCTAAACCAGGGTTAAATCATCATCAAATTTGGACTGCGAAAAGTGCCGTAAAACGGGTCCTCCCGGATACGCACTTAACACACTAAGTTGGACCCCCTGCGGAGATATGGGGCGATTGTCGGTTTAATAGACCCCCAAAGTCAGCAACACCTTAGATCCTGTCTGACTGTTGAGTGCAGCCGATCGTCAGCGCCGTGAACATGCCCGGCGGAGGTGGTGGTGGCACCCCCCGGCCCACGCCCGCCCCGCCCGCCGCGGACCTTCGGCGCAGTCGCGTGCCGCGCCCCCTTCCCCGCC
>Ga0307489_10003776_pt1 | contig 10015 bp, 18 predicted proteins | sample SB12metaG_FD_202247 | JGI IMG/M metagenome (GOLD analysis project Ga0307489, IMG submission 202247) | Sea-ice brine microbial communities from Beaufort Sea near Barrow, Alaska, United States - SB 1.2 | ecosystem: Environmental > Aquatic > Marine > Coastal | place: USA: Alaska | collected...
TCAACCCGCACTGCCCTACTACAAAGAACGTTAAGGTGGCCGAGTCCATGGCACCGTTGAGCAGCGCGTGCACCAGCCCGAAGTTCCCGCCCTGCAGGGCCCTCACCTCACTGCTATATATCAGCTTAACGTTCAGCCGTTTGACTCTGAAACCGTTAAATATGACAAAGTGCGTGAAACCACTTACACGCTTAGTAACAAGTAGTTCTAAGTCGTCTAAATGGTGCGTTCTGATTGGTCGAGCGGGAAGACTTAGCACTGAGTCTCTCTAAGTGTCTAAGCGATTTCACGCACTTTGTCATACCTCAGAGGTACTCAAGTTAAGCCGATGGTATAAATAGTTAGGCTGCGGCCCTGCCGCAGTCGCGGAAGTGGTCGGCCAGCACGAAATGGCTGAAGAAGAAGCCCGAGGCAGGGGCTTACACTCGTCCACTTTTCAGCTCAACCTGAGCCGTTTTCGACACAAAATGCACCCCACCGCCCCCCTCATACCCCCCAATGCCTCTATAAAACCCCCTAAACATTCCCTGAAGGCACTCCCTATCCCACAGAAAGCGCTTACGTTGAGACGAAAAGTGGACCAGTGTAAGCCCCTGCCCCGAGCCGCCCGCCCCCAGCAGGATCCCCGCCGCCACGAACACGTCGAACATGCGGCTGTCACCGAACGCCATCAACACGTTGCCCAGCACCAGGGGCTTACACTCGTTCACGTCAGAGCTCAACTTGAGCAACTCCACGACACATTTATGAGTTAAGCTTGGTTGTACGGTGGACGGAAGAGCTCAAGTTGAGCTGAAAAGTGGACGAGTGTAAGCCCTTGCCCAGCACGCTGACGAGCAGCGAGGCGACGCGCACGGCCACGCTGCCGTAGCGGTCCAGCACCACGCCCCACACCAGCATGCTCGCCTGGAACCAGGGGCTTACACTCGTCCACTTTTCCGCTCAACTTGAGCGCTTTGTATGGGATAGGGGGTGCGCGTAGGGATTGTGTAGCCCGTGTTAAGGGGGTGCTAGGGGGTGTTTAGGGTGAGTAGGGTGTTTTGTGCGTGTCAGACACGGCTCAAGTTGAGCTGAAAAGTGGACGAGTGTAAGCCCCTGCCTGGAACGTCGTCGCGCCGGCCGTGTATATCGACGCCAGCTTCAGAATGCGCGCCTCGCACCGCACGATGTCGTCGTCCGTTGAGTGGCCACTGCTGAGGCCAATGCCGCCTGCGCTCCCATGTACCGCGCTCTCGTAGCCGGCGCTGACGACGCCGTTGCTCGCGCTCGTGCCTATGTCGGGGACGAACGCGAGGCCGCTAGAGCCATCTTCCACCTCTGGCGCGGGGCAGAGTTCCTCGTACACGCCATCGCGGAGCAACGCAAGCTGCAACCCGCTGAAGCCGACCACCAGGGCCGTCCAATCGATCCCACTTCAGCTTAACTTCCAGTGTACGTCCAGTAGTTTCACGCATTCAAGGACAAAGCTGCTCAAGTTGAGCTGAAAGGGCACGAATACGCGCAGTGCGAGTGGAAGGCCCACCGAACACCACTCCAGAGGCGATGACTAGTTCCACGAAGCCCAGCGCGACGTACGCCCACTTGGCCGCAGGCATCCCCATATCACAGGGGCGGCTGCGGCGGGGGCGGGGGGGTGGCGGCGGGGGCGGGGGGCGATGTGTGGACGAAGGGCGGTTCAGCCATCAGCGTCTCCCAGAAAACCAAGCGTCGCGACAGGCTGACAGGGTAGGCGGAGGGGTTGGAAATAAATAAAATGAGGGGGTGGGGCCGGGAGAAGGGAGGGGCCCCCATCAGGCATCTTTTGGGGGAAGTACGCTGCGCTGGGGGCGCCACACACAACAACAACGATGGCGTCTCCCGAGGACTTCGACCCTGCAGGGGACACCGACTCCGACGACGAGCCGGCCCACACGCCACGCGGCCGCGGTCGCCCGCCTGGTGCGTTTTAGAGCACCGAGTGCTTGCCTCTCTGGTTGAGGTCCAGAATAAATGACCTTCATACAAGCCACTTTACTAATTTACGGAGGCGACACGGGCTTTCCCTTGCACACTTACATCCTTTCATCCTTGCACCCTTGTATCACTTTTACCCTTGCACACTGCACGCTCATTTCAGATGCCTTGCACCGACCGCACATCTCCCTTTGCACCGACGCGCATCCCCCTTGTTTTTCTTTTCTTTTCACGAATCACCTCGGCATCCGTGGCTTTTCAAATGTATGCACCCTACGCAAACCCTGCACCTTTGCGCCCCTTGCACCCCTTGCCTCTGCAAGCTCATGTACCTGACCGTGCACTCACGCCCATCTGCCTGGTACTCTTGCACTTTTTTACTTTCGAAAGAACGAGTCCACTTGCACGCCATTTCCAAATCGAGTCCCCTCATTGAACGCCGATCGAATCCCTGCCACCGGGACTCAAACTTTCTCTCGCCATTCATTTGCCCGGAAGCGCAGGCTCCGGCAAGAAGCAGGAGACGAACAAGGCGAAGAAGCAGGAGACGAACAAGGCGAAGACGCCGGCGAAGTCTCCGGCGAAGTCTCCGACGAAGGCGCCGGCGAAGGCGCCGGCGACGGCCTCGGACGGCACGCCCAAGAAGCGCGGGCGGCCTCCCAACGCAGGGCCTGCCACACAATGCCCGCCACCACGTCTTCGACAGGTTCTGCTGTCATAGCTAGGCCCGCTGCCTGTGCCAGCCACGTCAGCGACACGCAATTTATGACCCTCGTTTCTCGAGTGAAACGGAACGTGTGAAAGGCAACGTGTGTTGTGGCGAGCAGTATCTGCCGAGCCCATTACCCGCCACGTCATCGGCACGCATTTCAAGCTTCGATTATTGAATTAAAATGGCATCCCGTGACGTGGCGAGCAACGTCTTACCAGGCCCGTTGCTCGCCACGTCATCGTTCATCGACAGTTCGACACGTACACGCGCTTTGAACCCTCTTTCGTTTCTCGAATCAAGTGGCGAGCGACATCTGCCGGGCCCTACACCCAGGCCAAGCCCGCCGGCGCCGCGCTGCTAGCGGCGGCGGGTGCTTCGGGCTCCGGCGCCGCGCCTGCCGCTCACGGGCGGGGCCTTTTTACTACACATGACTATTGCTTTCAGCTGGCACTTGAGCACCCGTTCGATCCTATCTTTGAGTTCAAGTGGGATAACCCAAGTAGTTCAGGGACAAACGGCTCAGCTGGTACAAGTACAGTGAAGCCCTCTCTCCAGCTCACCACCACTGTAACGTGGCTGAAGGCCCTCATGTGATTGGTCGAGGGAGTGGTTTACTGAGATGTGATTGGCTGAACTTCCTGCGTGGTATACTTGGGCAAGGCACTGCTGAAAGGGTGACTCCGGCCAACAAGGGCGGGCGGCCGCCCAAGGCAGGGGGGTCATCGAGAACAAGCACTCCACCGACGTTGCATCGACAAACAGAGTCCGCGCATCTCTATGGGCATTCACCCTGGGTGTACGTCATGCCCCGATGCGGTTCGATTGCTATGCTCAATGACCCTCGTGCGAGGGCTCGGCTACCGCCGCCGCCAGTGCCGCCAAGTCCGCCGCCGCCACCGCCGCCCTCGTGGTCACGTCGCCGCGCGAGCGCAAGGCTCAGGCGGTCGTCTACGATCCCTCCGAAGCCCAAACGTAGGGCCCTGTAGATACTGCTCGCTAGCGCTATCGCCACGTCATAGGAATTCGTTTGGCTTAGGAGATGAGGCTTCAAAGTGCGTGTTCGTGACGTGGCGGGCAGGTCCCTGGCAGATGTTGCTCGCCACCTCATAGGAATCCGTGTAACCCAAGTCAAGAGACGAGGCTTCAAAATGCGTGTAGATGACGTGGCGGTCGCAATTATCGCTTGGCCCTACCCGAAGGCAGCCACAGCTGGCCGGCCCCAAACGCAAGGTGGGATCGGGCCTCAAGTCAGGGCCGGGGCGGCCCAAGAAGCAACGGCAAGGCCTTAAACCGTAAACCCTGAACCCTAAACCCCTAAACCCTAGGCCTTGCACCCGCCAACTCCGGGAACACAGTTGCCCCGTCAATTGTATAAGTGCACGGTACGATGAAGTCGCCGATGGATTAAGGCGAAGCGGGGAGGGTATGCTACCCAGGCTCAAACCCGAACTACGACAGCGGTCAGGAGAGTGTCAGAATAGTGCTATTGCAAATAGTGTGCCGGGCGCTCATTCAAAACACGGGCACTGTTTTCCCGAAAACGAAGCACATAAAGCGACATCGCCTTGCTTTACTCAACGACTTCTCTTGTCCGCGCAATCGCCTGTATTTTCCCTCTGATGACCCACTGAACTGAACACCTCGAATATGCTGTGGTGTTATACTGAGATGGGACTAGCTAGTGTGAGGCCAGGGAGGAGGAGGCGGCGAGTGTTGTCTGGGTACGCTGGTATACTGTGAGCAAACATGAGGAGGCGGCGATTGTGCACGGGTACACTGGTACACCAGCAAACAGTGAGGTTGAGGCGGACACGTGAGGAGTGTGAGGCCATGCGCACCGGTTGGAGGAGGAGCAGGAGGTGCAGGAGGTGCGGGACAAGGGATCCAAGGCAGGGCCGTGCACTACCTCCCACATCACCTCGACTAAAGCCTTGTTTTGTTTATTTTTTATCATGTCAGGCCCTAAAGCCTTGTTCTGTTTGTTTTTTATCATGACAGGCACTAAGGCCTTATTTTGTTTGTTTTTTTATCATGTCAGGCCCTGTGCGGATGTGGGGGTACCAGTACCAGACAGGGGCTTCGTCAGCCCTCCCAACGAAAGCCGTAGTGCCCACCGAAACCTGATTTGGGCCGGTTGTGTCCAATCGGTGGAAACGAATAACTCGGAACGAATAACGATGTTTTGACCTTTATACCAGATCCCCAACGGCACCCCGGTGTTGAAGGTGTTTGGATCACACGGCGTGTTCCGCGGCACGGTGGTGGGGCACACCCCCGTCCACGTTTCAGCTCAACGTGAGCCCTTTGTATGGGATAGGGGGTGCGCTTAGGGGTTGTCTAGCCCGTGTCAAGGGGGTGTGTAGGGTGTTTTCTTGTGACAGACAAGGCCCAAGTTGAGCAGAGAAGTGGATGAGTGTAAGCCCCGGCACGGTGGTGGGGCACACAGCCGGCGTGGGGTACCGCGTGCGCTACGAGGACGACGACGAGGAGGAGATGGACCGACCGGATGTTGTCAAGGGTGCGCACGCCGCGGTGGGGTCGCGCCCCTCTTGTCCCTTGATAACCCTAAACCCTAAACCCTAAAATATGAACCCTAGACCCTGAACCCTGAACCCCAAACCCTAAACCCTAAACCACCACTCGACTTCTCCCAATTAATACCTTGGTGACGCTTGAGTTTATAGCGAGGCCCTGGGAGCCACTCGGTCGGGGACGAGCGTACGGTCCTTGAATCCACTCCAGTCACCCCAGCTTGCCAAAGAGGTATGAACTATGAAGCGACTTTGTGTCATGGGTTGGGGAGTTTTGGTGATGTTTAGCCTGGCATTATAAAATCAGAACGAGCGAGAGGGAGGGTGAGACACTTCCGCGTGTATAAGTAGGCACCAGACTTTCGCCCGGGCCCCCATATTATTAAATCACTTCACGACCTCGAAAGTGCTTAACTTTAATCACCCAGAATAAAATGGACTGGTCCTTTCTCTATATCCTGCTGCGATTGGTCGAGAGGATGACCGCTTCCAAAGTGTATCAGGTGAACCTTTCTTGTGCTTTGGATTGGAACGTTCTGATTTGATGACGAGTCGGAAGGTTCCGATTCGATAGCAGACCCGACATTGAGTTGAACTTAGGCAAATGATTAGACAAGTGTACGGCCCTTGAGGAAGGTGGTGGATGGGTTGGAGGAGAATCTGAAGGCGCTCCGTGACAGCGACTCGAAAGGTGCCGCGGCGTTTTTGAAGTCCCACGAGGAGAACTTCGAGGAGCTGGAGACCTGCCTCAAGAACCTCCGGGCCATCGCCAGCTAAACACCGGGTCGGATCTCGATGGGGCCTCGCTCCTCATCGGTTGAGAGAGAGAGGGAGAGAGGGACGCTTCCGTGTGCATAAGGAGGCACAAGGCGTTCGTCCTGCCCTCCGTGTCAGGGGGAGATGTAGCGAGAGCGAGAGAGAGAGAGAGAGAGAGAGGGAGAGGGACCCTTCCGCTTGTGTACGGAAGCACCAGGCTTTCGCCCGGGGCCCTGTTCGTCATTGGTTGTATCGCTAGTAGGGGTTTGTTTAGAGGTTGGTGGGTTGGCGAATGCTCACCTGTCAAGTGAATCACGGGCTTGATGAAGCAAGAGTGAGAAAAGCGCTTCCGCGTGTATGATGAGGCACCAGGCTTTCGCCTAGGCCCTCGTGCCTTTGTGGCTGATGTTACGACGTTAGTAGAACGCCAATCAGCAGCAGTCTATTTGAGTCTCATCGCGGCACACACGAGCAAAGCATGAGACGTCGAGCCCGGACTCGGCCCGGAGGGCGGCGAGCAGCCTGGACTCCGCGCCCCCCGCTGCCGCCTGCCGGGTAACGCAGCGTTTGTCATTGTGAAAACATCTATTTGGACTGTAGACGCGTCGCTTCAGTTAGCAGCTGTTTTCAACCCAGCGTCGACGACGTTGACTTGACGCGACGATTGATTTGAAGATGACACATTAATAAAACATTACGGAGCGGAGTTTCGCCGCCGCTCATTTACAAATAAATATCCGCGAGCAATTGCGTGCTCCTGAGGCGGTTCATTGCAGCTAATATACAGCTTCTGAATGCGAGCAAAGAAGTACTCAAAGTTGTGATCCTAAAGGCGAGCAAAAGATGTTACATTCAGGTTCATACTCACCATGTGAGCGCCTTGGGGCTCGATGAGGGGTACCAGGCAGTACAGAAAGAAAAGTGGCTAAATCGACAAAACGGCCGCTGTGGACGGCGTGCAGGGCATCATGTTGTAGTGAATCGCCCGCATGTTGGCCGCGTGGTGTGGCGGCGGCGGCGGCGGCAGCAGCGCGGCGGCGCCCAGCTGTAGTGGCGCAAGTTGAAATTGAAAGCTAAGTTTGAAAGCGGTTCATCGTACTTCAGCTTCAAGCGCCAAGTTCCAGGCGGTTTCAATGGGGGTTTGATAGGGTCAACCTGCACCGCCCTACCCAGCGCGGCGGCGCCCAATGCTCCCGCAGCGGAGGGCCTCACAGATAACGCGTGCCACATCAACCTCCACATTTTGAACCCTCATTTCTTGAGTTAAATGGAATCCAGTGACGTGGCAAGCGATATTTACCAGGCCCATTGCCCGCCACGGCATCGACATGCGTGATGAGCCCTCAATTCTCAAGCAAGCAATATCTGCCAGGCCCTACCCGTACGCCGCCGGCACCGCCACCGTCGCCCCACTCGCCGCCGCCGCCGCCAACGCCGCCGGCCGTCCCCCCCAGCCCGCCGCCCCCCCCCAGCACGTGCATGTGCGCGCCCTCCCACCAGGGGCTTACAATCGTCCACTATTCTGCTCAACTTGAGCCGTTTTGGTCACACCCCCCCAAGTCCCCCTGTCTAACAGACTCGGGAAAATTCATGCGCCCAACGTATCCCACAAACTGTGCTGACGTTGAGCTAAAAAAATGGACGAGTGTAAGCCCCTACCTCCCACCTGCCCCAGCCCCGCAGCAGGCGCCGCAAGCGGATGATCTTCCAAGCCGCAAGCCAGGGGCTTACACTCGTTCCCATTTCAGCTCAACTTGAGCTCCTCTGTCCATCGCATAACCCAAAGTAATTCATGAATGTGTCCTGGAGTTGCTCAAGTTGAGCTGAAAAGTGAACGAGTGTAAGCCCCTGCCGCGAGCCCCGACAGCGGGCCGTGCACCGCCGGAAATAAGACCAGCATCACCGGAACGATCGATTCAATCAACGACACAATTGGACAGATATTGTCGGCGATGAATCCTCCGCCGCCGCCTCCGTTGCCGCTGCCGTCGACCCCGCCGCCGCCCCCCCCGCCGCCGACGCTGCCGCCCACGCCTCCACTCACACCCTCCCCGATTAAACGCACCATACCGGCGCCCCCGCCCACATCGTCCCCCGTATCACCGGTCGGGGTCGGTCCAATGATGAGGTGAAGGTCCTCGTCCCCGACGTCAGCCGGGAAACTGCCACCGCCGCCGCCCCCGCCGCCGCCCACGCCGCCGCCCCCGCCGCCCCCGCCGCTGCCGGCAGCTCGGCACGTGTGAGGAAAGAGCGCGGAGACGGGAGTGCGGCCCATGACGCGCAGCCACGTGTCGACGAGCTCGGGGCGCCCCACGATGTAGCGGCGCAAGTGGAATTTGAAAGCATAATTTGAAAACAGTATGTCACACTTTAGTTTCAATCGCTTAGCTCCAGGCGGTTTCAACTTGTGTTTCATAGGGTCAACCTGCACCGCCCTACCACGAGGAACACCGCGGAGGTGCTGAGCAGCAGCAGGCAGTTCAGCAACGCACACGTGAACGCCGACGTGCACGGCCCCGCAGATATTGCTCGCCGCGTCATGGGTTGCCTTCAACTTAAGAAACGAGGGTTCACAGTCCGTTGAATGACGTGGCGAGCTTTGTCTGGCAGCCCCTACGAGTGTGGATACGGCGGCCAGCGGCGGGAGCCGGGGCACCGGGAACGACGCAGGTGAGCACCACTCGCCGCCGCCGCCGCCGCCGCCGCCGCCGCCGCCCTTCTGCGGCAGCGGCGCCGCGGCGGGCCGCGTGTCTTGCAACAACCTCGAAAAGAACAGACTGGTGGGGGTGGGGACAGGGAGAAAGCTGTGTTAGCAAGCTTGACAGTTGACACCGCGCTTACACTTAACAAGCACGGGCATGAGGCCGTCGTGCGCCTTAACAGTCAGAAGCAGCCCCTCGCCGGACCCGCACAACGCGTTGAGCTCTAGGCCATCCCCACACATGCCCATCGCCATGGTGTTGTGAAAAACCTCGGTGTTACAAAACGTTCTCGAGTATGACAAAGTGCATTAAAGTGTTACGGAGCAAAAGCAAAGCAAAAAGCATGGACCAATCACAAGCTCGGATCAAACCGTTCCGCCTCGAATCCGAGCCTGTGATTGGTCCATGCCTTTTGCTTTTGCTTTGCTCTGTAACACTTTGACTCTTTGACGCACTTTGTCATAACTGACGAGCGTTATGGTTCGGGGACAAATCGGGTAGCGAGGGCTGTAGGGGTGTGAGGCGTCGTGGGGGAGATGGCGGGGGGGGGGCGCACCAACAGCATATGGTGCCCAGCAGACTCGTGATGCCCGCGGGCCAGCTGCGAGAACGGGGGGAGCGCCGGCGCGTCAGTCGCGAGGCAACAGAGATACTGTAATAACGTTGCATCACACGTCAAACACGTCTTTTCACATTTACACATTTTCTCTCACCTGAAGAGCCAGAAGAAGAGCACTCCGAGCGCTGTAAGGAGAGAGCGCGGGGGGGGGGGACGGTCCGAGGTCAGTCCGGCGTATTGGTCGTGTACGCTACCGATGGTGTCTCGCAAGACGTCCTCCGTCAGGTCGCGGGGGTCTGAATCCCCAGTTCTTGGCTCCTCGCAAGGCTTCGGAAAGAAATGTGGGGGTGAAATCGAGAGCCAGCCGCGTGCAGCGACATGAGACATGCGAGCCTCGCGCCGACATCTCCGGCGTCGCCGGCGTCGCCGCCGCCGCCACCTCCTCTTCCTCCCGAGAGACGCGCGCTCGATACCCGGCGGGGGGGGTGGACACTCACCGCTCCACGAGAATAAGGTGCCCATGACGAATGCGACGTTGGCGACGGGGCGGGGGCCGCGGGTCCGCCGCCCGACGGGACTGCCTTCGGGGCTCCAGCATGGCGTCCATTCCTCATCGCTGTCGGGTGTCGAGGGGCCGCTGCCGCTGCGGCGCCGCTGCAAACCCGGCGAGCGCGCGCACTTGTGCGGCGGCGACGGCGGAAGCAGATGCTCGCCGTCATTGGACGTTAACGGAGGTTGCGGGACACCCAGTAACGGCGCGGAATATCCGTACGCCGGCTCCACGACTCCGAGGGAAGGCGGC
>Ga0307489_10003777_pt1 | contig 10014 bp, 7 predicted proteins | sample SB12metaG_FD_202247 | JGI IMG/M metagenome (GOLD analysis project Ga0307489, IMG submission 202247) | Sea-ice brine microbial communities from Beaufort Sea near Barrow, Alaska, United States - SB 1.2 | ecosystem: Environmental > Aquatic > Marine > Coastal | place: USA: Alaska | collected 2017-05-06
ACCTCGGTTCTTGAGTCGAATGGCATTCTATGATTTGGCGAACACTATCCATCATTCCCTACCGAGAGGTACGCGCACCCGGCGGCCGCGGGTAGGCTGGCCACGTGCTACATCGCCGGACGGGGCGTCAGGGAGGATACACTTCAGGCTGGGGTGTGGTAGGGCCCTACATTTCATCAGTAGACTTTACACGGGTAAACCTGAGTATCTTTGAGTGCAGTGTCAAGTCTGAAGTGGGATGACTCCGCACGCACACGGGGTGTGGTGCACGCTTACACGATCCTGTGAGGCGTAGGTAAGGTGTTTGATGATTCAGAGTGGGAACCTACTGAGACGAGAAGATGTATACTACCGTCGAGTTGCACTCTCTCAACGTACAAATGAAGGGGCACAGCGGACTTCACAGATATAGGCTCAAGTCAAAAGTATGTCGCGAATCTCAGGTCAGGTCCTGCCCGCTGTTACGTCTGATCGTGTATAAACACTGGTAGGCCCTTGTGTCTGGTTTGAGAGAGCTGCGGAGCTAGGAGACGGTCCGTCCGAAGCTATCCTCGTTCGGTACCTTGCGGAGGGCATGGGCGCGGCCGTTGGGAGGGTCCAGGGGTTTCCACTCGTTCACTTCTCACCTCAACCTGTGCCGTGTTGTCACTGAAATCACCCAACGCAGCCTACAAGAAGTGCTAACGCTGAACTGACACGTGGACGAGTGTACGCCCCTCGCTAGCAAAGTGTTACAATCACTCTCGTTTTCGACAGCGCAGTATTTCAATCCGCATCTTCAGGTTGCAAGACCCTCGCTGCCCCCCGGGGTGGAGGAGGACGCGGCGCGCGGGTTCGCCATGCTGACCCGGGCGGTCGACCACGGCGCCACTGCCGCGATTTACTACGTCGCGCGGTGCTTCCTCAAGGGACATGGGCAGGGCCGGTAACCTGCTTATGTACAGTCTTATGACAACTTCTGATACGAATACATGGCTGAATGGAAGCCTATTCGATATGCGTAAGGGCCTTAAATAAGTATATGTTTCAGCTCAGACACTTTAAACTCACTAACTCAGCATCAGGTTCGGTATCGAATCGAAGCCGTTCGACCGATCAGATCGCACGAATACAAACCAAAGATACGCATTGTACCCCGCCGGCTAATCATGGGAGCAGTCAGCCTCTCAGCCAATCACATTGCGAGATAGAAGAGTGACATTACTGTAAGATCTTTGACATAGTAACTATTGGGTCTATATTTTTTCAAGTGTCATGGACAAAGTGCGTAAAGTTTACAAGCTGAGAAACATGGTGTATGTGGCCCTGGCGAGGGGGTGGTGAAGGACGTCGAGCGTGGAATTTGTCTTCTGCGCAAAGCCGCGAATCAACGGGACGAGTCTCAAACGGTAGGGTCTGGTAGATAATGGCTGATAATGCTGATCACGCAATAGAGGAATGTCGTCTGACTGAACAAACGAAAGGAAAATGCGTTACAAGACATGCAGCGCAATGTACCAAGCCAGTCAGGCATGAATTGCTCGCAATGTCATTGAATGCCATTTGAATCAGGAAACGAGGGCAAAACACGTGTTGAATATTGTTACGCCCGGGCAATCGGCCAGGCAGGTGTCGTATACTGTGTCATAGCTCGGCACGTCATATGACGCCATTAACTTCAATGCACGATCATTCAACATGCGTTCCGATGACGCGGCGGGCTATACGCTTCCGTCCCTATGAAGCGGCCGCTCAGCTGCGACTGGCTGACTGCTATCTGATAGGCACCGGCGTAGCGGTAGATTCCAGGATGGCGGTGAAGTGGTGCAAGCGAGCCGCGAAGAGCGGCAGGGGCTGGCACTCGTCCATTTATCAGCTCAACATGAGTACTTTTCGTGGGATACGTTGGGTACCTACAGTGGATTGATGGTTCAGAACTCGTCACACACTGGACTTAGAACTGCTCAATGACCAATTCGGCTTAGGTTGAGCTGAGAAGTGGGCGAGTGTAAGCCCCTGCAGAGCGGGGACGGGGCGGGCGGTGGGGTGTACGCCACCGCCGCCGTCGAAATGCTCGCAATGCTGCGCAGGTAAGCACCGATGGATACTTCTCGCCACGCCACATGATGTCGTACAACTCAAGAAACGAGGGTGTAAAATTCGCTCGATGACGTGGCGCGCACTGTCAATCAGGCCGTGAATTGCGTGTGATGATGTGGCGGGCACTATATATCAGTCCCTGTGCGGAGCTGCGACTTTTGCGGCGCCATGGACGCCGCCCGCAAGCTGTGCTCGGGGTGCCGCACGGTGCGCTATTGCGACGCCGCGTGCCAAGCGGCGCATTGGAGTTGCGCGACGGACCCCCACCGGGGGCACTGCCACTGTGCCGCGGGCGGGGGGCGCGGGGGTGCGTCATTATTGGCGGCGTAGGAATTGAGATAGCGAAAGAGAGAAAGATAGAGAGATAGACAGGGGGCATGGCGGGATATCGAACCACCGATAGTATCGAGATGGTACCACTGAAATATATATTATCTACGATCAACATCTATCACTTGTTCTAACATCATATCAATCACTTTCGAATGATACAGTCGCTCAGCTATTGCTATCCATCACACGCGTCATATTTCATACCCTTGCGTCATATTTCATACCCTTGCTTGACAGGTGTGCTTCACCTCCGATTCCAGACCCCTAGTAGCTAGAGCAGCGGCCCATAAACATATATTCGCATGCCGCGGGCAGTGATGCTCCCGCGCCCACTTCAACACTCTCCTCGCGGCTCGTGCCGCACCGCTCCTTCTCCGAGGATTGGCATCACATTCCAGGGTGTCCGGCGGGAAGGCTCGCTGACTGGCATGCCTAGTGGTGCAAGTGGTGGAGGAGGGGCGAGATGCGGCGGCAGTCGAGGAAGAGGTCGCCAATGTGGAGGAGGACGAGGACGAGGATAACGAGGAGGAGGATATGGAGGCGGAGGTAAAAAAGGATGCAAATGTATTGGAGGAGGAGGAGGAATATGAGACCTAGGAGCAGGGAAATGGTGAGGGAGAGGAGGCGAAAGAGGGATGCGAGGAGGTTGCGGGGGAGCTTGTGGACGCGGAGGGGGAGGAGGAGGGAGAGGTCGACGCGGAGGAGGCGAACGGAGAGGAGGACGATGGGCAAGACGTAGAGGAGTAGGTGAAGGTGGCGGAGGAAGCGGAATATGACAGAGGGAATATCAGCCGGAGAGTCTGGATTGACGCGTAGCAGGAGGATGCGCAAGAGGAGGATGAGGACGAGGATGATGCGGAGGACGCGTACAATGAGGAGGTTGAGGCAGAGGAGGAAGACGTCAGCGGGGACCGGAGGTAAAGCACGAGGAGGAGGCAGAGGACGGACGGTTTCTGACAGTGTGAGGCAGTGGATGGCGCAGGGGATGGCGCATATGAGGAGGACGCGGAGGGACCCGGAGACGGTCACGATGTCCGCGGAGGAGGCGGAGGAAGATGACAGACACAAGAGAAGGAGGAGGTTGAGGAGGTTGAGGCAGAGGAGGCCGATGAGGAACATGACGGCGATAATCGGATGCAGAGGAGGAGGAGGCGGAGGAGGAGGAAGAGGGAAGCGAAGTTCGAAGAGCAGCAGGCAGTTGGCGTAGAGGACGTAGACGAGGGGCATGGTGAAGGAGAAGAAGTCCGAGTAGCGGACGGAGGAAGAGGACATACGGGAGAGAAGGAGGAGGAGGACGAGGATAGACGAGGAGAAGGAGGCCGCGGCACAGTTGGCGCGGAGTTCCCCGCACACGCGGCGCCTCTCTGCGCGGCGCATCACTTCGGGGTCCATGCCGGGGGGTGGGTTCATAGCAGCGAGGACGCCAAGCCGCGGGCAGCTGCTGGAAGCTTCGGCCTTCGGCGGTGGCGCGCGTTGGTATGCGCAGTCCTGTGTGTGGGGGGGCACCGGCATAGGCACGCGAGTTAGGTCAAGCTGGCGGTGCAACCGGTCGAAGCCTCACCCCACTTCCCCTCGGGCCACTGACAAACACCCGCCAGGCAGGCACTGAACGACGGAGCGCCGGGCGACGACGGCGAGGCCCCGCTCGCGCTCCACTTCATCGTCCTCGAGTGGGTAAGCATCGGGAGTGGGGGCGGGGGCGGGGCAGGGGCAGGGGCGTGGGCGGGGAGGGTGTGCCGTGGGGGCGGGGGCGGTTGGTTTATTGTCAGGTCGTCGTCATACCGTAGCGTGTTGCTTGTCGCCTGGCGGCGAGTGTGAAGAGTGCGGTGCTGCGGCGGCAGGCGACGGCCCAACCGGCAGCAGCGAGGCGCGGCGAGGCGACAGGCGAGGTGGGGAGGGCGGGTCGTAACAGCGGCCCTGGGCGCGCGGAGAGGGCAGAAGGCGGCGGTGGGAGGCTTGCTGTGAGAGGACGAGGAGGTGAAGAGCGAGTGTTTGAGACCAAACGGGCGTGAAACCGGAAGATTGCCGAACCCTAAACCTAAACCTCCATTATCCCCAAAAAAACCTAGAAACCCTAAACCCCCAAAAATCGCGCCAAAAATCCGACTCACGCTTCAAAATTTCGCTTGCTAGGGGTGCCCAACGCTCCCGCCGGGGCGCCCTTCCCCGCCCCCGCGCCCCCTCCCATCGCCACACCGCGACGCTCACCTCTATACCCGACCGATACCATCCGTGCCTCGGCGTCATCAAAGAGCGCCACACCCCCCCCCCGCCGCACCTCGCGCTCGGTGGCAACGCACCCAGCGTAGCGTGCTGACTGATTCGCTGACGGTGCCATTCAAAACTCAGAAGAGTGAACGAGCAGAGGCAGAGGCGCTCCCGGGCAGCGGCAGTGGAGGCGTCGGCCGCGGCAGCCTACGCGGCGAAGCGAGGAGCGAAGGGTGGGCAGCGAGGAGCAAGGAGCGCTGGTGCGTCGGGTGCTTCGAGGGCCCCGGAGTGTACTCAGCTGCTCTCCATTCACACCATGCTTGCTGGGTCGAGTCGGTCGACCCGCTCGGACAAGGTTTCCAGGTCACACCAAAACTCATTCCAAATTCCGTCGCCCTGACAACGGCCGCGCCGTGTGCTAACACATTCGCGACCCATCGTGACTTGTCAGCCCGTGCAGACCCAAACTGGTGACCGCGCGATTGCGGATCGAGGAGCGAGGAGCGAGGGGTGCTGAGCGCGCGACCAACACGGGGCAGGGCAGTTATTGAGAACAAGCACTCGACCGACGTTCAGTCTCCACCTCCTCCTCCTCCTCCTCCTCCGAATCCGAATCCGAATCCGTGCGTCTGTACGAGGCAGGGTACCCAAGAGTCCCGAGAGGCGGCGCGGTAGCGACGTTTGAGGCGTATTTGCGCGGGAGCCCCCTCTCGGTAAGCTCCTGGGTAATCCCGTCTCGTTTGAGCATTCCACTCTGAAGGTGAGACGTTCGGGCTTGTCCGATCTCCGTCGACTGCTTGTTCCCAGCAGTGACCCTCCTGCGAGGAGAGAGGAGTGTTGAACGCGCGATCGAGACGGGGTAGTGGAGCATGCCGCGCGAGATCATCACCCTGCAGGTGGGGGCTAACACTCGTCCACTTTTCAGCTCAACCTAAGCCGTTTTGGTCACCCTTCCCCGTGTTCCCCTGTCTAATAGACTGGGGGAAAAACATGCAGCCAACGTATCCCACAAAATGTGCTTACGTTGAGCCGAAAACTGGACGAGTGTAACCCCCTGCCTGCAGGTGGGGCAGTGCGGGAACCAGATCGGCACCGAGTTCTGGAAGCAGCTGTGCGCGGAGCACGGGCAGGGGCTTACACTCCTCCACTTTTCAGCTCAACCTAAGCCGTCTTGGTCACACCTCCCTGTGCCCCCCTGTCAAATAGACTGGGGGAAGATCATGCACCCAACGTATCCAACAAAATGTGCTTACCTTAAGCCGAAAAGTGGACGAGTGTAAGCCCCTGAGCACGGGATCAACAAGGTCGGGCCTGGAAGCTGTTGCTCGCCACGTCATAGCCTGCCGTTTAACTCAACAAATCGAGGGTTCTCAGAGCCTCCGCTAACCGCCCCCGCTATGCTGCTAACCAGCTTTGCGATAACACACAGAGGCGCGAGGTCCCCCCTCCTGGGCCTGGCAGACGTTGCTCGCCAGACCATAGGATGCAATTAAACTCTAGAAACAAGGCCTCAAATGCGTTGAACGACGTGGCTAGTAGTGGACCTCACAGCTTCTGCTTGCCACGTCTTAAGATGCATGCCGCTCAAATCATGGAACATGGTTTGAAAGTGCGTGTCGAAGACGTGTTGAACAATAGCACCATGTGTTTGGCTATACGAGGAGGATGGGATTCTGGAGGACTACGCGGTGAATGGCGCGGGGGCGGGCGACCGCAAGGATGTGTTCTTCTACCAGGCGGCAGGGGCTTACACTCGTCCAATTTTCGGCTCAACTCAAGCGCATTCTACCGGATAGGTGTCCATTCAGGTGTGATTTAAGGGGTGTTTATGAGGTGTCAGGAGGTGTAAAGGTGTATCAGGGGGTGTTCAGGCTGTATTGTGTGTCAGAAACGGCTCAGGGTGAGCTGAGAAGTGGACGAGTGTAAGCCCCTGCCAGGCGGACGACGAGCACTACGTGCCACGCGGTAGGGGCTTACACGCGTCCACTTTTCGGCTCAACGTAAGCGATTTCTGTGGGATAGGGGGTGCATGTAGGGGCTGTGAAGGGGGTGTGTAGGGGATGTTAAGGGGTAGTATGGGGTATTAGGGTGTGTTTAGGGTGTGTATGTTGTGTGAGACTGGGCTCAGGTTGAGCTGAAAGGTGGACGAGTGTAAGCCCCTGGCCCGCGCGCTGCTGCTGGACCTGGTAGGGTGGTGCAGGTTGACCCTATCAAACCCACGTCGAAAGCGTCTGGATCCGAGCGCTTGAGACTGAAATGTGACGAACCGCTGTCAAAAATTGCTTTCAAATTCAACTTGCGCCGCTACAACCTGGAGCCGCGGGTCATCAACTCCATCCAGAACTCCGACTACCGCAACCTGGTGGGGTGGTGCAATTCAAAACATGTGTTAAAACTTGAAACCGCCTGGTGTCAGCGGGAGATGAAGCGGGGGCGGGGACCGGGAAGAGGGTGGCAATTGTAATGAGCATGGGGGCGGGGGCGAGGATGATGATGATGAGCGCATGAAACTAAAATATGATGAACCGCTTTCAAGCTTTTCTCGATGTCAACCAGCGCCCCTACAACCTGTACAACGCAGAGAACATCTGGACGTCCAACCACGGCAGGGGCTTACTTACACTCGTCCACTTTTCAGCTCAACCTAAGTCGTTTTGGTCACATCTCCACGTGTCCCCCTGTCTAATAGACTGGGGGAAAGTCATGCACCCAACGTATCCCACAAAATGTGCTTACTTTGAGCCGAAGAGTGGACGAGTGTGAGCCCCTGAACCACGGCGGCGGCGCCGGGAACAACTGGGCCAGCGGCTACTCGCAGGCAAGGCTTCATATTGGCTGGCTGTTTGCTCATAGAGTACCTGCAAGTACACATTTGCTTAACTACGTAGATCGGGTGGGGGGGGCAAACGGGGATTCGGATTTGCTTGAGTTAATAGATGGTCGCTCATATAATTTACAGTGTAGATCAAGTTACCGTACTCGCAGGCGGAGGCGGTGCAGGAGGACATTATGGCAGGGAGGGTATTGAAAATTAACACATATACTTGTCGCCCCTAAACTAGCCTACCAAGCACTAGCCCCTAAACTAGCTTAAACTAGCCTAGTATAATCCCCCCTATTTTACTAATCCACTATAGTCCCCAACACTAACCCACTAACCCACTAACCACTAGCCCCTAATTCAGCTTATACTAGCTTAGTTTAGCGCCCCCCCTCGCCAGCACTAGCTTAGTTCGTGGCGCGGTCTGGTCACGATCGTTGAGTTAATAGACCCTCGCCCATACATTTTTCAGCCTGCCATGCTCGGCAGGCTGATCTACACTGTAATGTGTATGAGCGACCGTCTATTAACTCAACCAAATCCAAATCTCCAATTGCTCCCCCAACCAGAACTGCGTGTGAGCATTCACCCTGAAGGTAGGTCATGTTCCGATATTGGTCAAGTGCTTGATCCCATTGACCCTGCCGCATGGACATGATCGACCGCGAGGCGGACGGCAGCGACAGCCTGGAGGCAGGGGCTTACACTCGTCCACTTTTGAGCTCAACGTAAGCACCTTTTGTTGGATGCGTTGGGTGCATGATTTTCCCCCAGTCTATTACACAGGGGGACACACGGAGGTGTGACCAAAACGGCTTAGGTTGAGCTGAATAGTGGACGAATGTTAGCCCCTGCCTGGAGGGGTTCGTGCTCTGCCACTCCATCGCGGGAGGAACGGGATCGGTAAGGGCCGCACATCACTATGCTTGTCGAACTAAGCTAGTGCTGGCGAGGGGGGGCGCTAAACTAAGCTAGTATAAGCTAGTTTAGTGGCTAGTAGTTAGTGGGTTAGTGGGTTAGTTGTGGGGACTACAGTGGGATAGTAAAATAGGGGGGTTTAAACTAGGCTAGTTTAAGCTAGTTTATGGGCTAGTGCTTGGTAGGCTAGTTTAGGGGCGACAAGTATACACATAACCACTCAGCGTATCTAAAACTCGGTGTCGGGTTGGGGATCGAAGTTGCGGTAACGGATCCTGAATCCTGAGTAGATGGATCCTCGATTTGGAAGCCTTCTGAGACATGTCTCCCCATGACTGAGTTTAAGCATCTTTGAGGTATGACAAAGTGCGTGAAACCACTTAGACACTTAGCAACAAGTAGTACTAAGTCGTCCAAATAGAGCGTTCTGATTGGTCGAGCGGGCACTAAGTCAGACTAAGTAGCACTGAGTCAAACAAGTGTCTCAGTGGTTTCACGCACTTTGTCATATAAGTGGGATAATTGCATACTAGCCTGTTCCAGGGAGTCAAAGCTGAAGTGAAGATGGGACAACCAATGATGTGAGGCCCTGGGGACAGGGCATGGGGTCGTATCTGCTGGAGGCGTTGAACGACCGATACGGCAAGAAGCTGGTGCAGACATACTCGGCAGGCGCTCACACTCGTTCACTATTCTGCTCAACGTAAGCACATTTTGTGGGATACGTTGCGCGCATGACTTTCCCCCCAGTCTATTAGACAGGGGAACACGGGGAGGTGTGACCAAAACGGCTTAGGTTGAACTGAAAAGTGCAGGAGTGTAAGCCCCTGGTACTCGGTGTTTCCGAATCAGAATGAGACGTCGGACGTGGTCGTGCAGCCCTACAACTCGCTGCTCACGCTCAAGGCAAGGCGATTCAGGCTGTGACGACCGCAACGGCTGTAAAAACTAAGCCTCATCCCTCCCGGAAGGAAGAGGATCCCCGAATCAATCGAATTACATGTTGAACCGATGAAATGCAAGGGGAAAGTGCCTGGATCTAAGCGCTTGCAACTAAAGTATGATACTGCTTTAAAGTTTTGATTTCAAATACAACTTGCGCCGCTACATCGAGCGCTTGACGCTGAACGCCGACTGCGTGGTGGTTCTGGACAACACGGCGCTGAACCGCATCGCCGTGGTAGGGCGGTGCAGGTTGACCCTATCAAAACCCAGTTGAAACCGCCTGGAACTAAGCGCTTGAAACTAAACTGTGATGTACTGCTTTCAACTTCTGCTTTCAAATTCAACTCGCGCCGCTACAAGGTGGACCGGCTGCACATCGAGAACCCCACCTTCTCGCAGACCAACGCCCTGGTAGGGTTTGGCTCATGATTACGCTCCCCAAGGCTTTCCCATGTTGAACCAACGTTCATCGAGCCCAAATGCGATCACGTGTTAAGCATTAACCAAACCGCGCCCCCATTTAAGCGTACAGAGCGTAGGGCCAAAAAATATAACTGGGATTTAAGATTTCTCTTTCTGTGAATTAGTGAATTGGCGTTTTCCAGCGGATTCTCCGATTTCTCTTTCTGTGATTTAGTGACGACGGAAGTTCAGCACGACATTTCGACCACGGGAGAAAACGATGCGCTCATTCTGGTCACGCGTAAACC
>Ga0307489_10003778_pt1 | contig 10011 bp, 18 predicted proteins | sample SB12metaG_FD_202247 | JGI IMG/M metagenome (GOLD analysis project Ga0307489, IMG submission 202247) | Sea-ice brine microbial communities from Beaufort Sea near Barrow, Alaska, United States - SB 1.2 | ecosystem: Environmental > Aquatic > Marine > Coastal | place: USA: Alaska | collected...
TCAGGGCCGTGGGCGCAGCGGCGGCGGCGCAGCGCGCGCGCGGCCATTGTGACAGCGCGTTTTATTTTGGCTGGGGTTACGAAAATTTAACTCAAGAATCATCAGTTAAATTTTCGTTCGTACGAAAATTTGGCAGAAAGTCGTAATTTCCAATAATTAGGGGTGCATGACCTCTACGGGACTCATCTCCCTGTGTCGTAAAAAAATAACCATACGGCAAATCAAATGGCCTGTTTCGTATGGCGCAAGGACAGCGATCTGGTATCGAAGGCGTCACAGTGACGCTGTCGATACCAGATTCTGACCTTGCGCCATACAAAAAGCCCGATTTTCTTACGAAACAGGGAGATGAGTCCCGTAGCTTAAGGGTGTGTAGGGTGTTTTCTTGTGTCAGACACGGCTCAAGTGGAGCTGAGAAGTGGACGAGTGTGAGCCCCTGCCATGATGACGTCCTCGTATTTTTCAACCTTCCCGTCGGGGGTGACAATCTCGACGCACCCGCCGCCGCCGCCCAGGGGCTTACACACGTCCACGTCTCAGCTCAACGTAAGCGCTTTGTGTGATACAGGGGGGGCATTGATGGGTCATTTAGGGGGTGTTTGCGAGGTGACAGGGGTTACCACGGGTGGTTTAGGGTGTATTGTCTGAAACGGCTCAGATTGAGCCGAAAAGTAGACGAGTGTAAGCCCCTGCCGCCGCCGCCGCCGGGCTGCCGCCGCACGGAGGACACCGGCGTGGCCGTGCGGACATCCGGCAGTGCGGACACGATGGCGTCCACGTAGGCCTTGCTGCGGCCTCCGACTAAGGCCCGGTGTGTGCAGGTGCGCTATGAGCAAACAGTCAGGGGACGAGTGGCCGGGCCAGGGAGTAGGATGCAGCGAGTGCGTGCAGGTGCACTATGAGCAAACAGTCCGGGCACGAGTGGCTGAGCTAGGAGGGAGGATGCGGCGAGTGTGTACAGGTGCAGTATGAGCAAACAGTCAGGGAACGAGTGGCAGGGCCAGAAAGTAGGATGCGGTGAGTGTGTACAGGTGCACTATGAGCAAAGTGCCAGGGAACGAGTGGCCAGGCCAGCGAGTACGATGCGGCGAGTGTGTACAGGTGCTCTATGAGCAAACAGTGAGAACGAGTGGCCGGGCCCGGGAGAAGGATGCAGCGAGTTTGTAGAGGTGCACTACAAGCAAACAGTCAGTGAACGAGTGGCCGAGCACGGAGGAGGAAGCGGCGAGCACGAGCCGGGCCGCTGGGCCTTGCCTTTGACGACGCGCCAGAGAGGCCGCTCCAGGATATTGAGAAGGTGGTGGTTCACCCAGAAGTGGATCAGGCTCTGGATAGGAAACGCCATGGTGTCCGCGTTGTAACGGCGCAAGTTGAAATTGAAAGCAATTTGAAACCGGTCCGTCATATTCTAGTTTCAAGCGCTGGAACCATGGGCACTTTCAACACGGTTCTTGATGCTGTCAACATGGTTTTTGATGCTGTCAACCTGCACCGCTCAGCCTTGTTGGAGCAGCTCCAGATGGCCGCGCACATGGGCACCACATAGTTCTCCCTGAAGAAATCCGAGTACCCCTCTGTGTTCAGGTAGTCGCCCAGTGTCACCTTCTCAAACTTGGCCGCGTTTTTGGGTTCCAGCACTTCCGGCGCCTTCTTGCCGGAGCGCAGGGCCCGCCCATCAGTTTCCTTGAATGCGGTCAGAGCTGTCAAGGGAACGAGTGGCAGGCCCTGCTCGGCGGCTCGACCGAGGAGCCCGAGGGCCAGCGAACAGTCGGATGGCGGCGGAGGCGGCGGAGGCGGCGGCGACGGCAGAGGCCGCGGTTCGTACATGTACCTGGGGACGAGCGGGTGGATCGCCACGTGCCAGCCGTGGAGCCAGGCGCTCGGCGGCGGCGGCGGCGGCGGCGGCGGCAAGACCCGGCGGGAAATGCTCCAAACATGAAAGGCGGAAGGGTGCGTCAGGTCCCACCGAAGCGGATGACCTCGCGGATCATGTTGAGGAACGCAGGGCTCGCCATGTTCGACTTCTGTGCGAAGATGCCGCTGAGCAGGGGCTTGCACTCGTCCACTTCTCAGCTCAGCTTAAGCGCGATAGGGGTGCAATTAGGGATCGTATAGTGGGGGTTTAGGAGGTGTCACGGGGTATTAGGGGGTGTCAGGGGGTGTTTAGGGTGTATTTTGTGTCAGAAACGGCTCAGGTTGAGCTGAGAAGTGGACGAGTGTAAGCCCCCGCCGGTGAGGCCCAGGGAGCCCCACTCCACGTGGTCGGTCGACAGCGCGAAGGACATGTCGGACTTCTCGGACTCCACGCCCAGCTCCAGGGGCTTACACTCGTTCACGTTAGAGCTGAACTTGAGCAACTCCAGGATACGTTCCTGAGTTAAGTCGGGTTATACGGTGGACAGAAGAGCTCAAGCTGAGCTGAATTGGGAACGAGTGTAAGCCCCTGCCCAGCTCCGCGAACATGCCCACCAGGTGCGGGTAGGTGGTCAGGTTGAACACCTGGTGTCATAAGGGGCGGGGGGCGGGGGCGGGGGCGGGGACAGAGTGGCGAGGGATGGTCAAGCAAAGTCAGCCAGTGGCAGGCACTTACACTCGTCCAGTTTTCAGCTCAATGTAAACCATTTTGGTCACACCTTCCCGCGTGTCCCTGTCTAATAGACTGGGGGAAAATCATGCACCCAACGTATCCAACAAAATGTGCTTACGTTGGGCCGAAAAGTGGACTAGTGTAAGCCCCTGGCCAGTGGGCACAGTGGGCGTGGCAGGAGGGGAGGAAGGGATGAACTCATGAATGGTGTGGTAATCATGTACCAGTACACTATGTGATTGATGTAGCTGCTGACTGTTGACCGGTACACTTAGTATGCCACGCTACCGTCGCGCTCGCATCGCACCGGGAAGCCAACGCCCTACACCCACAACTGATCATGTACTGGTACACTCGAGAGACGTGCGGTTTCTTTGCGATTTTTATGTGATTCTGTGCGGTACAGCACGGTGTCGCACCTGGAAGCCGAGGTCGACTGGCCCGGCGGTGGAGTCTACGGTCATCGCGTGCCCGCCGCACCGCGCATCACTCTCGTACAGCGTCACGCGCTTGCCGTCGCTCACGGCCTCACGATGACGGAATTTCGTTTCTTACGAATTATCCACAATCCGTTGGCAGTTTGGGCTTCGAGTCGGCCAAGGAAGAGGGTGATTACTTGGACAACAGAAGAGAGAGGCAAGCCGGCACGGTGTGAAGGCTGGCAGGTGAGGTGGATGGCGAGTGGGGGCGGCGTGGACCGGGCCGGTGAGGACCGGGTGCAACGAGTGCACATGAAAGCAGTCAGGCCGCCGCGTCGGGCCAGGGAGGAGGACAGGGCCCGGCGGCGGCGTCGGCGGTGCGAAACAGTTGTTGAGTTGTCCCGAGCTAAGGTATCACAATTGTACGGCGAATGTGTACAGGCAAGCTACTAGCAAGCAGTCAGGGCGAAATAGCGGGCCCTGCCGTTGCGATGCATGAGGTAGGCGGCGCTGAGCCCCGCGACGCCGCTGCCCACCACGGCGACGCGCCCCGCGTGTGCCGCTGCCGGTACACTTTGCGCCGACTTTGCACCACTCTCCGCTGGGCTCTGCATCGGCCGGTCCTCCGACGGAGCCATAATGGCGGAAGAATGCGGCTGCGACTGCTAGCGCTTAGTGTGCCAGTGTACGCCGAGAGGAGTAGCAGGCGAGGATCGCCACGGGCGCGTTGCGCGGCGCCAGCGCTACTTCGGAATGCGCCGTTTGTAGCCGGCGGCATGCAGTTACACTGTGCAATCGCGTTATCGATGACGTGGCGGTCCAACGAACCACATCCATTTTGTCACCAAATTCTCTGACCTGCGGGCGCGCCGACATAACATTGAGCGGAGGTCGGGCGGACATGACTGGTCCGACCCAATGTACGAGTACCCCTATATTTAACGCCAACAGGTAAATACCCCATGAATGTTCCATGAATATACCCCCCCCCCCAATATATGCGCAGATCATGGACGCCTGATGACATTTTTTCGGGAAGTTCCAGCAGCGGTTTCGCGAACCGACACCGCACCAATTCACGGCGCCCCGCGAACCAACGATAGCGCCCGCGCCCGCCTGTGTCGTATCGATCGCGGCGGCCTCGGCAGCACGCCGCGCCCCGCCGCGCCCCTGCCCCCGCCGAGACACAAACGCGAGCGGTGCTTGTGACCTACTCACTTATCAAACGTATAACTCGCACTCGCGAAGTGACATAAGGCGAGTGCGAGCGTCGGTAGGAGGGAAGGGGAGGACACGCCGTGACTGGCTGGTTCGGTCGTCGCATAGTTAGCACAGCTGGCATTCGCGCGACGCGGCGACGAGAGTGGCCGCGACGCCCAGCCACAGCGAAGAGCCCGGGACCGTCTTCCTGATAAGCGGGTCGGGGTCCCCCTCTTCTCTTCGAGAAGATCAAGCTGACCGTCTGTGAGGGAGGTTGTTGTTGGCAGCTGCGGCGTCAGCAGTGATGGCTGCGAGTAACGGGCTGGATTCCCACGCGACTACCTCCCCCTCCCGCCTCGGCGCGTTCGGCTCGCCCGTGGTAAGGCGGTGCAAGTTCAATGCCTGAAACCCACTGAACTCCTCGTGTTGGAAGCGCCCGGTGTCCGCGCGTGAACCTAAAGCGATAAACTGCTTCCAAGCTTGAAATCAAATTCAACATGCGCCCCTACATTGCGGGGAGCGTGGGCAGCGCGGGGGAGGGGGGGGCAGAGGGGGATGAGAAGGGTCACACAGTGGAGGCTCAGGTAGGGGGGTTATTGTGAACCTCGATTCGAACACAGAACAGAGCACGGCTCACGTTCAGCACGATGCTCATACGGACACAGCGACTCGGTTCGTGATGGAGTACTCGTACTCCAGACCGTTGTGTGAGCATGTAAGCTCGGCATGGTCCCCGAGTGTGGGGTGCGGGTGTTGTCCGTTCAACGTCGGTTAAGTGGTCGATCTCGTTGACCCTGCTGTCAGGCTGAGGGGCCGCGGTGGTCGGTGACTTCGGAGGTGGACGTCATTGCAGAGATGCCGCACCTGGCGGGTGGACCACACAGCAGGGGGGGGTTGAGAACAAGCACTCCACCGGCGTTGAATCTCCTCCTCCTCCTCCTCTTCCTCCTCCTCCTCCTTCTCCTCCTCTGCCTCCTCCTCCTCCTCCTCCCTCCTCCTCCTCCTCCTCCCACTCCTTCTCCTCCTCCTTCTCCTCCTCCTCCTCCTCCTTCTCCTCCTCCTCCTCCTCCTCCTCCTCCTCGTCCTCCTCCTGCTCCTCCTCCTCCTTCTCCTCCTCCTCCTCCTCCTTCCCCTCCCCCCCTCCTCCGTGCGTCTGCATTCGTATGAGCATTCACAGTTCCACACTGAACGTAAGCCATGCTCCAATCTCGGTCGAGTGCTTGTCATCCAACTGACGTGGATGCTACCAGCACCGGGCCTTCTCTTTGGTACAACGCCCATATTGGCCGGTATCATGCTGGTTGAAACGACCACGACCGCGACTATACCAACGTGGATAATACCGGGGCTAAGACCCTGCTAGTGGGTGCGCCACCGGGGTCACCCGCGCACGGCATGCACAGGAGCGCGCTCAAGAAGAGCTCCATGGCAGGGCAGAGCCAGGCAGGTTTCCCTTATGAAGCCCAAGTTGAAACCGCCTGGAACAAAGCGCTTGAGACTAAAGTTGAAAAGTTTCATATACTGCTTTCAACTTCTCCTTTCTAGATCAACTTGCGCCGCTACACCATGAAGCTGGACCGCACGCGGTCGTGGGGCTCGCGCAATCTGGAGCGGCTTCAGTTAGAGATGATGGTAGAGAAGGCAGGGCCTTACACTCGTTCCCATCTCCGCTCAACTTGAGCTTACTTTGCCCCTTTCCGCTCAACTTAAGCTTACTTTGTCCCCCATATGACCCAAATTAACCTGTGGATGTGCCCCGAAGGTTCTCGAGTTGGGAGCTCTAACGTGAGCGATGTGTCCCGAAAGTCCTCAAGTTGAGCTCTGAAGTGAGCGAGTGTAAGCCCCTGGGAGAAGGATGAGAAGGAGAAGTCGTTTGAGAAATACATCGGCGAAGTCCCCTTCTTCAGCAAGCTAGGGTACATGCTGCACTGCGGGGAGCCCATCGCGGAGGGGAACATTCACGCGGGGGACGAGACATGGAAGATGAAGCTCATGTCGCGCCCCAACTGGTAGGCCGGTGCAGGTTGACCCCATGTTGACCCTGGGTTGACCGCGCGTGGTTTCAGCGCTTGAAGCTTAAATATCATGTAGCGCCTTCAAACTTTGCTTTCAAATGCGACTTGCGCCGCTACAGACTGGTGGCTGATCCACCCCTACTCGCTGTTCCGCCGCTACTGGGACGTCTTCCTCATGGTAGGCCAAACCCTTAACCCTAAACCCTCAACCCTGAACCCTAAACCCTAAACCCTACTCGCTGTTCCGCCGCTACTGGGACGCCTTCCTCATGGTAGGCCGTCGCAGGCCGCTGCAGGTCCATCTCGGCTTGACCCCGGGTTCACCACGGGTTGACTCCAGGTTGACCTCAGGTTGACCCCATGTTGGCCAGAGGTTGACCCCAAGCTGACCCCAGGTTGGCCCCAGGTTGACCCCAGGTTGACCGCAGGCTGACTCCAGGTTGACCCCAGCTTGACCCCGGGTTGACCGCGCTTGGTTGCAGCGCTTGAAACTGAAATGTGATGAACCGCTTTCAAAAGTTTGCTTTTAATTTGGAGTTTCGGCGGTACGTGAAGGGGCTGCTGGGGTACGTGGCGCTGATGGTGCCTTTCGTGATCGGGTTCGAGGCAGGGACTCACACTCGGCTCAACCTTAGCCGCTTGTGGTCGCTGATGCCACAGCTACCATCCACTTCTCAGCTTAACCTCTGACGTTTTTGGTGTCGAAGAAACTCCCAAAATAGCCCACGAAAAGTGCTTTGTTTAAGCCAAAAAGTGGACGCGTGTGGTACACAAAAAGTGCTTATGTTGAGCTGAAAAGTGGACGAGTGTAAGCCCCTGGTTCGAGGTGACGACGGAGCCTGACACCGTCATCTTCGTGCTGGACCGTCTGGTGGATTGCTTCTTCATCATCGACATCTGTCTCAACTTCTTCACAGGCGGCACAGTCAACGGAAAGGTGCGCGCCAGGCCTTATATTGGGTTGTAGATTGACACCATACTGACGCCGATTTGGGTGATACCGGGCCGTATATTGGGTAGATTGGCACGATAGCGACGCCGATTTGGGTGATAGCAGGCCCAGCCGCCGCTGCCTGGGTGCTGCGCCTGTTTTTGGGTGCTTGGGTGCTGATGTCAGTGGTGAATCGGGTGCTTTGGGTGGTGTTTCCAAGTGATTCTGGAGTCTTGGTGCTTGTGGTGCTTGATTGGGTGCTTGCTTGAGTGCTTTGGGTGCTGATTTGGGTGCTTGGGTGCTGATTGACGTGCTAAATCGGAAGTGCTGAATCGAGTGCTTGGGTTGCTGTGTACAGGTGATAATGGAGCCGCGCTTCATTGCGGTGAACTACCTGCGGACGTGGTTCACGCTGGTAGGGCGGTGCAGGTTGACCCTATCAAACCCACGTTGAAAGCGCCGGGAACTGAGCGCTTGTAACTAAATTGTGATGAACCGCTTTCAAACTTTGCTTTGATTTTCAACTTGCGCCGCTACACGCTGGACGTCATCGCGTCCATCCCCTTCGACCTCCTGGCCGGCGACGGCGGCAGCGCGGCAATCCGCAGCACCAAGTTTGTGCGCATCGCCAAGTTGATTCGCCTGGTGCGGCCCGGCCGACATTTCTTGCAACATCTTCGACACGCCTTTTGAACACTCGGTTATTGAGTAATTTGGCCTTGCTATGACGTGTTTCCAGCAACATCTGCTGCTGCCGTACAACCCTATACCTCAAACCCTAAACCCTAACCCCCTCTGGAACATCTGGTGCGGCCGTACGGGGCGGTGAAGCTGTTCCGCATGCTGCGGCTGAACCGCATTTTGAACCGGCTGGAGCGTAAGATGAGCATCAAGTACGGGCTGTGGCAGGCAGGGGCTTACATTCGTTCCCATTTTCGCTCAACTTGAGCTTACTTTGCCCATTTCCGCTCAACTTAAGCAAATTTGTTCCCCAACATAACCCAAATTGATTCGTGCATGTGTTCCGAAGGTGCTCAAGTTGAGCTCTCACGTGAGCGATGTGTCCGAAGGTGCTCAAGTTGAGCTCTGAAATGAGCGAGTGTAAGCCCCTAGTGGCAGGTGATCAAATTCACGTTCATAGTCATGTGCAGCGCGCACTGGATGGCGTGCGCGTGGTACCTGATGCACGTGCTGCAGGAGCACGGCGACGGCGGCTCCACGTGGGTGGTAGGGGGGGACTCATGGATAGTGCTCGCCACGTCGTCGAACGCATGTTGAACCCTTGTTTCTTGAGTTAAATGGCATCCTATGACCTGGCGAGCAGTATGCATGAGAACCCTAGCGGGTGGAGCTCCTGGCGCAGACCAACTTCTACGGTAACGGCAACGGCGGCACCACCAACCCCACCACGCTGGACGCGCAGGCGGGGCCATTAAATCCCTAAACTCTAAACCATGGGAACCCCGGGGTCGGGGCCATCCACCACACCCTGCGATGCCATGCGGGGCCAGGCCACGACTCCAACGCGATAATCCCACTGACCGCTTCAACTGACATCCGACCGGGTGGTGATGACTGAGTAAAGAGTCGTCAATTTCGTAGATCGCAGGGTGAATGGTCACCCTGACAATGAATTGAACCGCTCAATGTCATCCTGCGTCGCGGCTCGCATCAGGGTCTAGGGTTTAGTCCCTGAACCCTAGACCCTAACCTTTAACCCTAAACCCTCGCAGTGGTTGTGTCACGCGGCCGTACGCGCGGGGGCGGTGGTCGCAGTACATCACGGTAGGGTGGAGCAGGTTGAAACCAGTGGGAACCAATGCTGAAAGCGCCTGGTTACAGCGATTGAAGCTAAAATGTGATGAAACCGCTTTCAACTTTTGCTTTCAATTTCAACTTGCGCCAGTACATCACGTGCGTGTACTGGGCCATCACCACCATGACCACCATCGGATACGGCGACATCGTGCCCAGCAACACCGAGGTAGGAAACCCTAAACCCCAAACCCTAAACCCTAAAACCCTGCCAAACATTGCTCGCCACGTCTTCCACCTCAGTTTGAACCATCGAACCCTAGTGCCTCGTCTGTACTGCGTACTACCCGTAGTATCTCGTATCACGGGTAGTAAGTTGTAATTTGGTGCATTTGACCAATACGTAGTCAATTAACTTTTGGCCAAAATACCACACTCCAACTTACTTAAAGTTACATAGCCACAGACAAGGCACTCGTGTCTTCAGCATAATTTCACCCTGTGACGTGGCAAGCAACATCAGCCGGGCCCTACACTGAGGAGCGCATTGTGACCATGTTCTGCGAGCTCGTAGGGTCGAGCATCTTCCTGTACGGCATGACGCAGGTGGGGCGCGCTACTCTGCCGGGCCCGGTGTCTCACCGCTTGCTCAGATTGTGCACTCGTACACATTCTCCTCATCCTCCTCCTCCTCCTCCTCCTTCTCCTCCTCCTCCTCCTGCTCCTCCTCCTCCTCCTCTTCCTCCTCCTCCTCCTCCTCCTCCTCCTCCTCCTCCCACTCCTCCTCCTCCTCCTCCTCCCACTCCTTTTCACAGTGTACCTGTACCAATCCACCTCTTCCTCCTTCGCGGCCTCCATCTGATCCATTCTGGACTCGGTATCTGACCGTGTACGCCGGTGACCACGCTGATCGCCAACATCAACAGTGCGGACGTTAGCTTCCACCAGCTCATGGACCAGGTAGGGGCGGGTCACTGAGGACAATCACTCCTCCTCCTCCGTCTCCTCCTCCTTCTCCTCCTCCTCCTCCTTCTCCTCCTCCTCCTCCTCCTCCTCCTACTCCTCCTCCTCCACCTCCTACGGAACCTACGCCTCAACCTCCGA
>Ga0307489_10003780_pt1 | contig 10007 bp, 6 predicted proteins | sample SB12metaG_FD_202247 | JGI IMG/M metagenome (GOLD analysis project Ga0307489, IMG submission 202247) | Sea-ice brine microbial communities from Beaufort Sea near Barrow, Alaska, United States - SB 1.2 | ecosystem: Environmental > Aquatic > Marine > Coastal | place: USA: Alaska | collected 2017-05-06
TCCAGCAGCCAAGATCCCAGCCCCTTATGTCTACCGTGCCGAGGTGTTGTCCGTGTACGACGGCGACTCCATCACCGTCATGCTCGACCTTGGTATGGGGATCACCCGCAAGGCGAAGTGTCGGCTGATGGGGATTGACACCCCAGAAATCCGCACGCGGTCTGCCATCGAGAAGAAGGCTGCGTATGTGGCACGAGATCGCGTTCGTGACCTGATCGGGGATCAAGGCGTGCTCCTGCACTCCGTGGCGAAGCCCGACAAGTACGGGAGGCTCCTGGTGAAGGTGTGGACGCACGAAGGCACCTGCATCAACGAGGTGCTAATCGACGAAGGGCTGGCTCGCGCCTACGATGGCGGCACAAAGGTGTCCTACGCATCCTGGACCTGAACCCGATGCCTCGGTAGCCCTTCTATACTCTCACCCAAGTAACACCTCGGAGTTGAACCATGGCGAACACTGATCTTAATCCACAGGGCGGCATCCAAGGATCGTCGCAGATTTACAACTTCGGTACGTCACCCAACACCAGGTCCGTCGTCACCCAGAAGGTCCGTGTTCTCGCTCCCGCCTACGGCGGAAAGGGTCTGTTCCAGATTGGGGTTCTCTCTAACTTTGGACCCACCGAGTCCCGCACCATCGAGCCTGTGCGTGGCATCGGCTTCGGTGACATCATCGCGGAACTCGTGCCCGGCAACACCGAGCCTATGACGGCTTCGGTCGAGCGCACGATGCTCTACCTCTCCAACCTGTGGCAGAGCACGGGCTACGCTTCTGGTGTTAGCGGTCCTGTTCGTTCTTTGCGCCATCATCGCTGGCCCTTCGATGTCGAGCAGCAGATCGTCTTCTCGACCATCGCTGACCGTGAGACGGGTTCAGGTGACGGCACAGGTGTTGAGACTGGTTTCGGCTCCTACGGGACGCTGAAGTACGACGGCGCACTCGGCGGCGGTGGACCTACCGGCAACGGTAGTAACCCAGGCTCTCACCAGATCCTCATCACCTACTACGAGGGCTGCTGGTGGGGCGACTGGAACACGAGTTTCCAGAAGGACACCGCCATGGTGATGGAGTCGGGAACGATGACCATCACTGATGTCCACGACTTCAGTTCCGTGCAATATGGCGAGTTTCTCAGTACGGGTAACGACCCTTCTATCGGTGAAACCGGCTCCCTTATCTACGGAAACACCTTCGGATCCTGATCCCAGAATAGACGAAGACCGAGGGAGCACGAACTCCCCCGGTCTTCTACGTCACCACTCAACGAGACTGAACAATGACGATGCGCGACCATACCCCGCCACCTGGTGGCTTGTACTTGATCTGGCTCTCCAACGAGGACGAGCCTCACTACTACGGTGGTCGGACGACCTGCTACGCCCGACGATGGCGGCAGCACGAGGTCGCCTTGCAGGGGGCAACGTCGAACACTGAGGGTACTGTCTTCCGACGAGGGGTAGAATGCCCCATGTCGGAGGAACACCAATGCTTGACCTGAGTACACTGAAGGCAGCCCTCGCACCCCTCTCCAAAATGGGGCGGGACGAGTTCGTTTTTGAAGCCATGGACGGGCAGCAGGTCACCTTGCGGCCCCTGCTGCCGTTGGAGGAAGTCGCCGTCCAACGGTTCTCAGCCTCGGTGCTGGATGATATTCAGGCACAGGAGGGGCTGGACAACAACGACAACATGAGCCGCGCTGCGGCCATGGACTACTTCGACCGCTTCCGCGTCGAGATCATCGCCAATGCCATCGTGCAGGTGAACGATCTGGACCTCAGGGAAGTGGCATACATCGCCACGGGTGAGACCCTGGAAAACGGAACCCCAGTGCAGGTGCCTCGTGGCATCGCAATGCGTGGCATCGTTCAGGGCTGGTCCCGAGCCATGGTTACTGTGTGCTTCGCCCGCTACGGTGATCTCGTGCAAAAGGTCGCCGATATCGCTGACAAGATCGCCAAGACCACGCTGCCAGACCTGGATGCAGAAATCGTCCGTGTCGAGGCCCGACTCAAAGGCTTGAAGGAAGACCGGGCGACCCGTGCAAAGGGTGATCCCAGCATCACCGCACAGCAGATCACCAACCTGGTCGAAGCAGGGAAGCAACTGGAGGCCCAAGCAGACAGAGCCTACGAAGAGATCGAGGACCGCCTCCTCGCCCAACAGGAGGCCCAACAGGAGGCGCAAGAGGCTCAGGCTCCCGTCCCTGAGGCTCCTCGGCGAGAGTCGGTGATCCCGTCAGCGTCCCCACCGCCGTCTGCATCCCCACCGCCGTCTGCCCCCTCGTCGAGTCGTGCCCCCTCGTCGTTCTCCGCTTCCAGCGGCACGCATGTCCCAGGAGAGGTGATGTCATCTTTCGGGGACGGTGATGATCCCGAGGTCGCCGCAGGGGAGGAGTTGCGGATCATGGAGGCTCGCCGACAGGCTGCCTTGGCTCGTCACGCTGCCGAGCAGGAACCTCGTGATCCCTTGCGTGAAGCGGTACAGGTAGGAGACGTGGGTGGTGTTGAAGCCTACAGGCTCCCCAAGGAGGAGATGTCCCCCCGAGGTCGTACTCATCAGCCTGTGAAGAACACGGAGACTGAGGGAGTGCCCAGCACGGAGAATCCAAACTTCAAACCATCCCGATGATGGTGCCCGATGGACCGTGAGGAACTTCTCCGCGAAGCCGCTGAAGAACACTTGCTTCAGGAATCCGACCGTCGGCGGTTCCTTTACGCCGACGTAGAGCAACTGATCTGTGACGGGGTGCTCGTGGCGCATGTTGATTTCCATGGCCAACACATAGCCTTCCGCACCATAACCAATCCTCAACGCCCACACCTCATAGCAAGATGTGAGGGTGATCAAAGCAACTGGATGCGCCACCGCATAGCACACGCCTTGCACATGGTGGACGGCTACTACATTGATCCGACGGACCCCAATACGCCCTACTACGTCTTTCAGGAGTGGTTGCGTGATGTCAGGGCCGAAACCATTGAGGTGCTGCACACCTATGTCGCAGGTTTGTCCGCGAGGTTGGGACGGGCATGTCGCATGGTCAATGCCTATTGCCACGAGGGGTACTCCCGCGCCCTATGGAAGCGGCGGCCCCGGTCCACCGCGCAGACAGCACAGAACATCATCCAGGAGTTGTGGTGGGCATACAATGAGGCGGAAGACAACTTTGATTCCGACCTTCGGAGATGGCAGCACACGCGGTCGATTGCGGGGTCCATGTCCAACAAGGCTGCGAAGTCCCTGAAGAAATCTGAGGACTCCTGGAAAACGCGGAGGGCCAGCCTGGCAGAGAGGACCATCACCGATGCTGTGAACTGGGTCATCAGTGGTGACCGTGAGGAGCAGGAGCCCCTCACTGTTACCGTGAACGGCCAGACCCTCACCGTGCCCAAGGTCCACGCCTCGCAAAGCGTGGATGAGATGCAGGACGAACTCATGCGGGCTGTCCGTGGCGAGAAGGATTACCACGACCACATGGTGGATCAGTACAAGGAGCACCACCGCGCCAAGAACGAGGCTGTCCGCCTTGAGCGCCAGGAAGCCCTGGACAAAGCCCGGAGGGCGTCAGACGAGCGTGGGATCAGTGGGCATACCACTATCGTGGGCTACACCCCAGCGCAGTTGGCTAAGATCAACCCAGAGATCCTGGAGCAGCCCGCAGCCCGTCGGCAGCAGGGTGCTCCCGAACGGGAACGCTTTGACCAGTACCTCGACACCGATGTGGGTGTGGGGTGGATCGGCATGTCTGGGCGACCCGAGAAAGCCGGAACTGGCAGCACGGAAGCCCCAAAGCCCGATAAGCCCGAGTCCTTACAGGACAAGATCAGCCGCCGAAGGCCACGCCTCAAGCCATAGTCAGTCTATGCCACCCTCCCGAGTGTAAGGAGCCCCTACCATGTCACTGCCCATCGAACTCGCCGCAGACCTTACGTTGAACGTCCGCAACGTCAACAGGGCACAGCGGGACGTCGAAAAGGCTGTGGGCACGGGTGCGACGAGAGGGTTGACGAAAGCGATCAGAGACACCCAGAAGTTGGCCAGGACCGAGTACTCCAAAGCCCACGAGGATGCTCTCAGGGTCGGATACAAGGTAGAAGCCGCGCTACTGAAAGGGAAGTGGAAGGCCAACCTCGGGTACCTCAAGAATGCCCAGAAAGAACTCACGAAACTCGACAAGGCAATCGCAAAGGAGAAGGACAAGGAAGCCAAGAAACGGCTGAAGGCCCAGCGCAAGGACATCGAATCCAACCTCAAGTTGGAGCAGGCAGGTATGCGGAGGCTGATCTCGGAACGAGCCTCCGCGCAGGAAGACCAACTCAAACTTCTCGACAAAGGGATGGAGAAGGCTGCACGCAGCCTCACCGAAAAGGCAGAGGACGCTGGTGAGAAGTTTTCTGACTTGGTCAGCAAGGCGCTGACTGGCGGCGGCGCTGACGGTGGTGAGTTCGTCAAGTCCATCGCTGCCGGGATCAAAAAGGCTGCCCCGTCGATGATGAGTGGAGGCAAGGCCGCAGTCGCCAAGGGCGGTGACATGGGCGGGAGTATGGGTACTGCTGTGGCCGGTCTGGGCAAGGCGGCCATGGGTCTTGCGGGGGCAGCGGCAGGGATTGCAGCCGTCGTCGCCATCCTCGCAGTGTTTGTGGCGGTGGGTGCTGCGGCAGTCAACCAGACGAAGGTGTGGAACAAGGCGATCCTGCAAGGGGTGTCGGGCTTCGACGCATTCAACGCATCTGGAGGAAGCGTCTCTAATACTCTTGAGGATATCCGAGACGCAGCGAGCCGTGTGTCTCGCGCCTGGTCAACAGCCGGGGAGGAGATCATCGCCTCCATGAACGCATTCCACCAGCAGGGTCTGACGATTGGGGAGATGAAGGCGTTCACAGGGGCTGCCCGACAGGTGGATGCTTACACCCAGGTGATGGCCTTTGCTCAGGTTCAGACCAGAGCGTTGGGCATGGAGACTGGGGAACTGGCTCAACTCACGAACCGGATGTACGAGCAGTATGGCTACGGGATCAAAGAAATGGGCGACCAGATGGCGCACTTTGGGGGCGCAGCGTTGCTGGCGGGCATGAACACTCGTTCGTTCGTTGCGGCAGTCATGGAAGCAGGGGCGAACATGGCCCTCTACAACTTCCGCCTGGAGGACACGAGCGAACTCCTGATCGGCCTGACCAAGATCCTGGGCGAAGACCTTGCGAAACAGACCATTGGGATGGAAGGCACCTTCCGAAACATGGGCACAGAGGGGAGATACAAGTCTGCCAGGACTGGCGGAAAAGTACTTGGGAACGTCATCGACGTTACGGCTACACGACAACTTGTTGGAACCTTCACTGACATGACCCAAGCGCAAAAGCAGATCATGCGGGAAGCAGGGCTGCTGGGCAGTACGGCGGGCTTCGGTGAGGAGAAGGTCAAGATCGCCGACATCGACCTGGAAAAACTGGGATCACTCTCGGGCATCGAGGTCGGTGCCATCATGAACAAAATGGACAAAGCCGGGTCAAACATGACTAACTTTGAGACGCTGACCGACCTCGCAGCAGGCATCGGGGGCACCCACCTGGAAAGGGCTGATGCTCTCGCCGAACTCGATCGGAGTGGGGAGATCGCAGCCCAGGTGGCTCAGGCCATGGGTGTGCTCGGGTTCCAGGACTTTGAGACAGGGCTGGACGGTAAGAAACTCGGTGTTGGGGAGCGGAGGGCTATTGAGGAGTTGACGGGACTCCAAAATGAACAACAAAAAGTAGTGGGAGCCATCTTCAACCGCGTCGGGGCGCGGATGCAGGCAGATGCCCCGGACAAGTACGGCCCAGGGGGGCCAGGGTACGCAGAGATCGCAGAGGAAATAGGTGGCGGCTCAGAATACATGAGCGAAGATATGGAGAAAAAGTTGGAGGAGGCGTCCGCTCCAGCCCTCGATATCGCCACACAACAACTCCATGCGACCGAGACCCTCGGGGATATCTTGAGCACCAATATCGCCGGGTTGCTCAACTGGATCGGTGGCGGGATCACCAACATGGCGGATCTATTTCGCACTATACTCCCCGACCTCCTCACCGGTGCCGAGGAACTGGCGGCGTCCTTAGAAAGGGAAAAGGCTCTCTCGGACGAACTCGCAACTCAAAAAGGAGAAGTAAGGAAACTTGAAAGGACTCCTGGAGCAAAGACGGAGGACATAGACAAGGCGCGTGCGGACCTGGAACGCCTGGGGGCCGAGCAGGTGGCGGAGCAAAACTTTCAGCGGGACCTCCGAGGAGGGGCTTCTGTCGAGGAGGCCAGCCTAAACAAGTTGAATGACCTCTATGATGATTTGGGCGGTAGGCTCCAAGAGTTGGTTCAGTCTGAGGACACCGACATGGTGGGTGTCCTCGGTGAGACCGATGAGTACGTTGTAGCGAGGGGCAACATCAGCGGCGACGAGGCACTGGACAACATCGACTCCGGTCAGATGCCTCTCCTTGAGAAACTTCTTGCTGCACAGGACAAAGCCAACGACGAGGCCGCTACTGCAAAGGGGACACGCAAAGCCGAGTTGGAAGCGGCTGAGGATGCCGCTGCGGTGGCTGAGGCAGATCAAGTAGCACTGCAAGCGTTGACTAAGACTGGGGACGCTGCGTCGGAGACGAAGTTGGCGGAGTTGAAGCAAGCCTCAGCCGCCGCCCAGACTACCTATGATGAACTTCTGACTGAAAGCCGGAAACAAACCCACATAGACTTGCTCAAGTCCGTACTGGGGTCCGATCCCGGTGGCGAACTAATAGCGCGGATGACCGCTGGCGAAACTCTGTCGGCAGAGGAGAAAAAACGCCTAAAACAACAGGGATTGTTGAGATCAGCCACGTCGCTCAACCCAGAAGGAAGCGCCGAGGACTTCCTCTACACGGGGGACGCGAACGGGGGCATGATCACCCACATCGACGACAAGGACTCTTTCTTCGGGGCAAAGCCTGGTGGTGCAATCGACAGGCTTGGTGGGGGTGGGCGTAGCATCGTCATCTCCAACCTCACCATCAACGAGTCTGGGAACCCCCAGAAGACACTCGCGATGGTCAAACGTGCGCTCCGCGCAGCCGAACAAGCGTGAGGTGACGGATGGCGAGAGGAACACCATTATTCTCAGGGGCTTTCCCAGCGGGAGCCGAGGACGAGTTTTCGGGTCGTGGGGTCAGGCCAGTGGTCTTCGACATCATCGCGCCCGATGGGATCACGAGCATCCTGCCAGACAACCTGAAACTGGTCCTGCACACGAACCCCAGGTCGATGAAGATCTCCTACGAGAAGATCATCGAGCGCACCCAGACCAAAGGCGGGTTCGTCGAGCAGCACTGGGGCGACGGGGCACAGAAGATAACCTTCGACATGACGACTGGAGGCTTCATGCGGCTGTACTCCGGGTTGGCTGAGAACACTTCCCCTGAGATGACTGGAGGAACGAGGCGGGAATCCCTGGCTTACGACTCCTACCTGGACCTCCTGGCGCTGTTCCATAACAATGGCTCCGTCTACGACATCCACGGACAGGTGGCCCTGCAAGGCATGATCCAGATCACGTTCGACGGTGGGGTCTACCAAGGCTGGTTCACTGACTTCACAGTCAGCGACTCAGCCGCACCTTCCTCGGCCCCCTACCAGTTTGAAATGTCCACCACCTTTGAGGTGAATCGGGAGATCCAATCCTGGCGCACGGCATTGACCACCACCAACCCCTTTTCGATGTGAGGTAGACGATGGCGGTAGATGACGCAAGTGACGACAGCGAGTACATCGCCAGCAGGTACGACGGTCTTTCCGTGGGGCCTGACCTCTCCTACACGTTTGAGACTCAGGCGACCGTGCCCTACGACGGGTCCAACAAGATGGCGAGGAAGTTGTCGCCTTTCACGTTGCGGCTCGTAGTGCCACAGGCGTTGGTCCCTGCGGATAGCAAGATCGACGTGAACCTTATTGGCAGGGGCTCCCAACAGACCACTGCCAACAACGCGATGGCCAATGAACTTAGGCAAGCCCTGGGGGTGCCGACGATTACGGATGCCAACACGGCTTCCGAGAACCTCACGAACCTCAACACCACAGTGTCTGCTGGGCGGGTGCTCCAGACGACGATGGGTACAGAACAACGCTCCGTGCTGGCCGACAACGTGACCGTGGCTGACATCAAGTACCAGGTCGAGAAGATGCTCCAGACCCCGCCGTTGACCTTGTTCATCAACCCTACTGACATAAGCATGACCTACACGGCAATCCAGCAGTACGCTCAAAAGTCACGCTACGGCTACATCTTTGAGCGGTGGGGTGAGGGTCAACCCACACTCAGCCTCTCAGGATCAACTGGAGCCTGGTGTGCGGGTGCTGATCCCAACGCGGTCATGGGCTTCCCGAGTGTGGGTGGTCAGAACGGTGTCGCCACCGGAGTCCAGTTCGCCACGAAGCGGGACTCAGCGGCGTTCCAGCAGTTTATCTCGCTCTACCACCTGTACAGGAACAACGGCTACATCTACGACACCATCGAGGAGTCCCACGCGATGCTGTTCGTTGGTGCAGTAGCCATTGACTACGACCAGTGGACCTATGTAGGCAATATCGACTCGTTTGAATACTCCTACGAGGAGGATTCTCCGAATCGGATCCAGTGGTCGATGGAGTTCACCGTAGGGCGCATATATGACCACGCTGAATCTCCCCCTGTCGTGCTGCCGGAGTCCTCACCGTCTGTGACCCCAGGATCACTCTCAACAGCCGAGTTGGCACGAGAGATGGCGGGCACTCCCAGCCGCACTGACATCGCCGACGCAGGCACCGGATTACAACTGCTGGGGCTCTCAGGCACCCAGCAGTTGACCGGAGGGCAAGACCCAGACCCGGACAGCACAACGCCTTTGCAGGCATTGGGTGCCTTCTTCACTCCCAGCGGTATGTTTACCCCATGAGCATCAAGAACAGACCCTACACAGGCTCCTGGGAGATGGGCACCCAGAGCGTTGTCCGGTACACCCCGGATGCGAAGGTGCTCATCAACGGGCACACGGAGTTGGCGGTCTGTGCGACCTGTGGCGACAAGACTGACTTCAACAAGTACATCACAACCATCTCGTGTGACGTCAGCACCGATCCAATCAGCACCGCAAGTCTGACCCTGGCGGTGCCACGGCACGAGGCGGCGGTCTTCTCACATGACGGCAACTACGTCCTACATCCCGGTCTGGAAGTCGTGATCCTGATGCGCGGGTATTTCCCGGTCACGGGCTACGCCATGAAGGGCCAGGAGGGTGCATCCGATGAGACTGCGGATACTGACCCCGCTGCCGACAACGCTGATGACAATGTGCAGGTCTACCCCTACTACCAGGTTTTCCGTGGGGTCGTGACTGAGGTGTCCCACGAGTACAGCGGTGGTTTCTACACGGCCAGCGTCACCTGCTCCAGCATCCTGCACTTCTGGCAGTACCTCTACGTTGCCACCAGTGGGAGTGCCATCGGGCCGCGCCCTCCCGGTGAGGGCGCAGGGATTGATCTTAGTGGCCACAAGTTCACGTCTATGTCTCCCTACGGGATCATCTACACCCTGATGCGAATCGGCTTCGGGGCAGCCTTCGGCCAGAACTGGACGATCTCTCAGGCGACCAACATCGCAGCCGTGGACGACTCCTCAGGCAAGAGCCTCTACAAGCACGCCGCTCTCTGGTGGGAGAAACGCTGGCAAGAATCCTCGATGCGGCTGCGTATGTACGGCCAGGACGGAAGTCTGTTCAACGCCATGGAGCAGTCCTATCTGGGCATGTTCGACATGCAGAAGACCCATGTCAGCGATTTCATCAAAGGCTTCAATGTAGAGACCCCGAAGGGCTACGACTATGAAGCGGAAGCCTCCAGGCAGAAAGCGGCGCGGACCCTCGGCTATCGCGGAACAGAGACCACGGCTGCGGCGCTGGATGCGTCAGGCACCAAGTTAGATGCCATGAAGATGCAGGCGTACACGCTTGACCTGGGCCGTGTGGGT
>Ga0307489_10003782_pt1 | contig 10003 bp, 12 predicted proteins | sample SB12metaG_FD_202247 | JGI IMG/M metagenome (GOLD analysis project Ga0307489, IMG submission 202247) | Sea-ice brine microbial communities from Beaufort Sea near Barrow, Alaska, United States - SB 1.2 | ecosystem: Environmental > Aquatic > Marine > Coastal | place: USA: Alaska | collected...
TACTCAGCGGTCGGTGAGGAGGGGGAGAGCGATGATGAGGGGGGAGGCGGCGAGGAGGAGGGGGGCGGCGGGGAGAGTGACGCCTAGGGAGGCCGAGGGCACCGAGGGGGGGGGGGGGGGTGCCTTCTCACGCGGGTGCTCCCTCTACTCGTCCGGTGGAAGAGGGGCAAACGCGGCCACGGCCACCCGACAACCTTCCAAGCGCGGTGCGCTGGGGGGTCGTCGCGGCCGCCAAGCCTGACTGGGGAGGGGCAGGGGTCTGGGGGTGGAGGGAGGGGGGGGGGGGACGACACCGTGCTCGGTCACTGCAGCTTGCTGCCGTGGCGTTGAGCACGGGGCGGGGGAGCTGCTTCATCGGAGACCCGGCATGCTCGGGGGTTCCAGACCGAGGCACAGAGCACGCATGGGAGCCGGTCCAGCCACCCCTGGGCACAACGAACTTGCCCCGCCGTCGGGGGAGCGGTCTTTCGGTTGACCCTTCCCCTCAGGCGTGAGCTGAGAGGGATGCGCTTAGAATAGGACCACCAGGCGTCTCTGTGGGGCAGTAGGAATGTGGATTATTCCTAGTGCAGAAAGGTCGTTCCGTAGAGGGATAGGCCTCAAGGGCCCTGCCGGCTTCGAGACCGAACGCTTGTTTCGAGTCAACAAACATCCAAAACTGGTGCTCTGCTGCTGCCGCGCTCGTGCTGCGTCGCTCCCGTGCCCGTGCGCGCACAGTGACGCTTCCGCGTGAGCCTTGTGCGTGATCTGCTCCAGCGCTTTAGATGTAAAACGTCGAATTTTACCCGGAACTAGGTGTTTTACTACGCAATATACCAGTCAACTCTTTGCCGAGACCCTCTGACTGAATCCTGAATCCTGGAGGAATCTCTGTGGGGATGCACCTTCTTCTTCTTTATCACCAGGTCCTACAAGGCCCTCACGCTCAGAGTTGAGTGATGAGCGCATTCTAACACCAACCCTGACAGCCGAAACCCAATCGACAAACATTCTGACGTGTTCTCAAACCCTCAAAACATGTTTCTTGCTTCAAAAAAAAACTTTTGGTCGGCCCTCCGTGTTTTTGCTTCAAGAACAACACGGTTGGTCGGCCATTCGGTACCTTGCCAACAAAAAAAAGGAAATCCCAGGGCCCCCTTAGGAACCTAGGCATAGGCCTACGGTAGAGTCCTAGGGGGGTACGTTTTGTTGTGAGTGAGGTACCCATGTAAGGCCCCACGTCGAGCACCGCTCATAGGCGCTTGATCCTCAGGCAGACTTATGGCTTTGGTGGTGCTTTGGTGCTTTGTATTAAACCCACATTGTCGCCCCCGATGAAGGAAAGCTACGATTGAGCTCCCTGGCGGATCGGCTTGGACGCGTAGCTTCTGGAGGGAAGCAATCTCACGAATCTTGGCTTCGTGAGAAAGGCTGCAAGGGAGCCCCACGCGTAGATGCCCACTACAGGGGCAACTCGCTCATGATGAAACGCCCCCCCAATGGTACCACCATGGGCTCCCAGGTAACGGCCTACTGTAGGGTCCTAGGTGCGGGAGTTTTCTTGTAATGCAGGTACCCCTGTACCAAGCAACGTGGAAACCAATCGAAAATTGGTTTCGACTTGTCTTTTGAAAACAAAAACGGCGGGACCAACTTGTCGAGTCCCGACTGTCTTTTTGTGTTACAGGGGTACCTCACTTAACAGCAAACGCACCTCCTTAGGACCCTACCGTATCGCTATGCTTAGGGACATGCGGTGAAACTGGAGGGGGGGCGTTTTATTTTTCGAGGTTCCCCCGTACTTATCGCTCGATAGCGGCTGGGGAAGGGGTTGCTGGTCCCGGGCAGCGCAGTCCTGTCCTCGTATGTTAACACATATTGGGTTATTCTGAACTTTCAGCTTCAGGGCCTCTTGTAAACCTCAGCAACACACCGATAACAGCCTGTGATGCCAATAACAACCAATTTCTCGCGTTTTGAGGGGGGGGTGCCACCCCCGGGACATCTAACTATTTTGCTGGGCAGTCTTTTGCTCAAGTACACAGAAACCAACATCAAGCCACTGGGGTAATCAAGTTGGACTCTGATCTGTGGGGTAGGACCAACCCAGGACATTCTCCGAACAACCTCAAGGGTCCGACATGAACTCGAGTCAGGGGGTGGGAATACAGAATCGGCATATTGGGTTATTCTGAACTTTCAGCTCCAGGGCCTCTTGCAAACCTCAGGAACACACCGATAACAGCCTCTCGGGTTTTGAGGGGGGGGTTGCCACCCCCGGGACATCTAACTATTTGGCTGGGCAGTCTTTTGCTCAAATACACAGAAACCAACATAAAGCCACTGGGATAATCAAGCTGTTGGACTCTGATCTGTGGAATGAATATTTGTTCAAGTTCTACATGTCTCATCAGCCAATCTCCTCCACATTTGGCACGCCTCTTCTGTAGGACCAACCCAGGACATTCTCAAAAAAACTCAAGGGTCCGACATGAACTCGAGTCAGGGGGTGGGAAGGCAGAATCGGGATATTGGGTTATTCTGAACTCTCAGCTTCAGGGCCTCTTGTAAACCTCAGGAACACACGGATAACAGCCTGTGATGCCAGACCGACCAACTTCTCGCGTTTTGATGGTGGGGGTGCCACCCCCGGGACATCTAACTATTTTGTTGGGCAGTCTTTTGCTCAAGTACACAGAAACCAGCATAAAGCCACTGGGGTAATCAAGCTGTTGGACTCTGATCTGTGGGGTAGATATTGTTTCAAATTCTACTTGTCTGATCAGCCAATCTCCTCCATATCTGGCACGCCTCTTTTGTAGGACCAACCCAGGACACGCTCCGAAAAACCTCGAGGGTCCGACATGAACTCGAGTCAGGGGGTGGGAAGGCAGAATCGGCATATTGGGTTATTCTGAACTTTCAGCTGCAGGGTCTCTTGTAAACCTCAGGAACACACCGATAACAGCCTGTGATGCCAAACCAACCAATTTCTCGCGCTTTGAGGGGGGGGTTGCCACCCCCGGGACATCTAACTATTTTGTTGGGCAGTCTTTTGCTCAAATACACAGAAACCAACATAAAGCCACTGGGGTAATCAAGCTGTTAAACTCTGATCTGTGGGGTAGATATTTTTTCAAGTTCTACAAGACTCAACAGCCAATCTCCTCCATATCTGGCACGCCTCTTCTGTAGGACCAACCAAGGACATTCTCCGAGAAACCTCAAGGGTCCGACATGAACTCGAGTCAGGGGGTGGGAAGGCAGAATCGGCGTTCGGCCATTTCCGAAATCATTATTTCAAGTTCTACTTGTCTCATCAGCCAATATCCTCCATATTACGCACGCCTCTTCGGTAGGAGGTGCTGTTTCTAATGAGCGAGGTACCCATGTGGTGCTGTCCACACCCAGGCGCCTTGTCCTGAGGATTGGGCACACGTTGGAGCCATTGGCTTTGTATTGGAGCCATTTGCTTGGCAATGGAGCCATTCTGGTGCTTCCTCTTCGGTAGGGACGGGGGCGTCCACCATGAGGCGCACTGCAAGGGTACCTTGCTCATAAGACACAGCGCCACCTTAGGACCCTACATCAGCCCTGTACTTCGGGGACTGTGAGATCCTAGTCGGTTGAAAATTTCTTATGAGCGAGGTACCCCTAAGTGACATTGTGACTTGAAGGGCAGCGGCCCTCCTGCGCTCTTCAACCTCCTCTACCCTCCTCATAATTCCATTGTTCCGCCGGTCTCCGATTTCGGACTTTCACATGGTCAGATCCCGTCTCAGGACCGGAGTTCCTCTCTCCCCTGAATCCGGTGCGCCCGTAAGCGAGACTCAACTGGTTTTGGGCAGGTTTGTCTACTCTGCTGACTGTGGCTGTTGGGTCAGAGTTCAAGCGTGCACCTGTAGGAGCGCAGCGCAGGGCACTAATCGGAACAGAAGCACACTCGATGGTCGGGGAGCGACTGCCAGTCGCATGATAATACATTTTGGGTTATACTGAATTTTCAGCTGCAGGGTCTCTTGTAAACCTCAGGAACATACCGATAACAGCCTGTGATGCCAAACCAACCAATTTCCCGCGTTTTGAGGGGGGGGTTGCCACCCCCGGGACATCTAACTATTTTGTTGGGCAGTCTTTTGCTCAAATACACAGAAACCAACATAAAGCCATTGGGGTAATCAAGCTGTTAAACTCTGATCTGTGGGGTAGATATTTTTTCAAGTTCTACAAGACTCAACAGCCAATCTCCTCCATACCTTGCACGCCTCTTCTGTAGGACCAACCAAGGACATTCTCCGAGAAACCTCAAGGGTCCGACATGAACTCGAGTCAGGGGGTGGGAAGGCAGAATCGGCGTTCGGCCATTTCCGAAATCATTATTTCAAGTTCTACTTGTCTCATCAGCCAATATCCTCCATATTACGCACGCCTCTTCGGTAGGAGGTGCTGTTTCTAATGAGCGAGGTACCCATGTGGTGCTGTCCACACCCAGGCGCCTTGTCCTGAGGATTGGGCACACGTTGGAGCCATTGGCTTTGTATTGGAGCCATTTGCTTGGCAATGGAGCCATTCTGGTGCTTCCTCTTCGGTAGGGACGGGGGCGTCCACCATGAGGCGCACTGCAAGGGTACCTTGCTCATAAGACACAGCGCCACCTTAGGACCCTACATCAGCCCTGTACTTCGGGGACTGTGAGATCCTAGTCGGTTGAAAATTTCTTATGAGCGAGGTACCCCTAAGTGACATTGTGACTTGAAGGGCAGCGGCCCTCCTGCGCTCTTCAACCTCCTCTACCCTCCTCATAATTCCATTGTTCCGCCGGTCTCCGATTTCGGACTTTCACATGGTCAGATCCCGTCTCAGGACCGGAGTTCCTCTCTCCCCTGAATCCGGTGCGCCCGTAAGCGAGACTCAACTGGTTTTGGGCAGGTTTGTCTACTCTGCTGACTGTGGCTGTTGGGTCAGAGTTCAAGCGTGCACCTGTAGGAGCGCAGCGCAGGGCACTAATCGGAACAGAAGCACACTCGATGGTCGGGGAGCGACTGCCAGTCGCATGATAATACATTTTGGGTTATACTGAATTTTCAGCTGCAGGGTCTCTTGTAAACCTCAGGAACATACCGATAACAGCCTGTGATGCCAAACCAACCAATTTCTCGCGCTTTGAGGGGGGGGTTGCCACCCCCGGGACATCTAACTATTTGTTGGGCAGTCTTTTGCTCAAATACACAGAAACCAACATGAAGCCACTGGGATAATCAAGCTGTTGGACTCTGATCTGTGGATTGAATATTTTTTCAAGTTCTACATGTCTCATCAGCCAATATCCTCCACATTTGGCACGCCTCTTCTGTAGGACCAACCCAGGACATTCCCAAAAAAACTCAAGGGTCCGACATGAACTCGAGTCAGGGGGTGGGAAGGCAGAAAGGCACTTCTTGACACTGATTGTATTCGGTGCTTTACAGAACCCAGTTATAACAATATTTGAAATAATATGTGTCAACTTAAGATTGTTATGTTGCCAAAAATAAAATTTGGTTTTTTTTCGGTTACTGTACTCTACATCTTCTGACCCATTAGGAAAATCAGGCCGAAAACGAAGACATCACAAGAAAACGTTCATGCAAGACCAGAAGAGGGGTTACTTCAAAGTCAATTCCTTCCAATTTTTGAGACTTGTAAATGGACGTGATCAGTCCGTGATGACCCACGTGACCATCCCGTCATCATTTTTTTAGCGCCAAAACACCATCAAGGACTGATCATGACCACGCGAGACGTGCTGGACACCCTCTTTTCGTGCTGGACACGCTGACTTGTAGCCCAATAACGTTTTTGTCAGCCACCGTTTTTTGCGGTCTGCCAGAGGTAAATTTGAGATCTTGAAATCGACTTTTGCTCGTGACGTGAGGGTTGGTCCTTTCGAGTAAGGGGAATCTGGGGCACAGACTGTTGCGGCACGAGGCCTGCAGCTGCCGTGGGGGAGGAAAGTTCTAGCTTCGCACAGTTGCGACCAGGGGTCGGGGAGGGGTCGGAGGGGATCGTCAGCGGATCGTGCACGACGAGCAGCTGCCGAAACAGGTGAATTCCCACCTGTTCCGATCCTGGACCCAAGGACGCTGCACATCATGTAAATCCGTCTGCCCATATTGTAGTGCCATTGTGGTTGAGTTTCATGCCAGGGCGAACCTCGCCCTTGTTTTTTCTTTTCGGTCGTCACACCCACAACACACTCATTGCCAGTGACTCTCCGAATATGGCTGCACATCAGGCAACCCGTCCGGCTCCCCCCCCCCCAAAAAAACTGAGCAGCGTTCCAGGTTCCGGCGCGGCGGGGTTTCTTGGCAATGCCGGTTTGAACCCACATGGGCGCACATCAAGCGATAATGTTGGCGACTTCGATGCTGTATGTTCAGTGTTTGGACAACGCCAGAGGTCACAGTATAACGCCAAGAGATCACAGTATCCGCTCACCTCACCTCTAGAAGAGATCACCTCACATCTACCCAGAGGTGAGCTCACCTCACTTCTTCCGAGGGGTAAGATCACCGCACCTCTAGATAGACTTGACCTCACCTCACCTCACCTCTACCCAGAGGTGAGTTCACCTCAGCTCTACCTAGAGGTATGTTCACCTCAGCTCTACCTAGAGGTGACCTCACCTGACCTCTACCTAGGGGTGAGTTCGCCTCACCTCTACCTAGGTAAGGTGAGCTCACCTCACCTCTTCCAAGGGTTGACCTCACCTCACCTCTAGATAGACGCAAGCTCATCTCACCCCTCTACCTAGAGGTGAGCTCACCGCACCTCTACCTAGAGGTGAGCTCACCTGGCCTTCACCTAGGGGTAAGCTCGCATCAGCTCTACCTAGAGGAGCTAGGCCCGGTTGGGGCGCAGGGTCTGGGTGCTGACCAGCGGTGGGGGAAACAACGAAACAGAGCCCCCTCCTGTTTCCATTTCCCGGAAACAGCGAGGCTGTGTTGCCGGTCTGTTTCTGTCGGAAACACTTCCTGGACTGGGCTCTATGGTAGTCAGCACTGTTGACTTGGGGAATCAGATCGGCACATGTGGGAGGCCGAATGGGACAGGTAATGTAGTCCAGGGGTTCCAGTGTACAGTACTCGAAGTTGAGGTACATGTACAGGGGTACCTCGCTCATAAGAAACCAGAACTGAAGAATACACACCAGATCTGGGCCCCTCGTTTTCTTAATTGGTTACCAGAGAGTTGACCGAGTCTTTTGTTTAGTCAGCTGTCTCGTACAAATTCAAGAAAACAGACACCGTCCGATATCGGAGCACACGTGTTCTTACAGCCCAGATACCCATGCAGCCACTATGACCCTGCAGTAGGCCTATGCCTACGGAACTATGGTGGTCCTAGGGGGCGGGCGCTTTCTTATTAGCGTCTGCCTCTGATGCGCAGGCACACCACCAGCGTAGCAGGCAGGCACCTACAGCTCTCTGTTTCGCGCACACGCGCGCGCGCGCAAGCGCAGGATGACGGGTTGAGCGGCAGGGGCACGGGTGATCCAGGCAGGACGGAGAGCATGGCGGATCAGGGCTTTGGAGACGTCAAGACTTTGGCATTCTGTGGGGGGTACGTGGACCTGAACCCTACAACCCTACACCCCACACCCTACACCCCAAACCCTAAACCCCACACCCTACACCCCAAATCCCAAACCCCACACCACCGAACCGTAATCCAAAATCCTGAAATCAGGTTCAGGATCGACCGTGGTTATGTACTCAGGAACGACCCACTTGGACCGAACATGGCGCATTCCTTCACGTGCTCGGTTGGAGACCTTAATGCCGACTGTGTCAAGCTTCCCCACGCTTACACTGTTGATGTCGCAACGCACACAAATGGAGCCGCTACGGTCAAGTCGTTCCCCGTGACGCACGTGGGAAGCGTTATTGTCGTGCTACAAAAATGGTGCACGGACCTCAAAGATGCTGGACCTGCAACGACAATGTTGATTCCAGACGTCTTCTTCGCACCTGATTTGGATGTCAAAGTGTTGACCAAACGTTGCCTGTCTCTTGGTGGGATTGAGGTGTTTGATGGAGACACGGATCGGCAAGTAGTCCGGTGGCAGCAACCAGATGGTCTTCAAGAACAAGACGCTATCCGATATGGAGGCAAGTCGTACCTCCCGACCGTCGAACTAGCAGCTGCTTACTCGATGCATCGGTGGGCCGGTATGATCGTTCAAATGGAAAGCAACGATTCCCCCATTCAAGTCCCCACGCCCCCCCGGCGGAACCCACGCCCCCCCGGGGACCCCAAGCCCCACCGGGGGAAGGCCAAGACCACCACGCCAGTGCACGCGCTTCTGCAGATAACGGAGAAATTGGATGAGATGTTCACAAGCTCTCAGATTCCTGCACGGGACAATTTGTCGGAGTGGCCGATCACAGGAAACCTGTCTGATGCCCCCTCTCGTCCTACCGCACCTCCGACGCCATGGGACGCCTTGGGCGTCGACTCCAAAATGCTCGTTGAAGCTTTGACTGGGAAACAGCATCCTGGCCTTACTGGCGAAGTGGGTGCGGTCACAAATTTTGATTCCCTGATCCGGAATGGGGTGTCGACCTTCGTGAAAAAACTCGACAAGGATATTTTTCTAGCCGCCACCGAATACACTGCATATAATGGAGCTTCGCTTTTCGGGGGGTCCTTCAAGCCTGAAGACGGGGGGGTCCGCAAGACTACGCGACATCCGGATGAGATCTCCAACTTCACTCCGATGATCACAGAGGTGAATGTTGTTCCCTGTGGGAGTGCACATGCTGGGAGAATGCTTCCGTGTGAGCTGAAATATTGGCACGCCAGGGTGATGGCGTGGGTGCAGTTGACGCACAATGACTGATGTTTTCCTCCACCCTGCCTAGTCCCCAAAGAGCCCCGAACCCTGACCCATAAACCCTCAACCCCTCAACCATAAACCCTCAACCAGGGTCAGGATAACGGTTGGGAGGCCTTGACCGAACCATGGCGAACAATGACTGCCCAAGTCAAGGTATGCGTGCCCGCCCCTTAGTGCACGAGATTTGCACGGATTGCCTTGTATGTGAGGATCGGCAGGACTCTACATCACGAAACGTATAACAGATGTGATGGTGCGAAGTCGTGTTTCCAAGCTCTCTCTGATACTATGTGCGGTTGCGTGCAGTTCCAGGGACGGCTGGCTGCCGTCTGGGGTACCGAGAAACTTCCAGGTGGATGTGTCTGGCTCATCAACTCGAACGAGCAAGGTTTCTTGCACCGCCATGCGGTCGTGTGCTGCATCATGGACAGAGAAAAGAAGTTGTACTATGGGGTGTTGTGCCCCTTCTGCGGCGAAACGGTCCGCCTGCCTACACCAGAAAAGAAACATGTCATGGGCTGGTCCGAGATCACGAATCTCTTTTCCAAGTTGCATTTGAAAGCCATGGACGGGAGGAATGGAAAGGACGGGACACACGCACTGTTGGCGGGATCACGACATTTTATTCGATATTCGGCCGCCATGCTCGCATTTCTCGCAGATTTTCCATTCGTACATTCATCGATTGTTTCTGGTTTCGCAAAAATTATGATGGACCACATTGAGCGAATACGCAACAAACGACAACGATTCCAAGCTCTGTTCGACAAAAAGATCAGTGACGACAAGCGTTTGCCGACGGGCGTGGTGCTGAGCTTGATCATGGGTAGCCTCAAGCTCTCAGCCGAGGCCAACAGCCAAGCCATGACGCCCTGCACGACGTCCAAAGGGGAATCAAACGCGCGGGCTGGCAAAGCGAGCCGCGATGAACGCCGCGATGCATCGGCCAGCGACGCGGAAGAGGGAGGCAGTGTTGCCGGCCTCACTGCTGTGACCACACCCGCCGCCGCGGCCCAGAAGCCGGTGATCGCGAACGAGGTGTCAACTCGCCACCCACACCTTGAACCCGAAACCCGAATCCCGGGACCCGCACCCCGGCATCCGAATGCGAAACCGGCCAAGAGCACCTCAGCCTCATCCCTACAA
>Ga0307489_10003783_pt1 | contig 10003 bp, 7 predicted proteins | sample SB12metaG_FD_202247 | JGI IMG/M metagenome (GOLD analysis project Ga0307489, IMG submission 202247) | Sea-ice brine microbial communities from Beaufort Sea near Barrow, Alaska, United States - SB 1.2 | ecosystem: Environmental > Aquatic > Marine > Coastal | place: USA: Alaska | collected 2017-05-06
GGCTGGTGCACAGACACAACAACCGGCGCGCCGTCAGGTCCCCTAAATTCGCGAAACTGGGAGAGAGTCCGAACCATCAGGGAAATCCGAGGTTTTCAAAGTTTCAGGGCCATCGGCGCGGCGGCGACGGCGCTGCGTGCGCGGCCATTGTTAATTTTACTTTTTTCGCGACTATTTAACTCAAGAATCTTGAGTTAAATAAATGTCGTAAAGTTTTTTTGGTACAAACTCGTAATTAGGGGTGCATGACCTTAAATCAACAATCTTGAGTTCAAATTTCGTCCCTAATTCTGTTTGGTAGACACTCCGAATCAGGGGGTTCGTGACATTGCACCCAGTCTCCGGTTTGACCCCCCGAGCACAGCCTCTCGACCAATCAGGGACGTAGGCAAACGATGGAATGTACATTGACCAATCAGGGACCATACCTGTTTACTTCATAATTGGCGCGAAACGTGCAAGAAATCCAGCCAATCTAATCTCAGCAGATCTGTCCCTCTCGACCAATCACATGAGGGCCTTCAGTGTTATGCGTAACGCGGAGACTGAAGTTCAGAAACAGCAAACAGAGGCATAAATCACATGAAACTTGTGTCGGGGGTTTCATAACTCGAGAAGGCACTGGATCCGTCGGGCGGGCGTTAATCGATTTGTACTGAATTATGTATCCTGTACAATCACACTCAACCCCCCAGTGTCTGGTCTGGCATCGAAGGTATAATATCGAATCCCGTTGAATCAATCGAAATTGTCCATTTCGGAAATTGCACCGAACGTCTTACCGCAAGTCCGACCGGTCGCGATTTCTGAGTAAATAGACCATCGGTTTCGAGGATCTCAGGGCGACAGATAATGTCGCCCCGACACTGTGTCTAAAGTATACGGGCGCGTCCGCGTACTACTGGCTGCTGCCCCCCGTCGAATAGTGGTGTCGGCGTGTCCAGATCGTCATATTCTCGTATGGCTAGACAAGGGGCGGTGGGGCGAAAATCCACCCCCACGGACAGACCAGGTTCCGTTCCGGCCGGACATTCGGACAAGTTACAACTCCCGGATCTGTTTCCCCTTTTGACGAGTCACAACTCTCAAACTCATCTCACTCAACGACACAGGGATTTTTTCAGAAGTAATTGCATAGAAAGTGCTGACTGTAGTGTCAGACAGTGCCGTCATAGGGAGAATAGGAACTGAGGCCGCGCAGTTTGGCCGCACAGTTTGGCCGCGCACCTTGGCCCACACCAATATCTCAAGGATTAGACAAGACGACAAGAACTGTCCCACTTCTGAGAGCGCCAATAAAACATTCAAGGATTAGACCACACGCCGCAATTTCTTTTTAAGCGGTGTCACTCAGTGCCATCGCGAGAGTTCGGAAGCTGTTCGGCGCCCATCGTTCAGTTCGGATCGCCGCCAGGATTGTCCCGATCAGTCCGCGACACACCTGCGACGATCACCCACCATCCTTTTCCCCGCATAGATCGTCGGCAGCGCCCTCCTGAAACGGCAGATGCTCCGGAACCACGCCCAGGTGGGTGCTGCCGACGGGCTCACCTGACGGGCTCACGCTGAATGGTTCATAACCCACGTCGGAAAAGAAAAGTATTCCAGGAAGCGGCCGCCGATGCGGAGTTCGTCACCGAAACCCGTACGACTATTAAGGCACGACAATTTGCGCACAAAGAGCCCCGTTTTCACCGAAACACCATCTGCGCGTCGTCTTCGCCGACGCCAACGCCATTGCGCGCCGTAAAGTTCTGCGAGACGACATACTGATGAGCGGCGAATGTCTGCGCAACGACGTTGCGGGCATTCCATTTTCGGACACGTGGCCCCAGAAGCTCCGTGCTAGGCCGCCTGGCGCCGACACAGGCGGGCGGCTCTGAGCTTCCAGCCTTGAAGTCTATGAAGACGAAGACGCAATCTTCGCGGCATCTTCGCCGAGGCCGACGCCGGTGCGCGCCGTAAATTTCGGTGTGGCGCCGTAGTAATAGGCGGTGATTGGTCGCGCGATGACGTTGCGGGCATTCCAGTTGCGGACGCGGTGCCCCAGAAGCGCCTGGCCAGGCCGCCTGGCGCCGGCATAGGCGGTGCCGCGATGGTCAAGTGCTTCTATCAGGGCCACTCCACTGTTCGCGGTTCACAACACGCTGGCACCGCTTATGTCGGCACCAGACGGCCTTGCACGGGGCTTCTGGGGCAACGCGTCCGCGAATGGAATGCCCGAAACGTCATCGCACAAACATATATTACCCAATCATATGGCGTGTCACCGAGCTCAACGGCGCGCAATGGCGTCGGCATCGGCGAAGATGCCGCGAAGATTGTGACTTCTTGGTTTGACACACTTGAAGACTGGAAGTTCAGGGACTGAAAATGAGCCAACACAGACTATGTCGGCGTCAGGCGGCCTTGCACGTCGCTTCCGAGGCACCTCGTCCGCAAATGGAATGTACGTAACATCATCGCGCGACGGCCAATCACCGCCTAATACTATGGCGCCTTTTTGAAGTTTACTGCGCGCAATGGCGTCGGCGTCGGCGAAGATGCCGTGAAGATTGTGTCTTTTAGGTCTTGACAGACATCAAGACTGGAAGTTTAGGGTCGCCCCCCTACATCGGCGCCAGGCGGCCTTGCACGGCGCTTCTGGGGCAACGCGTCCGCAAATGGAATGCCCGCAACGTCGTTGCGCAGACGTTCGCTGCGTAACAGTATGTCGCTTCACCGAACTTTACGGCGCGCAATGGCGTCGGCGTCGTGGAAGATGCTGCGCGGATGGTGATTCGGTGGATTTGGAGCGCTTTGTGCCCAAAATGTCGTACAACAATAATCGTATGGGTTTCAGGCACGAAGTCCGCATCGGCGGGCCTCCTAGAATGCTCCTTTTTCGGGACGTGAGCTAGGCACTTTTGAGCGTGAGCCGTCGGCAGCATCCTACTGGGCGTGTTTCCGAAGCTTTTGACATCAGACCTGGAGGGCGCTGCCGACGATGTATGCGGGAAAAAGGTCGGCGGGTGATGGTCGCAGGTGCGTTGCGGACTCAATGGGATAATCCTGGCGGCGATCCATCAACAATACGCGCCAAACGCCCCCGCGAACGCTCGCGATGGTGACTCTTTTGCAAAGTGCGCGCTCTGGCCAGGTTCCGCGCGTCGTTTGCCACTGGTCCTGAGAGACTCAGGCCCCTTTGCGTAAAAAACAAATCATATGGCAGTTCAAGTGGCCTACTTTGTGTGGCGCAAGGACAGCACACTGGTATCGACCCTCCAAATCGACCCTCCAAATCGGAGGAGGCACATCATCTCCACGCCCACGCACTTACACATCGGAGCTCATGGCCCGGAGACCGTACTTGGAGAAGCAACAGGATCAACATTGTTGGGTACACGCAATACATATGGTGATGGGAGGAAAGCGCGTGGACGTTGAGAAGACGTTGACAGACATAAAACGAATCGTAGAAGCCGACGAAAATTTGCGCGCAACACACCGGGATAAGCCCTTGTACGACGAGAGCAAGGGTTTCTATGCAACCGACCTTTTCAGGAGATACGCGGAAAGCACCCACGGGATATACATAACCAAGATAGGACCGGTGCACAGAGACACGGGTGAGATCACCGCAGAAATACACAAGGGAGAAAATATCACACAAGTGATTCGACAACAGAGCGGAGCAGCAGTAGTATTGATCGACAACAGACACGCGGTAGCGGTGATAGCACACGGAGACAAATGGTACTACATGGACGCCGAAAAGGGTGGGCCCCGGATGATACGCACCAACAGCCGCCGATGGGACCTGTTGGGAGACGACCGGAAGGCAACGGCATACTTGGTCAGCGAGGACACAGTCTACCGCGATGCGTACGACAACGAGATAGGGAATGGAAATCGCCTCGCGCCGAGGATATCAGTGAGCGACGATGACGAAGTCATGGAGGACGACGCGCCACTCGCACCGCCGGAAACATTGAGCGACGAGGACGACGACATGGAGGAAGCAGCGCCACTCGCACCGGCGAAAAGGAAACGAGGAGGCCGAAATCAAACGTACCGAACCAACAACCTCACCCGTGCACCCCGGAATACGGTACGGACGGCGCAACAACCGGCCAACACCAGCACCCACATAGAACACACGGACGCACCTACGAGCATGGCAGACGGTGACAAGTGCAACGACGAGCCCGCTGCCCAACGCCCAAAGAAGTCGCAAATCGCGCGCCCCGATACGGTGACGTGGGACGAAGTCATCAACACAATCTTAAAAGGTAACGCAAAGGCCAAACGGCTGATGGGATGGAGGTACACATACGTTGTTCAGCAAGTGGGGGAAATGCTCCGGGGTCTCGAGAGACGCGACAAGCGAACAGCAAATAAGTTGCTGAAACTGTGAAGGACGAAATGGGGGGGGTCGGTATCACCGGGCAGGGCAAACAAGTGGGAGAGTAAGCGACATGAAGACGCCCGCTTGTGGTTGACATCGCGGAACGCCGTCGAGACCGGCAGCACAGGCGAGACAACGGGGCAACAGCCGGAAGAGACAAAGCTGGCCTAGGGATGCGGACGCAAGTGAGCATTATGCGATACGCTGAGAAAAATCACAAGCTGACGTGGCTAATGGGCACCGACGAAGAGGACATCGAAGGGCTCGCCCCAGGATGGACCGAGAAGAGGTTACTAGAACACAACGCGGTAGGGGAAGGGGATGCCCAACAACCCATTAACCTATACACCCCGCACCCAAGCATGTACGACGACGCCCGACCGCCCGTAGGAACGCAAAGGGCGGAAGAGACTAGCCCCGCCCCAAACGCGAGTGCACCTAAAGCCCCCCCACCGAACCACCCCCGCGCCCCATCTGCGGACGAAACCGATGTACACGATCATGGCGAAGCAAGACACGACGCGACTGTCACGCCATCGACGAGTGAAGCGCGCCCACACCCACCGAGAGGAGTCGAGGATGAAACACCCACACCCACCGAAATACTGACGTGGAACGTGAGGGGAGCCCTGGAAGCGGTGGTCAATCTCTCGGAAATGGCACAAGAAGGGTACGTGGTGATGGCAATAGTGGATACCCACCTCAAACCAACGAGCCACAAAGCAGCGTGGTTGAGCCAGACATTTGCAGGGTACTCGTTGTACTTCAACACGTGGAAACCCACCAAGGAGCACCCAGCTGCACACGCCGCACATGACCACCGCGAAGCGGCTGCGGACAGTTACGACATACGTAGCACGGTGATACTCGGATGACGCACACCACGCTGAAGACCACACCGCTCTCTATGACGATGCGGAGGTTGAGAGAATGACGGAAGAGTTGTGCGACATGCCGGAGGAGAGGGAAACGCTCGGAGCGTGGATGGCGAACCGGAAGGGCGAGATGAAGTGTGCGACCGCGAAGGGGAGGCGCGTGGTCCGGGACAACCAAACAAAAAATAACGCGGACTTCTTGAAAAAGTGGAGAAAGCTGATGGACAGCCAGAGGAAAGTGGCGCACCGCCAAATACTGGAATAAGGCAAACCAAAGCACACGCTGTCCGAAGTGAAGGCACCCGACGGGAACACTTCTGCACTAGCCGCGGACATTACAGAGGCAGCCACGGCACACTTCACGAAGGTCCAGACGGCCACGACACCAGCTACGCCGGAGGCAGTACGAGACTACCCGTGGGGAAAATGCACAAACCCAATGAAACTGAAAACAACGAAGAGCAACGAAACCCTGATGGGCGGATACACTAGGGAGGTTTACGATGGCCACCTACGGAGGCTCCCAAACAACAAAACAGCAGGGCCCGATGGGATACCGAACGAGATCCTTAAGATGATGCCGGAAGCCTTCCATGACGCACTGCACGCCATGGCACACGTAGGCAGAAGCGGGAAAACCCCGGCGTCGTGTAAGGCCAGCCACACAATACTCCTGTACAAGAAGGGGTACCCCCTGATGGTGAAGAACTACAGCAGACCCATCGCGCTAGCAAACACCATGTACAAACTGTGGACGTTGATAGTGACCACGCTCATGTCGGACTTTGCTGAGGAACATAGCATTCTGCACGAAGGACAAAAGGGTTTCCGCCGCCACCTTAACACAGAGAGGCAAATACAGATGCTTCTTGGAGTACTGGAAGACGCGAAACTAACCAAACAAGACATATACCTGCTGTATGTAGACTTCACCAACGCCTTCGGCTCGGTGGACCACCCGCGAATGATAGCACTGCTTGAGGACTTGGGCTTCCCTTCGGATTGTGTCAACATAGTGGGAAACTTGTACACAGGCGCTAGGACCGCTTTCATCACACCGGCGGGACTGACGGGGGAACTATGGATAAGAAGGGGCAACATCCAAGGTGACGCGCTGTCCCCGCTGATTTTCTTAAGCTTCATAGAACCACCACTCAGGTGGTTGGAACACGACAAGAATATGATGTACGCGTGCAAGACCAGCGACACCCGCATGGGGCAGTCGGCATACGCAGATGACCCGTGCGTGGCGACCAACACGGTGGCACAAATAGAAGCCCAGATGGACAAGTTGATGGCCTTCGAAAAGTGGGCCCACCTGGAAGTGAACGTCCCCAAATGCGCACTCACGGCTGCCCTTCACCACAACGGTAGAAACACAAAGGAGAACAAAAACACGTTGAACAGGATAGCCCAACGACTGAGCTACCGCGGCGGCATGATCCCAGTCCTCGGAGAGAACGAACCGTACCGATACCTTGGCGTCATGGTCACGGCCTAACTAAATTGGAAACACCAACGAACCGAAATAACGAGTAAAGTGGCAGAGAGCTCCAGGAGGTTGACGGGCAGCTGGGCGACCAAGGCACAACAGAAAAGGAGCATGAGGGAGGTGGTGGAAGCACAGGTATGGTACGGAATGGTGGCAGCACCCTACAGCATGCCGGACATTAGGCAGCTCATGACAGTCATCCACTACTCCATGAAGAAAGCGGTGGGACTGCCAGTAAACACGCCCTCGGCACAACTATACAACCCTGTGGAGGAGTTTGGGGTAGGCCTCCTAGACATACGGGAAGAGTACCAAAAGAAGCTAGTACAATCACTCGACCAAACGCTAAAATACAAAGGCAGGATCGGGAACCAAATAGGCGGCTAGTGAGGTGGCACCACGAGCATGGGATACATGCGGGCTCGTGGATGAGTATGGGGCCGGTAGCCAGAAAACTAACAACAGCGTGGGAAGCGGGCCTAGAAATAGGAGGGGCAGTAAAACAGAGGCCCGGCGTACTGCGATACTGGAAGGGGAAGAAGGTTGACAACGGATGGGGGTGGGGGATGCAACGGACCTTGGGGGAGGCTGATGCGACCCCCCTCATTGAGCTGGGTATACTGACACTAGATTTCATCACCACGCCCCAAGGTACGGCATTAATGGGAGTCGAAGGGTTCAAGAGAAAATTCCCCACTGCGAAGGCTAGGCACGTCCGGTCCTTGATGAAGGCGAGGGAGGCCCTGTGTGTGGTGACAGCGGACGACAACAGGCCGGCACCACTGGCAGAGGCCACAGAGCACACCCCCCCCCAGACCAATCCATTAAAGAGGTCGTGGCGGGCACAAGAGAACGGGCCTGACGCGGCGGAACAAACCCCCTTTGAATTGACATTGCGAGGACCACGCAAGAAACAGAAAGCGAGGAAACAACAGGCGGCGACCCCAATACCACCCCCCACAGACCAAGATGAGGAGCAAGCAGTGCGCTTACATAAATGCCGAGCCGTCGGAGGACACCGAAAATACCTCGTGGAATGGGCTGACACGTGGACGGACGGACACCAGGTGAAGAGGCAACCACACCGCAACATTGGCACCACACCAAAGAAAGGGGGCCGCCGGGAGGAGATTGAACGAGTGGTTGAAGAGAGACGGAATGACCAAGGGACCACCGAATACAAAGTGAAGTGGGTGAAAACATGGGAGCCGGCAGCGTACCTCATCCCAAAGATTGGAGGCACCTCCCCACTCATCGTCGAATTCCACCAAGAAAAAATGGCGAGCGGGAACATGGACGGCGGGACAAGAGAGCGGGGAGAGACAACGGCGTGCGACCCGGACACGACGACCACGCACGACGAGGAGGCACACAGGCAACTCAACCGACTTCTCACCATACTAACTACGGATGCGAACCGGGACAAAGACGTCCTCGCGACGGGGAGTGCTACCATACACGCCACGGCGGATGATGACGAGGGGATAGGCACAACGACGGTATATGACGACAAGGGGAGACACATGGGGCAACTCACGCAAGCCCGCATAGCCCAGCTCTACCGCCGGTACACCAAACATAAACAAGACCATCGAGACGACCCCCCCGACACTTTCCCAGAGGAGCTAACACGCCTCATGCATAGGTACAAGACCAGAAGCGCCGCGGAGAAGAGTGCCACTGGGAAAGTCAAGACCAACCACTGGACTCTCCCAGAAGAATACGTGAAAGCAATACACAACACAATGGGGACTGTGCGAGAGCGTTTTGCGTCACCCCTCAACGTCAACGAGCGAACGACCGAGTATTGGGCAGCCTTCCGGCAAGACAGGTTCTTCGGAGCGCACTACGATGCCTACAGTGTACAACCCACAGGCCCGTCGGAAGCGAACCCGGAATACGAGACGGAAGAATTATACAGAACGATGAAGTGGGCCATCCGCGGCACGTACAATGACATCCCCACGTGCACGATGCTAGTGTACCCATTGTGGAACGCGGAACCCTACCATAAGTTGTTGAACCACCCGCGGGTACACATACTGCACCGAGTGCCACAACCGCATTTCTCATTCGACACACCGGCAAAGTACACCGGCACTCCGGACAGACGAGCCCACAACGCACACTGGGACGTGGCCTTTATAATCGTAGCGAACAAACAGGGGTATGACCAATATGTGGACGAGACAAAGGCCACCGCCGCCTTCCAAGACGCGGACACCAGCCATTGCGGCAAGACCTTCCCCGTCGCCCTCCTGACTGAGGCCCAGAAAAGAGACATGGCACACGGTACACACGACGTGACGGGGGCGTCGGACAAACCCTGCCACACAGACACTGCGGACGCACAAGATGGTGTTCCCGACACGCATGAGAACGAGGCACTCCAGAGGGAATATACACGCACCACCCCAATGAAAATCGCCACACCAGACGACGTGTACACAGACGGGTCACTCAAACGCGGGGAAGAACTTAAGGCTGGGGCAGGGGTCTTCTTCACCTCGAGTGGGAGGACAATGCACATCAAGTTCACGGGTAAAAAGGCCATCCTCAGGGCGGAACTCATCGCAATCTTGGTAGCCTTACGAGAGTGGGACGAGGACGAAAGAATGATCATATACACCGACAGCCTACTATCCTTGACCAACATACGACAAGCAGTGAGAAGAAAGGGGGACACCAGGGGTCTGAAGGAATCGGCGCTCATACGGGAAATATACGTGGTACTGCTACGAAGAACAGCACCTACATACCTCCGCAAAGTACGAGCCCACGTTGGAGTCGAAGGAAACGAGGCAGCCGACAGAGCAGCAGTGGACGCAGCTGACGGTATACTGCCAATAAACGCCTCTATGGAGCTCGTGGACACTCCGGAGGAAACCGGCGCCAGCGAGCTGTGGATGACAACGGACGGAATCAACCCGGCTCCCGACCCGGTGGACACGCGGAACAAGTGGGACAAAGAAGCGAGGAGGCAAGCGGAAAGAGACTCGGCCCACACCGACTATTGCCGAATGGCTGAAATCAAAACGGTTTCCCACGAGCCGTCAAACGCCTTCGTCACGTCGAAGAGCATCTCCCACAGGGACAAAGCGTGGGTGTGGAAGGCGAGATCAAACTCGATAGCAACCAGAAAGCGACGGAAACAATGGGGGATTCTCGGACCGACAGAGACTGCAACGTGCACGCTGTGTGGCAAAGCGGACGACACGGTGGGACACAGGCTAGGTGGGTGCCAACATG
>Ga0307489_10003785_pt1 | contig 10003 bp, 7 predicted proteins | sample SB12metaG_FD_202247 | JGI IMG/M metagenome (GOLD analysis project Ga0307489, IMG submission 202247) | Sea-ice brine microbial communities from Beaufort Sea near Barrow, Alaska, United States - SB 1.2 | ecosystem: Environmental > Aquatic > Marine > Coastal | place: USA: Alaska | collected 2017-05-06
CTGGTATCGACCCTCCATTTCGTCCCATCGCCGACCGGATTCGGCCGCGTGATTGCAGTTTCCACACTTGGGACCGGCCGACCAAGACGCCATTTTCTTACGACACAGGGGCCTGAGTCCCGTAGAAACCTATTAAAAAGAGAGGCGAGTTGACATCGTTTTGCCCGGTCTGGTCACTTCCCGACGCGCGGTTGGACCGCGGGGGTAGTGGGCGGCCAGCATGATGGCCCGCCGCAGCATCCTGGCGACCGCCCTCGTGGCGCTCGTCGCGCGCGCGCACGCGGGTATCTACCCGGCCGACCACTTCGACTTCGCCACCAAACTCACAGTTGAGTCGATGGAGTCTCACGTCAAGACTGAGGTCGACGCGGGCCGTACGCTGCTGGCAGGCCGTACGATCGCGCCGCCCCCGTTGCACCTATTGGGTTTGCGTGTGTGTGCGTGTGCGTGCGTATAGCAAAAGCAGACTTGAAGACAGAGTTGAAGGACATCCAACCACACAAGGACCACTAAGGGGGCGGGCCGTTGTCTGTTCGTGTGAATTCATTTCATGGGACGTGCCGACGTGAGCGTCCTGTCCCTGACGCCACTCAACCTCTCCCTCGAAGGTGCCAACGTGAAGCCGCAAAGGGGTGGATGGTAAGGCCCTGACTGCCGGTGCGGTGGATCGCGTCCGAAGGCTGAGGTTGATGAGTCAAGCAAGCTCCTTCATGGGTACGGCTCAACGACGCTACATTTTGTGTGATTGTGCATGATTCCCCCCCAGTCTCAGTCTTAGACAGTGGGACACGGGGAGGTGTGACCAAAACGGCTTCATAGGTTGAGCTGAAAAGTGGACGAGTGTAAGCCCCTGCCTCCCTCGCGTTAATACCGGGCCTGACTCACGTTGATACCGGGCCTGACTCACGTTGATACTCGGTTTTCTCGTTTATACCTGTAACTGACTGCATCGATCAACGTTGAAGCCGGGCCTGACGCACGGAACAACATCGTGAAGGAGTTCGCTGGCAACCCCGACGTGGCGTTCGGCGACGTGAACCTGGCGACGGACCGCGTGGTGGGCAGGGGCTTACACTCGTCCACTTTTCAGCTCAACCTGAGCCGTTTCTGACACAAAATACACCCTAAACACCCCCTAAGACCCCTAAAACTCCCCTCACACCCATTAAACATCTCTTAAATAACCCCTGAATGTCCCCCCTGTGCCACAGAAAGCGCTTACGTTGAGCTGAAAAGTGGACGAGTGTAAGCCCCTGATAGTGGACAAGTATAGCCCCGGCGCCGGCGGCTGGCCAACCATCCGCTACTTTAATAAAGCCACGGGCTATGAAGGCAGGGCCTTTCACAAGTTGACCTTTCCGCTCAACTGAAGCATCATCGAGGTATCGAGTTGCCATGGAAAAAGAGAGCCCGCGTGCTTTTGAACAGGGACCCTCCACATCCAGACTGCCCCCATCATGTACTGGTTACTCTGCGAAGAGAATGCTTTCAGGGGGTTACTCGTGCCTGGTACGACGCGAGTTAAGCTGAAATTTGAACTGAAATTTGAACTGGTGCGAGGCCCTGTGCACCGGCAAGCCGTACAAGCAGAAGACGGAGGGCGCGGTGTGCGACGAGCTGAAGCAGCGCAAGTACATGAAGGCCTACGTGGAGGAGGCGGCCGGCACCACCCTGTGCGACGTCGCCTCCCTGGCAGGGGCTTGCACTCGTTCCCATTTCCTCTCAACTTGAGCTTGCCTGGCGCCTTTCCGCTCAACTTAAGCTTACTTTGTCCCCCATATGACCTAAGTTACGCCGTGGATGTGTCCTGAAGTTGCTCAAGTTGAGCTCGAACGCGAGCGATGTGTCCCGAAGATCCTCGAGTTGAGCTCTGAAGTGAGCGAGTGTAAGCCCCTGCTCCCTGGCCGGCTGTGATGACGGCGAGAAGGCCTATGTCGCCAAGTGGAGCGCCCGCACCGCGGCAGACATCGCCGAGGTAGGGCACCGTACTGAGGCGATACACTCCCCGTGATTTCTGTCAACCCCTCTGCCAGCGTATTATCCGGTTGCCTTTTCAAAACACAGGCACTGTTTTCCCATAGATCCTTGACTACCTGTTTTATATTCTTGACACGGGCACGTAGCCAGCCTCCGTGCGCTGTTCTCTCTAGTAGCCTCCATGAGCGCAGCGCAGTGCCCAAGAGAGCATCAGCGCGCATTTAAACCGTGACCCTACAGCGAGGAGCTTCGTCAGCTGGACGAGAAGAAGGGCACCAAGACCACCAAGCGCACCGCGCTGCTCACGCGCATCGCCAAGAGCAGCGCGGTAGGGTTTAGCCCTAAACCCTAAACCCTTAATCCTAAACCCTAAACACTAAACCCTCAACCTTAAGAGCAGCGCGGTAGGGCCTGCCAGATTTTGCTCGCAGCTCATAGGGTGCCAATTGGTTCAAGATGCGAGGGCGCAAAATGCGTATCAATGACGTGGCAAGCAACATCTGCCAGGCTCTATGGTGCGGCGGGCGGGGGTGCCAAGGCAGAGCTGTAAGCATAGAGCCGATGATATGATAAGTTGCGACGCTTTGCTGCATCAAACCTCACAACCTGTATTGTACATGAAGTCGTGGCGATGATGTGTAGCTCTCTTTCGTTTTAGGTTTGCGCCAGGTGCACTGGGCTGGACCCGCGCGCCCTAGTATCGCGCCGATGCCTGTTTTGCGATTTCGCTCCGGACGGGGGCGCTGTGCTCGAATGAAGTCGCGTCTCTAAAATCCATACTGTGGATAGTGGCGCGCACTGAGAAGCAGCACAAGCCATGCCACTCCGTTCGGCGCATCGTACGGGCTCGGCGCGCGAACGGGCGCGCGGGGTTCAATCACGCACTCTCGCTGTTTCATGTTTTGTAATAACAATCACACGATTTCGTCCCTAATCCATCCAGCTCCAAGGTGGAAAGGCGCTCGCGAGGCAAGCCTTGACCCAGCCCCATGCACCACAATTGTTATGGCGTTGTGATTCAGGTATCAATGTCAATGGGCATGGCTAAACCACGGTGAGCTACACTCCGTCTTTCGCGGGCGGGGGCGGAACGCGGGTACGCCGGTGCGGGGAGCGGCCTCCGGTACCCGTGCGTTGTGGATGCTCGCATCGCATCCACCAGCCAGTCCAGCCAACGGAAAGCACCGCCGCTGCCTAACCCCTTCGGCGGGGGCATCTCCGGCGGAGAAAGCGGAGGGCCGCGCGCAAGTATAGAATTCAAATACTTGTTACCTTTGAAATTTACGCTGAGTCATCAGCTGTTGCTGTTGGTCAGGCGGATGACATCAACCCAAGGAACGAGGATTAACAATGTGATAGAGACGCTTTCGTGTGTACAAGGAGGCCCAGGCTTTTGCCCTGGCCTCCGTGGGCTTACAATGTGATGTGCACGTCCGCCGCTGCAGGCATCGGCACTCCGAGTCTGAACGACCGGACGCGTTCCTACCAAGGGCTTCCACTCTTCCACCTCTCATCTCAACCTGGGCCGTTCTTCGGTTCTTGTCACTGAAAATGTTCAACTGCCCACCGTATCCCGCAGAGAGTGCCTACGTCGAGCCAAAAAGTGGACGAGTTTCAGCCCCTGGTTCCTACCACGGTGGCTAACGTGGCGGCAGGAGGTTGGGTGGCGGCGCCACCGATGTGAGGCACACGTGTTGTGATTATGAAATTATGTTTTATACGTGTGCCCTGTGGCGGGTACCCTGTGGAACCTGTGACGCCGGTCAAGGGGGAGGGGACACGGGACGGACGTAGAGGATGCTGGGGGCAGATGAGGCGCGTTGGCGACGACACTTCGGCAATATCATTCGAGCAGTCTTCAAGTCTGTGACATCATAAAGGTTTGGAATCGATATTAACAACGGTGCGGCAATACAGCGTGGTCATATTTACAGTTGCATCATCATCTATACTAGCTCTATGTGCTCGTCGTCGTAGTAGATTACTTCAAGTGTTTAAATTCGTCATTTAGAGGTGCTGACACTGTCAGTGGGCCGTTTGAGGGGTAGTGCGTCCCCGGTGTTCCACGCCACCGCCGCCGCTGATCACGCGCCGCTCTCGCCGCGGGCGTCTATCGGCATTGGCACTCGCAGGCCTGGCGACCCGCGTCCACTCGCCTGCTCGGTTGTTTGTGTGCCGCGGTTGATCAGTGGTCCACCGCGAAGTGGGTCAAGGCCGCGTCTGTACAGTGGGTTGCGTGTCCGCTCTACTTGCAGCGGTGGCACTGGCAGGGACCGCAGTGGGGCTCGTGGGCCTTCCGGTGCGCCGCCTGGCAGGCGGGGTTGCAGTAGCGGGCCGTGCTGAGGCCCGTAGCGGACCGGCAGCCCTGGCACGCGCGGCTGGCGTCTGGGGTGCCGCATGCCGCGCACGCGTGGAGGAGCTTCAGGACTTCGACAGCCCTGGCGTAGCCTTGCTTGGCGGCGGCCATCACGTAGATATTGGCACAGTGCGCGTTCTGGGTAACGCCGAAGTTGCCGTCCATGTAGCACAGGCCGAGGTTGTACTGGGAGGTGACGTCGTCTCCCACCGCACCCTTCTCCCAGCACGCCACCGCCTTAACGTCGTCCTGCTCCACGCCCCTGCCTTCGTGGTAGCAGAGGCCGAGGCCTTGCGCTTCGGCGACCCCTTGGTCGGCAGACGTGGCGTACCACGTCACCGCGAGCGCGTCGCTCTGCTCCACGCCCTCGCCTTTTGAGTAGCACTCGCCGAGCAAGTACTGGGCGCCCGCGTGCTCTTGCGCGGCGGCCTTGCTCCATCACTTCGCCGCCGCCACCTTGTCTTGCTTCAGCCCCTCCTTCCCCTTGAAGTAGAGTTCGGCGAGACGGAACTGGTCCTCCGCCTTGCCCTTCCTCTCAGCGGCCCGGCGCAGCTTCTGCGCGTCCTTGGTCGGCGCCATCGCGGCCCTCACCTCCAGATCCACCGCGACGCGACCAGATCCTCCGCGGTGCGACACCCGGCGCTGATGGCCCGCAGAGTGCGCGGCGCGGTGAGAAGTGACCCGCGCGGCTGTGTGCGCACCGCCTGTTTTGTACTCGTAGACGGTACTCAAATGATTAGAGCTAGGGCACCTCCCCTCCCAAAAAGTCACAGTGTCGGGTCTGGTATCGATGGTATGGTACCGAATCCCGTTGGACCAATCAGAACTGTCCATTTCGAGAATCCCGTCGACCGCCTCGCCAAAAGTCCGACCAGGTCGCCATCCTTGAGTAAATAGACCGTCGATTTCGAGGAGATAAACAGGACCGGTCACTGCTACACTGAGTTTAAACAGCGTTGTCCCTCGCCATCGTTTTGACATGCCTAGCTTGACACATCAAAGCTGCTTTAGTCGAAACCATTTCGTAGGGCAGCCCACGGAATACCGTGAAGTTGCACTCTAGTTGAGCTGAACTTGGGACTGAAACTACCTACCAGGGTGTACCGCCTAGCGCCTCAAAGTTGCTTCAGTTGTGCCAGAAAAGCAGGAGTGGTGTAAGGCCCTGGGGCGAGGCGTTCATCACCCACAACATCCGCCAGATTCAAGGCGGGGCCTCACTCCGCTCCCCTTCACAGCTTAACTCGTGCTGTTCCAATCCTAGCGATCACGTAAGTCATCTCGCTTGATACCTCGAAGATGTGCCAGATAGATGCTCAAGTTGCGTTGAAGAGGGGGCGCAGTGGCATGAAGCAACATCAACCTGCCTGTTAAAAGTCTCATCCGGGATCGTAGGTGGCATTCAGGCTATTTTGGGCTTTTGATATGCCCTGAATAGATTGCAGCCAGTGCTGAACCGAGAACGGCGACCTCAGAGCTCGTTTCAGCAAACAACAGAATCCAGCGTAGGCCAAGAATTGCTGAATGCACAGCAAGGCCTTGCAACGAGGCACTGGACTCGCTGAAGATCCAGTGGGCTCACCCCAGGCTGATGGCGGTGATCATGCAGATGCTCTCTGCCGCCGCCACAAGACTATCTGGTCGTCGAGTTTCTGTTGTTTCCGAAAAATATGTTCTGTGGTCTAGGTGGCTTGGTTGATCGCTAATGAGCCTAGTCTGCTTTTGAATACACACGCACACTGAAACGAACTATCGGGGCTCCGCTACAGTGTGAGCGGGGTCTGCGCGAGGCAGCGGTAGAACCCCCCGAGGTGTAGCGGCGCGAGTTGAATTTGAAAGCAAAACTTGAAAGCAGTATATCACATTATAGTGTCACGCGCTTAGTTCCAGGCGCTTTGAATATGGGTTTCATAGGTTCAACCTGCACGGCCCTACCGAGGTCCACGTCGAACTCGCCGCGCCGCGACAGGTGCACCGCCGCCGCCGCCGCCTCGCCCAGGTCCACCGTGCTGTGCGCTGCCACCACCGCGCGGGCGTCGAAGCTCTCGTGCCGTTTGTGCTGCGACCCCGCTGCCGCCGCTGCCCCCCCCGCCCCCGCCGTCGCCGTCAGGTCACTCCCGCCACCTCCGCCACCTCCGCCGGTCTGCCTCCGCAACCTCGTGTTGATGAGCGTGGCGTGCAACTTCACCGGTCGGTCGTCCCGCTCCAGCAGCAGACCCGCGCCGCTGTAGATGTCGACCACAGCCTTGCACACCCGCGCCAGCCGCCCCGCCCCACCCTCCGCTGTCCCGCCGCAGCCCCCGCCCCCGCCCCCACCCCCGCCCCCGCCCCCGCCGCCGCCGCCGCCCTCGCCCCCACCCCCGCCTACGTCCCCGCCCGACGCTCGCTCGTGCACCTGCACGTACAACACGTCCACCTCCGAGGGGTCCTCGTTCATATACTCCAGCCCCTTCACCGCCACCTGGATGCCAGCTGTGCCAGCTGTGCCCGCGGCGTTTGCCTCGGAGAGGATGCTTCGCACCGCCGCCCCGACCTCCTTAAGAAGTGCTGTTGCACGCCGCCGCCGCTCGTCGCTGTAAAGCTTGAGCATGCAGAGCTCCAGGTGGAGGTGACCGGGCTGTAGCGGCGCAAGCTGAAATTCAAAGCAAGACTCGAAAGCAGTTAATCAGATTTCAGTTTCAAGCGCTTAGTTATAGGCGCTTTCAACGTCGGTTTCATAGGTACAACCTGCACCACCCTACCGGGCTCGGAGAAGATGCTCTCGTCGATGCGGCACTCCGCGGCCCACGGCGCGGACAACACTGCGCCGCGAAACGCGCGTGCCCCACCCGTGGTCAGGGCCCAGCCGTCCCCGCTTCACCTCATCCTGACTGTTTGCTCATAGCATGCCTCACTGGAGCTTCCGTGTGCCTATTGAATTCGTAATGGTAAACGACTGGAGCATTCGGTGCAACGTGACGCGCACTTACCGGGTATGGTGCCGACGTTGAGCGGGATGTTGAGGAAGTGCGTGTAAGGCAGCGACTGCGTCGCCAACGCCCCTTCCAGCAACACGTCCACACGCGTCTTGGCCGACAACGCAGCCGCCGCCGTTGGACAGAGCCTTACACCAGTTCCATCAACGTGACCAGTTGTTCATGGTGTACCGGTGTAACCCGTACACACTCGCCGCATCCTCCTCCCTGGCCTTACACTGGCACACCATGGGCGGGAACGGGAACCAGTACCGGGCCCTGCAGTTGGAGCTCTGATGAGGATCTCGCCGGGAGCGGGGAGGAGGCTTTGGGCGCGGGCGCCCGCCGCGCCCGCCGCGCCCGCCGCGCCCGCCGCGCCCGCCGCGGGCAGCACCACGTACCACGGGCTTACACTCGTTCACTTCTCAGCTCAAGCTAAGCCGTTTCGGTCACACCTCCCTGTGTCCCCCTGTCTAGTAGACTGGGGGAAAATCATGCACCCAACGTATCCAACACAATGTGCTTACGTTGAGCCGAAAAGTGGACGAGTGTAAGCCCCTGCCACGTACGCGCCGGTCTCCTCCTCCACCCGCTGCTTCGTGTTGCCGCCTTTGCCGAAGACGAGGCCGGCGAGGTCCTGGTCGGCGGACACCCGAGCGACGAACTTGCCATCGTTGCTCTTGAACACGGTCCCGTCCTCAGGGCCCAGCAAATGTTTGTCACCCGCCACGTCATCCAACGGATTTTGGACGATCGTTTCTTGGGTTTAATGGAATCCTATGACTGTCGAGCAATATTTGTCAGGCCCAACCCGTCCCCCAGCGCGACTGCCTCCTCGGCGCCACACGCGGGCTCGCCGCCGAAGCCGGCAAATTCGCCGTCGGCGGTGGCACGGAAGCCGTCGTTGCCGTCCGTATCCTGCTCGTCCTCGGCGGCGGCGGCGGCGCTGTCTCGCGCCGCACGCTGCTGCCTCGCGCGGTGCAGGGTCTGTCGTGCCACCCAATATAAAATACAGGTCAGTCTCGGGTGGCCACAGCTCAGTTGGGTGTTTGACAAGCTCTCGTCTGCGATGTATAGCACCGGTGCGGTGATGAAAGAGGCTGTGTGCTTGACTGATGTGATGGCGTCCGCGGTGGTTTGCGTGGCTGCCGTGGAGGCGAAAAGCCGAACAGACATAGATGCCCCAGATCCCTAAAGTCTCGTGGCGGAGGCGGCGCCGCCGGCGGTGCGCGCGGAGATACACCAGGTGCGGTGGTGCGCAGCGCTCTCCTTCCCCGCGTCCTCCTCCCGGGGTGCCCATTTACTTTAAACGCTCCCTCTCGCTCGCGTGCTGCCACGACCCTCCCGTAACCATCAACATCGCTCGCGCCGCACAGCCTTTCTTCCGGCCTAGCGATGAGCGGCGGCGCGGGCGGGACCCCGCCGACGGCGACGGCACCCCCCCCCCCGCTACTGCACGACATCACGAGGACCCTGTTGTGCGTGTCGATCCCCGTTTGTCTATCGTCGTGGTTGTGGGTGAACGGTGCTCGAGGACGGGGCACCCACCTGCTCGATCGCCGCGCTTTGTTTTCGGTACTGGCGGCCGCCCACGTCCACCACATCGGTGTACAGAGGATCCCCTGACATCGTGGTCGGCGCAACAGGAGGGGCAGTGCAGTGATGAGGCGCGTAGTTGTGAAGTCGGCACGTCACCTTTATACAACACGCCCCCCAGTCTCAGGACTTCATTTTTAGGGTTTTTTTGGTTTTAGGGTTCAGGGCTTCGACGCTTCGTAGATGTTCAGTGGGTGTCGCACAAGTTGTCCACAGTTGCCAGCTTGCCACCTACGCGGTCGGAGCCCCTTTGTGGGTAACCTCTGAATATGTGAGATTGCCAATAGATGTGGTTTTCTAGGCAAACCGGTCCGCAACTTTTCCATTCCTCGGAAACGGGTGCCCCCGCTGCGGCAGCGTGAAAGATGTGTCGGTATCCGGGCGACCCAGCCAAGAAAAACCGACTTCCCGCCTCTGCCGACGGAGGGGGGACCCATTTGCCATCGACACATGCTTCAATTTGCAAATTGAAAAAGGCAAAATGAAGTACAACAGGTCGCACGCGAGGCTCTACCACCCAACTATCGCGCAGGGATCGTCCACGAGGCGTATCATCGCTAGGGCGCTGCGTTTTACGGAGCCATAGGGCCGCGGGTCATTGCGAGCCGACCATTTGTCATAAATTGGTGTCACCATGGTTTTTTCACACTGTAAATTCACTCATTGGAACCACCACGCCGCGCTTCGCAAACGGCGCGTGAGGGTCGCACGCCGGCCACGATCCACCCACGCCCGACATAGCTATCGTCCCCGTAGCGCGGGGGCCGTGCCGACGGGCCCTTGAGGAAGTTTGCCCTCGGTTTGCCTAAAAACCACATGGACGTTTCGATACCATGTTCGAAAAACTGTGTTTCAGCGCGCGTAACGTCGTCGTTACACCGTCAAGTGGCGCGCTCGACATGGCTATGTTCTTAGAATGTCTGTCCCCGTCGCCCCGAACACTGCGCGGCTGCCGGCGCGGCTGCAGAAAGAAGAAAAAAACGGGTTTGCCTAAAACGTCCAATAATTAGGGCAACACCCCATACCCTAAGAAACTGGAAGGTTCAGTGGTGAGTTCCCGTGTGTCGGGAACTCACGACCGACACCCGGCCGACCAGTCTCGAGTTATCAAACCCTAAAACTG
>Ga0307489_10003786_pt1 | contig 10003 bp, 16 predicted proteins | sample SB12metaG_FD_202247 | JGI IMG/M metagenome (GOLD analysis project Ga0307489, IMG submission 202247) | Sea-ice brine microbial communities from Beaufort Sea near Barrow, Alaska, United States - SB 1.2 | ecosystem: Environmental > Aquatic > Marine > Coastal | place: USA: Alaska | collected...
CCTCCTCCTCCTCCTCCTCCTCCTCCTCCTCCTCCTCCTCCTCCTCCTCCTCCTCCTCCTCCTTCTCCTCCTCCTCCTCCTCCTCCTCCTCCTCCTCCTCCTCCTTCTCCTCCTCCTCCACTCCTCCTCCTCCTCCACGTCCGTGCTGACGACGCGGATACAGCGGGGCACGGTCGCGCGCGCCCGGACGCCGCTGCAGTCGGTGCCAGGTGCCGCTGGGCACTTGACGCAATCAATCTGACATGACGCTCCCCAGCCAGCCGTTGCCCCGCGCCACCACCTCGCACCTCACGTCCTCGGGGTACGGCGGGGGGTATTTCTGCGAGTACGTCCCGTCCTGCCCCGGCGTGTACCCCTCATCGTTTATGGGCGTTGCGCGAGCCCCCAAGGACGTCACGGCCGCGGCCCGCACGCCGCTCTCCTGCCTACATGCTGCCGAGGTTTCTCGTCCGGCTCCGGCACCGGCTGCCTGCGCGTGGTCCCTGGTTGCTCGCCGCGTTGATGCGACTCTTGCAGCGGCAGTCTCGTGTCGAGCGCCTGGTGTGAAGGGGGCTATCGGTGTTACTTTTTTAAACTCAGTGTCGGATCTGGTATCGAGGGTATGGTGTCGAATCACGTTCGACCAATCAGAACTGTCCATTACGAGAATCCCACCGACCGCCTCGCCAAAAGTCCGACCAGGTCGCCATCGTTGAGTAAATAGACCCTCAATCTCGAGGAGATAAGAGGGACATGTCGATGTCCCTCTTACACTGAGTTTAAAGACCGGTGCGTTTTCCAGTATCCGTACAGGCACGGTCGGCCGCCGTATCCGTGTCCGTACTGCCGTATCCGTATGCGGTGCAGTCCCCTCAAGTCACATCCTGCTGCCCTCATGAAGCCCCTCACATCCAACAGCACCCCTCCTGGCAGGGCACGCGGCGCGAGAGAGCACCCGCCGCGTGCCACCACCGCCGCCGCCGCCGCCGCCGCCGCCGCCATGGGTAAGGCTGACTCGAAGGGCTCGGGCGCCGAGCGGCGCGCGGGCGCGAAGGAGCTGCGCGAGGAGCAAGAGGAGGACAAGCGGGAGAAAAAAAGGGAGAAAAAAACGCTATGGAACGTCTGCGGCCTGAGCGTCAACCCGCTGCACCTCTTCTTCCTCGTGCTCTTCACGCTGCCCACCATGTTCGCCGTGGCGGACTGGTTCTTCCCTTCAATCAGCAAGCCACCGGGAGGTAGCGCCTCGCACTCGTCCCCGTGTCGCCGCAACGCACTCGTCAAGCCACCACGGGGAGGAGTGGCCTGGCCAGGGAGGAGGATGCGTCGAGCGTGACGGGTACACAAGTAGTAAACCATGAGCAGAGGTGCGGGAACGAGTGGCCAGACCAGGGAGGAGGAGGCGGCGAGTGTGTACGGATACGCCGGTACACTATGACTGGACTTGTGCGATATCGAGTGTGCGCGTGCGTGTCTGGTGTCTGGGTGTGTTGTAATTGCATTCGGGGCTGAAGGATCGCACAACTGAAGTCGGCTGGGGCACGCGACGCCACACCTCTCCAGACACTCAAAATGCGTTCAAGGCGGCGAATGTTGTACTGCCCCGTGTGTGTGGCGACGTGGAAGTGACACCCAGAGTGAGGGGTGAACTGGCCTGGCTGGCAGCGTATTGGCGATGTGGTGTGGTGCATTTCCTTTCACCCAACACTGAAAGCCTTTGGATCTTGGTGCAACACTCTATGTACACTCCGCTGCACGGTCATCAAGGTGCGGCACTGCGTCAAGCTGCGGGGCCGCACCACCGCCAGGCTGTCCTTGGAAGTGGAACCAACTGCTAATTTCAAGTTGTATCACATGGATGCTCAATTTAAGCAATCGTGTGACGAGTGGTGCGGCCCCGCATGGCGGCGGGTTCGGCGCGCTGGACCCCGACCAGAAGATGTGGCGGGTCGGGTCACGCACCGCGCCGCCCTCAACTCTCGGACCCGTTACTCCAAAATTGAGTACCAAACGCATGAATTATGTCAGGTTTCACCAAATCCGCACCTGACCAAATTGCTCTCAGTCGCACTTGTTGCATCCGGGCGGTGCAGAGAATCTGTTCGTCATGTCATGTCCCTCAGGTACTACTGACTGACGTCCGGTCAGTACCAACACGTGTGATACTTAAGATAAGGCCCTGGCACTGGGAGCGGATCCGCGCATATTACGGCGAGCACAATCCGAGCAAGATGGACGACATCCCCGCGCTGCTCAAAAAGTACAAGGGCAAGGAGAAGAAGCTGTGGCGCAAGTTGACCGCCAAGTACGACCGCAAGAACCACTTCGACGATTCTGATTAGATGCAGACGACGCGGGCGGGGGCGGGGCCGGGGGCGGGGACGGGGGCGGGGGCGGGGGCTGGGGCGGGCGGAAGCGGGGGCGGGGGCGGGGGCGGGGGCGGTGAGTGATAGATTCACAAAATTAGATAGCACGGCATTGCGGGGTTCCTAGCTTGATATACAAGCCAAACCCGCCAAAGCAAAATCGTCGTCGTCGTCACTGTTCTCGTCATTGGTGTTGCACGCAGTGTGTCATGGGGGCGGCCGCTCACATCCTGGCGACGCTGTGGGCGAGCTCGTTCCAGGGTGTGGAGGTGCTGATGCTGCTGCTGATGCTGCAGCTTAAACCCTAAACCCTAAACCCTAACCCTGACTACCTGAACCCTAAACCTGCCAGACTTTTTTAACAAAGGGCTTTTTTACACCCATCAAAAAGCTGCCATCGGCGTGCTGCACACTCGCGTCGCCCCAGGTTGCAGCAGGTCGCCGAGAAGAGCGTCGCGCACGGGTGACGTTCGGCGAGTCTTCAACGCGCGAGATGGCTGCAGTCGAGGAGCCGGCGGCGGCGGGTGCGGGAGCTGCGGATGGGGGTGCTGCCGGTGCCGAGGCAGCAGCCGCGCTGGGGGAGGAGGTTGCAGCGCTCGCGATGGACGGGGAGGAGGAGGACGGGGACGACGACGTCGAGGATGCAGGTTCGACCCCGGCCGGATCCCCACACCTCCGACACGCCGGGTGCCGAAGACCCTGCGAAGCGTGCCGGTCCCCATCTCGCTACGCACTGCACAATCCTCCTCATGTCTCCCGCCAATAACCCAGCCTGTTTTTCCGGCGCTTCCGAGAGATTCTGGCGGCGGGCGTCGGGGTCCTCACGTGTGCGCGAATACGCTCATCCCTCATATCCTCGGGGCTCGCCTCCAGCGGCAGCCGCTTCTTAAACGTGGCTTCTTAAACTGCCGCCGGTCGGCGGGTCGGCGGGAGCGGGCATTGGCAACCCATGCTTGATGCAAACGAAAACACAGAGCTGACGTCGCCGTCCCCCGCGACTCCCATCGGCTTGTTTCAGAGGGTGGCGGCGACGCGGACGCAGACGCGGCGGCCAAGAAGAAGAAGAAGGCGGCCAAGAAGAAGGCGGCCGCCAAGAAGAAGAAGGCGGCCGGGGGAGGAGCGGTCCGCGCCCCGGCGGGCCCCGCCAGCAAGCAGACCAGCCCGCCCACCATCCCCGTCAGCAAGCTTTTTTCTGATGGGGTCTTCCCCGTAGGCGAGATCCAGTCGTACAAAGACGACAACCTGTGGCGCGAGACGAACGAGGCAGGGCGGTGCCCGCCGCGTCATCAACATCAACATCCGTGTGGGACCCTCGCTATGACAAAGTATGCCAAACCCCTTAGACACTTAGTCTGACTTAGTGCTACTTAGTCTGATTTAGTGCCCGCTCGACAAATCAGATCGCTCCATTTGGACGACTTAGTACTACTTGTTGCTAAGTGTCTAAGTGGTTTCACGCACTTTGTCATACTTGAGTTAAATGGCATCCTATGACGTGGCTCGGCGACAGGTGCGGCGACCCTGGGCTCTGGAGAAGCGCGAGTTGGAGCGGCTGGAGGCGAACATGTACAACGAGGTGCGGCAGTGCAGCGAGGTGCACCGCGAGGCACGGGTTTACACTCGTCCACTTTTCAGCTCAACCTGAGCCGTTTCTGACACAAAATACATCCTACAGAACCCCTGATATCCCCTATCAATCCCTACAAACCCCCTAAACAACCCCTAAATGCACCCCCTATCCCACAGAAAGCGCTTACGTTGAGCCAGAAAGTGGACGAGTGTAAGGTGCTGCCGCAAGGTCCGCCGCTACATCCAAAATTGGGTGAAGCCCGGCATGAAGCTGATCGACGTGTGCGAGACGTTGGAGAACTCGGTGCGGACGCTCATCGAGGCGCGCGGGATGGAGGCAGGGGCTTACACTCGTCCACTTTTTGGCTCAACTTGAGCGCTTTGTATGGGATAGGGGGTGCGCGTAGGGGGTGTGTAGCCCATGTTAAGGGGGTATCAGGGGGTGTTTGGGGTGTTTAGGGTGTTTAGGGTGTTTATTTGCGTCAGACACGCACAAGTTGAGCTGAAAAGTGGACGAGTGTAAGCCCCTGGATGGAGGCCGGCATCGCCTTCCCCACCGGCTGCTCACAGAACCACATCGCCGCGCACTGGACCCCCAACGGTGCGCATCGCCACATATTGCTCGCCCCTAAACCCTAAACCCTAAACCCCAAACCCTAAACCCTAAACCCTAAACCCTAAACCCCCACTGGTGCGCAGCGCCACATGCTGCTACGGGACATGTGCCCCTGTGTCGTTAAAAAAAACCATACGGCAGTCCAAATGGCCTGCTTTGTATGGCGCAAGGACAGAGATCTGGTATCGACAGCGTCATTTGATCACATCGCCGACCGGATTCGGCCGCGTGAAAGTAGTTTCCACACTTGGGACCGGCCGACCAGAACGCCATTTTCTTACGACACAGGGGCCTGAGTCCCGTAGTGCTCGTCGAGTCATCCCACGTATTTCCAACCTTCGCTTTTTGAGTACAATGACATCCTATGACGTGGCCCTCAATATGTAGCGGACCCTACCCGGCGGCGGCGACAACACCGTCATCGATGTGAACGACGTCATCAAGTTCGACTTTGGGACGCAGATCAACGGGCGGATCATCGACTGCGCCTTCACGAAAACCTTCATACCCATGTACGACCCGCTGCTGGCAGGGGCTTACACTCGTTCCCGTTTCCGCTCAACTTGAGCTTACTTTGCCCCTTTCCGCTCAACTTAAGCTTACTTTGTCCTCCATACAATCCAAATAAAGTCGTGAATGCGTGCCGAAAGTGCTCAAGTTCGAGCTCTAACGTGAGCCATGTGTCCCGAAGGTACTCAAGTTGAGCTCTGAAGTGGACGAGTGTAAGCCCCTGGCTGCTGGCGGCGGTGAAGGAGGCGACGGACTGCGGCATCAAGGTGAGGCGGTGCAGGTTGACCCTATCAATCCCACGTTGAAAGCGCCTGGAACTGATCGCTTGAAACTACAGTACGTTGAAGTGCTTTCAAGTTTTGCTATCAAATTCAACTTGCGCCGCTAGATGAAGGAGGCTGGCATCGACGTGCGCCTGTGCGACATCGGCGAGGCCATCGAGGAGGTCATGCAGAGCCACGAGGTGGTAGGGACTATTTCTTGTCGAGCTAGGCTAGTGCTGACGATGGGGGGTTAAACTCAGCTAGTATAAGCTGGTTTACGGCCTAGTGGTCAGTGGGTTAGTGCATTAGTATTGGCAACTACAGTGGGTTCGTAAAATAGGGGAGTTTCAAGTAGGCTAGTTGAAGCTAGTTTAGGGGCTAGTGCGTAGTAGGCTAGTTTAGGGGCGACAAGTATAGTAGGGACCACTCGAACCGAATCCTGATTGCCCATGGTGTACTTGCACGCACGTGTCGAGCGCACACGCCGACTCATCTGGAGCGTTGTATTGTATTGATCACTGGGTCCCTGTGCTATGGAGATCAACGGCAAGACGTTCGACGTGAAGTGCTGCCGGAATCTGAACGGTCACTCCATCGCGCCGTACCAGATCCACGCGGGCAAGAGCGTGCCCATCGTGCGGGGGGCAGGGGCTTAAACTCGTCTACTTTTCGGCTCAACTTAAGCGCCACCTGTGGGATAGGGGATGCATAAAGGGGTTGTTTAGGAGTGTTTAGGAGGTGTTTCGGGGGAGTAGGGGCTATTCGGGTGTATTTTGTGTCAGAAACGGCTCAGGTTGAGCTGAAAAGCGGACGAGTGTAAGCCCCTGCTTGGGGGGCGAGACCACGCGGATGGAGGAGGGGGAGTTCTACGCCATTGAGACCTTCGGAAGCACCGGCAACGGGTGCGTGCTGTTTCACAGTTTGTATGGGCATTTTGTCCTCACAGACTAGATTCCGGATTCGGACGGATTACATCGAGGGTCGGATTCGGACGGATTCGGGCGGATTCCTGGACTCAGAGTATGGAAATCCGCCAACCCGGATGATGTTCTGCCAAGTGACCATCCTTCGGTTCTCAGACTCTCAGACTCTCTCCTCTCTCTCACTCTCTGCCTCTCGCGCTCTCACTCTCGCACTCGCGCTCTCTCGCTCTCGTTTTCGTTTTCGCTTTCTGTTTTGTTTCGACCCGCCGTTTGTTTGTTTGGTTTCTCGCGTACTATTGGACCGGCCCGTCACACTGGGACTATGGCCGCCTCTCGAGGCCCGTGGCTGAACCCTATAGGGGAAGTCTTTTCCCCTCCGCCCCCGTGACGGCGCGACTCTGCCGGTCCGCAAATCAACACCACTGGCATCATAGTACTACATGCGGGCATCCAAGAGTTCCTGTAGCCTCCATTAGCCTTCACATCCCACTCATCAGCACCCGCACCGGCGTCCGTGCCCATGCCCGTGCCCCTGCCCCTGCCCCTGCCCCTGCTCGTGTCCGTGCCCGTGCCCGTGTGCCTGTGCCCGTGTGCCTGTGCCCGTGCTTGTGCTCGGATACTTTTGTGATTGAACCTAAAATCCTGCATGTTTGATATAACGCCAGAGAGAGGGGACAAGATGCTTCTGCATCCACAAAAGGCACCAAGCTTTCGCCCCGGCCCCCGTGATATATCGCCCAATACCCACTTCTCACACCACCAACTGACCCGCCCCGCGCCCCAACCCCCCGCGAATCCGCCTAATATCCGCATTTGACACCATGAACTGACCCAACCCGTGCCCCAAACCCGCCGCGAATCCGCCCAATACCCGCATTCGACACCATGAACTGACCCAACCCGTGCCCCAAACCCGCCGCGAATCCGCCCAATACCCGCATTCGACACCATCAACTGACCCAAGCCGTGCCCCAAACCCGCCGCGGAACCGCCCACAACCTGGCAGGTACGTGCGCGAGGACCTGGAGTGCAGCCACTACATGAAGAACTACGACGTGGGTCACGTGCCGCTGCGCCTGCCGCGCGCCAAGCAGCTCCTGGCAGGGTTTAGGGTTGTTTTAGGGTTGTTGTCCACGCAGCGGTACCTCGTGGGGAGGATTTTCGAGGGGGGTGGGCATGCATTGCCAGGAACACAGAGGATAATCACCTTTCAGTCAAGAAACGAGGGCTCAAAATGCAGCTCCTGGCAGGGGGGGTATTGAGAATAACGTCTCGACCGACGGCCAGATCGCCATAAACCGCCAGATCGACATTCGCGAGCTGAGGGTAAATGCCCATGCGATAGTTTGCGATCGGTCGGCGATCACGAATCGAGTCTGCGCGTCTGTATGAGCATTCACCCTCACCCTCGCGAACGTCGATATGGCCGTCGAGACGTTATTCTCAATAACCCCCGCGCATGGCGGGGGGGGGGCGTGCGGGGGGGGGGGGCGTGCATTGCCAGGAACACCGAGTAGGATCACCTTTCACTCAAGAAACGTGGGTTCAAAATGCTTGTCGATGACGTGGCGGGCAACATCTGCATGTCCCTAGCCTCTGGGCACCATCGACCGCACGTTCGGTAGGGCGGTGCAGGTTGGCAGTATCAAACCTCGTGTTGAAAGCGCCTCAGCTTTCAGCGCTTGAAACTGGAATCTCATAAACTGCTTTCAACGGTTGCTTTCAATTTCAACTTGCGCCAACACACTTCGGCACGCTGGCCTTCTGCCGCCGCTTCCTCGACCGCATCGGGGAGAAAAAATATCTTGTGGTGGGGGGGCGGTGTCGTCAGACTGTTTGCTCATAGTGTACCAGTGCACTGTGCTGACACATCCGCCGCTTCCTAGACCGGATCGGGGAGAAGAAATATCTCGTCGGGGGGGCGGTGTCATCAGGCTGTTTGCTCATAGTGTACCACTGCAGTGTGCTGACACAGTTTATTGTCCACGCAGCGGTACCTCGTGGGGAGGATATTTCGGAACCGACTAACCGTGAATCCTTCACCGTAAAGACTTCACCCATAAGTGCCTGCCCGCTGACCCTACATCGCAGCACATGGGCATCACAGTCAACTCCACAAACGAGGCTGTAAACTTTGATGTTTATATGTGACACAGCATCGCGTTTTGCATTGTTATGGACCGTGCTGTTTGGCGCCTAAACCCTAAGCCCTAAACCCTAAACCCGAAACCCTAAACCCTAAACCCTAAACCCTGTTCTGGACCGTGCAGTTTGGCGCTGAAGAACCTGTGCGACAACGGGATCATCCAGCAGTACCCGCCGCTGGTGGACATACCGGGCAGGGGCTTACACTCGTCCACTTTTCAGCTCAACTTTAGCGCTGTCTGTGGAGCAGGGGGTGCATTTAGGGATTGTGTGAGGGCGGCACATGGGGTCTTGGGGGCAATGAATAGGTGTTTAGGGTGCATTTGGTGTCAGAAACGGCTCAGGTTGAACTGAATAGTGGACAAATGTAAGCCCCTGATGCCGGGCTCATTCGTGGCGCAGTACGAGCACACCATCATGCTCAGACCCACGTGCAAGGTTGGGCGGTGCACCTTCATAGCATGAAAATCCGAGTTGAAAGCTCGCCTGGTTTCAGCGCTTGAAACTAAGATGTGATGAAGCGCTTTCAAACTTTGCTTTCAACTTCAACTTGAGCCGCTACAGCAAGGAGGTGCTCACGCGCGGCGACGACTACTGAGACGGGCACTGGGCGCGGGGGGGTGGTAGCGGGCTGGGCGCGAGGTAGCGGGCTGGGCGCGGAGTAGCGGGGGTTGGGCGCCGGGTAGCGGGGGGTGGGCGCCGGGTAGCGGGGGTTGGGCGCCGGGTAGCTGGGGTTGGGCGCTGGCTTACATGTTTCATCAGAAACGTTTTATAGAGAAGAAGCGCGAGCTTCTCGTAGTAGATTTGATAAACTCATCGCGAGTTCATCATAGTAGAGGTAATCATTCGTCTTAGAGCTTCGCCTGTCGCGTTGCGTTGTTGCGTTTTGTTTCCGTCGTTACTGCCTGTTGCGTCAATACCTTGAGTGGCTTTGCATCTTGTCCGTTGGTACTTTGTTCTTACTTCGGTCTTGCTTCGTTCTTACTGCTTTGTTACTGCGGTGTTACTTCGACGTTGTCTTCGTGTTGCGCGTCACATCGCACTCACGCCGCGTTCTCAGTTTGTGCTACGGCACGACGCACAGTGCGGCGGGGCTCAGTAAGGCTAAGGCGGTGCCCTGCCACCGCTTCGGCCACTCCTCGCGTGGACGTAAGACGAGATGTCGCACGCGCAGCATTTTTTGCAGTCGACACGGCCCCGCAGAGGCGCCAGCACCCAGCCGCACTTCGCGCACACCGCTTGCTCCATACCGCTTGCCCAATGCCGCGCTGCCGAAGTGGAGGCTCTGGGGTTTCTTTGCTCGCAAGATTTAACTGTCAGACTGTCGCGGCGCGTGTCTTGGTGTCGCGGCACCACCTTGGTCATCAAGCTAGGTGGGTTTTTTGGAAAGCTGCCGGTGAGCTGGCGAGCTGCGTACACCGCTAATCAGGGCAGAGGCAGGTGCTAAAGCTAGACTATGAGGGCTCCTCTCCTTCACTTGCGGCTGCTTCATGTAGCCCTCATCGGTGGCTGCTCCGTGCCTCGCCGCCGCCGCTGCCGCCACCACTGCCCTCGACCCCATCGCCCCCGCCCCCACCGCCCCTGCTGGCGCCCCCGCTGGTGCCAACACCCCCTGGGCCGCTGCCGCCCCCGCCC
>Ga0307489_10003787_pt1 | contig 10001 bp, 17 predicted proteins | sample SB12metaG_FD_202247 | JGI IMG/M metagenome (GOLD analysis project Ga0307489, IMG submission 202247) | Sea-ice brine microbial communities from Beaufort Sea near Barrow, Alaska, United States - SB 1.2 | ecosystem: Environmental > Aquatic > Marine > Coastal | place: USA: Alaska | collected...
TACCGAATAAACAGGTATTCTACGTTCGGTATCCGCAAATGTATTCGCATTTTGTACCCACGAGTGGGAGCCCCTGGTTCCAGGTGCAAACCACCCAGGGCATCTCATCGCCGGCGAATGCCAATGGGTTCTCCATCCGGAAGACGTTCGAGAAGACCCAGAGCGGCGTCAAGCTGGAGGCAGGGGCCTACACTCGTCCACTTCTTAGCAACGTAAGCACCTTTTCTGGGCTGCACATCTCACCTTCTCACTTTGTCGTGAGCAGTTTTTGTGGGCTAGGTTGTGTGTTTGAGTCTCAAAACCGGCTCACGTTAAGCTGTGAAGTGGACGCTAGCTGTGGCTTCAATGACCAAAACTGGCTCAGGTTGAGCTGAGATGTGGACGAGTGTAAGCCCCTGGCGGGAGGCGGAGGTGGAGGCCACCGTGGTGATGGGCGAGACGCGGTACAACCCCTTGGCTAAGGTAGGGCGGTCGGTGCAGGTTCACAGTATCAAAACCCATGCTGAAAGCGCCTATGGTTTTAGCGCTTGAAACCGGAATATCACGAACTGCTTTGAACGGTTGCTTTCGATTTGAGCTTGCGCCGCTACACCAAGGCGATGAAGAACTCGCCAGCAGAGGTGGACTTCAGCAACGTCAGGCTGCTGGTCATGGCCTGAGTGGGGGAGATACACGTGGCGGGGTGGCCAGTTGGAGAGTGACAGGTGGCCGGGCGGCCAGTTGGGGAGCGACACGTGGCGGGGTGGCCAGTTGGGGAGCGACAGGTGGCTGGGCGGCCAGTTGGGGAGCAACAGGTGGCGGGGTGGCCAGTTGGAGAGTGACAGGTGGCCGGGCGGCCAGTTGGGGAGCGACAGGTGGCCGGGCGGCCATTTGGGGAGCGACAGGTGGCCGGGCGGCCAGTTGGGGAGCGACAAGTGGCGGGGTGGCCAGTGTGGGCGTGACAGGTGGCAGGGTGGCCAATCGGGGCGTGTCGGTTTGCAGGGTGGCCAGCGGGGGTGACTTGTGGCCGGCGAGAGGCTCATCACGGGGCACGCGTGGAGCACGGAGAGGCATGTTACGGGACGCGTGTGAGTGCCAATATCTGCAACGCGATTGTGTAGCTAGGGTACTAAACCGCCGTTGGCTAAAGCAGTGTTGCCGTGTTCAAATATGACCTGTACGAGTATCGAGGGATGGAAGGACTGTACGGTGAGATGTAGGTTCTACAGCTATTTAACGCATCGTAGTTGTCCATCCCGCGTCTGATTCGGCCGGCGGTTCTAGTGGGTCATCAGGGCGAGAGCTCGGGCGCGGGTTGAGCCCTCGCCCACTGCGCAACCTCAACGTGCCCTCCTGCATCGGCGACGCTTGCGCACACGGCTGGATTCCACGGGCACCCGTGCCCCACCGCCCATTGCAACACCTGCAGGTGCCCGCCCGCAGCGGCGTGAATCCCCGTGAACATATCCCACGGGCAATCGTACGCCCGCGCCCATTGCAGCACCTCCAGGCGCCCACCCCGAGCTGCTGCAGCACACGTCCACGCATCCCACGGACAGTCGCGCGCCCTCGCCCACTGCAGCACCTCCAGGTGCCCGTTCCCAGCGGCAGACGAACACGTCTCCTTATTCCACCCACAGCCATGCTCCCATGCCCACTTCAACACCTCCAGGTGCCCGCCCGCAGCGGCGTATGCGCACGTCGCTGACTCACCCCACGGGCAGTCGTGCTCCCGCGCCCACTGCAACACCTCCAGGTGCCCGCCCCCGGCGGCGGCGTGACACGTCCGCCAACTCCACCCACAGTTGTGCGCTCGCGCCCACTGGAGTATCTCCAGGTGCCCACCCCGAGCAGCTGACGTACACGTCGTTGCGCCCCACGCGCAACCGTGCTTCCGCGCCCACCGCAGCACCTCCAGGTGGCCATCCGCGGCGAGCGCGCACGTCTCCTCCTCCCACGGGCATCCGTTGTCCTTCGCCCAAGCCAGGCGCTCGACGGACCCGACAAACTCGCAGAGTTTGAGCGGCATCCCCGCGATCTCTCCCGCGCGCGGCAGGTTGTTGGCCAGCACCACCGCCAGCCACGGCTTCCCCACCTGCGAGAGCAGGGAGCAGTCCGTGGGGTCCAGCCTATTCAGCACGTGCCTCACCAACACTTCTCGCCACTCCTCGAGCAGGGGGCCGAGCAACTCGCTGGGGGCGTCGTCGCCATCCTCGGGCGACCGCGGCCCCTCCTCGGAAGGGTGCCCACCCCCCGCCCTCGCCCCACCGCTTCCTGCCGCCCCCGCCGAGCCCCCGCCGCGACCCGCGCCTATGCGGTGGGTGGATCGCGTCATCATGATAACCCCCACCGATGCCGGACGCCGCGAGGTGTGCCGCGGCGCCGTGTGCGTGTGGTGTAGTGGTGGGAAGGCGAGAATTTAGGTCATTTGGCAGTGACCGACCGGCCAGCTGTCATGTCTTGTCACGACATTCTTCAATGTAACCTCATACCCCGGCGCGCGGAGTCGTCGTCGCGTCGTCGCCCCTGTTCGCCTCGGACACTTGCCCCGTACGATGCGGCGCAGGTAGCTGCGGCATCGCTCCCCATGTCCGTCGTCGCAGGGTGTAGCGCGGTGTAGCGGGGTGTACAATCATGTCGTACAGGGAAGGCGAGGCGGTGACGCTGCTCTCCTCCCATCTGACGCGGGTGCACGACGGCGAGAGCCTGGAGGACCTCAAGCCATGGTAAGGCGGTGCAGGTTGAAACGCACATCTGTGCCGGGTATCAACCCGCCGGCCCCGACACCCTTAGTAACGCCCTAGCTCCCGTCGACCCCGGCACGTCCGGGAGCTAAGCGATTGAAGCTGAATGCGGTGAACTGCTCTCAAGTTTTGCTTCCAAATCAACTTGCGCCGCTACTCCGTGGCGCGCGCGCGGCGTGGAGCTCTTCACTGGCGAGGATGGCCTCGACGCCGGCACCCCTGGTTGGGAGCATATGCCGCTGCCGGGCTGCCGGCCGCCGCCGCGGCCAGTGGACCACGCATCTGGAGTCGGCGCTGTTGAGGGTGTTGAATCTGGAGTGGGCACTGTTGGGGTGGGCATTGTCGCGCCCGCGCTGGCTCCGGCCCTGTACACAGCTGTAGTGCGCTCGGTGCTGCTGCCGTGGGGCACGCAGGCGCCGGGTGAGACCCACGCCCTGCGCGCGGCGGCTGCCTCGGTTGGGCGGTGCAGGTTGACCGCGCTTGGTTTCAGCGCTTGAAGCCGAAATATGATGAACAGCTGTCAACCTTGGCTTTCAATTTCAACTTGCGCCGCTACACCTCGGAGCTGCGCGACGCGCTCGGCGTCCCCGCGGAGCAGCACGCCGCCGCCCTCTTAGCAGCCCGTTCCGCGAACAAAGATGTGGTGCGCGAGCTCGCCGCCCACCTCACGGACGCCGTTGAAGCCAGCGGGGGCGGAGACGACGGGGACGGGGACGAGGACGAGGACGAGGACGAGGATCTAGCTGCTGCCGTGCGGCTGGCGGCGGAGCGTCACGCTCTCCTCCCACTCGTCTCGGTACAGCCTGGCGGACAGTGCTGGCCACGTCATCCAACGCATGAGGAACCCTCGACTCTTGAGTTAAGTGGCACCTATGACGTGGCGAGCGCTATCCGCCAGGCCCTATGTCTTGGACATGCAATCTTTGCCCCGATTCACCGCCGCCGTGCACATCGCCGTCCTCCGCGCCGAAGCCCGAGAGGCCCAACCTCCTCACAAGCCTGAGCACGCCGGCGCCGCCAGGGCTGGGCTGGGGCCGGGGCCGCCAGGGCCGGGGCGTGGGCGTGCCAGGGCCGGGGCCTGCAGGCCTCGGACGCCTGAGCCCTCCGAGCCCACATGTGAACCTGAGGAGCCCACCGAGGTTGAGAAGGTGAGGCCTGCTGCTTATTACCCACCGCGTCATCCGATGCGTTCTGCACCCTGGATTCTATAGTATAATGGCGACCTACGAGTATTACATGTCGAGCGATATCTGCCAGGCCCTATGTGATGGACGTGAGCTCGCAGGGGTCGGCAGACTCGAAGGTGGCGAGCAGGAATGAAAGAGCGGGATACTTGAAGGGGGTGGGGGACTTGAAGGAGGTCAGGGCGTCGCACTCGAAGGGGGCGGGGGACGTCAGGGCGGAGGATGTCGCGCTGGTGATACCACGGGACAAGGATGAGGTGAAGAGTGGGGTTGGCGGGGGGCTCTTCGCGTGCTGCTTCGGGGGGGGCGTCCAGAAAGCGCCACGTCGAGATCAGCCGGAGGAGGTGGCGGTCACCGCGCCGGGACCCGCGGCAGCACTAGCACCCGCGGCGGAGGCGGAGGCGGCATGGGAGGTGGAGGACGATGCGAGCGCGTGCGAGGTCGAGGAGGCGGCGACCCCCGCGGTGCATGTGACCGCTGCGGAGCCGGAGCCTGTGGTGGAGGGTTCGATGTACTGCACCGTGGCGATGGTGTCCGGGGGGGGCGGGGCTGCGGGTGAACCGGCGCACCGGGAGGAGTACCGCTCTACTCCGGCAGGGCCTGGCGGGTGTCGCCTGCCACGTCGTAAGGTGCCTAAAGACTCAAGGATCGAGGGTTCCAAGCGTGTCGGATGATGTGGCGAGCATTATCGGCGAGGCCCTACACTCTGGTCCACTGTGATGCGCGGGGCGGCGCAGATCTACGCGCGTGCGCCCCGCCGCTACGGGTCACGTGCGACGACGCGGCCACTGCGCTGGTCGAGGTGCGGGTTTACTGGGTGGCGGCGGAGGAGGCGGGGGAGGCTGTGGAGGCGGGGGAGGCGGGGGAGGCGGCGGAGGAGGTAGAGGAGGCGGGGGAGGCGGGGGAGGCGGGCTCGGCGGAGGGATCGTTGGAAGAGGAGGGATCGGAGGAGGTGGTGGGCTCGGTGGAGGAGGAGGGCTCAGAGGGGGAAGCTGCCGCCGAGCCAGTGTCTGCTCGCCTGCTCGCCGCCGCAGGGGGCGCTGGATCAGCCGGGCTGATGCACGGCGGTGGCGGTGAGGTGCGCGGCAAGGGCGGGGGCCGAGGCGGAGGCGGGGACACGGGCGGGGGCGGGGCAGGGCGCGGGGGCGTGCTGGTTGGGGTCGCCACGCTGCGGGTGGCTGACCTGGAGGACACCACGGAGTCCGCCGCCCCGCACGTGATGCGCCTGGCGCTCCGGCCGCCGCCCGACCGAGGCGCTGGCGCTGACTCGGGGGAGCTGCGCGTGCCGGAGCTCACCGCGGTGCACATCGCCGCCGACTGCTTCGTGGACTGCCTCATAGGTATCGACGCCGCGGCTGGCGGTGCTGACCTCGGCTGTGCCGACGTGGACAGCCTCATAGGTGTCGACGCTGTGGCGGATGGCGCTGACATCAGCGATGCTGCCATGGATGCTGTCGGGGGCAGGGCCTTCCAATCTTTCCCATTTCAGCTCACTTGAGCAACTCCGTGGAATATTATAAGCTGGCCTGGACAAACGGCTCAAGTTGAGCCGAACGAGGGAACGTTTGTCAGTCTCTGGTCGGGGGCGGCGAGGATCATGGTCAGCTTGGTGAGGGAGGCCTGGGCGATGCGTGCGTGGCGGTGGCAGCCGCGCTGTGGGCGGGGTGGGAGCGCGCCGGTTGCAGCTCCGCTGGCGGGCCCCTCCACGCGTCCCTCCGAGCCGGTATGCGCGTGCCGACTCGGGACGTCGAAGTAGGGGGGTTGTTATGAACCAGCATTCGACCGACGTTGCATATCCTCTGCCTCCTCCAACAAGCACTCGACCGACGTTGAATCTCCTATACCTCTCCGCGAGTCTGTGTGAGCATTCACACTGGAGGTAAGTCTTGCTCCGATCTCAGTCGAATGCTTGTTCTCAATGACCCTTCTGACAGGACGAGGACGCGTGCGACGGCACAATAGCGGTCCCGCCGCGGGGCTGGCGGGGCGTGCTATGTTGCTTCGCGGCGCTCCACCGCGCGTCGCCCGCCACGGTTGCGCTCGCGGAGGCCATGGCGATTGCGCGGCGGTGGCGCGCGGAGCCCGAGCTCACGCTGATACCCGAGCTGCACGGCCGGCTGGCTACTGCCGTGTCAGCCGTCGCGTCAGGCCGCGCCACCGCTGCGGAGGTAAGGTTGTGCAGGCTGAAACGTGTTTAAACCCGTGTTGAAAGTGCCTGTGGTCTCAGCGCTTGCAACTAGAATACCATAAATTGCTTTCAACGTTTACTTTCAAGCTCAACTTGCGCCACTAAATCGAGGCGTCGCTGCTCGGCAAGGTTGCCGCGTATATCCTGCCGCGCGCCGAGCACTCGCTCCACAACCTGCTCGCTCCCCCTCCCGGGACCTCTGCGGAGGCAGAAGCAGCGGCGACGGCGGTTCGCGCGCTGACCCCGGTGCTGGCCATGTGCCTGCCGCTTGACACCCCAGCAGGGTCTGGCAGATAATGCCTGCCACGTCATCAGTCACACTATAGACCCTCGTTTCGTGAGTTCAACGGAATCACATGACGTCGCAAGCATTTTTTCTCACGCCCTACAGCCCGGCCCCCGCTTTCACCAACTACCTGCGGCGCGCTGCGCGGCAGGCCGTCATGGCTCGCATCGCACGGGACCTTGCCACCCCGCTACCTGGCGAGGCGAAAGTCGCGGCAGACGCCTACCGTTTGGACCTGGCAAGGAGAGACACCGATTCAGACGACGACGTCGGGTCTACGGTATACGCTACTGCGGACGGGGGTGCTGCTAGCGACGCAAACAAGGCGGAGTTCAGCCAAGCGGGCACGGCGCTTAGGTCGGACGGGATTGATGCCGCTGCGGAGGCGGAGGACGCGGTGGCTGGTGCGGCGACGCCGACGATGGCGTTAGCCGTGGCTAGTGGGGGGCATAGCGGCGCCGAGATTCTGACGTTGTCCCGCGTTACAGCTGCAGTGGAGACAGCCGTGGCGTGTTTCCCTGTGGACCTGACTGCGCTGCGCGCGCTACCCCCGGGCGTGTCCGCCGCTCCCATCGCGTTCCACTGCACCGCGAAGGTGCTCATGCGCGTTGCAGCTGAGGTAGGGACTGATCGATAGTGCTCGCCACGTCATGGGATGCAACATAAATCATGAAATAAGGGTTACAAATGAGCTCGATGACGTGGCGTTCAGCATCCATCCGTCAATCCCCAGTGGATAATGCTCGCCACGTCATAGGATGCCATATAACTCAAGAAGGCAGGGTTAAAAATGCGTTTGGTGACGTAATGAGCACTATCTATCAGACCCTAGGCTGAGGCCGTTGCGGCGGCGGGCGGGCAGTGGTCACCTCCGTACAGCACAGCGTTTGCCGCTCTGGACGCGGCGCTGGGAAAGCTCCGCACGATGATGCATGCGGCTGGACTCTCGTCTGTTTCGGCGCTGCTCGCGGTCGGCGCTGTGGATGACATTATGCGGCCGTCCCTCGAGGCGTCGCTCGCCGCGCTGCGTCCGCGCCTCGCCAGCGTGCTCCAGAGGGGCTTGCAGCGCGAGAGGTAGGGGCTACTGCGCAGTGCTCGCCACGTCATAGAGTATCATTGAACTCAAGAAACGAAGGTTCGACATGTGTTTCATGACTTGGCGGGCACTATCCATCAGTCCCTGGCGAGAGATCGCCGACGCTGCCCCCGACAGCCGTGGCCCCGGCCCGCGGCGCCATGCACTCCGCCTCACTCGTCGACCTATTTGCCGCCCTGCGCGACGCGTACATTGCGGCCGTGGCCCATGGGTACAATCGCCGCCGCCTGGCGCGCCATGCCCCGGCGGTGGAGGTAGGACCTGATGGATAGTGCTCGCCAAAATATCAAACGCATTTTGATATCTCGTTCATTGTGATGACTAGCATCCTGTGACCTGGCGAGCACTATCTATCAGTCCCTCGCTGGTGGCGATCCTGGCGGGCGCGCTCCGCTGGTACGCGGGGGAGCACGAGCGCGACTGCCTGGCGGAGGTGCGCGCTGCACGCGACCGCCTGTGGGATGGCACCCAGGTCGAGCCGCCGCTCGCCGACAGCCCCCAGAGCAGCGGCAAAGGCGACGACGTGAAGGGAAGCATCGTCGGCAGAGCGAGCGGCGGGCCGCCCGCCAAGTTGACGCACGGGTTCCACACGCGCCTGAGCAACGTCCACGCGTGCGTCGCCTCCCTCCGCGCGCTCCGCGCCGACTGTCCGCTGCTGTGGCGCGGAGGAGGAGGTGAAGGAGGAGGAGGAGCCGACAGCTCGGTTTCTCCTTCTCCGGCGCGGGTATCCAGTGTCGATAGCGGGGCGGTCGCTGATCGTGCAGCCGCTAAGCGAGGTAGAGCCTGACAGGTACTGCCTACCACGTCAACATTCACATTCTAGACCCTCGTTTCTTGAGGTGACTAGTATCACATGACGTGGCGAGCATTATCTGTCAGGCCCTTAAGCGAGGTCTCGATGACTGGGATCATTCAGACGGTGATGACTCTGACAGTGATGGCGAGGGCGAAGCGGCCGAGGTCGCTGGTGGGGATGGTGGCATGGAGAGCACGGGATTTTCCGAGCTGCTGAGATCGCTTCGGTGCTCGCGCGCATCCGTGATTGCGGCGGCCACCGAACTGCTGATGGACATTGTGACCCCGGTAGGGCGGTGCAGGCTGACCCCAGGTTGACCCCATGTTGACTACGGCTTGACCCCATGTTGACCCCATGTTGACCCCATGTTGACCCCATGTTGACCCCATATTGACACCGTGTTGCCCGCGCTAGGATTCATGTGAAGCTACAATTTGATGAACCGCTTTCAAACTTTGCTTTGAATTCCACTTGCGGCACTGCACCCTGGATCTGACCGAGGCGGTTTTGTCGCCGGATTTTGGAACGCGTCGCGCGGCGATGAGGCGGGCGTTCGAGTGCATGGACGCGGAGCTGTTGCGCATGGACTCAGCTTTGGCGGTAGGGCCTTACAGATCATGCTCGCCACGTCACGTGCTTCCGTTTAACTCAGGACACGAGGGTCTAAAATTTTGTGGATGACATGGCAGGCATTATCTGTCAGTGATTCCATTAAACTCAAGAAACGAGGGTCTACAATGTGGAAGATGACGTGGCAGGCAGTATCTGTCTGGCCATACTTGGAGGCGGGCGCGTTCCGCCTGGCCGCCGCCGCCGTGCACCGGGCCGCGTGCGCCGCGCTCGAGCGTCTGGTGCTGCACCGCGCGCACGACGACGTCAGTGACACCTCCTTCTCCTCCTCCGACGCCGTCACCGCCGCCGCCTATGCCACCAGCGGAGGCTCCTTGTCAGGGACGGCGGCGGTGGGGATTGATAGATATAGCCTGCCACCACCATCCACATTGTACACGTTCGTTCATTGAGTTAAATGGATTCATATGACGTGGCAAGCGACCCTCGTTTCTTGAGTTAGATGGAATCACATGACGAGGCAAGCACTATCCATCAGTCCCTGGGGGACGGCGTTGACCGAGGCGCAGCACTCGCGGGTGGTGGAGATGACCGCCGCGCTGCGCGACTTCCTGTCGTCCGACGGCAGCGGGGTAGAGACTGATTTAGAGCGCTCGCCACGTCATCAAACTCATTTCGGATGCTCAATTCTCAAGTAAAACGTCATCCTATGACGTTGCTTGCACTATCCATCAGTCCATACGGTGAGGTGCCCTCGCAGGTGCTATCGGACGGGGAGCAGCGGCTGCGTCGATTACTCAACCTATATTTCACGCCCACGCTGGAGGTGGTGCGTGAGTTGGGGCAGCAGACGGAGGCCATAACCGACGCCGGGGGAGGCGCGGCGGCTGCCGGCGGGGCAGGCGGGCGCGGCGGGGTCGTGGGAGTGGTACGGCCAGTGCACGGAGGCAGTGTGGTAGGGCCTGACAGAGAATGCTCGCCACGTCCTGTGATTCCGTTTCATGCAAGAAACGCGGGTTCACAATGTTTTTGGATGATCCAGCGTGGCATGCATCGTCTGTCAGGCCCCATGTGTTGGGACCCCTCGACCTCATCCAGCTGCTGGCACAGCGTGGCGGGGTGGCGGGGTTGTCGAGCGATGCCGAGGCGGCAGCGGTG
>Ga0307489_10003788_pt1 | contig 10000 bp, 17 predicted proteins | sample SB12metaG_FD_202247 | JGI IMG/M metagenome (GOLD analysis project Ga0307489, IMG submission 202247) | Sea-ice brine microbial communities from Beaufort Sea near Barrow, Alaska, United States - SB 1.2 | ecosystem: Environmental > Aquatic > Marine > Coastal | place: USA: Alaska | collected...
ACACCTCCAATTCCTTTAGAGTGTCAAATTACTGATATTTGGAGCTTTTGGCCCATGGTTTGTCCATACGTTTTGGGAGCCAAATGAGATGAAATTGCTGCTCTCACAAAGCGCTCAATCTTAGTCTCTCACTCCGATCATACCTCTCTCGCTCGCGCACTTATCTCGCCTCTCCCGCCTCTCTCGCGTCTCCAGCTATCCCTGCTGCATCACCAACTTCCCGCAGGGGTGGCCCAAGTTCGCCGCGCACGCCACGGCAAGGGCGGTACACTCCTCCACTTCTCACCTCAACCTGAGCCGCTTTTGTCACTGACATACGAGTACTGATGCCACCCAGCGTATCCCACCAAAAGTGTGGCACGTTGAGCCGAGAAGTGGACGAGTGTACTCGTCCACTTTTCAGCTCAACCTGAGCCGCTTTTGCCACTGACATACGGAAACCACCCAGCGCATGTCGCAAAAAGTTTATATCGTTGAGGCGAAAAGTGGATGAGTGTAAGTCCCTGCACCACGGTGCTGGCAGCAGCGGACGACTCCGCGGCGTTCGTAGTGGCGTCGCTGGTGCCAGTGCGCGCCACGCTGCAGCAGGGGCTTACACTCATCCACTTCTCACATCAACCTAAGCCTTTCTTGACAGTCAAATCCACTGTAACCATCCATTGTGTCCCTCGAATAGTGCTCACGCGAAGCCGGAAAGTGGACGTGTGTGAGGCCATAGGATGCGGCTGCCGGCGGCGGTGGGGGGCGGCGGCGGGGTAGTCGAGGTCAACTCCACGTATCCTTTCCTCGGGGTCCGCGCAGCAGGGGGAGTGGCGGCGGCGGCGGCGGCGACGGCGGCGGCCGCGGTGGGGGAGGTAGAGGAGGAGGAGGAGGACGCGGTGGTGACAGTGACGCTCCCCGTGCTCAAGCGCGGCACGAACGTGACGATGTTCATCCGGATACCTGGCATGGGGGGCCATTAAGAACAAACACTCGACCGACGCTGAATGTCCTCTCCCTCATCCGCGCGTCTGTGTGAGCATTCAACCTGATGGCAAGTCATACTCCCATTTCGGCCGAGTGCTTGCTCTCAAAGACCCTCTCACGTGGGTGGGCGGACCGCGCGACGGTGGACAGGCAGCCCGCGGTGAACGGCACGCTGCACATGGCAGGGCGGTGCACGTTGACCCCGGGTTGACCGCACCTGGTTTTGGTTGGGCTTCAAGCTGAAGCATGAGGAAGCGCTTTCAAACTTTGCTTCCAATTTCAATGTGCGCCGCTACAACGCGGTGGTGTGCTATGGCGGCGTGACGCGCGTGGGTGTGGCGCTGCGGCCGGCGGTGCGGGTTGAGCGTGGGTGGGGCGTGCGGGAGGCAGGGTCTTACACTCGCCCACTGCTCAGCTCAACCTGAACCATTTTTGTCATTGAAACGTTGTGAAACTCACCAGCGTATTCCACAAAGAGCGCTACAAACGACAAGCCAAAAAGTGGATGAGTGTAAGCTCCTGGCGGGAGGTGAGATGGCCGCAGCCGCCCGTGCGCTGGCCCCCGCTGCCGAAGCAGCCGCAACACCACCACCCGCAGATACTGCTGCCGGTGCTGGTGCCGGTTCCGGTGCCGGTGCCGCCCCACTCGTTCATCCCCGACCGTGACCTCCGCCTGAGCGGCGGCGCGTCTCTGATAGGCAGCCGCCAGGCGCCCCTGAGCGACATACGCACGGGCGGGCCGGGGGGCAGGGGCTTCCACTCGTCCACTTTCCAGGTCAACCTGCGCCGTATTTGTCACTGAAACCCTGAAACCTCCCAGCTTATCTCACGGAAACTGGCTCAAAGTGAGCCGGAAACGAGGAAGAGTGTAAGCCCCTGTTGGGCGGGGTGGCCACGGTGCAGATCTGGCGGCAGGTGCAGGCCACCGACGGGCGGCCCATCGCCGCGTGCCGCGTGTCTTTCCGCTACGTTGCTGGCAAGTGCTTACAATCGTCCACTTCTTGGCTCAACGTGAGCATGTTTTGTGGGATGCGGTGGACGAAGAGTGGTTCCTGCAGGTAGCGAGAAGCAATATCGATGGGTCGTAACTCGTCACCAACTGGACACAAATCGGCTCACTGACCGACACGGCGTATCTTGAGCTTCTAAGTGGAGGAGTGTCAGCCCCTGGCCGCCGGGTACAGCCCGCCGATTCCCGGTTTCAGTCCGGATCCACCGGTTAAGAAGATGGGATCCACCGTGGAGCTCATCGTGGTGGACGCCGAAACCGGCGCGCAGCTCGCGTCAGTGGCCACGTCCAAGCCCCTGGACGAGTACAGCTACGACCAGTACGCCGGGTACTCGCCGCCGGTGGAGCTGGGAGGTGTCGTTCCAGGGGTAGGGCCTCAGGCATATTCCCCGCCACGTCATTCGCACGTGAGTGAGGATGAGAAGCTTCTGCGCCGCGTGAAGAATGAGGCACCAGACTATCGCCCAAGTCCCCGTGTAATGGCCCACGTGCAAGCGGGCGGGGACCGGGCTGTGTTATCCATCGTAACTTTATTGACACTTGTTTAAACCCTCGTTTCTTGAGTTAATGGATTCTATGACGTCCACATCCAATATCTGGCAGGTCCTATCCAGGGGGGATTCCCAACCGGCGGCCGGTGGTGGTGGCGCTTCGCGTGCGGAACAACGACCGCAACCTCCAGGTGCAGCTAGACCCGGTGGGCGGCCTCAACGCCACTGTCCAATGGGCGGCAGCGCCTCCGGGGCCTGGGCCGCCCACCCCCGTGCCGCCGCCGCCGCGCCTCGTGCGCCGCGCCACCGATGGTGTTGTGGTCGCGCGCGGGGCGCTCCTGTACGCGTTGCGCCCTCAGTATGGCGGTGCAGGTTGGCCCCATGCCGACCCTGGCTTGACCGCGCTTGGTTTCAGCGCTTTGAAGCTAAAATATGATGAACCGCCTCCACAGTTTGCTTTCTATTCAACTCGCGCCGCTACACCTCGGTCGGTCACCTCGACGGGCCCGCCATTCCAGCCCGACCGCCCCAAGGCGGTGGACCGCCGCGTGGAGGCCACCGGGCCGTGGAACTTCGCGCTGATGCTCGGTGGTGGCGGGAGCGGTGGCGGCAACGGTGGCCGCCACCCATTGTCGTCCTCTCCTGGTATGGGGGTCATTGTCAACAAGCACTCGACCGACGTTCGATCTCCTCCTCCTCTGCGCGTCTGTATAGGCATTCACCATGATGCTCAGTCATGTTCCGATCTCTGCAGAGTGCTTGTTCTCAATGACCCTCGTGCGTGGATTCCTCGTTGACCCGGCAGCGTCCCCCGGTTGGAGCCCGAGCCGGGCGTTCGCGCGGGACGAGTATACGGCGGGTACCATCCTCGCCAGCGCGCGGCGCATGCCAGCTTGGGGGCTCTGGTACGGCCTGGCGGATATTGCTCTCGCCACGTCATCGTCATCCAGCGCATTTTGATCCATTGTTTCTTGAGTTAAACGGCATCCTATGACACGGCGCGCAGTGTTGCTCGCCACGTTATCCAATGCATTATGATCCCTTGTTTCTTGTGCTAAACGGCATGCTATGACGTTGCGAGCGTTATTGCTCGCCATGTCGTCCAGCGCATGTTGAACCCTCGTTTCTTGAGTCACATGGCATTCTATGACGTGGCGTTCCACTCAAGAGACGACGGATCATAATGTGTTGGATGACGTGGCGAGCAATATCTGTCAAGACCGTAGGCTGTGGCCGGGCACCAACGTCACTATGGAGCCGCCGCCTTCACCAGTGGGGCCGGAGGAGCTGGGGGGTGAGGAGGAGGAGGGGGCGATCCTCAGGCTGGTGCCGATCGGAGCCACGGATGTGCGCATATCTGTCTTCCCTTGGGCGCTTTCGCCGGCGGCGGCTGCGGCAGAGGCCGAGGCGGCGGCAGAGGTGGAGGCAGCGGGGGCAACTGCCCAGCCGACGCTGACCCTCGGCAGCGGCGGAAGCGGCGGCGGCTCGAGCGACGTCGAGTAGCCAAGCGTCGCGACGAAGCGATTGGGGACGACGATGGCAGCACCGCATGCCGAGGTGCTGCCGCGGGCGCCCGTGCCCCGTGCGGCGACAACCTGTATGACAAGCTCATGGTATCCACTGATGACAAGCGATCGAGTGCCGTTCGCCGACATGGCTGATCCGCGGTAATGATGACATGTGATCGAGTGCCGTTTTACGAGCTGGCTGATACCTCACTCACGTGACACAGCCAGTGTCTGACAGTGTAACACACGGCGCGCCATTCAAGGTGCTTCACACGATACATGATGAACAATAGGGACGAAAAGGGTGGTCGCTCTCAAATATCATTGACCAGATGCAAGCTGACTCGTCGTCGTGTTCAGCGACGTCTGTAGTGCTAATGATCCGCGCTACTGTAAAGTTATCGCGAGCTTCCTCCGCACTGCGGCGAGCCTCTTGCCGGCCTACCAGCCGCTCTCCTCTGATCCTAATAGAAATTCTCAAAGCTGATGTGCTCCAATCCTGATGGACGTCTCACACCCGCTCTCCTCTGATCCTTGTTTGCGTCTGCGTGTGTGCGTGTGTGTGTGGCCTCGACCCTGGCCGGTTACGTTTCGTTTCATATTTCATTTCGTCAGATGTCATTTCTCAAACACTCCAGTCATAGTCCAGCCGCCGTCCATTCAATGATACACCCTCACTCATCCACTGATAACCCTGTCATCATCCAGTGATACCCCCCCCTCTACCCTCATCCAGTGATACCCCCCCCTCATCCAGTGGTAACCCACTCGTCATCCGGTGATACCTACCCCTCATCGAGCGACAGTTACCCCCCCCCTCATCCAGTGGTAATCCACCCGTCATCGAGTGATACCTACCCCTCGCCGAGTGATAGTTACCCCCCTCCTCATCCTCCAGTGGTAACCCACCTGTCATCCACCGATGCCTCCCGCCATCGTGGTCCATTGACGCTCAGAAGTCAGAGACCATGCCGCCCCCCGGGCCGCCTCCCATGAGCGTGATCAGCTTGGCGCGCAGCTCGGGGTGGTTCTTCATGTGCTCCTGCGCCAACGCGCTGTAGGGGAGCACGTCGAAATTACAAGGACAACCTGAAAGCAGTTCAATTTGAAAGCAGTTCATGATATCTAATTAAGTTATTATACATAGGTCCGAGTGCTGAAACCAGGGGCTTACACTGGTTGACGTCAGAGCTCAACTTGAGCAACTCCAGGACACATTCATGAGTCAAGTTGGACTATACGGTGGACAGAAGAGCTCAAGTTGAGCTGAAATGGGAACGAGTGTAAGCCCCTGGCTGAAACCAAGCGCGGTCACACACGTTGCTGACACCTTGCACCACCCCACCACGGGGTTGTTGTTCATGTCGCTGAGAACCTCGGTCATGCTGGGGGCGGCCGTGCTGCTGCGGGCTCGGGGGTGCGGGTCACCCTCAACCATCCGCATCTTTCCATCGGGGCCGCGCTCGAACCTCGTCCCACCCCTGAAGAAACGCTCGCCCGCCCCGCTGTCCCGGAACGCACGCTCACCCGCCGCCCCGCTCCCGCTCCCGCTCCCGTTGCCCAGGGTGACAAGATATGATCCGATATCGATGTGGGAGATCGATATGGGAGATGGATACGGGATATCGAACTCCAATGGGATATCGATAGGGATATCGATAGGGATATCGATATGGGATATGGGTTGTCGATATGGGATATGGTATATCGATATGGCTATATATCGATATGATCATCCTGGGTATCGACATGGGATATGGGCTAACGATATGGGAGATGACAGTATCGATATGGTCATCCTCCATATCGATGTGGGGTAACTTGTCACTCTGCCGTTGCCGCTCCCGCTCCCGCGCTCGCGACCCCCGGCACCCCTGGGGCGCTTCTGCTGCTCGCGTTCAGCAGCCATGCTGTAGCAGCGCAAGTTGAATTTGAAAGGACAGTTTGAAAACGGTACATCACATGTTGGTTTCAAGCGCTGAAACCAGGCGTGCTTTCAACTCGGGTTTTGATACTGGCAACCTGCACCGCCCTACCATGGCGCGGCGCCGCCCGTCCTTGAGATCCTCGCTCTCGGGGTCGCGCCAGTCCCTCCTGGTACGTCAGGATCGCCTCGTCGTATGGCACACCATGAATCGTCCACTTCACGCCAGTGTGGAGGAACGAAGACCGGTCAAACGAAAAGTCCCCCCTGCTCGGAGCGTTCATGTTCTGCTGTGTGGTGTGTTGCCACCGACGGACATGTGTTACGAAGAGCAACATTTGATAAAACACGACGGCACAGAATACGGTCATGCGTTACTAAAGAGCTCCAACACTCGATACGGTCATATGTGACTAAAGGGCTCAACTTGAGATTTGATACCGCACACCGGGCCTTGCCGCGGCGTACTCCTGGGTGAGGAGCTCTGCGAGCCCCTTGCGCGCGTAGCCCTTGCTCCACGCCGGGTCCAGCGCGATGCACCACTCGGCGTCCAAGATGGCTGCGGCGAACGAGCCCAGCTTGGTGCGGCACGCCGCGCGGTTGCTGTACGCCGCGTGCGAGGGCCGGGGCCGCACTGACTCACATGCTGACGCCACCCAGCGTATCCACAAAAGGTCCTCAAAGATCAAACACACACACACAGAAAGTGAGACGAAAAGTGGATTAGGTTGAGCCGGAAGGCGAAGGTGCTGTTTTGGTGTATGCCCCTGAGCCTACCTTGGCGTCGTTGGGGTTGAGCTTGATGCACTCGGTGTAGTGCGCGATCGCCTCGGGGTACTTCTGCGCCCGGAACAGGTCGTTGCCCGCAACCCGCGCCGCCTCCGCCGCCGCCGCGGTGACTGGGTCCGGGGGCGCCTCGCTCGGCGGTGGGGTGGGGGGCAGGTCCGAGTCCGCGGGCGTGGTCGGCTCCGAGAACGCGTTGGCGCACTCCTCGCCGGGGCGGAGCTCCTGGTCGCGCGGCGGCGCTCGCGTACAGATCCGCCGGATCCAATCCATGGCGTCGGAGACTCGCGCGAAGGGTGGACGGTTGTCTGGCGTGTGGCGGCGCGCGCTTTGGAGTGGCGGAGTCGGGTGGTGGCGGGAACAGGGGAAGGCGGGGTCATTGCCGGGGTCATTGCCTCCCAAAACAATAAAAGGATACGAGTGGTGGTCGGCGACTTTTCAAAATCGCTGACCGGACGGACAAGCCAGTGCCAAGCAAAGTGATGGAGTCGCTTTGTGAGCAAGGGGGGAAAGGTTTATGAGCGTGTGAGTGAGGAGAGCGCCCGCCTGACCACCGTACAGTGGCCTGTGTCGGCGTGTATGGGTCTCGCCAGTCGCGGGCGGCGCGTGCGTGAGTGTGATGTGTGCATTTTGCAATGCAGCGCGGTTCATCGTGTCGTGCGGATTGATATGAGCGAGACGTGGATGGTGCGTGCGTGTGTTCTCATTATTTGCCCTTTATTGTGTTGTGCTCAATATGCTTCAGCGGCCTGTTAGTGTTCCAACGCGCGGGACGAATGTAAAATATCCCGCCATGAGGCAAAGGCGGCGCGGGCGTTTTATGTCAGCGATCCGTGTGAGCCGCTATGCATTCTCGTCATTCGGGGCAGCCGTGCTCCCGCGCCCACGTGAGCACCTCCGGGTGCGGAGCCGCGTACTCGCACGTCCGCCAGTCCCAGGGGCAGTGCCGCTCCCGCACCCATTCCAGCGAGTCCAACCGCCCTCCAATCAGGGACTTACATTCGTCATTTTTCAGCTCAACGTAAGCATTTCTGGTGGGCCACGCGCGGCCACTTTTCGGCTTGACGCGAGCACTTTTTGTGGGCTATGTCGGGAATCGTCCAGTGGTAGAAGCGTCTCAGGTTGAGCTGAGAGGTGGACTGTTGCTTTGGCTTCAGCGACCAAGAACGGCTCAGGTTGAGCTGGGAAGTGGACGAGTGTAAGCCCCTGCCTCCAATGGCCGCGTACATGCACGTCACAGCGGACCACGGGCAGTCGTGCTCCCGCGCCCACCTCAACACCTCCAGGCAGGGGCTTACACTCGCCCACCTGTCAGCTCAACGTAAGCGCTTTTGGTGGGACAAGGGTTGTACAGGGGGTGTTTAGGGATTGTTCGAGGAAGGGGTTGGAGAGGGTGTCTAGGCGTTTCGGCGATCTGTTTATGGGATAGGGGGTGCGCGCAGGGGTTGAGTAGCCCCTGTTTAGGGGGTCGTAGCGGATGCTTTGGGTGTACAGGGTGTGTTATTGTGTCAGAAACGGCTCAGGTTGAGCTGAGAAGTTGACGAGTGTAAGCCCCTGCCTCCAGGTGACCGCCCTTGGCGGCGTAGTGACAGACGTACTCGTTCCATTCGCAGCCGTGCTCCAGGGGCTTACACTCGGTTTCAGCTCAACTTGAGCTTCTCTGTCCACCGTGTATGCCAGCTTAACTCATGAATGTGTCTGGAGTTGCTCAAGTTGAGCTCTGACGTGAACGAGTTTAAGGCCCTGCCGTGCTCCCGCGCCCACTTCAACAGCTCCAGGTCCCCGTGCTCAGCGGCGAACGCGCACGTCCTGAAGTCCCACGGGCAGTCGTGCGCCCGCGCCCACTGCAACATCGCCATGTGCCCGCCCGCAGCGGCCTTTGCACACGTTGACCAGTCCCACGCCCATATCAGCACCTTCAGGTGCCCGCCCCTCGCGGCGTATTCAAAAATGCAAGCGTGCCCCAATATGGGGCTGTGTTCCCGCGCCCACCTCAACACCTCCAGGTGCCCGCCCTGAGCGGCAAATGCAGTCGTCCGGAAATCCCAATCGCAGCCGTGCTCCCGCGCCCACCGCAGCACATCCAGGTGGCCGGACCTAGCGGCGCAAGCACACGTCAAAGCGACCCACAGGATAGGGCCAGGCAGATACTGCTCGCCACGTCATAGGATGCCTATAAGCCAAGACGCGAGGGTTTGATCGTCTTGGATGACGTGGCGAGCAATATCTGCCAGGCCAGACCACGGGCACCCGTTGGCTCTCGCCCAAGCCAGTCGCTCGACGGACCCGATAAACTGACTGACCCTGAGCGGAACCTCCACGCTGACGCCCGCGCGCGGGAGGTCGGAGAACTCCACCGCCGCCCTGAAGCCGCAATTCACCCGACGCACTAGGGCGAGGTCCGTGGGGTCCAGTCGCCGCAGCACCTCCTGCCCAACGAGGTCGGGCAGGGCTTCGAGAACGTCGGACAGTCCGATAACCACGACCAGGTTCGGCGCTCCACGCCCACGACCAGGGGCTTACACCCGTCCACTTATCAGCTCAACTTGAGCCGTGTCTGACAAAATAAAACACCCTAAAAACCCAAAACACCCCATAACACCCACTTAACACGGGCTACACAACCCCCACGCGCAACCCCTATCCCATACAAAGCGCTTAAGTTGAGCTGAAAGGTGGACGAGTGAAAGCCCCTGCCCACGACGCGGCCGCCGGGCCCGTCCACCACCACCCGCGCCCGCGCCCCCTCGTGGCTCTCCACTCGCCCGAGGCAGCCGTGCAGCTCCACCGCGCCCGCAAGGCCCTCGCACCGCACGCGCGCGCCCACCGCCGGCAGCGGTAGATCCTCGGCTCGTCCAGAGGCGTCGCTTCCCCCGCCCCTGCCCCGGCCCGCCCCCCCCGCCGCCGCTGCGTATCTGAGAAGAGAGTGAAAGACCGGCGAGCGAGGGCGAGGGTTCGGGCCCGGGTATCCACGACGACGACATGAGAATGAGTCCACTCCGCGCCCTGTGTGCGTGTGCGTGAAGGCGGCGTGTCGGTGCATGGTTTTCGGGCCCGGAATCTGACGAAAATGGACAAGATCTGTCAAAAAAAATAACAATGGATTCGGACCCGGGAATTACCGAATGGGCCGGCCCCCCAGGCTGCGGCAAATAGCATGGCACTTATTCTGGCCGCGTTTAGATACGTTTCGCGCTATTGCTGGCCATCAGCAACCCAGTCACGGCTTAAGTACATCGGTTTGAAAACCCGCTCACTGTGGAAAATCTGACGGGGGTGGATCCAGTGAGCGGGTTTTCAAACCGATGTACTTAAGCCG
>Ga0307489_10003789_pt1 | contig 9998 bp, 12 predicted proteins | sample SB12metaG_FD_202247 | JGI IMG/M metagenome (GOLD analysis project Ga0307489, IMG submission 202247) | Sea-ice brine microbial communities from Beaufort Sea near Barrow, Alaska, United States - SB 1.2 | ecosystem: Environmental > Aquatic > Marine > Coastal | place: USA: Alaska | collected 2017-05-06
AATCGCCGTTCCCCCCTGCATATCGACGCGAAGGCCTACAACATGTGGGGTTGTCTGCGGCGGTTTGCCGCCGCCGATACTTCGTACGTCATTGTTCGCGCGTCATTCGCGCGGATTCACCACTCAATACAGCCTTTTTCATTCTACTGGCGACCCAAGTCATCGGCGCAAAGCGCGCAGAGTATTAGTCGTTTCCGTTCTTAAGTTACAAACCAAGGAAAGTTCGACTTATATAGCAGGATAGGTCTATTACGAGGCAGGGACAGCCAGTATCAGCCAAGCCCATTGATAGAATCACTCCGTTGATAGGAGTCTCGCTTTGAAAATACCATAATCGGATTCAAACGCTCCGTATGGTCACCACAGACGCCACTCCGTCGCACGATTAGGCCGCGACACACAATTTGCAAGACGGAAACGGAAGCTGTGCGCGAACCCTCGCGACGGAGTATCGTTCACCGTGACCACCGTAGTCGATAACCCACCTTTGCCGCTCTCTGCGGCCCGAATCGCGGCGCCGTCGAGTGAGAAACACGCGCGGAAGATGCGCTTTCGCATCCCGAAGCTTTCGATCAACCGATATTGGGTCAACTGCGTATCGGCCGATGAGCCGAGGGCGGCGATTGACTGGCTCCCGAGTACACCACCTCGTTGGGTGAACCCTCGACGGGCGCGTGCAGCTGCCCAACCGTTTGGGCACTATGGCCCCCGCTATGGCACGCCGTACATTGGACCCGTCCTCGAGGAAGCAAAACGAAGCATCTCATGGCACGGGGAGGGGGGTCACGGGCGAACGCCGTCGTAAAAACGCACCGACGAGCTCTGGCCGCGTTCATTGGGTGTTGACTGGTAACAAAGACGCGGCGGAGTCGAGCGAGAAACGTTGCCACGCTGTCCCCCCGCCGTCCATTCGGGGTTGTTGGGGGGCGGATTCGGGCTGTTGCTGACGCTCAGTTTTCGTCAGACTTTCGGCCCCTGTCCCATTGGCCTGTGCCGAGGGGGTTTGAATTGACGGTCTCATTGAGGAGTTGGTTTGCTATCTTTGCCCCTTAAATCACAGTAATGGTTTCCTTGAATCCAGTTTATAATTCTAGGGTCCCCTCTTACCTCTTTGCAGGTCCAAGAGGTGACCATAAGTGCGGTTAGAGATCTGGTAGCGAGGCCACCAACCTGTTAACACTTTGAGGGAATCGTCGAAACCGGATTGACCGTTCCCTGTCCTTTGTCCATACGATATTCCACTTCGTCCAAGTCACCCAGATTCGATTTGCGCGATCAGAAGGAATAAGATGTGTACCGGTACACGACCTACCGCCATACGAAAAGCTCTAACCGCACTTTTGGTCACCTCTTACTTGGTCCTGCAAAGCTGTGCCCTTGGATACCGTAGAGACCGCGCCGCTCGTCACGAAACGGAACTGCAGGTCACCTGCATGCAGGTGGTCCTATGTGGCGTACTCGAGTACACTAAAGTTCTGCCAAACCGTGTCCCTTACCTGATTTAACGACATGTAGACGGCAGTCCCTGGCATGCAAGCATGAGCTCATAGACCGTCGAGTCACCATGCAAATCAGAAGAACGCACACGCGGACTCTGACTGAAACGGATAAATGATGCATCTGCGCGGCATCTTCGCCGACGCCGACGCCATCACGCGCCGTAAAGTTCGGTGATGCGCCATGTTATTAATCAGTGGTGAATGATTGCGCAACGTCGCTGCGGATATAGCATGTACGGACGCGTCGCCCCATAAGCGCCTTGCAAGGCCGCCTGGCGCCGACATAGGCGTTGTTGTCGCATTCTGCGTCTCTGAACTTCCAGTCGCTCATAATATGATGATGATACCCCCAGAATACACGATCTTCGCGAGACGCCGACGCCATTGGGCGCCGTAAACTCGGTGACGCGCCATGTTGTTAATGTTTGCGCAACGACGTTGCGGGCATATAATTTACGGACGCGTCGCTCCACAAGGATTCAGTTCGATCGAAATTAGGTTTTGCCCATACGAATGAGTACCCAATTTCGGTACAATCGGGGCGCGCAAATGACGCAGCACCGGTCCCGGGTTCTCGACAAGAAAGACCGCGTTTGCGCCATCGTTGCGAGACATCGTCCCCCAGCACGGCCCACGCGGAGACGCCTCGCCAGAGGGATCGTCCCGTCGAGTACACACCACACGTGCGGTCGTATCCTGCGCACGCATACCCACCTCAGAACGTCGCGACCGCCCTCCAGAGCGCGCATTCGGGCCGGCGGGGTCGTTTGCGGGTGTTTTGGGGCCTGGCGCGTGTACCGGTACACAAACAGTGACTGTTTTCACAGGCAAATAGACTGATGTAACGAAACTGGGTACTCCAATGTCGATTACGATCGAACTGAATCCTAAACTTCTTGCACGGCCGGCTGGCGCCGACATAGGCGGTGTCGGCGTGTTTCTGTGTCTCTGTACATCCGGTCCGTCATAACCCCCAGAAGACACCATCTTCGCTGCGTCTCCGCCGACGTCGATGCCATTGCGCGCCGTCAAGTTCGCGGAAGCGCCATGTGTTTAAGCCGTGAAGTTCTGCGCAACGACGTTGCGGGCATATCATTCGCGGACGCGTCGCCCCAGAAGCGCCATGCAAGGCCGTCTGGCGCCGACATAGGCGGTGTCCGCATATTTCTGCGTCTCAGTACTTCCGGTGTGTCATAATCCCCAGAGGACACAATCTTCGCAGCATGTTCGCCAACGTCGACGCCGTTGCGCGCCGTAAAGTTCGGTGACGCGCGATGTTAGTAGGCTGTGAATGGTTGCGCAGCAACGTTACGGGCATGTAATGTACGGACGCGTCTCAACAGAAGCGCCTTGCAAGGCCGGCCGGGCGGCCCGACGACGTCGGCGACGACGGGATGCGCATTCGATGTCTGCGCATCTCGCTCTCGTCGTGCGGGATTCGATACCAAAACTTCGATACCAGACTTGACACTGAGTTTAAGAGACTGGAGGGTCTGTGTGAACTACCTAATTTTGGGATTACGACCGACACCCGGCCGACCGGTTTCAGTGCCTTCTCGAGTTGTTCAACCCCCAACTGTAAATTAGTGTGATTTATCCCCCAGTTTCTTAAAGTGAAGGGGATCGTACCGCGTAGTTGCCTTCGACTCTGCAGAATCATGTGCCGCCAATAATGCCACGCGGATGACATCGGGAGTGCACTGCAGCAGCCAATCAGCCTGCCACGGCGACACCTCCACTGAAACCTCAATACGGCTACCCCTGCTACCCCCGCTACCCCCGCTACCTGCTGTTTCGCTCATCGTGAGTGCGCCGCGCGACGCCTTCGGTGAAGGTGGCTGTCAAGTCATTTTATTTTTCTGCCACGCGCGAGCTAGGGTTTCTCGTAATCGTCCTGCTAAACCCTACACCCTAACGCACCTAAACTCAATTTATAATAGAGCAACTGGCGTATATGAGACGGCCAATGTGACCGTCTATGACTCATTAGTTTCGACGCGGTCCTGACGCGCGTGGGCGCCAAGATTTAGGCCCTTCAAAACGCCCGGAAGCTCTGTTTTGAGTGGCGAATCGGCGAGAATGATGCGCGACCATTGGCGTCGAAGTTGCGGCGGCGGCCGCGCCGAGGCGCGCAATCCCTTCGTAGTAGTCACGCCGTGGACTCCGTGGGGATCGAACGGCGAGTATCGGGGCCGCCGCGCCGTGCGGGCGCTTGCCGGTTTCTTCAGTCATTTGAGTGGGAAGTGACGGTCTAAATGTGCGCATCGCCCCGAGGCGCGGCGGCGGCGATACTCGCCGTTTCCCCTCCGCGCACCGACGCGCGTGCCTATTCAAAGGGGCATTATCTGCGGCAATTTTGCCGCCGCCGCAACTTTGTACGTCAATGTTCGCGCGTCATTCTCGCCGATTCGCCATTCAAAGCAGAGCCTCCGGGCGTTTTGAAGGGCCTAAATTTTGGCGCTTCGCGCGGGAAGGCCTGTTTCGATATACGCCAACTGGTCTATTGCCGACCCCGGCGCGCCGAGGTTGGCTCGGCGCATCCTCAAAAGTAGTAAACCAAGCAGATATTTTAGGATAAATTAGTAGTATTGAACTGGAGGTTTGTGAACCTCCCACAGACAGCCAAAGAGGGAGCTCTAGGGCTTTCAAACTCAGCCCCGGAAGCTGTCATTTTAGGCTGCCTTGTCCACCCATTCCCCCACAAAGAACGCCATCGTGTGTCGCGTGCGTTGAATCCGGAGGGCCTGATCAGCGCACGGTCATTAGACGAAAGAACGGGTGTGGAGGTCATGGGCGGGTAGAGAATGAAGTCGTAGTGAGCGAGGCCGAAGCGATGTCGCTGAGGCTGGCGATGATGACGATGGCGTGATCCACCGAGAGAGAGGCGTAGTACTTGAGCACGGTGGACTTGACGGAGAGCCCCACAGCGAGGTTACCAATGAAAGACTTGTGCACACCGGAGCTGAAGATCGCCTGGATACTGGACTTCCGGCACGAGTGCGACGCGATCTTCTTGGTGCCCGTGGGATACACCCGCTTGTAGCACCGCTTAACCAGTGTGTCCCAGTTCTTGTACATGGTAGACTTAAAGCGAACGAGCGAAGAAGGCGTGCGTCTGGAGTGGCGGCACGCCGTCAAAACCCGGTTAAATCTAGACACGTGGTCTTACTATCTAGTTGACAGTGCGGATCCACCTAAGGTTTCACTGAGTCAGTCCAGAAACTATTCCTCTTGCTTTTAGGCCCAGTCTCCCGGTCTTATAAGACCCTCAAGGCCCTCATGTGATTGGTTGAGAGAGTGATTCACTTAGATCTGATTGCTTGCATTTTTTGCTCTATTCGCGCCAATTCTGATCGTAATCGTGTTTGATCCGTGATTGATCCACGGACAGTCCATCATCTCCCCGCGTCCCTGATTGGTCAAACGTCGAATAAACCCAGTCTCCGGTTTAACTACCACCTGACCCCCCCGAATACAGCCTCTCGACCAATCAGGGTCGCTGGCAAATGATGGACTGTCCATTGACCAATCAGGGATCACACACATTTACGTTCAGAATTGGCGCGAAACGTGCATAGAATCCAGCCAAGCAAATCTCATTAAATCACTCTCTCGACCAATCATGTGAGGGCCTTCAGGGTCACGCGTGACCCAGATACTGGGTTTAAGAATGCGCCGAGCCAACCGCGGCGGAGTTGACCGGTGGCGACTCACCCTGCGGCGGTTTCACCGTCGGCGAAGCCCGATCGGCGGAGTCACCCTCGGCGAAGCTCAGTTTGGCGATTCAGCGTCGCGCAGACCGAGTATCTTGGATAGATCGATGACTGTTTGCCCATTCAAATGTGGACTGGCCCATTTCAGTTCGCCACAGGTACATCCGCCGATCTGGGCTTTGCCGATGGCAACTCCGCCGATCGGGCTCCGCGCCGGGTCAAACCGCCAAGTTGATCGGCCGAGCTAGTCTGGCGGATTTACCCCCTCACCAAGCTAATTATTTTAGCTCGGCGCATTCTTAAAAGCAAAAGGAACTATTATCCAGGAACACACGTCGGGCTCAAAGCAGCTTGGAGCGGTCTTTAAGCTTCTTTTCTGGAGGCTGACGGCACACGATCGACGCAAGATGTGCGGCGTCCGTGGACCAAACGCTGCGGCGATTCGCAGAACCGCATGACGATATGGTGTGCGCAATGGAACGCCAGCTGCGCCGCCGCGTGGCGACGTCGACGCGTCGCCGTCGCGCATCCCGTGCGAAACGATTCTGCACGAATCTTGCGCTTCACCCTCACGTTTCGAAAAAGCTCCATAATCGGCCAAGTACCCGAACTGAGTACCTTGAATTGGTAAGATCACCAAAATGGAGCCTGTCTTTTTTGTCTAAAAACGGTCTGACGCGCGCTTCGAGCCGGTGTTGTTTACAGTGGTGAATGACCCTCGGCTGACGCGCGCCTCCAGCCGGAGACGCGCCATCGCTCGCCGCCGCCGACGAGCTGTATTGTTCATAGATGCTACAAAGTACGCGTTTCAGCCGTGCGCCGTGCTCGCGGACGTCGGCGCGCGTGCTGGTCCGCGGCGCCGCACGGGTGATTCGACGAAGTCTGTGTATGGTGTCTAGTCAGGCAGAACGAAGAAATGACTCAATTCACGGGCCACCATGTGGAAACCGTCTGAATGCGTGAATGGCGTCCGGGAAATCCCAGGACACGAAACTTTGTGTGTATTCGCGGCGATCTACCGTGCCACATTTTTGTGTACCTCCCGGCGACGCCGCCATCGCGGCCTGTCAAGCGGGTGTGCATGGCGCTCTCATTCCCACGCAATGTCGGGACATCTCGTTTCGTTAACTCGTCGATCTTGGTCTAAACCGATGTCACCCAAACCTGTAAGACTTTTTCAAATCTGCAAAAAGTGACGACAAAACCAAAAACGTGGACCGAAATCGACCTGAAAAGACCACCAAAAGCTATTTTAAGCCCGACGTGCAGGAATCCCTGTTATACAACAGGAATCCCTTTACAGACACCATTTGCGTCACGCGGGGCGGCGCGGGCGGGCGGCGGAGGTTACGACGCGTGGAAACAGCACAAGCGTATTGTCGTGTGCTACTGTACAGCCTGCGCGTGCTCGCCGGTCACGCGCGCGACTTTCGGCGCATGCGGGCCGCGTCAAATTGCATTGCGTGCCCGGCTGAATTTATTGCGCCGCTGGAAGAACAAGAAAACGAATACGCTGACACACTCTTTGCCGGCGCCGTGCAGCCTCGTGTGGCGCTCTGTGTGTGGCGTTTCGCGAGTTATTTATCCGTCATGTCGTTACACAGCTATTCGCCGCCCAGAAACATGGCGTCTCGTCTGGGAAAACCGCGCGCCTGGCTTCGACGTCGGCGAAGATGCCGCGAGGGCCCCTCTCGCGTGCTTATGTGGTGAATCGACAGTCTATCAGCCCGAGATTGCGAGAGCTGTCCCTGTTGTATGAAAGGGATTCCTGTTCCTGATTCAATGTGTCCGCTCAGTCATTCCCTGCGGTGGCACCAAGACGAGGAGGTTTGATACACCCATTTCGGTAAAGTTTTCAGTTGAACCCAGTCTCCGGGTCACGCTTGACCCTGAAGGCCTTCATATGATTGGTCGAGAGAGTGATTTGCTGAAATTTGATTGGCCGGATTATTTGCACGTTTCGCGCCAATTCTGAACGTAAATGTGTGTGGTCTCTCATTGGTCAATGGACAGTCCATCATTTGCCAGCGTCACTGATTGGTCGAGAGGCTGCATTCGGGGGAGTCAGGTGGTAGTCAGACCTTAGACTGTGTTTCATAGACCGTTGATTCGCCATATGTCGACCCCTCCCAGAATCCTTGGTGGGGCGCAGGCACGCAAACGAAGAAAACGCCACTGTGATCCGCAATCTGCATCGCGGCGGGGCGGAGTGCCGCGCTGGCGGCAGCGACACTTCGAGCGCGCCAGAGGCTGATTATCCCTCACGGAAAGATGCTCCTTTGGCGGATACGGCAGATTCGGCGCGACGGCCTCGGCGGCGCGCATTGTGGTTTCCCATATAATTGACTAAAGAGTTAACTCGTCAAACGCCATGCGCGCCGCCGAAGCCGTCACGCCGAACCTGGCGTATCCGCCAGAGGGGCGTCTACCCACAACCGATATAAAGCCCCTGGCACGTTCGAAGTGTCGCCGTCGCCGCCGCGGCGCTCCTCCATACCGCCGTCATGCTCGCGGCGGGGGCCGTTTTCCTGTCCCGTTGCCACTGCGTGCGCGCAACAGGTCATGGTTCGGCCCCACCAATAGTGTGAGGGGGGCAGCACTGCAATCACTGCCAATACACTGCCACACGGCACTGCGCGGTGGTCCGAAGCGAGGGGATCACTCCGGCTCTCTGATTGGTCCATCGGCAGTGCTGTGGCCTGCTGTGGCAGTGCGGCCAATGGCAGTGCTTGAAAGTGTAGGCAGTGCCGGCCCGGGGGGATCAACGGATCTTGACAGTGCTGCACATCGGGTTGTTGCATTGTCGGCAGTGACTGGGCAGTGATTCTCGAGCCATTCGGCAGTGCTGTGGCAGTAATGTGGCAGTGCTGTGGCAGGAGATGGACCAACCGGAGGGCCGCAAATATCCCCTGGCTTCGGACCACCGCGGCAGTGCTGCTGGGCAGTGTTTTGGCAGTGATTGCAGTGCTGCCCCCTCACACAATAGACCTATTCCGCTACATGCCTCCGGCGCGAGCGACAGTGACTTGGGTCGCCAGTAGAATGAAACAGCATGTTTTGAGTGGTGAATCGGCGCGAATGACGCGCGAACAATGACGTACGAAGTGTCGGCGGCGGCAAAACCGCCGCAGTCAACCCCCCTTTATATAGGCATTCGTGTCGACGCGCGGGAAGGGAACGGCGAGTATCGCCGCCGCCGCGCCGTTGAGCCGCTTCCCCGTTCCTTGAGACATTTGTCCCATTTTGACGGTCTGAATGTGCGCATCGCCCAACGGCGCGGCGGCGGCGATACTCGCCGTTCCCTTCCAGCTTGTCGACACGATTGCCAATATCAAGGGGGGTTGTCTGCGGCGGTTTTGCCGCCGCCGACACTTCGTACGTCATTGTTTGCGCGTCGTTCGCGCCGCTTCACCACTCAAAACAGCCTTTTCTATTCTACTGGCGACCCAAGTCATTGGCGCAAAGCGCGCAGAGTAACAGTCATGTCCGTTCTTAAGTTATAGACCAAGGAAGTTGTCGACTCATATAGCGGAATATAAATATATTTCCGAGTGGGTCGATCTATGGCGAACTGCGCAGTTCAGCCCCGGTACCAAATGGGCACATTTGCTGTTAGTCCCTTTTCTTGAGTTGACTCGTCGATTCCCAAAAGGCTCTCTGCGCCGCATCCTCTCAGGTTCAGAACGCGAACGTTTTGCTGTTCCGATCTTTGTGCGTTGCAATGTGGCAATTGTTTTTACCCAACTCGCCCTCTCGTGCAAACGGGGCACCTCTGACCACTGCGCTGCTGCTGGCCGCGGCGCTCTTGCCGCTCGACGCGACATGGCGACACAGCATGACGACTGGACGCCCCCCGTGGATGGGGCGCCTGCCGTGGCCGGGGCTCCGTCCCGCACGCTGTGTTCAAGGGGGGCGTCGCCATTGTGCATCGTCCGCTCGACGGCAGGGTGGGCAACATACCTCGAACGCTGGCGCGGGCGGCAAGGCGCGGGTGCTCGTCTGCGCGATCGGCGTGCAGAGCGTTCTCTCCAGCACGCACGCGCATCTCATGTGCTCCATCTCGCCACGATAGTCGCACGCCCTGCTGGGGAGCAGGCCAGCACCGTCATCCCCCCGCCCCCGAGATGCCGATGGTGGCAAAAGCACTTCGTGACTCAAAAGCTGGAACGTTCATTTTTAATTACCAGGGAACGGTCGCGGAAACCGAAGCATTCACCACCGCACAAGTCCGGATTCCGGACTTCCACCGACGAGTCAACTCAAGAACAGGGACAAAGAGCAACTGTGCCCATTTGATACGGGGACTGAACTGCGTAGAATCGACAGTCCATTAACTTATAAACTTTGCCGAAATGGGTGTATTTTACTGACTGGCCTTTTCCCCCTTTTTCCCGCTTTTCGTCCCCCCTTTCCCCACCTTCCTCCCTACTCGTACGGAGTTTGTTCATGTACGAGTACAGTACCCCAAATGGCGGTCAACTACGCGGTCGGCGCCCCTCTACTCTAAGAATCTGGAGGGTTCAGTGGTGAAGTGCGTGATTCGGTGACTCACGACCGACACCCGGCCGACCGCTTTCAGTGCTTTCTTGAGTTATTCACCCCCCAACTGTAAATCAGTGTGATCTACCCCCCAGTTTCTTAAAGTAGAGGGGCGCCGACCGCGTAGAATGCGGGCCAAAGTGACGATCAGCATACGTACGGGCAATCATGGTGGCAGAAATGGACAGCCCGACCAGCCGCACGTGCCAAATGGGTTTCCGAATTCTGGCTTTCTGGGGCAGCGTAG
>Ga0307489_10003790_pt1 | contig 9996 bp, 7 predicted proteins | sample SB12metaG_FD_202247 | JGI IMG/M metagenome (GOLD analysis project Ga0307489, IMG submission 202247) | Sea-ice brine microbial communities from Beaufort Sea near Barrow, Alaska, United States - SB 1.2 | ecosystem: Environmental > Aquatic > Marine > Coastal | place: USA: Alaska | collected 2017-05-06
CACCGAGAACGTCGCCAGCGTGGAGTTGAGCACCGCTGGAGCGATGGTCGTAGAGGACAGGTTGTACTGGATCCCAGCCCGGTAGGTCGTGCCGGGAGCCATACGCCCGGTCGTGTCCCCGAAGGACCAACCGTACTGAACCCCGGCTGCCTTGGTCATCATCAGGCCGGTGCTGGTTGCGGCACTGGACCCTGTCCCGACCTCGGCTCCTGTGAACGAGGGATCATCGTCAGGTAGCAGTGATCCTGAGTATGCGAACGCCGCGCTGGGTCCGACGGTGAGGTTGTAAACCGCACTTGTCATGGGATGCACGTCGAGTGCAACCCGTGAAGGCACGAGGGCATCTTGGGTCGCCGAACCAATGGTCGGGGTCACGGGATAGGTCGTCGTGATCCCGTAGGAGGTGGTGCTGTCAACGCCTGGCGTGAACCCAGCCTCACTCAGCATCGCCTGGGCACCTGCCGTTGTGGCGGACAAGAAGTCCAGTTGGACTGAGCGCCCATCATCAGGGCTGGGCAGGCTGACGCTGACCTGGGTGGTGTCTCCCAGTGCATAGAAGACGGCACTGTTCGTGGGGGGTGGACCTATGAGGTTGCCTGCCACATCGGTTGGACCGGTGACAGTGATTGTGTACTGCCCGCCGAGCGTTGATCCTGAGTGGGTGACGATGACCGAGGAGTAGCCCAGTCCAGAAGGAGTTCCCTTTGCCACGGTGGACGCAGTGATGGCCGCACCGAAAGTCGAAGCGCCGCTGATGGTCTCAACGAAGACGTAGTTGGTGGGATCAACGAGGGCAGCGTTGTCCGCCATGTCCTCATTGAAGAACACCTCGACCCGGTAACCGTCGATGGACGAGGCTCCTGTGAGTCTCGGTGGTGTGATGTCCACCGACCCGTAGGAAGCCAGCCCATAAGGCGCACCACCGTAGCCTCCGTCCACAGGGACAGGAAGGCGCGGATGGACCCCTGACCCGTAGGGCGAGTACCCATAGGAGGCCCCGCCGTAGCCGAGCCCACCGAAAGTCAGTCCTGGAAGATAAACCGGCACTCAAACTCCTATGGGATGGGGGTGCCACCGTTCAGGGTGACCAGAAGCGCCGCCATGCGGTCGAGGGCATTGGTTAGGGTGTTGTCACCACCCGCTGCCCATGTCGCATCGCCTGCCGGGGTGTTGCCTGCGTAGTAGTCGCCCACCAGAGGAACAGTGCCCGGCCACGTTCCGGCCACCATGTTTTGTCCGCTGAAGCCCCCCAGAGCGGTGTCCACACCGGCCACACTCTCAGCCAGGTAGTAGATTTCTGCGGTAGGCCCCTTCGCCACTGTGGTCAGGACGATGGGATCACCTGTTGCCGTGACAACACCTGTGGCATCGAACACTGCCTGAGTCGCTGCCAGGTTCTCTCCGCCAGCGAAGGTCACGACCAGAGCCCCCGAGTTGGTCCCGAGGGTGAGTGATCCCGCGACCATTGGGCTGATGAAGACTGCTGCTGCTGTGAGGGTTGCCGAAGTGCCTGTGGATTGGTCTACGAGGAGCACTTGACCCGCCGAACCCGCAGCGGACTCTCCTGGGGCCAGGTAGATGTCCCCTGCCAAGCCGCCGCCGCCGTTCTGGGCGGTGCCTCCCTGCACGAACACAGACCCCGCATCCACCGCTGAGATTGCAGCGCCTCCCACGAGAAGGGTGCGCCCAGTCCGGGTGCCTTGTTCGGCAGGCATCGTGCCCAGGATCAGGTTGTAGTTGTGGTCCTGCGGCAGCCCTGTGGCGTTGCCCATGATCCAGGCGTTGCCGCCGTAGGGAGCATCGGCGGCCCAAATCTCGTGACCCATGTGGATCGTGGGTCCACCACCGAAGGGGTTGGGGTCGATGTTGATCTCAGGCTTGGTGACCGCACCGAGTTTAACTGATCCAACCACTTCCAGGTTCCCGGAGGGGTTGTTCGGGGGTGGGGGATCGGTAGGTGCCACGGCACCTACGATCTGAACAGCACCCGCGTCGGCGGTGATGGTGCGCCCTGCCCCGCTGCCGGGTGACCCGCCATCGTAGGCATCATCCAGAGTGCGGACAGCCGCAGCGTAGGTATGGATCTCATCGAGAGCGTCCTGCACGTTGGCAGCCGTCAGGCCCGTGACTGTGTTGTCGTAGAAGTTCGTGTCTGCCGGAACGGTGGCGACGACCGTGGCAGCGTTGATCGCGGTCACCGTGTCGTGTGTGGACGAGCCGAGTTCAACCTGCGCTGACCCCACGACAGCAGTTCCGTCGATGGTGATGTCCTTGACGGCTGACCACTGACAAACGACCTTCAGATCCCCTGCCGCCCCTGCACCGGTCGGATTGGCTGCGATCAGCCCCTCAGCCTGACACCACTGAAGGGTGGTGCTGGACGCACGGGTGTTGATCGCGTAGGTGCCTGTGGGCGTGAACCGGGTGTCCTGAGCATAAAACGTGGACCCCGCTCCCATGAACACACATGACTTCCCACTCACGGATGAACGGTCGAGGGACAGAAGACCCGTAGCGTAGAGGGCATAGTCGGTGACGGCGACCCCGTTGCCGTTGATGATGCACTCCGTGAAGTAGAGCGGCCCCTGAGAGGACCACACCTCGCCCGTGTTCCCTTGTGCTTCCAGTGTGCATCGGAACACACGGACTGTGCCAGAGCCTGTCTGAATAAACGCGGCGTTGGGGGAGGTCACAGGCTGTTGGAAGTAGATGTCTGCCAGCGCAAGGGTCTCGCCCGCACCAGGGATCGCGACGACGTGCCCTGTATTCGTAGCGTTCCGCACCTTTACGATCTCGGTCTCACGACCGCCAGGCCAGCCAAAGACATGAACGTAGGAGGCGAAGGTCAGGTCTTCCGTGTAGGTGCCGGGGCGAACCAGCACGACCCACTGCTGTGCCGAGGTCGGTGCCTGGCTCACCGCGTAGTCAATGGCAGACTGGATGGTGGTGTAGTCGCCGCCGCCCGCTGCATCGACGTAGCGCACGTTCCCCAACGTCGAAGTTGCCTTCACCAAGCCCAGCAGCGTGTTGAGGTTGAAGTTCTGCTCGTCAGCCCATCCTGCTGCGGTCGCATCGACAGGAATACGAAGGGTGTCGTACCGCTCACCGGCTGCGACCAACTTCAAGCCTCCAAAGGCAGTCTCGGCCCGGAGACGGACGTACTGCTCCGTGGTGCCTGTCCCATCCGTGAACGCAAGGCGGATCAGGTACGGGCCGTCCACATCCACCGTGAAGGTGCCGGGGTTCTGGAGGATGGCCTGCTCAGTCCCCGTCGAGGAAAACACCGCAGCCGAACCTTCCGGCTTGAAGGCGATGCTCCACTGATAGGCGGTGCCCACGTTGGCGGATGTAATCGTGACCACATTCGTAGGGGCGAGCAGAGTGAGATCATCGCGGCTCAGGTCCGTTTTGCCAACCCCGTTGACAGTGCTGGTGATGCTTGCGGTTGCCATGTGTCTATGCTCCCACAATCAAGTCGTAGTTGAAGATCACCGTCGTATCCGTGTTGTTTGAGGCCACGTCGTCAAGTACTACCTCGATGAAGGTTCCTGCCGGAAGCGTGATGAGTTCGGGGCGCTCTAAGGAGAAGTTTGAAGACATCAGGTAGGGCCTCAACGTGTACCAAGACTCGTTGGGCTTGCATACCAGCACTTTGACCTTCGCCGCCGCTTGTCCCGTCCCTGCCAGCATCGAGGCGTGGAACTCGCGGATAACCATTGTGGTGTTCGCCGGAACTCGGTACACAACCTGCTGGGTTCGCCCGTCCACAGCCGGGATGAAGGCTTGAACCTCGGTGGGATCAACCGGAACACCGCCGCCTGCTCCGGGTGCAACAAAGTTGTTCGCGTTGGTGACCCACACGTCCCCGGCGAGGGTCTGGTTGTTGCCGCTGACATAGGCTGTGTTGCAGTCGAGGGCGCTCACCCCTGTGTCTACCGGGGTCTGACCTGTCAGGGTCACGGTAGCCGTGACGAGGGTGTTGCTCGCGTCGTTGATGATCAGAGTGATGTCAGCGGTGTCCGCGTTGTCCGTGCTGGCGACCCACAGGTTTGCGGCTACCGTGGCGAAGGTCTTGCGGCGAAAAGCAGAGCCGCTATCTCCCGCACGCCAAACCGTGACGGGGGTGGGATCCGCGTTGTCTATGTCCAGCACGGCACCGAACTTGGTGCCATTGGTGTGGTTGGGGATGTTCCCCAAAGCCACCTCAAGGGTGAAGTCACTTGTGATCAACGCCCCCGAAGAATCCGTCCGAAAAGGGCTGCTGTTGGTCCGCAGGTCCACTTGGAGGAAGAAAGAACCCTGATCCACGGACCCATTGGTGTACTGCACCCGGAACCCATCGAGCCTCGTCGGAAGATTGAGGGCGAGGTAGCCACGGTCGATGTCGGTCTGCGTGTACGAATAGGAATCAGTTGCACGTACCGTGGCCGCACCCTGTACATCTTCGGTGAACTCAATGGTGATGCCACCTACTGCGGACAACTGGTCGGCTGCAATAAACAACTGGATGGAGACCCACCCGTCCGTGTCGAACCAACCTGAGTTGTACGTGGCACCCGCTACCAGCGGCGCAGCCGAAGAGAACGCAGTGCCGTCTGCCTTGCCATTCACATAGTCGCCGTCAGGCTGCGCCCCTGTCGGAGCAGCCCGCACGTTGATAACATCCTCGTTATCGAACCCGTCATCCAGCCGGGATACGGGGTTGACCTGCGAAGTGTGCAACATCGTCTGAAGGCTGAACGTGGTCTGCGCTTGAGCGTCATTGGTGTAGACCACCCGGAAATACTTGGCGATGGTGCCCAGCGTTCGCGGGGAGATTACGCCACCGATATCTTCCACGGGAACCGTGATCGGCTTTGTGACCGTGACCCCGTCCTGGCTGAACTGCATGACCAGTGTGCCGGGAGCCGTAGCCGCCGCCGTGCCCTTGAGAATGACACTGATGCCGTTCCAGACCTCGACATCGGTCCAAGACCCTGTAAAAACACCCGCTGCCCCGAGAGGTGTGGTGGTGCTGTTGCCTGTGTCTACGGTGCTGCGAACTGCGGGGGAATAAGCCATGTCAACCTCAGAAGATGAACCAGTTTGAGCCGTCCGAGATCACACTGACCTGCTCCCACTGTGCGGTAATAGAGAGTCCAACAGCCGAGTAATCCGTGCCGTCGATGGTGATCCCAGCACCGCTTGTCTTGACTTGCACGTCAACGGGAACCACAGCCAACTTGAATGCAACGCGATGGTTGAGCACTGGTGCAGGGAGTGTGATGACCGTGGTGGCGGCAGTGATAATGATGAACTCTCCATCCGTGGCGGTGTGGGTGGCCCCGGCAACGCTCACCAGCGACCAAGCACCGCCAGCCGATGCGATGGCGGTTTCAAGCCGCTGGAGGTTGGAGTTCTGCTCGTTGGCCCAGCCCTCGATGTCCACATCGACTGGGATCACCCCGCTGCTGTCGCGGCGTTCACCAGCGGCGACCAAAAGCAGACCCAGCGAGGCGGTGAGTGCCCGGAGTCGAACGTACTGGGTGCTCTCCGTTACCAGTCCTGCATCCACAGTGAGTCGGACGAGGTACGGTCCAACTTTGTCCACGGTGAAGGTGACTGGCCCTGCCGTAGTGGCTGCTGGGGCTGGGGTCAGGACAGCGGTGCTACCTTCAGGCACGAACACCAGTGTCCACTGGAAGGTCGTGCCCCCTGCGATGGCATTGAGTTCAACAACATCATTGACTGCGAGATCATCCCGGCTGGCATTGTCCACCGCCGCTTTGACGACGGGGGCGATTACCTCGCTTCGGATTTCTGCTGCCATGCCGTGTCTCCCGATTGCTTCGATGCTACCCCCACGGAGGTATAGGACAAGCACCGACCGAGAGCAGAGCAGCAGAGGTGCCAGGAGCGTGTATTCGGAGGAGTGAGGGTATGGTGCCCTGTCGGCCACCCGGTCGGCATACACACAACACACACTGGAGGAAGCCATGGCTTCTCAAACCCCCGACGGAACCCCGTCCCCCACTCCTGGCCGCAACCCCTATGAGATGAGGTTCGACCTCCTCCATCTGGCCAAGGACATCCTTGAAACCAACGCGCACATGGCGCGTGAGGACAAGGCGAAGGACCGTCCGTCTTTCTACACCACCGAACAGGTGATCTCGACAGCGAAGGAACTCAACTCCTTCGTCTCCAACAGGTAGGGACAGATGTCTGCCAGTGAGCGTTACATCACGATGGCTGCGGTGTTGGATGACCCTCTGAACCGCGCCATTGCGGAACGCGAACTGGCTCGTCGATCTCGACCCTTGGAGCGAGGACTCGTGCCACCACCCATCCCAAAGGTGGGTGGTGGTTGCGTGTTCCTCACCATGCGCGAGTTTCAACGTCGCCCCAAGAAGACCCTCCCCAGGGACACCCAAGAAGACACGGACTACCTGGCTGATGTGTTTGAGGGGTCAGATGGGTGGTGGGTCACTCTCTCAGATCAGTCTGAAGTGGGTCCTTTCCCAACCGCTGTCGTAGCGACGAACACAGCGAAAAACCTCCTGTCTGACGAGGGGTACAGGGTACTCATAGCGGCACCGTGGACTGAGGAGGACGCCGTAGCGTACCCCTTCACATCCACGTTGCTCTGACTATACGGCTCCAGAGACAAGGAGCGAGCATGAAGTCCTTTTACCCTTACCGGACCGAAGACGAGTCGGGAGTCAGCGGCACTGGTCGCGTGCCGCAGGGATCCGAATGAGGTGCCGGTGGTGCGGAGGGGTCACACCGTGCCCATGTCCCCAACTGCCCCCAGAGAGGGCAGCGGGCGAAGTGACCTTCCCCGTGTGGGAGAGTTGGCCGACCCCCAAAGCCTCTGCCCCAAAGTCTCTGCCCCCCAATCGCAGTCACAAGGATCACACCCGCAAGCCGGACAGAAATCCGAAGTAGAGATGGCTGCCCAGGCTGGGATCGAACCAGCGACACACGGATTAACAGTCCGTTGTTCTACCACTGAACTACTGGGCATTAGAGGCACTACGAATCTCCGTGCGCGAGAGGGGGGTTCTGGTATCGGGCTGCCACGCGCACAGGGTCAGGCAACGGGCTGAGATCAAGTGGAACTGTGGTTCCAGCACTTGCAAACCTCAGACCCTTCTTCGCCTTGAGGATGGCGTAGACATGCTTGCAGACCCAGTGTTGATCCTTCGGGTCTTTGATGACCGGCTTTGACGCTGTGCCTACGGGTCTGCCATAGAGGTAGCCGTTGGTCTTCGCCCAGTGCTCCGGGCCTTGCCAGCGGAAGTAGGGGCACGAGCAGGACACCTTGAGCGCCATCTTCGCCAACGCCTTGACGTTGCCCTTGCGGACGCCCTTGATCCTAACCGTGTAGGTCTTGCCGTCTGACTGGCCCCCTACTGAGCCCTGCACCCGGTAGATCAACATCCCGTGCTTCGGCAGGATCCTCGTGCGGCGAAACTGGATGCTGCTGGACCTCTGGACAATCTTCGGACCACAGTTGCCCATGATCTTGTCGATCCTCGCTGCGGCGGTTCGGGTCGATGCTTGGGCGTAGGTGAGGTTGTCCTGGAGCGTCTGCTTCATCTGGTCTGGGATCACTCGCGACGATCCTGCGGGCACGTTCTCGGACTGGTCCGAGATCCCGCCTCCAGGGATATCCCCCTTGTGTTCGCCGGGAGCCATGGTCCAGGTAGTCGGACCCTCAGCGCGGTAGTTCACGTCCTTGCCTGGCTGCTTGATCTCGTTGTTCGCTGGGTTGTGCTGGTCGTAGAGCATCAGGTCACCAGCATCAAGAAATCGCTGTGCCACAGCCTTCTTGTCTGGGCGTTCGTACCTCTTCGGCCCCTTGCGGTTGTATCTGAGGGGGTTCTTTCTGTACAACTTCTGGCGTTTTATCATCTTGGGCTTGCGTTTGTACACCCTGTGGTACCGCCTCAGCGCAGCCTTATTGTCCTTGGCCTTGTTTTTGAGGTGCCGCTTCTTTCGCTCCCTTTTCTCTCCTGGCGTCTGCTGGTGCTGGGCACGGCTGCCTTGACCTCCTGGCTGGGAGGGTGACCTGATGTCCCGCTTCTCATAGGCGAGGAACAAGGCAGCCACGCGGACTGCCGAGGGGGTGTCCTCAGCCACGCTCGACCTCGCCGTAGTACAGATGGGGATCGTAAGCGTCTGGGATGTCTGGGTTGTCCGCATCTTCCTCGGATCGTTCATCATGGTCGATTGCCATGGTGAACTCTCTGGCGTCCCCGCTCTGCATGTAGCCTTGGGCAACCATCTGGACGACGGAGTCCATCTGGTTTGCGTCCATGGATCCCAGGTCGTACTCCCCAGCGATGCCGAAGCAGTCTTCCTTGAAGGAATCCGAGTCAGGATCACGGTCGTAGCGGCTGGCGCATTGGCGGACCAGGTTGGGGTCCAGGTCACCGTAGGCTTCTGGGCCGACCTCAACGTCCACCAGGTTGAAGAAGGCTTCGATGTCCTCGTCGGATGAGAACACAGCCATACGCATGAACAACTCGACAGGGATCGAGTCCAACTGGGACACATTCGTGCTGTCCAACTCGACTGTGACCATGCCGGTCATGGGAGAGATGGAGTGGACGTAGCCTCCGATCATCTCAGGGCCGATCTGGAACGCGATGTCCGGTACGGTCAACACTGATCCCATGCGCCTCATGTAGGCATTCGCCACCCGCAACGTACTTGCCACTCTGCGTTTGCGGTTCATGCCACGCCTCCTCTTTTGCCACTGCTTGTAGGCGGGTTTGCGTGAGTTGATCTTGCGCCAACGCTTCGCCTTCAACTTGTTCTTCGCTTTGTTCTTGCGGTAGTTCATCTGCCGCTTGTGCTTTGCACGTCCCCGGCTCTTGCGCTGGTACTTGCCGGGCCGCCACTTCGGACGGTACGCCTGCTTGTCCATGGACTCGTCTTCGTCGTCCAGGCTGCTCTCAACGATCCTGCGGTCTACCGTGTTGTAGGTGTCGTTGGACGGGTTGCCGTACTGCTCTCCAGGGATGCCCAGAGTCCTGGGTGTGATGTCCGAGCCAGGACCAGGCGTGTTGAACGAGAACTGTGGGATCACCCGACCTGCTCCGCCAGGCGTAGCCGACCCAGGCAACGACGTGGCTGAAGGGCTCCCGTCGTCCACGTCGTTCGGCAACCCTTCCTCGGATCTCTGAGTAACGTAGGTCTGTACTCCGGGGATGGGGTCTTGCCGCAGCACCGCGTAGCGAAGGGCAACACGCTTCGGGAACATCCTCTCAAAGCCGTGCTCGGGATACTCCTTGGCGTAGCCTTCCCAGACGTCGCCTGTGAAGTGGGCGCAGTTGTCCTCGGGAATGGGGTTGGGGTTTCTGGCCCCGCTCCACATTGCGGTCTCGACCCGGACCTTGTACGTCGGAATCTTCTTCTGGCCCTTCCGCACCTCCTTGATCTGAAGGACGCGCAGGTAGAGGTCCAGACCCTTCTTGGTCTGGAACTTGGTGCCTCCAGAGGCTCTCATGCTCTCACGGAGGGCAAGCCCAATGCTGGTCTCCCCCCAACCACGCGAACGGGCGTCACCAATCGTTGCGCTCATCCCGTAGAGGGCTTGCTTGATGTCCTTGATCGTGACCCCACGAGTGTCCATCCGTGCTTGCGCGTGGCTCCTGAGCAAGACCTCAAAGAATGTGCTGCCGACCTTCCCAATGGAATAGTCGTCGTCGTAGACAGCCTGTTCCTCCGGGGTGGTGAACGCCTTGTCATCCTGATGCTTCTGGATGAGGTAGTCCTGAACCTTCTTGTTCCGCACCTCGTCACGGATGCGCTCCTGCAACTGGCACGACCCACCGGGATGCCCGAGGGATGGTGTCAGATCAGCCCGCTTTAGGTAACGGAGCACAAGGTCATGGGGGTCAGGGGCCACGGGGTTCTCCAAGGAGACTTACCCCTCATGGGCCATAGAGAGTCTACCGTTAGCCTCCCTCACACACCATGACCGTTACGACCGCAACTGGGGAACTAACC
>Ga0307489_10003791_pt1 | contig 9994 bp, 14 predicted proteins | sample SB12metaG_FD_202247 | JGI IMG/M metagenome (GOLD analysis project Ga0307489, IMG submission 202247) | Sea-ice brine microbial communities from Beaufort Sea near Barrow, Alaska, United States - SB 1.2 | ecosystem: Environmental > Aquatic > Marine > Coastal | place: USA: Alaska | collected 2017-05-06
TCATACACCCCTAACGTACTCCTCATACACCCCTGACGTACTCCTCATACACCCCTAACGTACTCCTCATACACCCCCAACGTACTCCTCATACACCCCTGACGTACTCCTCATACACCCCTAACGTACTCCTCATACACCCCCAACGTACTCCTCATACACCCCTAACGTACTCCTCATACACCCCTGACGTACTCCTCATACATCCCTAACATACTCCTCATACACCCCTGACGTACTCCTCATACACCCCTAACATACTCCTCATGCACCCCTGACGTACTCCTCATGACCCAATGTATCCCTGATACACCCCTGATAACTCCACATACACCCCTAAAATACTCCTCATACACCCGGAATGCTGTATCCCTGCCTGGGCTAATGGGCCGGCGGGATCGGTGGCCGCGGCTTGGCTGGACGCCGCGCGGTGGAGCGGAAGCGTGCCGTCAGCCTTGCCGATGGTGTGGTCCGCACCCAGCGCCAGCAGCTCCGCCACGGCCAGATCCTTGCCGTAGTCCGCCGCCGCCATCAGCGGCGTCACGCCCTCCTCCGATGCAGGATCCCGCGCCCGCCCACGCCCGTTCCCTGTTTGCCTCAATCGAAGCGGTACACGAGACTGTTTGCTCATAGTGCACATGTATACACACTCGTCTCCTCCTGGAAGTCCGGTAGCCTGCCACTAGTTCCCTGTTACTGTTCGGCTCAACTTGAGCCGTATTGTCCCTGAAACCACTTTATTTATACCCGCAGGTGATGCAGTAAAGTGCCCGGCGGTAGCGAGTGGCGCGGGGGGGGGCGGGGCGGGGCAGGGCGTTGGGGATGGGCGGGGCGGGCAGGTCCCTGCCTTGTCAGCGCCGTCCACGGGCACCTGGCAGTCCGTCACCAGCACGCGCACGATCGCGGGCTCGCCGCGCTGCGCCGCCTGTGCGTCACCGGTGTGCACAAGAGGTCAGGTGGGCCGTGTAGGACAAGCGGAGGAAATGACAAGCGGCTGCCGCGGCGCGGCGGCGGTGGTGTCGAGCGCGGGCCGGGGGCCCCCGATGCCGATGCGACGGCGCGGACTCACCAGGTGCAGAGGGGTGCGGCCGTTGGAGTCCCCCAGACTGCTCACGTTCCCGCCCGTCTTCTTGAGGAACACCTGCAGCAGCAGAGCGGCGGACGAGGTGGGGGCGTGGCTCTCAGTCGCGCGGCTGTGTCGTGCGAGGGCGCACCCAGCACCGCCCGTTTCTCGAGTCTCGGGACAGTCTGTACATGGGCACCTGCGACGGTCCTCCAACACTCACAGAGGCGGCGCCGGCGCGCAACTCGCGCAACCGCGCCCATCGAGCGGGGGGCAAAGGAAACAGCAAAAGTGTAATACAGACGGCATTGGTTTTGTTCTGTACCTTAGCGGCGGCGCTCACGGCGTCGGCGTCGTCGTTGGTGACGGCGTGGATGAGCGCCGTCATTTCCTCCATCGCCTCCATCACGTTTCTGCTCTTCGCCTCATCGCCGCCGGCCAGTATCGTCGTCATCGTGAAGCGTGTGTCCCGTGTGCACCGTCGCTTTTGTCCCGTCGCGTGTGCACCGTCGCGTGTATCTCGTGCCGTCGCGTGCGTCCCGTGTGTCCGTCGCCGCCGCCGTGTTGGACCGTCTGACCGTGACTCGGAGTGGGTGGTCAGTGGAACAACAGAAAGTGTCCGGGACACATCATTGCCGACCGACCATAATCCTTGTACCGGAATCGCCCACACAAACTCGTTCCCCCAAAGACCAAAGCATTGTCACGCACCCGCCCGCGCGGCACCGCGACGACAGACGCGCTCCTTGACCGAGTTGTGCGCGGTCCTCTGCGTAACGGCACGCCCGTCGCCCACCGAAGCGAAAGTCGGTGGTGTGAAGGTGCCCAACGTAGCGTCAGTTCTAGCCATGCCTTCCCGACAGGAGCGCCGAAAGGCCGAGCGCAATGCCGCGAAGCGCGCGCCAGGTCAGGCGGGAGCCGCGGGCGCCGGTGGAGCTGCCGCCGCTCTCGCGAATTCAAACGTGCACGTGAACCCGGTCGGCGACTGGACGACACAAGCCTCAGACCCGAGATCGTTGTTCCAAGCGCAGAGCTTGAACGTCGTGAAACAGAGGGCTTCAGCGGGCGACAGGGAGGCGCAGTTTAGCCAGGGCTACAAGTTGGTGAGTGATGCTGATATTGCTGCGGGGGCTACGACTCTGGGCGCGGCCGGAATATCACCAAGCGCGGATGTAGGGTTTGCACCCTGCACCGCACACCCGGTCGCTCACCAGACTGCGACGCGTCCATGACGCCACCTATGACCGTGACCAGTGTTTGCGGGTGCAGGCCCTAGGCGGAGGAGGGCTCGGCGCTTCTGGAGCAGGCGGCGGGGCAAGGGCACGCGTACGCTATGTATCAGCTGGGATGTATCCACGACGCGAGGAACGAACACGAGCAAGCCGTGCGACGGTTCACCGAGGGCGCCGAGGCCGGGTTGCCGCGAGCGATGTTCAACCTCGCGCACCGTCTCACCTCGGGGGAGGGCGTGGCAGCGCCGGACTACCCGGCGGCGGCGGACTGGCTCAGGCGCGCGGCAGACGCGGGTCACGGGAAGGCGGCGTACAACCTCTGCAACATTTACACTCTCGGCCGCGGTGGGGCCTGGCAGATTGGGGCCTGGCAGATGGTGCCTGCCTCGTCATCTGCTACATTTCAGTCCGCCGTTTCATGAGTTAATTGGCTACAGGTGATGAGGCGAGCAATATCCGCCGGGCCCTCGGGCGCGGCGTCACGCGTAGCAAGCGGAAGGCGATACAATGGACGCGCAAGGCCGCCATGAATGGCATCGCCGACTCGTGTTTGCAGCTCGCCTGTCGCATGTACCTAGACCAGCCCTACGCCCGCGAGGTTGGGCATGTGGGGGAGGCCGCTGGGGTCGTCATGCCAGCTGATACCATGGAGGGGCACGATGTCCCCCCAGATGTCTTGACCAGCGTGGTGCATTGGTTGCGGAGAGGGGGATACGATCCAGTCGTCATGCTCGACAAATGTCGCACAGAAACGCTGGAGGGGGCTCCGTATTGCCGCAATGAAGGGTGCGAGGTTGTGGGCCAACTGAAGGACTTCAAAGTTTGCCCGCAGTGCAAGACCGCTCGTTATTGCGGCGACGCATGTCAGAAACAGGACTGGACAACGGGCGGGCACAAGGTGACCTGCGGCACTGCTGTGCCCAAGTGAAGTCTCCGCTCCCGCAAGATCAGGAGCATCACGGTTTAGGACCTGTCATCTTGTAGACAGACAACTCGAATAACGGAAATATGATACGATTGCGCATGTTCTGTGTTTGCTTCTGACTTGTTCAAGTGCCGCCGCGTCTCGTCGTATCCGGACTCCAATCTTCTATTGAGCTTCATATTAAGCCACCATACATACAACAGTAGAGGCGTCCACGCACCAGTGGCGGCGTCCTTTGTCGACTGCCGGTGTGTGGGCTCGGGGTCGGGCGATGCAAGTTGACCCCGGGATCTGAAACCACCCTACGTGTCCCTAAAAAAATGTTTACGTCCACCGGACCTTGACGAGTGGGAGCACCTAACACTCTTCCACTTCTCAACTCAACCTGATGATTATTTATCCCTGGCTCCCGTTCATCCGATGCACTCTACGTCATCTTCCATATCCATACCGTCATTTTAAGGGCAGCTTCTACATCGACACTGACATCTTGTCATCTTGTGGACAGGATGACCATATCGTATCTTGTCACTCTCATATGGTCATAGTGTACGATGCCTTCCTACGCAGATTAGGTGGGGCGGTCAAACGGGGATGGCGTGTACCGTGATATGGTTGTATGGACAGGATGACCAGATCGTATGTTGTCACTCTGCACGCGGAAGCTTGTCTCTGTCTCTCTGCCAATCCTGACATGTCGAGCACCGATTGCTGGGCCCTTGCTTTGGGCCCCACTTGAATCGAGCTCATTATCGATGGCCTTAGTTGCCTTTTTTTTATCACCTTCAAGATACTGAACAGAGCATGATCCTGTCCCTGGACGCAACTCGGCCATTAAATAAGATGCACGCCCTAGCGTTTAATCGGAAATAGATCATCTTCCATCTTCATTTCCCGGAACTCGCCGCGCGGTGCGGTGCACGCCCCCTCTTCTGCTGCGTGTGTAATCTGTGTAATGCTCTCGGGAGCTAGTGGTGTTGATAACAAGGAGATGACTGAGGAAACGCGCTCGCTCTGCGCGAGCATACTTTGAAATTACGAAAATTCAGACGAGGCCGGTATACACACGCGTTCATCTCGCCCTACGGGCAATCGTGCCCCCGCGCCCACTTCAGCACCTCCAGGTGCCCGCCCTAAGCGGCTTGCGTCCACTCGAGGGCTCGAGGGCTTGTGCTCAATCTGTCATGGACTATACGATGAAACATGTCTCAGACAGGTAGTGTTGGATGGGTTCAATTCTACGCAGATCCTGTGGGGGGGTCAAACGGGGATCTGGAGTTTTCTTGAGTGAAAGACGGTCGCTCATATAAATTACAATGTTAATGTCGGGTACTACGCCCCTTTGACGATAGAATAAGAGAGCGAGAGCTAAAATGGAACAGTGGCACAATGGAAAGAAAAATGTACACGCGCGACATGATGCACCCGGGGCCATCGCCGCCATCGGACCTCAGACGTCACCCAACCAAGCCCCGAGTCGTTTGAATCTAGGGTCCGCGGCTACATGATGTACTGTGTTTTCTCGCGTGCACGGGAGGCAGGACGGAAGCCTAGTGCATCCTCATACACGCGGAAGCGTCTCTCTCTCTCTCTCTCTCTCGCTCTCTCTCTCTCTGTGTTTTGTTTTCTCTCGTTCATCCGAGCGTGCTGCCGAGCAGTTTGACGAAGCCGTTGTTGGTATCATCCGTCTTCTTACTCTTCTCCCCCGTGCAGAAGGGACATTGAGAACGAGCACTCCAAGGTCTGATTACTCAAGAAACACGTCGACTTTCCATGAACTTATCACGTGCCAACACTCTTACAGCAGGGTCATTGAGAACGAGCACTCGAACCGAGGTCTGACGCGCCGTCGTGACTTACCCCCAGGGTGAATGTGCATACATACGTGTGGAGCAGAAGGAGGACATGCAACATCTTCGCATAGTTTTGGGAGTGATTATCTGGAATCTAAGGAGTCCCTTCTCTCGAGTTGACTGGTCAGATCTGAAAACCCACCTGCGAAGCGCAATACGCGCCAGCCAGATAACTCATCGACCGTTTTGTCGTTCGCCAGTACGATATCCTGAATTACCAACCAACGGCAACTCCGTTTTCAGCCCCTTCTGCAAGAAGCGCGGTCGGAAAATACGGAAATATTAAGGGTCAACGTTTCCAGATAATCACTCCCAAAACTATGCGAAGATTGGTCGAGTGCTTGTTCGTGTTCTCATGTACCCCCCTGCCATGAGAAAGCGCTTAATGCCCGCCGTGCCGCAGAGTCTTACAACCGTCCCAGTTTTAGCTCAACCTGACTGTTTGCTCATAGTGTACCAATGCAGCCGTACACACCCCCACACTCGCTGCAACCTCCTGCTAGCGCTTGACACCGGTTTATGTATCTGCTCACCCCGAGTGTTTGCTCACAGTGTACCGGTGTGGCCATACACACTCGCCGCATCCTCCCCGATAGCCTGATACGACACCCCGTGTCAGCTCAACTCGAGCATCTCTGTGATGTAAAGTCGGAGCAATTGGCCGCTGCCAGTGGCTATAGGGATAAACCCGGAACGCAGCCGGTCAGGACGCCGTGTAGGGTTTAGGACTTCGTAGGCAAGGTAGGGGCGAATGCGTACGGGTACACCGGTGCACTATGATCAAACAGTCAGGACGGCGTGTACGGGTACACCGGTGCACTATGATCAAACAGTCAGGACGGCGTGTACGGGTACACCGGTGCGCTATGAGCAAACAGTCAGAACGCCATGTTCCCGCCCTGCCGTCAGCGATGACCCTGAGGACGGGGGGTCCGGGGAGTAGCGCCGCAAGTCGAATTCGAAAGCAACAGTAGGAGAAAGCAAATAACGATATTCTACTTTTGAGCGCTGAAACCGTAGGCGCTTTCAACACGGATTCTGAACCTGTCAACCTGCACCGCCCTACCGGGTCCGGCGAAACCTTGTAACCGGCCCCCTGATAGTGTCCGGCCGCCTGCTGCTTTTTGTGCCCGTGCTGCTTCTTGCCGCCGACTAAGGTCCGACCACCCGTGCTGCCGTATTCATCCAATATGCATCTCCACACGTCTACTCATCATCATCAAATGTTCCGACAGGAGATCTGGACCCCCATTATCATCCATTCCTCCACGTTTGCTGCCATGAATCATGTGCCCACTATTATGGTTCCATGACATCAGTACATCAAGCTACTTGGATGGGTCACTGAGCCAATATTGTCACGTGTGATACTACGGTTCACATGATGATACCATCGGTCGGTCGGTCGGTTGTCGATTTGATGCGCCGGGGCTCACCGTCGGTGGCGGCAGCGAGTTCCTCGCCGGGGAGATGAGGGGGCGTGACAGGTGGTGGGGCGGCCAGTGGGGGCGTGACAGGTGGCGGGGCGGCCAGTGGCGGCGTGACAGGTGGCGGGGCTCACCGTCGGTGGCGGCATGGACGTCCTCGCCGGGGAGCTGCGGCGTGCCGAGCTTCGCGGCGGTCAGTGCTGCGGCGGCGCCAGCCGCGTCTTGCTGCGCCTCCAAGTAGCGTCGCAATTTGAGTTTGCACGCAAAGTTTGAAGGCGGTTCATCATGTTGTAGTTTCAAGCGCTTAGTTCCAGGCGGTGAGGTGGTTTCAACGTGGGTTTGATAGGGTGAAGCTGCAGCGCCCCACCTGGGCACCGTAGTCCTTCATGCTCTGCGCGGCGGCGATGTTGAGACCCACGCCGCGCGCCAACGCCGCCTCCACGTCGGCCAGCAGGTAGAACTTGACGCTGATCCGCACCATGCCGATGCCCTCGCCGCCTTTGCCGTCCCCGTCCAAGTCGAAGTCTTTCTGCAGGCCCGATGATTAGAAACAATGAAATAAAGCTCGCCACGTCATGAGCGTATATCGCGGGACAGGACGAATTTTGTGGTACCTCATTCCTCACGCGGATGTGTCTCCTCTCTCAGCGGAGGGGGAGGGGGAGGGGGAATGCGGGGCAGAGTGAAAGCCTATTGCCTTCTTTGACATGCGGGGTCGACTCTATCTATATCCATCGCCACGTCAAAGGATGACACCTCATTAAATACACGAGGGTCTAAGCCATGGCGTACACTCATGGCAGAAGCGTCTCTCTCTATCTCTCTCTCTCTTCATTTCTCGCCAGTCATGTCAAGCCACGTCAATGGAACCAATGCCACTGAACACAAATAACAGGGTCTAAGCCACGCGGTGGATGACATGAAGCAAGGTGGGAGGCCGGCACTTCATTTAGTCGAATCTGCATAGCCGGCGCAATTGAAATATATGTGATGATGTACTCGGCTCTGCCTTGGCGTCGCTTTGCAGAAAGGCCTCCTCAAGGAAACTGGCGATGGGAACACTGACGCTGGCCACCAAACCGCCCGAGCTGCAGGGTCATTCAGAACAAGCATGGTCTGACATAATAACTCAAGAAATACGACGACTCTTCATAAATGTATTAGGTGCCAACACTCTTGCTGGAGGGTAATTGAGGACAAGCAATCGAACAAATATGGAAGTATGACTTACTTACCTACTATCACCTTCACGGTGAATGCTCATACTTACAGACGACGCGCGGCGGAGGCGGAGGAGTAGGAGATCAGCGTCGGTGAGATGGTTGCTCTCAAGAGCCCCCCTGCCTGGCCCTTGCCGCCCGCCGCGCGCTGCGAAGAGTCCCGCCGACCGGGCCCGGTGCCAAACCACGCATGGGGGTTATCGATTGTTCTCAATGGCCCTCCTGCAACGGAATTGGTCACCAACACGTTGAAGGTGGTGGTCTGGTGGTCAGTACAGGTACAGGTGCACTAATCGTATGAGCAAACAGTCAGGACGCGGTGTCCGGCCAGGGAGGAGGATTCGGCGAGTGTATACATGTGCACTATGAGCAAACAATCGGGGAGGAGGATGCGGCGAGTGTGTACATGTACACTATGAGCAAACAGTCAGGGGAGGTACACAGGGGTACACTATGAGCAAACAGTCAATGGAGGTACACGGGGGTACACTACTAGCAAACAGTGAGGGCCCCACCCACATCTCGAGGTGCAGCACGTCGACCTGTGACGCCAGCTGCATGCCGTGCCACAGCGGAGTGTACGGCCGCGGGCTTATTTTGAAATCAGAACTTGAAAGCAGTTTATCATATCTTACTTTCAAGCGCTTGTTGCAGACACAAAACGCTTTCAACACGGGTTTCAACGTGCACCCCCTCCCCGCCTCGGGGCGCTGCACGAATGAGCGCGTCTTGACACCTCCGTCCGGAATCTCCGCGCGTACGGTCCGGCTTCAAACGGAGCTGAATGTGGGTTAGATGGCTATATTGATTGGCTCGCAAGTTTGGGCTAAATAAACCGTTTTCCAAAACAACGTAATTGCTTGAAAACGGGTTATGAGCTATACTCGTATGCGGTGGATGACGGCTCGGGCGCCTGCTCGGCAGGGGGAGGGTGGCGCGCGGCGGGAGGAGGGTGGCGCCCCACCGACGCAGTCCGCCTCCACCAGCGCGGGGGTTCCGAAGTTCACCGCCGCGTGCCAGGGCCGATGGTGTTCGGAGGAGAAACCCGTTCAGTTGTTGCGGAGCATTGCAAATGTTCTTAGAGAGGAGGCGTGAGAGTGTGTACTGGTATCTACGAGTACGAGGGAATGAAGTACTAGTATTCGGCAGAGGCAGCGGTGAATGTGTGTGTGTGGGTACAGCATGATGGAGGTGGTGTCGGGGCGGGCAGTGGCCCTGGCAGATATTGCTCGCCACGGCATAGGATACAATTCAACTCAAAGAACCGAGCGTTCTACATGCAGGACGATGGCGTGGCGGGCAACGGGCCTGGCAGAATTTACTGGCCACGTAGCAGGAATTCACGTCACTCGCCAAGCGAGGGACGACAAGGCGTGTGAGGCCCCGCCGCGTAGCACACAGGATCGCAGCCTGGCACGGGCGTGGCCGCGGGCCACCGCCGCAGGTGCACGAACTGGCAGCTCACGGAAAGAACGCCGATCCCATTGTTTCTCGGCTCCATTTGAACTGCGACGGGGCTGTCGGGGGGACTGCGGGGCAGGGGGGGGATGCACTGGAGACTGCGGCGGAACTGGAGCTGCGGGGGTGGGGCGCGACGGCTGAAAGCAGGGCGGCGCGGGGTGTGTCGAGAATGCACGGCCGGGCGCACAGGGGCATTCGGTTCCGTCTCCGGACCACGAAAACCGTTTCCAGCAGGAACTTTCTTTTGTGACAGGGAGAGCAGAGGGCGGCTCTCACTGTTTGCGCATACTCGCGTGCGATTACAGGTTATGGTGAAGGCGCCCGCAAATTTTCCTTGGGAAGGCAAATCGTCGTCGAGTGACTCAGCTTTTTATTTCACCTGCCAAGCTCCATGGGATGCCAAGGGGCACGCTTCAAGTCGTCCATTTCTCAGCTCAACCTCCGCCATTTTTGTCACGACACCACCCAACATACCATAGGTGAGTAATTCCACACAAAGTGCTCACGTCAAGCCGAAAAGTGGACGAGTGTAAGCGCCAGTTCTTGTATTATAAGACAGTCAGGAGCTCACTCGACTCGCTGTACCGCCTACTGCCAAGCACCCTCTGCTCTTCTTCGTCCCCCTCTCCTTCGCCGTTCGACGTTAGACATGTGGGTTCACAACTCGTACGAGGAAACAGTCTAAGCAGTCTTGCGCTTGTACACGTACAGGTAGCCGAGCTCCAGGGGGGGGTTGGCGCTCTTGGCCACCTTGCGGCAGAGGCTTACATTCGTCCACTTTTCGGCTGAACGTAAGCATCTTTCAGGGACACG
>Ga0307489_10003792_pt1 | contig 9994 bp, 4 predicted proteins | sample SB12metaG_FD_202247 | JGI IMG/M metagenome (GOLD analysis project Ga0307489, IMG submission 202247) | Sea-ice brine microbial communities from Beaufort Sea near Barrow, Alaska, United States - SB 1.2 | ecosystem: Environmental > Aquatic > Marine > Coastal | place: USA: Alaska | collected 2017-05-06
TTGTATAGAATGAAAGTCGGTTGTTGAAGTTTCATTCAAAAACACAGCTTTGTCTCCTATAAAACCCTTAGTGTATGAAGGTGAATTTTTTCCAACGATGAGTCCATGTGGTAAACTGATTGCGTTAGTTAACGAAGATAGATTGTAGTCGAACAAATGAGTAAGACCACCGGTGACACCGGAATCATCTTGAATTTCAGAAGTTGGATATTCAGATATTATAGGCCAGCTTCCGGTGTTGAAATTACCTCTGACGTCTGTTATGAACATGGTTGCGTAATATTGAGTGCCTGACGTGATTGGACTCTTGTCTATGTCGGTATCCAAAGTAACACTCGGCATTGTTGATAATTCACCGCGAGGAACATCAACAGATGAATACAATCCATTTATATCTCCGAGTGTATTGATGAAAATTTTATATTCATCGCTCATAGATATTAAGCTTCCGACTACATCTTCTCGGCTCTGTATTTTTGAAACACCTATGTAATAGGAATACACACTGTTACTATCACCTACCTGTAAACCGGACAGGGTAATGTTACTTGTCGTAGAGTTCAATGTGGGAGCAGTCAATATTTGTGGGATATCCGAATCTTCAGTGAATATCAGACCATTATTCACACCGGATGTAAAGTCTAATTTGGAAGAGTTACTGTTGCCATCAAACAATTCTCCGGAGATGAAATAATCTAATCCGGGACTTAAACCATCGATTGTCACTGACTGAGTCAAAACCGTGGAGAAATCCAATACATAATCTCTGGACAAAAAGGTTTTTCCCGCGTCGTCGTCAGTAGCATTTGAACCATCGTTACTGGCTTCCAACCTGAATAGCAATGGTTCTGACTTAGAGATCTCGTCAGCATTCATTAGAATATTGACGTCTATAGCATTCGCATTAGCATTATTTTCTTGGGCGACAACCGTAACAAAATTCCAATCCGGGGCTTTTGAGTCCATTTGCAACGAAGACGTCATAGGAGCTCTTTCCGAACCTTCAGCGTTGAATTGTAAATCAATGTTACTGTCAATAAATGTTAAATCGTTTGTAGCGGCGGGAACCGTAATCGTCGACGTCCAATTAATATAATTTGTTGTCTCTACAACCTGATCAACATTAAAGAATTTAAAGGAATAAGCATCAACCGCGGTTTGATAATTTGTGTCCCATGAAACGCTAATGGTGTCATTCGAAGTTACAAATGAAGATGATGCATTTTTGTTGTTGATTATGTTGATATTATTGAAGTCATAAATAAAGTCATGTGTGGAATCAAAAGTGACGACGTTTGAGTCGAATGAATGATCGACAATCATTCCAATAAATGTGAGACTGGTTGTATTCATCGCGATGTCTGAAACATTGTAATTAGACCCGTCGTACGCTTTAATGGTAGTTAAATTTGAGAACATCGAATCGGTGTTATTCATAAAGTCTATATTTTCTTCGATGTCTGTTATGGTGCCTTTAGCAATATTTTGCAAACGCTTTGTTAAAGGTGTGTTTTCAAAGAAATTCTTGATGTTGGATTCACTCGTTGGGAACACGCTGGATTGTAAGGCTGCTAAGTAAATGTCATATGAAGAATTAGCATCCGTGACGACACAACCGGTCAATTCTATACTAGGTATGTTATTAAAAATAGAATCAGAAGTGTTGAATGAGGTGTTTATTGGAAGGGCATTCTCTGTGGTAACATTGTCTTGTATGTCTATAGTATATGTTTGACTCAAGTCGTTTGTAATTTTGGCTTTTAGATTGTATGTAAAACCTTCTTGTAAGCCAGTGAAAAGGACTGTGAACGGTAAGTTCACGTAACCAGAAAAGCTTTTAGTTTGGGAATCAATGATATTGTTAGAATCGTCAAATACTTGTAAGTCCATTTCAACATTATTCGTTAGTTTAATGATTTTATCGTAGGACTTAATGTCTATAAAAGTTCGATAAGTTGTCGAAGTTATTTCATTCAACCCAATAGTCTCAAACACGTTTGTGAAAGGCCCAACAGCATTCACGATATTTGAACCGCGAAGTAGAACGAAGGAGTCAAGTGTTTCGGATGAAAGGTTCTCATTATTGTTGAAGTGAACAGTGATATTAATGTAATCATCGTAATCGGAATTGCTTGCGTCAGTTGCTAAATCATATTCTATGACGAAATTTTTTGAATCAGTCTCTGTAATATCTGAGTAATTTACTTGTTGAGAATTAATCACGACGTCGATATTGTTGACACTCGTTGAAAAGAGCGATTGTAAGTTAATGGTAATTTTGTCGGTATCAGAAGCGATGTTTGTGGCAGACTCATTATCAGATGTCGTGGAATGACTGACGAGAGAGTTTTCATTGAAAAATCTTAAATAGTGTTTTGAATCATTTAAATCATCGACCCCTAGTGTAGAATTGGAATCAGCATCTTTGATCATAGAATAATAGTAAGAAAATGTGCTGCCGATTTCTTCACCGTTAGTCAAGACACTCGAAGGAGCCTCATAGAAAGTTGACGTTTCTGAAGTAAACGTATTAACGGTACCCTTATCTAAAAGAGCCGACTTAATTTCAGATTCTCCTGCGATTAAATTGCTCGTGATCAATTGAAACAGTTGCAATGGATTGGAATCGTTTACGACTGCATTGTCAGAAATGTGAGACAAATCAAAGGACACCGAGTTATTGTCTGGAAATTGTGTTCTGATCATAGAGAAAACACCAGGTACTGAAGTATCGATGGTTCTAACTGTGTTTGGTGCGTAATATTGTCGTGGGAGTAAACTGTTTACTGTACTAGGAAGTATAGAACCGCTTGTGTTCCGTGCTGCATCTGTGATCGTGGCCGTGATATCGTAGTATCGCCCGTCAGTGAGGTTGAGTAATGTGTATACTGTGTCTAGTGTAGGATCGGAGATAATTATAGAAACAATTTCATCTTCACGATCAGTAGCATTGACTGTAATGGAGTAACCAGTAAATGCAGAGCTAACATCGGAAGAATATGTTCCGTCCGATATACTGGTGACTTTAAAGTCCATTGAATCCGAACGAATATCGTTTAATGAAAACTGCATTGTCGGGGCAACTGAATCAATATATAATCTGGATACTGTTGGTGAGATACTGAAAGATTTACTTAAATAATCAATGTCATAATCAATAAAAGTATTTGTCGTGATTATTTTATCCAAGTTACTAAATTTGTACGTAAAGTCTCCGTTGGATTTAGAATCAAACTCGCCGTAATTGATGAAGCCATCGGAATGAGGATTCTTCAACGTAACATATATGTCATTAATATCGGTCAAATCCCCTGACGCTGTAAAAGTTGAAAACACTATTTCGTTTTCACTGTTATTACAAATGTTGGGAATTGGATTTATAGCATTCGAAAACGATTTGTGAGTGAAATCGACGACATCCATAGTCAATCCGGAATAGAATTTGATTTTCTCTTTAAACATAATATCCTTAGATAAATCCATCTTATTATTCCATCCAGTTTCATTATTCGTTCCGGACGTGCCAAAAAACAGTACACAATCGTATATATACTCTACGGTGTCTAAATGATCCAGCAAAACTCCGTTTTTAAAGAGAGCAGCTTTCTTGTTGAATTTATTGGGGTCGAATGTGAATGTGAATGAACTACGTTCTGTCGAAGGTGCGATTGTGGTAACCTTCTTTTTTATTTCTGATTGCGTGACTGTTCCCATCGCTATGAACCCATCTGCAACACCGATTGTTATTGCATCACTATTTTTTGAATAAGTTTTTCTACCGATTGTCACGTAATTGTATGGTTTACTATCTATCTGTGTAGAATTAGCATCCGTTATAGTGAATTCCAATGTAAACGGTGTATTGGTGTCATGGAATTCATTCATGTCTAGGAAACCGTATTGGTCAGTATCGATATAAGTTGGGAAATTATAAGCATAATTTCCATCTGCATCAAGTTTACACTGCACAGGAGTGTTTTTTGCACTGGTAATTGTGTGAACGTTGTTTTCGTCTGACACAGAAGTTTCGCCTACAATGAGCTCTAATACCTTTGGCATCGGAGTATTTATTTAATAAAGTTTTTTTAATTAAAATGTATAAATTATATATGTTTGCATAATTTAAAATATATCAGATGTCGCTCAGTTTAGCGGGTACTCTTGTAACTCAAGATTTAGCCATGTCTAATGTACTGTCTAGCATTATCCCAAAGAACAAAGGCCAGACTATAGGTTCTGCGTCGCTACCCTTCGCTCAAGTTTCCGCATCCGAACTAGCTCTGGGCAGTTCGAAATTGACCCCTTCAACACTTGGTACTATCACACGTAATAACGGGCCGTCACAGGATTTCGGTTTCATAACACAGTACAATCTTAAAATTGATGAATTGAGTAAGGACATCTTGGCAATTAATGATGCTAATTTCGAATTAGGAGCTCTATTCAACGTTGACCCTGAAAATGATGTTGAACTGCCTTTAGACGACATTCAAACACCGGCTCCTGGAAATACCTTCATAGTCAAAGAATTTACAACCCCTTTATATGATTTCGATGACACCGGAAAGGTCACTTTATTCACAGAAACTCAAAAAATGTCTCCCCTAAATAAATTGGTAAACACAAATTCCATCAGCGTCAATCCTGTGACAACGAATGAGGGTAACACAAGGTATTTGGTCCCGATTGAATTGAACACCTTAATAAGAGATGTATATCCTCTGAATATACTGGACTTAAACCAACGGAACGGTAGAAACAAATTTAAAACCGATTTTGACAATGTTGGTTCTCTTTACTTTACGAACATTGTCGATAAATTGTCTGGTGTTCACAATTTAAAAAACTTTGCTCAGTTGTCTGACCGTGAATTGTCTTCGCAATACAGAGCAAAATCTGGAAACATTTCATTATCAAGATACGAATCAGTCGTTGATTTCATATCATATTACAATGTACCTATCGTATTCGAAGACGAATTCGTCAACATTAATTATCAATGCTATTTATCGCCTTTACCATCGTTTAGAAAGGCAAACAAACATTACACGAGTGATGCGCCTATTAGCTCAGTCAACGACATATCCTCGTTGACGTTAAACACTGAACTATCATCAACATTATTTCCCACAATTAAAGTTATTAAATGGAAAAATATTTTTACTCCGACATTTACCCCGTTGGACACTACTGATTTTGTCTCAATCAAGGAGAATCTTGGTTGGAGTTTAGATTCGGATTCGGCTTCTTTGATGAACGCTACCGCTATTTACCAAAAATATACTACGGGGACAAACACAGGCGAAAATTGGATTAAAAAACTCATTGAAATTACTTATGCTTATATTAAATATGGAAAACCGATGAAAATTCTTACTGTACAGGATTCAATTGATGTCAACGACATATTCTACATACTGGACCCAAACGAGCATTTAGTATTAGATGAGCAAAACTTTGAAATTTCAATAATTGGAACCTTATTTGATGCTTACATATCTGACTCAACCGTAATGGATGATATAACGAATATTACTTAAATCTTTAGCTTCTTACTATATGTATTATTGTATAACATGCTAATCGTTTCGGTCCGACTGGGTACATTCAGTCATGTTTATAATGTGCAGAAAATGCCTAGAGTTCCTAAAGAGTGCAATCTTAATAACAACTTTCCTCAAAATAAAGTTACAATCGTAGACAAACAACAATTGCATTTTTCAGAATGCTGTTTAAATTATCAAGAATATTCATTTGAAAGAACAGTTAAAAAAAGTACAGTAAAAAAAAGTACAGTTAAAAGTTCATTTGAAACTACTCAACATGAAAGTACTCAACATGAAACTATTCAATATGAAAGTACATACAACGTTTTCATCGTGAAATCTGGGCGGAAAGCATGGGGTACAACCTCAATAGATAATGATGATGAGGATGATGAGGATGTACAAGAAGGAGAAGGAGAACAAGAAGAAGCAAATTTAAAGGATGAAATCCTTTGGTGGAACGTTGAAATTTGTTAGTGATCGATCGATAAATCACATTGAAATAAAAAATGTTCATTGTAGAGTGAAGGAAAATCACAAACTTTTTTTTAACTTATATATTAATAACACAGTATATAATGGGTACTGCAGAAACGCTACAGGCCCTCTACTACCTTGGTGCCAGTCCTATGATGATAGGTTATCTGATTCTGTTTCTTCTGTTCTTGAGTTTATGTATATATTTTGGTATCAAGTTTTTTTCACATCACAAATTTCGGGGAATTAGTTTCGGTATATTCACGAAGCTCATCAGTCTGAATGAGTATATTTTGAAATTTCACGATCAGCTATTTGAAGACTTCACTAAGATAAAACGATACTACGCTAAACATAAAGGAGACAGTAATTTTTATCTACAGGAAATACCCAAGTTCAATGAACTGATGTCGGGTATAAAAGATAAAGGAGAATTCGACAATGTCGTCCAAAGTTTCTTTGAACCAAATTCTTACAGACCGAGTGTTAAAAAGGTAGATTCGTATAACAAACAAGTGGTTAAGATACAGTCGGTCTTTAAATATTTAAAAGAAGACACATTCCATGACGGCTTTGCGAAATGGCTGAATTATGATTCAATATGGAACTTCGTTCGAACAGATCATGATCATAACGAACTATTAGAATCGTTGGTTTACAAATACATATTGGATGAGGATACCACAAAATACATATTTTTTGACAATTTAAAACAAAAAATAAAAGCAAATGATGATGACAAATTCAAAGCACTCATCATGAATGACGATGAGTTGAACAATCTCAGACATATGATGCAAGATGTAATCATTGCTGAGGCGTGTAGAGCCATTGGAATCGGTGGGAATCAAATAAACGTACTCAAGAGCTTATTGTTCAGCGGCCCCAGTGTAAATTCCTTAAATGACGGTGCAATATCACAAGGGGACAACAATTACGTTGATGATGGGAAAGATATAGCGACTCTGTTGAACAAGATAGGAATCAGTCGCGAAAACGTACAAGATCTATTGAAGTCTCTTAGTTTCATCGACACGATGACGGTTTTATCTAAAAACGGTTACAAGGTGAAATCAAACAGTATGTTTGATGGTGTTCAAAATGTACACGAGCACATCAAAGCACAATTGGAAGAATCTTTGACAAAACCCCGAAACGATCATAAAGAAAAGTACATGATAATACAGAACGCTTGTTATCAATTATTCAACGAAATGTTTTACACTAAATATGTGAAAGACGGTAAAAATGAATTCATGTTTCACACTGGCGAAATTATCGACGAAACGAAGTTTATGCAGTCAAGTAAGATTTGGAGATACGTTCAGATATTCTTCAATGTACACTTGGTGAACAGCTTTAAAACGGAAGTCGAAGGAGCAATAAATTATATGAAATTAAACTCAACAGATGTTTCATCCTTGGCTTTGGATGCGCACGTGAGTATTGCACGACTGAAATATTTGATTCAGGATTATTTTAAAACCATCGAGTTATTCAATAACCGTTCAAATCCCGATCGACAGGATATAACGAATTTCTGGGAGAAACGAGTGAACTCATTCGGATTCACGGTTGCAGATACTCCTAAAAACAAACCGAAGACCTTTCCCACTGACGCAAAATACTCAGAATACATGTCAGACCCAACGAATGCGAAATTAGGTGTCGTGTATAAAAATACTCCCCTGGCCATGTTCATGGAATACTTATCAGCTGTTTGGCTTAACGGAAGACATCCTAAGATTCCGTTGTTTCAGAGTCTTATAGGGATACTCAGAACATTGATTCCACCGCCCGAAAAAGTTTTATCCGACTTCATGTCACAAATCAAAGGTAAACCCAAAGTTAAATCTGATTCCCAACCGGTTGAGTATGATTATTCGTTCAAGTATGATCCAGAATACAATCCGTTTCCTCGTGAAGCATTCGATGCAGCAGACCCTAAGGAGTTAACACTGAATGAAGACGATGCAGATACGTCCGGATTAATCGAACAGGATGAAGCAGTACAAGATCTGCAAAAAAAAAATAAGGCAACCGCTGACTGCAGAACTGCCGAAGCAGCCAAAAACGAAGGAATATCCAGTACAGCAACTAAAAATATGGAGAAAGCAAAAGTAGAGTCAGACGCCGCTGCAGATTTAAAGGAATAAAAATGAAAACACGTAAGGATAAAAAATATAATAATTAATTAATTGTTTAAATGGGAAACTTCTTTGACCAAATCTTTGCCCCCATCACATTACTTATGCAAGGTTTGATAAAGTTTTTCAAAAACATACCCAAACTCATGAAAACCTTGGGTGAAACCTTTGCATCATTAATTGCAGTATTTCCAAAAATAATGATGGGTTTATTGAATGCCGGGACAATTTTAAAAACATTGATATTTTACTTAAGTAATCCTACCAAGTTATTTGCATTAATCATAAGTCTTTTAATGTTTATACCGATATTGGCTGTATCCATCGTGTATAACATACCACTAAACACAAACTATAAGCTCGGAGACATGTTTACCTACATTGTTCTCTTAACGCCTTACTCTTTATTTATGTCATGTTCAGTGGTGTTTTGGTTAGTGAGTAAAGTATTAATTGAATACATAATTCTAGGTAATTGTGACAAGCTGTTAGAAGGAACCATATCCACATTTTATTATCGAAACTGGTTAGCATGTGAAAATCCTCCAGACAGTTGGTATAAATCAAACGGTTATCATTTGAATAACAAGAATGAAAGTTATTTATTTGCGATGACAAAATGTTCAATTGGGTATAAACCAAAGGGAATATTTTGTGAAAAAATGGAAAATTATGAACCGTCTTATTGTGAGGCAGCACACATATATCGAGAGTTCGTTTCTACACAAGACGGTGTTTATAGCGGTCTCTTTTACCCGAGTGACCTGAACAGAAATTCAAGTTCATTTATGAAAAAATCATTGCATGAACAAGAAGAAACGATCGATAAATATAAAGCTGACGTTAAATTGCATGAAACGACTTGTAAAGTAGCCCACTCTGAAAAAGACGATTTAATAAAAGCGATATGTAGAAAAGAGGACCCAAAGCTGGAAGGTCTTTGCCACCGTAATTATTGTATAAATGGAAACGAACCGTTTTGTCATAAATTTCAAAACATTGGTCTCCAAAATTCCAATATAGAAAACAGGAACGTTTTTGTCATATTGAAGCTCTTGATATTAATCCTAATTTGTGTTTTCGTCATCAGAAAAAAAATTTATAATATGTAATGATATATGGGGATATTTGGATCAATATTCGGCGCAATCAAAGATTGGATTGTAGGTGCGATATCAACAATATTTGAAGCTCTACTAAAACCAATCCTAGACCCGGTGAATTTTTTATCCGATGCCCTCCGGAAAATTTTCAAATTCGTGTTGTTTATTATTGATTTTGGGTTGAATTTGTTCAAGATGGTTGGTGACTTACTAGATTTTGGTTTAGTGTTCATCGATATATTTGTGACGCTCGCCACAAATATAAAAACTTACATTTTCAATCCGTTTAAATTACTCATATTACTTATTCAATTGGGTGTTCTATTTATAACGTTCGCGATATCATTTGTGTATCATTCGTTAAATATAACCGAAGACATGAAATTAGTGGAACTGTTAATATACTTCATATTGACACCTGTTATGGGGTTAATAACTTCATTTCAATTTGCTTGGTGGGCCTCGTGGGGACTTTTTATAGAGTATATACTGTTACACATTATTGATGTCGGGTTGAAGGGTTATGTATCATCCTTTATGTATAGAAATTTCATAGCTTGTGAAAATCCACCTGATACTTGGTATACGACTGGTTCCTATCACCAAGGGAACAAGAATTCAAAGATAATATTTGCGTATAATAAATGCCCAGATGGGTATTCGACGAGTAACATGGTGGGATTATTCTGTAAAAAGAACGATGATTATCAATTGACAATGT
>Ga0307489_10003793_pt1 | contig 9992 bp, 10 predicted proteins | sample SB12metaG_FD_202247 | JGI IMG/M metagenome (GOLD analysis project Ga0307489, IMG submission 202247) | Sea-ice brine microbial communities from Beaufort Sea near Barrow, Alaska, United States - SB 1.2 | ecosystem: Environmental > Aquatic > Marine > Coastal | place: USA: Alaska | collected 2017-05-06
GTGGTCACTTCCACACCAGAGATGTTTAACGCCCACGCGTCGAATGCGGTGAGCTCCGGCTCCCGAATGACGAGCTCCTCCGGAAAGTTGGGACCGCCCGCAGCCGGCGGCGTGTTGGAGGGCACGGTGTCCGAGAAGTTGCGGCACGCCAGCTGGTAGTGGTAGTTGATGGAGAAGATCTTGCCGCTGGCGGGAACCGCCGGGTCCTCGAGAACTTGGGCGAGACCGGGGCGTTCCCTGAGAAGCTCCCGAAGCAAAACCTGTGGCTCGGATGGGAGTAGGGGGTGTCAGGGGGTGTCTGGGTTAGAAACAATGGGCGCGTTACCTACCTGTCGTAAGACGTCACGAATGTGCTCGTTGCCGACCTCGGACACGTCGATACGGGCGCCGAGCCACCACGCGCCACCGGCGGCTGCAGAAGTCCGGAGCGCGCGGCCGAAGAGCTGCCTGCCCACGACGTTGTGGAAAGAGACCGTGGCACACAGCATTACCGACCGATAGCCTTCCGGCAAGCCCGTGTGGTGGGCGAGTGCGGCAATGTCGCAGGTCAACAAGCGGCGAATGCGCGGCTCGGCGGGGGGTGCGGGGACGGCCATATTTCGTGCGCTACGGACGCGGCCGGACGCGGCGATACGAGCGCCAAGATGGGCGCGTCGAGAAGTGACGGGGGGGGTGCCTTTCTGCCCATGAATTACTCGAAAATATCGGAAAGTGTGAATAGACAACAGCTAGACTGCGGCACGGTGCCCTTGGTGTGCCTAGCTGTTTTCCACATTCCAAGATTTCGAGTGGCCCTCCTCGTATCGGAGGACTCAACTCTCCTTCCATCTGTTGGCGCCTCGTAGGTTGTGCTCTCACTCGCGCACGCGCGCTTAACCGCTGAATATGTCGCGCGCCATGCCGGTATTGGGCTCCAACGTGGCCGTGCAGGACACCGCTCAGGCCACTCACGTCCTACTTGGTATGTTTTTTCTGCTCTTTTTCTACCCGCCCTTCTAACCCGTGTTGACAGATGCAGAAGCTGTGCGAGCCGAGTTCGGCGACAAGGCGGCGGACACCCTGCGCGCCCGCCCGCCCGCCGGGCGCGTGACACGCGCGCGTGGCGGGGCGACCGTGCGGGCGACCAGCAGGCTGCTCGTCCAGGTGAACTCCATCGTCGACGTCAAGAACCTCTTCCCCGAAGAGAGCGTTTATGGAGAGTTCCACACGGAGTTCATCAAGTACCTGTTCGCGGCCGGCATGGCGGCGTGGCCGCTGGACGCGATTTTCGGCGAGGGTCGCGTGAAGCAGGGCGACACCGTCTACCGACCCAACCGAAGCGCGCGGCTCGGCGGGTGGAACCCGAAGTTCAAGGGGCGCTACTTCGCTGGCCGCGTCACGAAGATCCAGCCCACCGGCGCGTTCCCCGTCGTCGTGCTCTTCTGCGACGGACAGGTGCGACGCCCTTTGCCTGAATTCCGCCGGTGTCAACACTTGGAGCTAACCATAAACCCTTCGAACTTGCGACGCTACATAGAGGTTCGGGCGTACATGCCGTTTCAGGTGGGGGTGTTCGTATATCATGACGTGGGTGTGGACGGGGGCTCTGACGTGGTTGACGATGACCCATCATCCTGTTGAGGCTCTACAGGCGGGCGGAAGCTATGCTCGCGACGGAGCCCCCGCCGAGGTTCGTCGTGATCCGCACGGAGGCGGAGGCGGACGCAGCGAAGGCCGAGGACGCCGCCGCCAAGGTGGCGGTTGACCTCGAGGAGGCGAAGGCCATGGTGAAGGCGGCTGCGGACACCAGCGCGGCGGCTGCGGACACCAGCGCGGCGGCTGCGGACACCAGCGCGGTGGAGACGGGCGGGTAGCGCCTTTAAACGTTTCCGGTGTAGGCATTTGAGCTGATATACGCAGGGAGACGCTCTGCCAGTTCCTCTACATGTCGAATGAAGAGATGATCATGGCTGCCATGTTTGAGGTTTCAATTTCGATACTTTTTTGAGTTTTTTTTGAGAGACCACATTTTTCGTGACGACGAAAATTATGCGCGCGTGCTCGCTTGAAGCATCGGTGACGGAGCGCCCGATCATTATTCACTGCACAATACCTTCTCATTCTCATTCTCATTCGCAAAAAAATACCATATACAAAAGTCGGTAGTCGTCCACACTTTCCTCACAATATTCCGAGCGCCAGTGCAACTCATTCTACATCTCACAAACAACCCCCTCCGAAATTTCTATACAAATCATGGGCGAAAGTTCGCCTTCGCTTTCTTCACTATGTGGCTTCGTCAAGACGGACGTCGGTGCAACCTTGATGGGCTCGACGATACGCGTCGATGAGTCCGGTGGACTTCTCTCCGTGAAAGACGCCATCGCCGTCATCGAAGGCACTAGTCTCGAAGCCGCGCAACAGAAATTATACCGACTCATTAGAGATAACGTCGTATGTGAAGGCGCAAACACTGGATTCGAAAAATTCAAAAGTGGCGGGAAATATATGTATGTTTTGTAACTTTTTCAATTTGGATGCCCATGTGCAAGTCAGACTATACCCCATATAGAGTTTTGTTTTTTTGTGTACCGGTACATCATATGTAAAATGATGGGCATTTTATTTCTTTTTTTGCAGGATTATGGGCGCTCAGATCTCCTCCTTGGTGGAGCTGTGTGCGCACTTGAATGGCGAGCGCGCCAAGGCCATTCGCAGACATTCGGCGTTGACGACCGTGCGCGTAGAAGCCGGAGACAAGGCGCTTCACTCCGTGATCGATCAGAATTGCGACCGTGTGGATCGCGCCGCTGCCCTGGGCGACAGCTTGGCCGTCATCCTCCAGGGCACCCGCACGGCGCCGGTGGAAGATGTTCACTGGGCCGCCGATTGGAACGCAAAGCGCGCTATCCAGAAAGTCTCCAACAAGGACGTCATCGACGTCTGCAGAGACCAGCGCATTAACGCACCCAACATCCAGAACTTGCTCAATCAAGCTCCGTTGGGCGGGGCGGTGCAGGCTGGACCGATGAAACCGACGTTGAAAGCGCCTGGAACAAAGCGCTTGAAACTAAAAATTGATGCACCGCTTTCAGAACTTGCTTTCAAATTCAACTTGCGCCGCTACATCTGGGGTTTACTACATCTACAAGACGCTTCAAAGACGAAAACGGAATCCCCCAGTCCGCGCCCGTTGCGGATTACATGATCAGTGGCCAGCTCAATCTCCGAGAGATGTGCCAACGGGCTTTGATGTCCAAAATCTTGAAGGATGACCTGAATCCTACACAGGCCGAGCGACTTATGCGCGACATGCGCACCAAATCCAATGCCTTCGCAGAACTCATGGAACTAGACGGTTTGCGCAAGAGGCCTAAAGGGGATTCGATCGAAGGAGCTGCTGGTGAGATGCAGGCGAATCAAAATAACATGACACGGCGCCAACTCAAGCTTGAACTTAGAGAGACCGCTGCTCAGCAGTACGCGCAGGACAAGCGCGACGACGTTGCGACTAAAACCATCTCTTTTTAGAGCGGTGCGACACCCTCGACAGCGGCCAACGGAACTTGTGAAATGATTTGGGAAGTCCGAAATAGGACAAATCTGAAAATAGCTCCAAACTTTTGTACATAGAAATATATCTTATGTCATTAGCTCTCATATAACAGTGACTAGCTCACACGCAACATCCGAGAATACGCTTGATCCCATCGTCGTTTTGTCGTAGATCTGCTCTGCCGCTATGCCAAACGACTCGAAGTACTCGGATGGCAGAGTTTGGGCGCTGAGTAGCTTAACGATGCGAGGTAATACCCCCTCCTCGCGTGCAAACTTTATCATGTTGGCGCCGTCCATCACGGGCATGTTGTGATCCGATATCAATGCATCATACATGCGCGCTCTCATCTTTACGAGACCTGAGTTCCCTTCAATCGCCGTTTCTATGCGTACGGCGGGCCCGACAGCCCGCTGAAGTTTCTTCACGTTGATCCGCAATTGTAAAGCATCGTCTTCCACGACGAGGACATATTTCGGGCCCCCCTCCACCCGTATCTCGTCCAAAGGTAACTCATCCAAATGTAACTCGTCCAAAGGCGACTCGTCCTGCGACGTCGTCAGCGATGAAGACACGCGACTGTCTTGAAGGCCTACGACCGTATCGTCTGCAGACGGACATAGAAGGCTGAGGCCTATCGTCACTCCATGGCCATCGTTGGCCTCAGCCCAAACCGATCCTCCTTCCTCTAAGGCGAAGTCCTTTACCGCTGCCAAGCCGAGGCCTGAGCCGAAAGAGTCTTCCTGGCCTTTGTATTTGTCAGTCCAGATCGCGTCCATCAGATGCGGTTTAATCCCTTTGCCGGTATCCTTCACTGATATGCATACGAATGTAGGTGTCGTCCAAAGCGACAGCACCACTACTCCTTTATTTGACACGAACTTGTTTGAATTCGATAGCAAATTCTCAACAGCGCGATTAATGCCGTCGGGCAGTGCGAACACCATCACGTGTTGCGGAACTTCGCTACGGAAAACCAGCTCGACTCCGCGAGCAGTAAAGAGGCGGCGATAGACGCTCGCCAAGTGTGCCAGCAAATCGTGGATACTGACGACGACATAGGGCTTGACTGTCACACCGGTTGGCATTTCATTAACACCTTGGATTCTGGTGCTCAGCTGCAAACATAGCGCAGTGACCAGCGGTCGGTCCATTGGTTCTTCCTCAGCGGCGCACATGATGAGTGCCGCCGGCTGCTTTAGGTCGTGAAGAACTCGTCGGATCTTCAGATGCTCTCGTGCCACGACGGTCTTGATTTCAGACCTCAACATGCCATGGCTGCGGGCCGCTTCAAGCCGAATGCAAACAAAGAACGCTAATAAAATCATCACGTGCGTCATGTGCGCGATGAGGAGCACGTGACCGATGATGGGGTTCAAGATTCCGCGTGCGTGCAGCGCCACACTAACCACCGCGATCGACACGAGGAGGCTTGTCACGCAGAGTACGTCTGTTATCCGGATTTTCGTTTTCGTCAAGAAGCGATCTTTGGAAAATGCGTGTGCCATCTTTCATCCGTGCGCGTACGTCTAATGAAGTATATACAATGATGCTACTTTTATAAACAAATTGCATTCTAATCAGTTATTATTAGGTATAGGCTACTTTCCAGGCCACTATCTTGCGTTGGAAATCAGTCGATTTTGCATAACTCCGCTTTGCCGCGATGACGAAAAACCTTCGCTTCGTCTCATCGATCCCGTTTTCCGTCGCGGCGTAGTGGAGCATTTTGAAGACGCCGTGCTCAACCCTGCACTTCCCACAGTCGCCCGACGGGTCCGAGGCGTACATTTCGGGCGACAGGTGGAAAAGTTGTAGCGTGTTCGCCTCCTCCAGTGTGTCGGCTAATTCATTCAGCATCTTCGGCGACCCCTCGGTCTCCACGAAGGTCGCCCTTTGCCGGAGCGAGCACACCACGCCTTTGATGAAAACTACTTTGAACCAGACATCCTTGTTGTGCGTCTGTGCTGTGATGCTAATGATGATCTGGTCCTCGAGATCCTTGAAGTCGCCGTCGAGTTTCAGGGTGCTCGCCAACGCCAACATAGCCGCCTCGTGCTCGACCTTTTCGAACAGGTGGCCCACCTTCGACAGCTTCAAGGCGGCGTCGTTGCACTTCTCTTCGACGGGGTCTTGCCAGTATTGGCGGCTCATCGCCTTCGCCGCGTCGACCTCGCGGACAATCAGCCCCCACTGCTCCTTGAGCCGTTGGTGGGTCTCGTATAACACGAACAGCGTGACGACGAACAGCAGCAAGATACAGCCGAGGCACATCGCGCCGGTCACGCCGACCTGCTGTAGCGCCCACTTGTAGATGTCGGGCTCGATGAGAAGCTTGTAGGTGTCGGGGTCGGTGAGCTTTTTGAACGTGTCGTGGTCGATTATTTTTTTGTACGTGTCCGCCTCGAACAGCGGCGCGTACGAGTCCTTGTCGGCGACGCCGTCGTACGTGTCGGCGTCGATTATGGTGCTGGCGCCGTCAACAACCTTTTCGTACTTGATACGATTAACGATTTTGACGTAGTTGTCGGGGTCGCGGACCTGCTTCCATACGTCCGCGTTGATGATCTTCATGTAGATGGAGGGCTTCACGATGACGTCGCCGGCCGCGATGGCGACGACCGCGGCCACGTCGACGATCGCGAAGATGCTGGCCGCGACGCGCGTGTTGAGCAGCGAATCGCCCCCGAAGACGAAGCATCTGACTACCGCGGTGCCGAAGTAGGCCACGTAGAGGCACCCCTCCAGCGGCGCCCAGTCGGTCCACTCGGCGAAAGCCACGTACGAGAACACGAGGCTTACGAACACCGCCAGCGCCTTGGCCCACCCGTCGCCGCTCTCCGCGTAGCGCGGGTTCGAGAGCAGGAGCACCGCGCTCACGCACAGCGCCGCGAAGGCCAAAAACATGCCCAGCGTGGGCGACGACCGCATCAGGCTGTTGCGGGTGTGCATGGTCAGGATGCCGTAGTCGGCGAAGAAGCACGTCACGAGCGCCTGCTCGGAGTAGCCCTTCCAGTTCGCGGCGGCCAGCAAGACGGACATGATGCTGTACAACTCGGCGACGATGAGCAGCCGCGCGTAGTCGTCATCGGCGCTGGCGTAGATGAGGATCGCGAGATGGGCTGTTTTGACACTGGCGTTGATCGCGAGCCCGATGTCCTTGATGCCGGTCGCGGCTTTGCACACCGAATAGAAACGAAGCGAGCCCCGTATAACATTGTACAGCGCGATCGGCAGGAGGAGCACTGCTAAGGGGAGGTCCTGGTACCGCTCGAGACACGAGATTCCGGCCGACGCGAGCGTGTCGCAGCACATGTCGCTGAGCATGAACTGGCACGCGCAAAACAAGCAAACCAGTGCATCGGCGATCAGCATCATCGTCTGCGCCAGAATGAGAGCAAACGTCTGTGGCCCGCTCAGCTTCTCGGAGTGCCCCATGCCCGCGCATGGCACGCTCAACGCATGCACCGCGCACGCCAACAGCGCGGGGTTGCCTTCGAAAATGTACACGAGGGGGACTATCGTCGCGACGAAGAAGGTCGCATCCTCGACGAACTGGGCGCTCACGAACTCGGCCTCGAGAGGCGCCATGTGGGTGAAGGAAATCATTCTTATATAATCATTTTTATGGACTGGGCTAATCTCCTACGCGTGCGTCAGCCGCCACTCCTGAAGAACAGACATCAGCTCCGAGCGAGTCCCGTACCAGAAGAGATCGCGCGCACGCGCCATCCTGCCGAGTTCCAGCGTGGTCGACGCGCGCAACACCTCATAGGACGGCAGCGCGGCCGCCTCGCCCCCACCCCCGAAGCGAGGCTTCATGGGAGCGCCGGGCGCCTCCCGAGGCACTTCGAGCATGCGCCGCTCCGGGGTAGGCCGGCGGCGAGGCTTCATGGGAGCGCCGGGCGCCTCCTGCGGCACTTCGAGCATGCGCCGCTCAGGGGGAGGCCGGCGGCGAGGCTTCAGGGGAGCGCCGGGCGCCTCCTGCGGCACTTCGAGCATGCGCCTGTACATCTATGAACATTATCAACGATAGTGTCGTATTATATAGCCACCATGATGGATGAGCATAAGGTTACGACTGGGCTTTAAGTGGCTCGCACGTCCGCGCGAGCCGGCTGCACGTCGGTTGACCGTCTGCCGTCTTCATGCCGGAGGTGTCTCCGGCGACCATTGCCGAAGCACAACGCTCCTTTTCGTCGTGCGTAGCGAGTATGCCCTCTTCGATGCTTCCGCGCGTCACGAGCGTGTAGATCACCACCGGCTTCGTCTGGCCTATGCGGCGGATGCGAGCCTCAACCTGCCTGTGGACACTCGGATTGTACCTGCACAAAAAATGTCATTTCAGTTGGCTTACAGAAAGTTGGCTTATAAAACTGCTCACCAGACGTCGAGGACGATCATCGCGGTCGGCCCCGGGACCCAGGCGCAGGGCCCGTCGAAAAGCTCAAAAGAGTCGGGTCGGTGCTCAGCGAAACCGAGCAAATCTCAAAAGCTGGCCTTGATCCTCAAGCCTGCCAGGTTCAGCCCGTATGCGCCCGCTCCGAGCGAGAGGCAGAGGAGCCTGCTCTCGCCGGTGAGGAACTCGTCGACGACTCTCGAGCGCGCCTGCGCGGAAAGCCGCCCGTCGAAGGAGAGTGCCGCCTCGCCGAGCCTCGCCGCGGCGAGGTCCCGGAAGGTGTCGAGGAGAGCCACGAACTCGCTCACGATTACAATTTTGCTGTGGCCCTCGAAGACGAGGCGTCGGACCAGGTCGAGCGCCGCGCGTAGTTTGGGGCCCGGCGACGCCACCGTGAGGCTCCTCGCCGTGTCGTCGAACTCCGGGCGCCCGTGCTTGTGGAAGAGCGCGGGCTCGACGCACAGCTGCCGCATGATGAGCAGGTTGTGGCGAACGGCGCCGGGCACGACGTCCTCGTCATAGCCGTCCACGGCGTCGTCGCCGTCGTCGATGAGGCCGTTCACCGCGCGTAGCGAGGTGTTGTACGCGGCGACGCCCTGTGCGTTGAGCTCGTGCTCCACCCAATGGATTTCGGAAGACTTCGGCGGGAGCGTGACGCCCGCGTCCGCGAGCGTCGCCTTGTAGACAAAACTCGACGCGAAAGTATGCACCGCGTCGCCTTGGAGCATCGAGCGCGACCCGAAGGCCGTCGGGTCCTCAAGCGCGCTCCCACTCCCCATCGCCCGGAGCTGTCCGCTCGCGTCCGCGGGGCCGTTGTGAACCGGCGTGCCGGTTAGGCAAAGCACGCGGCGCGAATTTGCGGACACCACGGCTGCCGCGCGGCCTAGCAAGGTGTTGGGGTTGCGGAGCACGTGCGACTCGTCGAACACGACGAGCTCGCGCACGGTTTCGAGAAGGGGGTCGCCGATGCCACGGGCCCACGCGGACGACCGGCGCCCGCCGGCGCCGGCGGGCGACGACCTGGACCAGCCGTCGGTGTACGCCCGCTGCAGCCGCGCATACGTCACGACTTGGAGCGCGCTGCCCGTCAGGGTGGTGAAGGCGCGGCGCTGCCGTCGCCACGAGTCGTACAACGTCGACTTCGGCACGACGAACAGCGCCCTCACGCGGCCTCCCTCTGCTCGCCCTCTCAACACGCACAGCGCGGCGAGGGCTGCGAGTGTTTTCCCAAGCCCCATTTCAATCGCCGCGATCACCAGCCGCCTTTCCGTGGGCGTGTCCGTGGGCGCGTCCGTTGTCAGGCGCTTCACCAACTCGAGTTGTACGCGCGAGAGGACCAGTTTGTCGGGGGAGCCTTTCGCGCGCCGCCGAAGCCCGCCTGCCCGAGCTTCCGCCGTGAAGGTAGATTCGTGCGGCATAGTTGGTAACCCGAATGCGCCTTGAGTAATCTTCGAACAGTATATAAGCAAACTCAGTTGTGCCGCCCACATTGGATAGTGGTCCTGCCGTCGCGACCACCACCCGCCATGGAGCAGACATACGAATTCAAGTACCTTTCCAATGGGGGGAAGTCAATAACCAGAGAAAAGCTCAATAAATTCGAGGACGCCCTCTTGCTTGACCCGGATTTCCGCGACCTCCTCTTCATCAGTGCGAGAAACCCTAGTGCATGGAAGCGTCCAATCATTAACGACGACGCCGTGTCTCGGTCGTTCGCGACGGACTCGGAAGAAAAGGGCGCCGAGAGGAGGCCCATCAAGCGCAATCTAAATGCCGTCCTGTATGACACGGACTCGGAAGAGGAGGAGGCCGCGAGGAGGCCCATCAAGCGCAATCTAAATGCCGTCCTGTATGACACGGACTCGGAAGAGGAGGAGGCCGCGAGGAGGCCGAGGAGGCGCAATCTAAATGCCGTCATGTATGACACGGACTCGGAAGAGGAGGCCGAGGAGGAGGCCGAGGAGGAGGCCGAGGAGGAGGCCGAGGAGGAGGCCGAGGAGGAGGCCGAGGAGGAGGCCGAGGAGGAGGCCGAGGAGGAGGCCGAGGAGGAGGCGGAGG
>Ga0307489_10003794_pt1 | contig 9992 bp, 9 predicted proteins | sample SB12metaG_FD_202247 | JGI IMG/M metagenome (GOLD analysis project Ga0307489, IMG submission 202247) | Sea-ice brine microbial communities from Beaufort Sea near Barrow, Alaska, United States - SB 1.2 | ecosystem: Environmental > Aquatic > Marine > Coastal | place: USA: Alaska | collected 2017-05-06
GCCATTTACATCACACTGCCTGAGTATCACGTTTGATAATGGGGGGGAGTTTGCGGGCCATGAGGCCATTAAAAAGGCGCTTAAATGCGATACCTATTTTGCCAGGCCTTATCATTCTTGGGAGCGGGGTCTAAACGAAAATACCAATGGTTTATTGCGGCGGTTTTTCCCTAAAGGGATGGCGATTGCTGGTGTGCCCGAAATTGAAATTGAACAAGCTCAATTTATGATTAACATAAGGCCCAGAAAAACATTAAACTATCTCAGTCCGTATGAGTTTATAACGGGAAAGCGTGTGTCACTTATTGCTGGGATCTAGCTTTTACTCGGTTATTAATTTACGTCTAAAGCCATCGCAACTATAGTCGCTTGTGTATCGCCCCCTTTTTCTTGCTGAATTTTTACGGGAAGGTAATGATTATTAATATCAAACCATACTGTCGTTTCTCTGGTGCTGGTGTTTCGTGTTCTTACCATTAAAACAGCCTCAACATCCCCAATTGGTAAAGTCAGTTTGTGTAGCCCTTTATACGTAAATTGATATTGCTCAACTTCTTTTTCTGTTTGTACCATGAGTGGCACATCTTCTTTTAGACCTGAACATACAAGCTCTCTTAGATGCTCATAGACTGATAATGGATCATAAACCACTTCAGATATATTTTTACTAAACGGTTCTTTTTGTTTAATCGAATAGACAATCGTGTTCTTTTTGTGAAACGGTTTCTTTTTTGTTTTTAGATAATGTGCCGATCCAAAACCCTGTTCAGGGTAAGCTAGTAATTTACTTTGTTCCCTTTGAGAAAATGTAAAAAATGCTATTGAAGCTTTTAGGGCAGTAGACAAAGTAGTAACGCCTTCATTTACTAACAAAGTTCGACTAGCACTGCCGACTTTGTCAATGCCATGCAAAACGTCAAATTCTATGGAGTAGCCATTTAGCCTGCACTTATTTATGTTAACAGTGAGTGGTTTTATCTCTGATTTTGAATCTGTAATTAACGGTTGTTGGGTTTCTGCAATTACGTTGTCTCCAAAAATGGATATCAAGGTAACAAAGACAAGCACTTGCTTGCGCATTTCTGTAGCTAACTTCACACGATCTCCCTTTTAAATCATTGGCGATGACTTGCGATTGGCATACTGTTTTTTATTGTTTGTTGCTCACAGAGTGAGCCAATATCGTATTGAGCAGAGTACACCTTTGTACGAATATGAAAATACCCCAATAAAGTATGGGACAGCACATCGTGACTCAGTTTACCACCTAGCTTAGATAAACAATCAATAGGCAAGTTATCGTCCACAATAAATAGTGGGACTTGTAACTGTTCTTTGGGAGCCACTGACTTGGGTGCCCCGTGGAAGTAAAATCCCTTTTCACCTAATGATTCTCCAAATTTAGCGGTAAAGATAAGTGAGGTTTTATTGTTTGGATGTTGACTGTGAAATTCGTTAAGGCGCGAATTTGCGCGACTAAGAACAAACTCAATGTAATGCATTGCGTTTTGATAACTATTTAGCAACTCAGAATTGTCGCAATTGGTTACTAGCACTGTATTGCATTCAGGTAGGTTAGTCGCGTACTCACGGGGGTAAAACTGCGAATAGAGAGGAGAACTTATATTTTGTGTCTGGATAATAATTAAATTAGGAGCGTCTGGATCGATTGTATTACTTATAATGTCGTCAAGTAGGTCGTCTATTAATTCGTGATCGAAACAAGGCTTATTTTCGCATTGTAGGTGACGCTCATAGACATTGGCTCTTGCGCATAAGTCCCCGCAATTTCGATGGTTTGATAGCCAATAAATATTAACGCCCGACAATGCCAGTAAATCCAACACATTTTGTTGGTGGCTGGCTAATTGGTCATTAAACCCCGCTAAAGGTAGAAAAGAGAAGATGCATTGTGTCGATGATTCAGAATAGGTATCGCATGCTGCCAACGAGATTTTTTGCCCCTCATGTTGCTCAAGAGAAAGTAAATTTTTGGCATTAAAAACATCTGCTCGAATCGACTCACCTACCACTAACACCACAGTCGTGTTCTGCTTTGTGTCGATGAAACTCGGTGCATTATCCAAGATTGAAAATGTGTGTACCGGCTCAAAGTATTGATGATGTATGTACTTGGCTGAACTGTCTATAAAGTGCGCGGGGATAACATTCACTAATGCGCTTCGTGTAGCTTGGTAAAACGGCCTAATACGATGTTCAGTTAATTGGTAAATTGTCACTATTAACGAACAGACTAATAAAGTAGCTCCCACCGTTTTCAAAATATGCGATTTCGTACTGGCCCAACGAATGTCTAGTTTCCATAAAACAGTAGCGGGTAACAAAAATAGAAAAAAGAAAGTGAATGCGAAACCAAAGGTTAGAAAACGCCCTGTGCCTCCAAACCACTGACTAAATTCAAATGCAAAGGGATTGTATTGTTTACCGGTACTATTGCTATATAGCAAAATGCTTGAAATAAGAAACAGTAATGTAAGGCTGGGCTTATATATACTTTTGATGTTGATGCACAAAATGAGTAAACAGTTAAGTAACAGCAAGCTTATTAATACCGCTAAAAACACCGTTATCGATATGCAATTTTTGTCTCCGATGGCTATCCACACATCTTTCAGAAAAGGCAGATTATATGCAAGTAGAAACCATAGAGCTAACAAACCATTTAGCTTATAAACAGAGATAGACAAAGGTCGAAAGGGGAGTAGTTTGCCAAGACTAAAATGTTCTAGCATAAACAAATCAATTGAGGATAAAGAGGCCGAATTATAGGCGCTCAACCTTAAGTTAACTTGAAGAATGTCTTAAGTATTGGGCAGGTATAACTGAAGTTATGTTGATTAAAATTTCAGCCAAATTTCAATAACCTTTCAGCGAACCTTAAGATTATTACTAGAAGATACAGAGGCTTAAATATTCAATCAACGCAGGTACTCATGCTCTCATTCAAAAACTCCATTGGCCTAAGAGACAAAACGCTTTCGGTCATAGTGCCGGTATATAATGAAAGTTGCGTAATTGATGAGTTTATGTCGCGCTTACAATTGGTATTTCATACACTTTCCTGCAAAACAGAAGTGGTATTTGTGGACGATGGCAGTCGGGACGATACTTGCCACAAGATAAATATAGGCCCGCTGATTGGTGATGCAAAAAAACTGATTAAACTCAGTCGTAACTTCGGTAAAGAAGCCGCTTTATGTGCAGGTCTTAGAGCTATAACCGGTGACGCTGTGATTATTTTGGATGCGGATTTACAAGATCCCCCTGAACTTATCCCTGACATGTTAACCGCTTGGCAAAATGGTTCTGAGGTGGTCAATATGTGCCGCGCAAAACGAAACGGCGAATCATGGTTTAAGAAGTTGAGCGCCAAGGTCTTTTATCGAATTTTAAATTACTTTTCGGATACCCCTATCCCAGAAAATGTTGGAGATTTTAGGCTAGTTAGTCGAAGCGTCATTGATGTCATCAACGCGATGCCAGAAAAAAACCTTTACATGAAAGGCATTCTCTCTTGGCCTGGCTTTAGCACGCAAACACTATTTTTTGATCGCGATGCTAGGGTTAGCGGCCAATCCAAATGGCCTTTCCTTAAGTTGGTGAAGCTTGCCATTGATGGCATAACCTCTTTTAGTACCAAACCATTACAAATAGCAACTTGGGCAGGGGCCATTATTGCCAGTAGCGCATTTCTGTATGGTTTTTTCGTTGTGGCTAAAACAGTCATTTGGGGAGACCAAGTTGCTGGGTACCCTACGCTCATTGTCACTATTCTAGCTCTGGGTGGTTTTCAATTATTAACTGTAGGAATAATGGGCGCTTATATTGGGCGGATCTACACTGAAGTCAAAAACCGACCTCGGTACGTGGTGCAAGAAGAAGTGTTTCAAAGCAAAGAAACTGCGGCTTCAGTTCAGTCTATTCAAACCTCCAAAGTAGCCATTATAAATGTTAAATAAAATTCACCCAATTTGGTTTTTGATTTCGGGTATTTTGTTGTTCCGCTTAATCTCCCTTGCGTTTTATCCACTCATCGACACCACTGAGGCAAGGTACGGTGAAATTGCGCGTATCATGTTGGAAACTCAAAATTGGGTAACACCACAATTTGACTACAATGTGCCATTCTGGGGAAAACCGCCTTTGCATACATGGGCGAGTGCTGCATTTGGTGGCGTTTTAGGGGTGTCGGAATTTTCACTAAGATTACCGCATTTATTAGTTAGTTTAATCACACTGTTTGTCGTTAGTGTGTTTGCCAAACGACTCAATATATCTTCTTCACTTGTGGTTTTGGTTTTAGCCTCAACACTAGGTTTTTTTGTTGCTAGCGGCATGATCATGACCGACGCATTTCTGCTGTTAGGCATGACTATGGCAATGATTGGCTTCGCCCTAGCATGGCGGGATAATTCGAATGATTTTGCATACTTAGGATTCACTGGTGTCGGTATCGGACTGTTAGCTAAAGGCCCGATTATTCTGGTGTTAATAGGGTTAGCGATTATGCCATGGTTGCTTTTTAACTATGGCCTAGTTAACGGAGTAAAAGCGCTTTACCGGAAAATTCCATTGTTCAAAGGTCTCGCTCTTACATTGGCAATTTCAATTCCGTGGTACTTGCTTGCAGAAAGCTCCACCCCTGGTTTCCTTAATTATTTTATTGTTGGTGAACATTTTTTACGATTTGTTCAAAGTGGTTGGGAAGGAGATTTGTACGGCACGGCGCATAGTGAGACAAGAGGAATAATATGGGCTTACTGGATTATTGTTGCCTTCCCTTGGTCGCTATATTTTGCTGGATTGCTGGCGGTTAAAAAATATAGAGCCACTCTTAGCCAACATAAGTTTAATTTTTATCTACCTAGTTACCTTATTTGTTGGCTTATTAGCCCTATGTTGCTATTCACTATGTCTGGCAATATTCTTCCAATTTATGTGTTGCCAGGCATACCTGCCTTGGCCTTGCTTGTAGCTATAATGCTGCAACGTATAAAGCTCAGCGTGGTTCTGACAAGTTTGCTAACCCCATTACTAATGTTGATATATCTGACAATTGAATTGCCTAAACTATCAAATGAAAAAAGTGATAAAGCGTTGCTGTCCAATATTGACCGTGAGTTTGGCTTGTATTATTTACATAAAAGAAGTTTTTCAGGCCGATTTTATTCGTCAGGAAAAGCCGTGAAAATTGACTCAGTCGACGAGTTAAATGCTGCCGATTATCCTTTTTACCTTGTTGTGAACCGTAAAAATGTCATGTCTAAAAAGGGTTTTGAGGAGTGTGAAGACATTACCTCTAATGAGCGGAGAGTATTGTTACTGTGCAAATGAACGCTAAGATAAAATTTTTAATTGTTGGCGGCTTTGCGTTTATTGTTGATGCATCAGTATATTTAATATTGACAGGGGAACTACAACATTCTCCCTTGAACGCAAGGGTGTTAGCTTTCACAATAGCAGTGCTCGTTACATGTACTGGTAATCGTTTTATAACCTTCGCCAACCGAATTCACCAACAGTTTTACAAACAGTATGCCATGGCGTTACTAGCCGGCTTAATCTCATTGTTACCAAATTTAGTCGTGTTTATGGGGTTGCTTTTTGTGCTACCTAACACTATCGTTTTTGAATTGTTTGCTTTTATGTGTGGAACGATAATAGGGATAATTTCCAACTTCGTATTGAGTGATAAGTTAGTTTTTGCAGAAAATCCATAATCCAAATTTTTAGGTATGCATAAACCCACTCTAAGCCAATCATTAGGTCATGACTTTCGTCAACAAACTGCCTAGATGTTTCTTACTACTCTGCAACCTATGTTAATGAGGCCGTAGTCAAATAATTCATAGTATAGGTTACCAAACCGCTTGATTTCTAAGGGAAACCCTAGCAACAAGTAGTCAAGATCTTGTGTCATGCATTTAATGTATGTACGTGACTTAGAAAGTCAGGCTTATTCTGATTAAGGTTTTACGATACCGCTAATCAAGCTTCTTTCTTCCTCAGTCTCCAATCGAAACCATTGCTTTTCATAAGCTAAACTTCCAAAAAGAGCATGAGCAAGGGCTATTTCGCCAAGTTGTATATTCTCGACTCCGGTTTCTAATTTTTTACTTTCATTATTAAATACGTAAAAGGAGACTGGTTTGCTGGGCTGTAAAATAGCCACTTCCTTATTTGTCATGTACGCGAAATTCTTATCAAATTGCATCATCGCGCGCTCTGAAATGTCTGACTGGGTTAAGTCATGCCCTAACATCGGATAGTAATCTGCTATGCCCATTAATGACAAAAGTGTAGGTGCCAAATCAATTTGACTAACAAGTCTAGTATCTTGTCTCGGTGCAACATCCTTTCCAATAATCACGCCGGGTATGTGAAATGACTTAACGGGCACTAATTCTGCGCCAAATACTCGTGCATCGTGGTCTGCAACGATTAAAAATATTGTATCTTCCCAGTATTCAGATCCCTTAGCTTTAGTTATAAAATTGCCTAACGCATAGTCGGCATAACGAATGGCTCTGTCTCTATCATCCTCTGAATCTACAATAGGAATTATCCCTGCTGGAATATCAAATGGGTCATGGTTACTAGACGTAAACACTAAGCTAAAAAATGGTTTTTCACTCTTATGTAGAGCGGTTAATTCAATATCGGCTTGATTAAAGAGGCTTTCATCGCAAGCCCCCCATGAGCCGACATATTGCGGATCTTTGATTTGGTCACCGTCCACAATGTCCTTAAAACCATTTCCAAGGAAAAAGCTATTCATGTTGTCAAAGTGACTTTCTCCACCGTAAATAAATTGCGTTTCGTAGTTATGACGAGATAGAAGGCTCGCTATCGTGAAGAAATTTTGTTGAGACTTATCCAGTTTGACCACAGAGCGTGCGGGGGTAGGTGTGAATCCGGTGATGACAGCTTCAATACCTCTCACCGAGCGAGTGCCCGTCGCATAAAGACGGTCAAATGCCCAGCCTGAACTCATTATTTTGTCGAGATTTGGTGTGATGCCACTGCCACCTAAGCTACCAACAAATTGAGCGCCTAAGCTTTCTTGCAATACAATGACTAAATTTTTCGGCTTACCTTTATAGGAAGGCATTTTTTTTCTGAGCGTAGGAATATGTTCTGAGTCAAAACGGTCCTTTGCAGTGCCGGTTCCTTCACGCACAAGTTCAATTACTCTTTGGTCGCTCAGTTTCCCATATACTTTAGATGCATGAACTTCGTTCCCTAGTTGTGCTGCGGCAAATGCAACACTGTACATTGAGTTTAGCGTAAGTGAGTTAATCAAAGGGTCGTTAGTAAAATAGACAACCGAAGGATTAATTGGCCGATGCCCTAAGGTGCCGCGTGCGCCTATAAATAGCACTAAAGTCATCAATACAAATGAGCAAGCAGCGGCAGTACGACTTAGTTTATTTTTACTTTGTTTCTCTGATTTGTAGCTAAGCAGAGAATTAGGAACTATGTATTGCTTAATCAGTTTCCAAGCAAAAAAGGAACCTATGGTAAGTAGTGTCGTCGATGCTATAACTGACCATAAGTGCCCCGCCATTAGCATGCCGAACACTTCATCTGGATAGATTAAATACTCAATGAATAATCGGTTGGGTCTCAGGTCGTATTCATTGATAAATGTTGGTGTGGCCAGTTCAAAGAATAGTAAAAATGCAGTACAAATAAGGAACCAAAACCTAAGGAGGAACAGCCAAATTTTAGCAAATGGCGAACAGAGCATTATTGGGTGTAAAAGAGCTGGAATTATCAGCAAATATGAAATTGTACTTACATCTATACGAAGACCATTTATAATCACCATCACAAACGTCGATACTTGGTCTATCCGGTCGTGTTGCCAAAACAAAATACCCGTTCGAAATATTAAGAGCATGGTCAACAGGGCTAAAAATTGGAGTAAGAACGGTCGAACGATCTGGTATAAGTCTTTGACGGGTTGCATGCACAGTCTATTAATTTCATTAGATATGCCGAGAGTACAAAAACTAACTTAAGAATTGCTGAAGAAATGTTTAAGGTTTAAGCAAGAATACTTAATTTATAAAATAGTCCTTATTTAGTAGTAAAGTTTAGCTTATGACGAGGTGAGGGTTTGACCTTGAACGGCCGGTTTCAAGAATGAAAACTCAAAATCACCCAATGTCCCCTTTTAGGCTCACAGCAGCCTGATTCAATTCCCAAATGACTGCTTAGCCAAGAAGCCACCAGTCGATGAAACCATTTGCATGGCAAGTATGAGTGAATACCAGTCATTAGACATACCTCATTTCTAACTTATATCTCACCCATGATAGAATCATTTTAATTTCGAGGTGACTAACACATGAAGACAATTGGTAAACTCGCTAAAGAGTTAGATATAAATGTTGAGACCATAAGGTTTTATGAGAAAGAAGGGCTTATTTCTCAGCCTACAAAACCAGAAAACGGATACCGGCTATATGATAACGCCATCACAAATAAACTTAAGTTTATCGCTAAGGCAAAAAATCTTGGCTTCACTCTAAAAGAAATATATTCGTTAATTTCGATGGAAAATAACTGCCTTCAAGTTGAAAGCTTAGGTTTGCAAAAATTAGAAATTATTCGAAACAAAATTTCTGACTTACAACATCTTGAGACCGTCATTAGTGAAATGACCAATTCATGCAAAACAAATCAAGACCAATCTTTTTGCCCCATCATTGATTCCTTAAAGTAATTATTGACTCCGTACCTATATACGGAGTTTATTCTTAGATAATAACTCCTTAGGAATATTTTCAGATGTTAAACAAATTACTCGACAAAGTCTCTTCTGGCGGGGTTTGGATTGCCGCTCTTAGTTGTACCGGCTGCTTCCCCGCATTAGGCTCTTTAGGTTCAGCACTTGGTTTAGGCTTTCTTTCTACCTTTGAAGGAATTGCAGTAAATACCCTGCTACCGATTTTTGCTACCCTTGCTTTAGTGGTCAATGTTTATATTTGGTATCGCAATAAAAGTCATTTAAGAGGAGCTTTAAGCATTGCAGGACCTATAGCTGTATTATTAACGTTATACCCTCTTTGGCAATATAATTGGAGCACCTATTTGTTTTACTTCGGCATATGCTTAATGGTGATAATGTCGGTATTAGATATTGTTAAACCTTTAAAGGAGCGAACATGCAAAGTGTAGAGTTAAATTCAGTTATCACTTGCCCTGAGTGTGGTCATAGCAAGACCGAAGAAATGCCAACAAACGCTTGTCAGTGGTTTTATGAATGCGAATCTTGCAAGGTGCTTTTAAAGCCTTTGGAAGGGGATTGCTGTGTTTATTGTTCTTATGGAACAGTGAAGTGTCCTCCAATTCAAGAGGGTGAAAGTTGCTGTGATAGGTAAGCAGTAAATGACCGCAAATGGCACAAAGTTCTCCTTCAGGTTTAACACTCGACTGTCCGCTTTTAGGCTCGAAGGAGCCGGATAGTCGATAAAAGCTGGTTAGCAGGTGAGACATACAAATCAATTAGTGATGTAGCACAGATTTTTCGACAAAATATCCATGATTCAAATTTGTGTAAAGAAAACCGACAGAGAATATTCGCTTTAAGTAACGTAATTGTTTAAATAATCTGACTGTCCGTTATGACTCGAAGGAGCTGGATAGTATATAAACAGTGATTGGCAGGTGATCATGACTAAATTAATCAGTGATAAATCATCAATTTTAACGAAATATCCATGAGTCAAAATTGTGTAAAAAACCCGACAGTGTCCTATGATTTGAAAGTTCCGACTGTCTCCTGATCGCTCATGGACGTCAGCCAAGTTTGATTAATCGTATGATGATTTTGCGCTCAATATAGTCTGATAGTTCGAATTACCTTACGACCGCTTTAGGTCGATTTAAGCCTTTTTTTAATACCTTAACTAGACACCCATCGTAATAAATCGCAAACTATTTTTTGACCGCTCGTTATCATG
>Ga0307489_10003795_pt1 | contig 9990 bp, 10 predicted proteins | sample SB12metaG_FD_202247 | JGI IMG/M metagenome (GOLD analysis project Ga0307489, IMG submission 202247) | Sea-ice brine microbial communities from Beaufort Sea near Barrow, Alaska, United States - SB 1.2 | ecosystem: Environmental > Aquatic > Marine > Coastal | place: USA: Alaska | collected 2017-05-06
CCGGCTGCCCGTCCAGCCGGACTAGTATTGTCGTGTGGCCGTTAACATCACACATCCCAATAGGTTCAGACCCAGAAGAAACATGCGGTGAAATTGAATCTGCAAATAAACTGTACGTGTTCTGGTGGTTGTTTGGCGCAACTGACAGAGCGCGCGCGGGGCGGCGAGTCAAAGCGGTTTGAAGCAATCGTCAATGACAATTCATCATAGGCACACCATCACTGCGCCATCGTCATCACTGCACCATCACTCCCTTGTCGATGGCGGTCTAGGGCATCACTCATTACTCGTAGAGATCCAATGGAGAGAAATGGACGCACTCGGCGATGATGCATCGCCACTGCCAGGAGCGGTGCCGTCCTCCGCCGACGCCTCCGCGGTGCTCCGGTTGCAGTGCCACTTGTGCGGGTCCGTCTCGCAGTTCCAGTGCCCCACCTGGCTCCTAGCGCCGCAGTCGGATGTGAGCTATATCAATTTTGCAGGGATCACGATAACGATGCGGCTATCTACTGCGCAGATGTGGACGTGCCGCCTGCCTCCTGCTGAGACGCCTCTGGTGCGGCGCGGCGGCAGTGCCCCTTGTGCGGGTCCGTCTCCCGGTTCCAGTGCGCCGCCTGGCACGTGGTGTCACAGTATCGCACCGTGCGGCAGCGCTCGCAATGCTTGCGGGCGGGCGTTGTTCCGCAGAAGTTGCACGTCCGGATCATTGGCAGCATCTGGATGGCCCACGCGTCACCTCCGTCCGCGGCCAGCTGGCACCACAACGAAGCCTGCACTGTGTCGGCCTCCACGCCCTCGCCCTCCATGTTGCACATCGTGAGTGTAGTCTCGGCTTTTGCCTTCGTGTCATCTTCTTGGTTGACGACCTGGCGCAGAAGGGACACACGGTGCACTGCGTCCTTCTCCACCCCCACGCCAAACACGTAGCACTGTGCGACGTAAAATAGCGCCTCACTGTGGCCCAGGTCGAAAGCCTCGCGCAAGAGTGCGAACCCGCGCGCCGCGTCCTCCGCGACCCCGGCGCGAGGGCAGCCACGCAGAAAGAAAGTGCCGAGGGCGACTTTGGAGGGGGCGTCTCCCAAGTCCGCAGCCTGCTGATACCAAGCAACAGCCTGCACAGGGTCCTCCGTCACACCCTGACTGTGGTAGAGGCAGTTGCCAAGTCTGCCCATGCCCACCGGGTGCTTGTGAACCTCCGCCGCCTCACGGAAGCACCACCACGCGACCTTCAAGCGGTCCTTGATAACCAGCGCGAGCGTTTGTTCCTCGATCGCATCCCCCAAGTTCGTGTAGAAGAGCCCCGGGTTACTCTGAAGACTGGCAGCGCCGCCCCGCCCGAAGGTCGTGCCCAATAGCCTCTCGCAGGTGGCGGCTGTGAGGTTCGTCCCCGTGTCCCGGCTCAGCTTGGCGCGGCAGGCCACGCACGCGCGGCGCCACGCCTCGGGGTCCATGGCTGCAGCGGCGTCGGCGGATAAAGGCGGGCACCAGCTGGAAGGCGGCAGCGGCGGCGGCGCGCGTCGTTGTGTGCCACCCTGGTTGTGTGCTCCAACGTTTTAGGTCAGCCCTGTCCGCCTTGAAGCCTGTCAGTGACCGCCGACCTTTTGCCGTCTCCGCTTATTAGCTCACCCCACTCCCTCGAAGCTTGCCACAACCAACGACCCCCCGCCGCCCGCACACCGCGCTGCCTTCGCGTGCCCGCGCGACTCACCTCCGCATAGCGTCCTCATGTCGTCGTCGACGCCCGTGCCCGGCGACGGCCTCGAGCTCGCGTTCATTCCGCTCTCACCCTCTGAAGTTGGCGCCACCGCCAACAACAACAACGTCGACAACGACGGCAGGGACTTACACTTGTCCACTTCTCAACTCAACGTAAGCACGTGTTGTGGGATACGTTGGGTACCTTTAGCAGATGGATGGGTCATAACTGGTCACAAGCTGACCACAACACGGCTCACTGACTTAAGCGGCTTAGGTTGAGCTGATACATGGACGAGCGTAAGCCCCTGAACGAAGACTTTTCTCCCCTGCTCGACCTGCTCCAGCGGTTCCCCGACTTCTTCCACCAGGAGGTGCTCGAGCGCCTGAACCCCGCCGCCCTCGCCTCGCTCGCGGCAACGGGGAGCGCGTTCCGGGCCGCGATCTACCCCAGATCCATCTTCCCCTTCGGCCTCCCGGCGCTCTCGACGCTCGCGGAGCGGGCGCAGCCGCGGGTTTTCCAGCTTGAGGACTTTCTCGAGCCAGTCGAGCGACTGGCATGGGTGGGGCTTGGCAGATGATATTGCTTGCTATGCCATCCAACGCACTCTGAATGATTGTGACCTCACTTCTTGAGTTCAACGGCACCCAGTGACTACAGCGAAGCGGTGAGGAACGTCTGCCAGACCGTAGGCTCGGGCGAAGGCGATCGGATGCCCATGGGAGACGGAGACGTGCGCACTCGCCGCTCTGCTCGGGCATCTGAGGGCGTTGCAGTGGGCGCGGGAGCACGGTTGCCCGTGGGACGAGGAAGTGTGTGAGGCTACTGCTGTGAACGGGCACCTAGAGGTACTGCAATGGGCGCGGGAGCAGGGTTGCCCGTGGGATTTTATGACGATTTGTGCCGCCGAACAGAACGGTCACCTGGAGGTGTTGCAGTGGGCCCGGGAGCACGGCTGCCCAGAGGGACCGACACTGGTGTCGGATGATTCAGATGATTCCGATGAGTCAGAGGAGTCAGAGGAGTCAGAGGAAGATTCGGACTAGAAGGAAGAGTAGGAACAGTCAGATGAGGAGGAAGAGGAGGGAGAGGAAGAGGAGGAGGGGGAGGAGGAGGCGGAGGAAGGAGAGGAGGGGGAGGAAAAGTCAGAGTGGGAGAGCGATAAGACTGCTATCCAGCCAAAGAAATGAATGAGTTCCGCATGTGTTTCTCACGCCATGCACCAACGTTGACCAGATAATGCCCAGATAATGACTAGATCACGACTTGCCTATCTACACTTCATTGCACACATGCAACCACACCAAGAGATTGCGGCCAGGGTGTCGGCGCCTTGGATGCGCCACTATGACTCGCATCCATGCCCGCATCACCTTTACCCGCCCCCCCGCCTCTCCGCCTCCAACATACATGTTTTGTCCTCTTGTTCATTCCCTCCACAGCTTGCGCAACGAAATTCCGTCTGGCGCCTCCTCGTTCTCACCACCTGGCCTACTACACATGCGGGCTCTGTAATGAATTCTCAATGCAACGCACGAAAGAAGGGTTTGAAACATGGTCAGTGATGCCACACGCGTTGCTGCGGCGCTGGAGACTAGTATCGAAGAGGGATGCTGGGTGGTGGAGTGAGTAATGTTGGACGGACACAACAACACTATCTGACCATCTGATTCTCGGCCGTCGTATTCCAACATAACATACCAATAGGTATTCGCTGTCCGGTAAGGCGGGTGCCGGCGTGGCCAAACGTCAAGACGGCCGGACAGAGTGTCGACACCCCAAAAACACCAAATGTGCAAATACACAAAAAATGAGATCGTGACTGATTGGCGCCACTGATGGAGTGCGTGCGGGGCGCGGTGTCAGGGCGCAGGAATATATTGATCACGTACAAGGCAACGTTAGCACATCTATGGCGTCTTAATGTTAACCTGGGTTGAGGACATGACTCAAATTCTTCACAGATGCCATAGAGATATTGGGACGCACTCGGCGATTACACGCCGCCGCCAGGTGCGGCGCCTTCCTCCGATGCCTCCACGGCGCGGCTGCAGTGCCCCGTTTGCTGTTGAGCGGGGCCATTCTGCTGTTCCAATGACTCGCCTGGCACCCAGACCCGCGGCGAAACCTGTCTTCAGGGATCGGGAGGCAGATGCGATTCCTACTGCGCCGATGTGGACGCGCCGCCTGGCGCCTCCCCCTGAGATGCCGTCGCGGCACGGCGGCCGTGCCCCTTGTGCGGCTCCGTCCCGTGGTTCCAGAGAGTGCGCCGCCTGGCACGTGGTGTTGCAGTAGCGCACCTTCCGGCAGCGCTTGCAGTACTTGCGGGCGGGCGTTGTGCCGCATAAGTTGCACGTCCGGATCAGTGGCAGCATCTGGATAGCTCCCGCGTTACCGCTGTCCGCGCCCCGCTGGCACCACAACGCCGCCTGCACCGTGTCGGCCTCCACACCTTCGCCCGTCGAGTAGCATTGCGCGAATAAGGACTGGGCAATCGTCACGAACGCTCTCGCTGCATCATATTGCATGATGAACTGCAAGAAGCAGGTCACCGCGCGTGCAACGTCCTTCTCCACACCATCGCCACGCAAGTAGCAGCGTGCGACTTGTAATAGCGCCTGATCATAGCCCTCCTCTGCGGCCTCGCGAAAGAGTGCGAACCCGCGTGGCTGGTCCATCGCCACTCCAGCGCGCGCGTCCCCGGTCATTATTTGCATTATAACGCATTTGTCGGGGGCGTCTCCCACGTCTGCAGCCTTCTGATACCAAACAATAGCCTGCACGGGGTCCTCCATCACGCCCCAGAGGAGGAATAACGCGGCAAGTTTGCACATGCCCACCGGGTTTTGTGGACCTCCGCAGCCTGCCTGGAGCAGTAACAAGCGACCTTCACATGGTTCGGGAGAACGAAGCCGGGCATCTGGTTCTCGACCGCCTCCCCCAAGCCGCAGTAGAAGAGCCCGGGGTGAATCTGCAGACTGACAGACTCCCCCTCGAACTTGAAGGTCGCGCCTAGCACCTCCTCGCAGTCGGTAGCGGTCAGGTTCACCCCCGTGTCCCTGCTCAGTGTGGCGCGGAACTCCACGCACGCGCGGCGCCTCGCTTCGGGGTCCATGTCGGATCGGCGGCGCAGGCACCGAGGGAGGCGGGTACCTTGTGTACGGCGGCGACGGGCCGGCGGCGCGGCGCGTGTCGTTATGTGCCACCTTGTGTGCGCGCTCTAACGTTTTAGGCCTGCCCCGCACAGGGATCTGATCTGAGCTGCACTAATTCGTGGCGGCACCCACCAAGATCCCACAGGCTGACCTAAAACGTTGGAGCACACAAGCATGCTGGGCGGGGCACAACAACACGCGCCGCCGCCGCCGCCGGCTGTGCAAGGTGCCGCCTCCCTCCGCCCCATCCGCCGCCATGGATCATGAGGCGCGGCGCCGCGCGTGCGTGGAGTTCCGCGACAGGCTGAGCTTGGACACGGAGGTGTACCTGTCCGTTGCCGACTGCGAGGTGCTGTTGGTCAAAACTTTCGAGGGCGAGGGCGGGGAGGAGATCAGTCTTCAGAGTAACCCCGGGCTCTTCTTCGCGCGCTTGGGGGAGTTGTTCGCGAAACAAATGCCCGCCGCGCTCGTCGTCACGGACACCTTGAAGGTCGCATGGTGGTGCTACCGTGAGGCTGCGGAGGTCCACACGCACCCGGAGGGCACGCGCAAACTTGCCGAGTGCTACTTCTTCGGTCGAGGCGTGACGCCGGACCCCGAGCAGGCTGATGTTTGGTATCAGAAGGCTGCGGACCTTGGCGACGCCAACTCCATGGTCGCACTCGGCGTTTTCCTTGTGCATGGTGACGCGCATGCTGAGGTGGCGAAGGACCCGGCGCGCGGGTTCGCACTCTTGCGCCAGGCTTTCGCCGAAGGCTTCACGCCGGCGCTCTTTCGCGTCGCACGCTGCTACTTGGGGGGTCAGGGCGTGGAGAAGGACGCTGCGCACGGTGTATCTCTTTTGCGCCAGGTCATCAACCAGAATTACGAGCTGAAGGCGAACGCCGAGAAAAGACTTGCCTTCTGCTACCTAGATGGCATCGGCGTGGAGGCTGACACAGTGCAGGCGGCGTTGTGGTGCCGGAAGGCCGTGACGAGCGTTGACCAGCAGGCCATCGAGTTACTGGCACTCATCCGAGAGTGCGACTTCTGCGGCACAACGCCCGCCCGCCAGCTGTGCGTCCGCTGCATGAAGGTGCGCTACTGCGACCACCAGTGCCAGCTGGCGCACTGGACCCGGGAGACGGACGGGCACAAGGGGCCCTGCAAGGAGCACCGCCGCCGCGCCGCGGAGGCATGTCAGCAGGAGGCGGGCGGCGCGTCCCCATCCGCGCTTCAGTAGGAGTGCTTTGCATCGTTCCTGCGATCTCTGGTGATATGACTCTAGCTCATAACTTGCTGTGGCGCTGGGTTCCAGGCGGGGCACGTGAGCTGGACCTGCTGAAGGGACACTGCCGCTGCGCTGCAGAGCAATCGAAGGCATTGGAGGAAGGCATCGCTCCACCTGGCGGCGGCGCTTTGTCACCATCGCGGCAGACAGTGCATCCTAATATCCCTGGTCAATGTCAGAAGAATGATGTCCTCAACCGCCATAGACAACAAAGCTGTCACTGGTGATGTTGTAGTGTCGACATGTACATGATGGTTGCATTCCCACGCTCTGACTCGCCGCGCCGCGCTTCGCCAGTGACGCCAAACAACCAAGATAACTTCTAGTTTCTTTGCATGTTGGGCTAGGGCGGATGGTTGTCATTAGGTTTTTTATTTTCGGGGGTTCGGCTGCCTGTCCAGCCGGACTAGTATTGTCGTGTGGCCGTTAACATCAAACATCCCAATAGGTTCAGACCCAGAAGAAACATGCGGTGAAATTGAATCTGCAAATAAACTGTACGTGTTCTGGTGGTTGTTTGGCGCAACTGTCGGAGCGCGCGCGGGGCGGCGAGTCAGAGCGGTCTAGTGCAATCTTCATTGACAATTCAACATAGGCACACCATCACTGCGCCATCAACGGCATATCCCTTGTCGATGGCGGTCTAGGGCATCACTCATTAGAGATCCAATGGAGAGAGATGGACGCACTCGGCGATGATGCATCGCCACCGCCAGGAGCGGTGCCTTCCTCCTCCGACGCCTCCGCGGTGCTCCGGTGGCAGTGCCACTTGTGCGGGTTCGTCTCGCAGTTCCAGTGCCCCACCTGGCTCCTAGCGCCGCAGTCGGATGTGAGCTATATCAATTTTGCAGGGATCACGATAACGATGCGGCTATCTACTGCGCAGATGTGGACGCGCCGCCTGCCTCCTGTTGAGATGCCTCTGGTGCAGCGCGGCGGCAATGCCCCTTGTGCGGGTCCGTCTCCCGGTTCCAGTGCGCCGCCTGGCACGTGGTGTCACAGTATCGCACCGTGCGGCAGCGCTCGCAATGCTTGCGGGCGGGCGTTGTTCCGCAGAAGTTGCACGTCCGGATCATTGGCAGCATCTGGATGGCCCACGCGTCACCTCCGTCCGCGGCCAGCTGGCACCACAACGAAGCCTGCACTGTGTCGGCCTCCACGCCCTCGCCCTCCATGTTGCACATCGTGAGTGTAGTCTCGGCTTTTGCCTTCGTGTCATCTTCTTGGTTGACGACCTGGCGCAGAAGGGACACACGGTGCACTGCGTCCTTCTCCACCCCCACGCCAAACACGTAGCACTGTGCGACGTAAAATAGCGCCTCACTGTGGCCCAGGTCGAAAGCCTCGCGCAAGAGTGCGAACCCGCGCGCCGCGTCCTCCGCGACCCCGGCGCGCGGACAGCCACGCAGAAGGAAAATTCCGAGGGCGACTTTGGACGGGGCGTCTCCTAGGTCCGCAGCCTGCTGATACCAAGCAACAGCCTGCACAGGGTCCTGCGCCACACCCTGAGCGTGGTAGAGGCAGTTGCCCCGTCTGCCCATGCCCACCGGGTGCTTGTGAACCTCCGCCGCCTCACGGAAGCACCACCACGCGACCTTCAAGCGGTCCGGGATAACCAGCGCAAGCGTTTGCTCCTCGATCGCATCCCCCAAGTTCGTGTAGAAGAGCCCAGGGTTACTCTGAAGACTGGCAGCGCCGCCCCTCCCGATGGTCGTGCCCAACAGCTCGTCGCAGACGGCAGCGGTAAGGTCCGTCCCTGTGTCCCGGCTGAGCTTGGCGCGGAAGTCCACGCACGCGCGACGCCTCGCTTCGGGATCCATGGCGGCGGTGGCGGCGGCGGTGGCGGCGGCGGTGGCGGCGGAGGGAGGCGGGCACCTGCTGTGAGGCGGCGGCGGCGGCGCGCGTCGTTGTGTGCCACCTTGTTGAGCTCAACCCCTTCCCGCAGGCCAGCAACATCTGAATGAGATCCCTGCCTCAGCCAATCACGTGTCGTTTGCCTCGGCACCCACCCTCCCTGACCACCCTCGACCACCCTACCCGACCACCGAGCAACGCATTGAGCCATGCCGCTACCAGCGGGCGCCACACGCGCCACGGTACCGCGCCTGGACACGCTCCCCGCGGACGTCCTCTCCCACATACTGAGCCTGATGCCGCCGCAGCGGCCGCCCCCCCGCCTATGTTGCGGCATCGTCATCCGAGAAACCTCTGTTTTCCTCAGGGAGGGTCCCGACAGCGCTGGAGGGGGCGGGCTCCTGCTGCAGGGCACGCGGGGGTACCGGGTACCCCCGCGTGGCCACTCCGACGGGCGCGCGGGAGCTTGCCTCACTGTGCGGCACTTGCCGCGGCCTGCGAGCCGCACTCTCGACGGACGACGCGTGGGGCCCGTTCCTTCAGCAACTCGAGAGCACGTTCGAGTATAGCGAGTACAACGGGTGCCACCCCTTGTTGCCGAGGGAAGAAGAAGGTTGGGAGGTTCCTGACTATGACGGCCCTGACATGCACGCGCCGGGGCGGCCCGCCACGCGGGGTAGCGACCTCGTTCCATGGCGGCGGCGAGACTCCGCGATCACGGACCCACGCGACTCCATCGCGCGCTTTGTCCGCTGCAGTGAAGACGACATGTCCGGTGCGGCCCCACTCGTGCAGCTGCAGCGTCGCTTCCACCGCCCGCACGAGCGGCCACCGAACCGCAATCAAGACGGATCGCTCGCGTACGACTACGTCTTTCGATGGGACAACGTGAACAGCATGCGCGTGCCCGAGGATTACACCGAACGTCGCGGCTCCATCTGGCTGGAGCAGCCGCCGCCGTTCCGCTGCCCGCTGTGCCCCGGCGAGCTGGAGCAGGGGGGGTGCTTCGAGTGCGCGACTGCAAACGACTTCAGGGACCACTGCCAACACTTCAGGAGAGGCATTGTACCTACACTACAGGTAGCTTAACAAGGCCAGATGCGCAATGCCAGGTGCTCCTGATAAACGCGGCAGCGTTTCTATCTTACAGTTGCAGTACTTCGATCCCTTTCAGCTCAACTTTTACCATTTCATCTCTGTAACACCTGAAACCACCGCTTAATCAAGCTATTTCACTTTATACCTCGACGATGCTTCTAGCGGAGGTAATGCTCTGGGTGCAAGATGCTCACATTGAGAGATTGCTCTAGGTGCAAGATGCTCAAACAAGTACAACATGAGCTGCAAAGTAAAAAACTGCAACATGCAATAACCAACTTGACCCTGAATTCCGGCACCGCGAGGCGTTGATGTATGGACCGTTCTTCACGCCGGCGGATGACGCAGCGTTCCTTCGCGAAATGTCAAGACTTCCGCGGGCGCTCCAGCTTGTTAGATTGGAGGCTCGCTTCACCCTCGGTAGTGAGGTGCAAGCTGCGAGTATCATCCAGCGTCAAAACCTTGTTGAAATCGCATGGTTGCCTTGCTTGAACTTGGTGATACCGGAGGGTCTCAAGTAACATGTACCTTCCACTCATGCTAGAGTGACGTGTCCGCAGCTCCTCATATTCTATGTTCCTCTGTAGGACATGATCAACCGCTTTCCGACTTTATCAACTCCAATTTCAACTTGCGCCGCTACACCGCGGTCGGAGCGTCCGGCACCACACGCAGTCGCAGGTAGGGCCATATACTTGTGCAATTTTCGGCTGAACATAGGCTGTTTGTCATGAGCTGGGTGCAGGGGGGCAGAGCTGAAGCATGGTGCATCCTATGACACGGCGAAGCATGTCTCTTAGTCTCTGTCTGAGTCCCTCTCAACTAGGTGCAAACACCCTTCACATGTCCCCAAATGTCAGCAGGTGATACTACTTCGCAACTGTACATTTTGGTGACGTATGCGTTCTGATCGTTTC
>Ga0307489_10003796_pt1 | contig 9989 bp, 13 predicted proteins | sample SB12metaG_FD_202247 | JGI IMG/M metagenome (GOLD analysis project Ga0307489, IMG submission 202247) | Sea-ice brine microbial communities from Beaufort Sea near Barrow, Alaska, United States - SB 1.2 | ecosystem: Environmental > Aquatic > Marine > Coastal | place: USA: Alaska | collected 2017-05-06
GGCACGGCGTCCCGATGTGCCCGGGCGCGCAGCCGCAGACTTCGCGAGGGTCCGGGACCGCCGCCGCCGCCGGCGCCTCCGCCGCCGCTCCCTCCGTCCTAATCCTCGTCCCTACGTCTCTCCCCGTCCACGTCCCCGGCGCCATCCGTGTCCTCGACTTCGCCTCCGACCCCCTCCCCCTCGCCGCTCCTTTGATTGTTTGCTTCCCTCCCGCTCCATTCTCAATGTCTGAGAAAAGGCCGACGCGGCCGGGGTGAGCGCCCACGGGCACGGGGACGCGCGCGACGAGGACGAGGACGGCGACGAAGACGAGGGTGACGTCCGTGAGCGCACCACCGCCGCCGCGCGTCCTCGCCGACGCCATGAAGTGTCGCGCATTGGAGTCTGCGCAGTAGGCAAACGTCCACCTGGATCTCTGTCTTCGCTCGACGTTGTAAAGAACCCTAAACCCCGAGCATAAACCCTAAACCCTCTCGAGGGAGCCGTTTTATTTCCCCCAAAACGACAAACGGCCCTCGGGCCGGGGCATGAGAGGGATGGGATGGAGCAGCGCCGCGCCGGCGGAGGCGGTACTACCAGCGTGTCGGAGGCTTCAGTTCGCTTGTGCGAAGATGGTCCATTGGCGGTGGCGGCGCGAAGGCTGATTCCCATTATCCCCTCCTTTGCAACGGTTTGCGGATGTGCGTGCGGAAGTTCAACACGAGGTGGTATGAGTATGAATTTGCTTGTAGAAACGTCACTCGTGGAGACGGCATGTACAGCAAGCGACGCGGTGTGCAATATCAGTAACATGGCAAGCCCTCGGGATCCAGGCGTGGCGCGCATGAGGGTTTGTGGAAAACGTCAACATGTTTATTGACCAAAATACATATTCGACTTTTGACCATTGGTCAAGAGGGCCAAATACTACGGGTGGTAAATTTTACAGACTACGCACTAGCTCTATCAATCACGGCATTTGGGAGAGCGTGATAGTGCTGCGGCACCTTCCTCCCGGGGCAGGTGGCGGTGGCCCGCGGGTTTGAGTGAGAGGGTCACGAGGGCCCGGGCCGCCGCGTCGAGGTCATGGTCAGACTCCGTTGTGTGGTTGTGTGCGCTGCCGCCGCCGACGACCGAGCTGCCGACCGAGCTACCGCACCCGCATCACCGCCTCCGCCGGCACCACCGCCAATACCACTGTAACCACCGCCCCCGCTACCTCCGCCACCACCACCACCGCCTCCGCCGCCTCCATCACCACCGCCTCCGCCTCTGCCGCCCCCGCCGCTAGTTTTGAGAGCCACCCCCTTCAATCCGCTCCCGGCCCCGCCCCGGCTCCCGGCCCCAGCCCCAACCACATGTCCAGCGCCGACCTTGGCTTGCGCCTTGACTGCCTCCCTTAGCGTAGGGATGAGCAGATCCCGCCACGTCATCAACTCGCATTGTTCGCCCTCGTGTACTGATTAACATGGTATCCTATAATCTTGCGGGCCATATCTGCCAGGCTCATTGTACACTTAACAGCCGCCCACTGGCTGCCACGTCAGCGACACGTATTGTGGGGTAGGGTAAATGGCATCCTATGCCTCGGCGAGGCCCGAGCAATATCAAACAGGTCTTACCTCAGCTCTTCTCCCGCCGTCGCCCCGGCCGCCCGCATCCCTGATACATCCCTAATACACCCTTAACACTACCCCTAATACACCCCTAACACCACCCCTAATACACCGCTAACAGCGCCCCTAATACACCCCTAAAACCACCCCTAATAGACTGGACCCTACCTCAACTCGTCCCCCGCGGTCACCCTGGCCGCTCTTGCCGTATCGTCCCGGCTGACGCTGAACGCGTTGCACGAGCTCGGCCACTGCTTGTGCAGATGTTGCACGCACACCAGCTCGTACGGCCCGGTTTGACGGAGGTGTGTGGTCAAAAGAGGAGGAGAAATAGGAGGACGAGAACCACGAGGAGAAAAAGTAGGAGGAGGTGGAGGAGGAGGAGGAGAAGAGGTGGAGGAGCAGGAGGAGGGGACGGAGGAAGAGGATAAGGATCACTAGGAGGATGATGATGAGGAGTAGGAGGCGAAGGCAGGGGAGGAGGAGAAGGCGGCTGGGAAGGAATGAGGATGAGGAGGAGGCGAGTGCGTATGGTTGCACTGCTTGAGCATATCATAAATATTACTGGCCTCACCAGCTCGTCGCCGTCGCAGTACGCCTCCGCCATCGTCCCCGCCGCGGTCCACGCGATGGCGCCGTGCTTGCGCATTCCATGCCGAGGTGGAGGGTGGGGATACCCAGCCGCAGACATTTGAATTCAGCGCCCACCTCTCCATCTGGTCAGATGACCACATCGCCCACGTTTTGCTTTGGTCAGGTGACCACATATCCCACGTCTCGATGTGGCCAGGAGTCCATACTTGATACCACCAACCTCCGTCTTCGGTACAGTGCGATGCCCCACAAAACGCTAGGTTGCAAAGTAACGGCAGCGAAGACCACCCTGCCGTGGGTCCCACAGTTTCTGATCATCTTCGCGCCGGAAGCAGTCGGTGGAGTAGCGCTCGAACGGCCACGCCTGGCTCTGGGGCCCGGGGGACATTGCTCGCCACGTCATCCAACGCGTTTTGAACACTCGTCTTTTGACTAACATGGCACCCTGTGACGTGGCGAGCATTGGCCGCCAGGCCCGACCTGGCTCAGGATTGCATCCGCCGCTGCCTTGGTCCAGGGCCCGCTGCGTCCCCTTAACGGCTCAACTGCCAGCCAACACTGATATGGTAGCAGGGCCTGCCGCATCCTTTCTACATAGGGTTTGACTAGTTGTCTTCATGCCACCACGCTACCATGTACCTCGAAGAAGCTTTTGTAAGCTGAAAAGGGCAGTGAGGTGAGACCCTGCCTTGGCGTCCGCGAAGGTGGCGGTGCCCTGACACCTCCACTCCACGCTGTAAGACAGCCGAGTGGATGGGGAGGGGCTGCGGCGTTTAGCTGGATGACAGCCCGCGTCCGGCGGGGCAGGGGTGGCACGCGGGCGTGGTGTGAACGGGTCAACGCGGAGGCCGTGAGGCATAGGCACCTCATAATTTCGGGCTGAATGTGTTTCAAATCCTGGCGATATTGTGGGGCGCGGAGGCACGTCTTCCACCACACAGTGGTACACGCCGTGTCTTCCACCACACAGTGTGCCGGTGCTCGCCAGCCAGGGGCTTCGGCGGTCAGCGGCACAGGGGTACAGTGGTGTGAGTGGGGAGGTGCTCGCTGTGGGGAAACTCTGAACAACGCGTTTGTCATTTCAGGTGACACATTTAAACGTGGGGCTGCACCTCTCCTTTGACCGCGGGTGCCGGAACTTGACCCGCATCGCCGCAGGGTGGCTTCCGCGCCGCCTCCCAATACCAGCTATTGAAGGTAGCCCGTCGGTACGGGGACGGGGTCGTAGCGCTAGCGCAGCACGCAGTACCTATACCTCAACCTCGCTCCCAGTTTCACCTGCCACGTCAGCTTCCAAGTTTTCTCGGAATATCGGCACCCAAAAAATAGTCGTTCATCGTTCCCCTGCTTTGACTGGTTTCAATGGGCAGCGGACGGCAGTTGCACGCGCGCCCACGGGGCGGCGCGGCGAGATGCGACGAGGTAGGATATGCGCTCCGCCGGTAATGACACCGCCGCCAGGGTGGGGGGATGGGGGCGTGCCGGGGTGGGACGCGCCTGCCGCGGGCCCGTGCGATCCCCCCATCGAAAATGTCGACGTGGTGCTCGTGTTGTGTCCCCTGTGTTCGCTGGAGCTCACGACCTGGACGCTGCCGGACCGCGAGGCGCACGCCGACGCCTGCCTCGACGCCACCTTCGGCGACGGCGAAGGCGGGGGCGGCGGCGGCGGCGGCTGCGGCAGCGGCGACGTCATGATCGTGAGCACGAGCGAACCGGCCGTGCGCGAGCAGGCATCGCAGCAGCGGCAGGCACACTCGGTACTCCAGCAACCGCGTCGTCAGCAAATGCCACCGCCGACGCATACTGGTAGAGGAGGAGGAGCAGCAGGAGGGGCAGGCGGAGGAAGAGGAGGCGGAGGAGGAGGAGGAGGCAGCGGAGGGGGTGAAGGAGGAGGAGGAGGAGGAGGAGGAGTAGGAGGAGGAGGACTTAGAGTAGCAGGAGGAGGAGGTAGAGAAGGAGGAGGAGGCGGAGGAGGAGAACGAGGAGGAGGAGGTCATGGCGGGGAAGGAGGCGGCGCCACCACCGACGCCGGCGACGTCGGCGCGTGGCTGGCCTCCCTCGGCCTGGCCCGATTCGCCGCCGTTTTTGAAAGCGAGGAGCTGGGCATGTCCGACCTCTCAGACCTAACAGAAGACGACTTGACAGATACCATTGGTAGGGGCCTGGCATATAATGCCTGCCACGTCACCCTTCACGTTTTAGACCCAAGCATGTTGAGTTAAAACGTGTCACAGTGAGCATTATCTGCCAGGCCCTAACCCCCCGGACCCGATAATGTCTGTCACGTCACCCTTCGTATTTTACACCCTCGCTTCTTGAGTTGAGTGATATCACGGCGAGCATTATCTGCCAGGCCTTACACCCCTTCCTGGCAGATAACGCCCACCACGTCCTCCTCCACACGATAGCTCTGCGTTTCTCGAGTTGTACAGCGTCACATGACGCGGCGAGCATTACCTATCAGGCCCTGTCCATCGGGATGACGTCAGCGGCGGACCGCACGGCTCTGTTACTTGCGGTGGCGAGGACCGTGGGTGGCGGTGGCAGTGGCGGCGGTGGTGGTGGTAGCGGCCGCGGCGGCGGAGGCGGCGGAGGCGGCGGTGTTGGCAGTGGTAGCAGCGGTGGTGGTGGTAGCAGCGGCGTCGATGGCGGGGGCGGTGGGGGTGGTAGCAGCCGCGGCAGTGGCGGCGGTAGCGGTAGCGGCAGCAGCGGCGGTAGTGGCAATGGTGGTGGTGGCGGCGGTGGTGGCGGCGGTAGTAGAGGCGGCGCCGGTGGTGGCGGTGGTGGCCGAGGCGGCGGTGGCGGTGGCGGCGGCGCTAGTGGCAGCGGTAACACCGGCGTCAGCGGCGGTGGCGGCAGCAGCAGTAGCAACAGGCCGGCGCCGAGTACGGAGGTCGCGCCGCGCCCGCCGCCGCTGGACGGCAGCGGCCTTGAATGGCAGTGCGAGCACGGGTGCACTGTGAAGCTGTGCGGCAGGCTGGCGCTGCATGCTGCAGCGCTCAGGGACGACCTGGCGGCCATTGACTTCAACCTGTCCGACGATGACGTGGTGGGGCCTGCCAGATGTTGCTCACCATGCCATAGGATGCTGTTCAATCAATGAACGAGGGTGTGATGAGCATGTCGATGACGTGGCGGCAATATCTGGCAGACCCTATGCCGTGGTGATGAGCAACCGGGAGAGACAGGCGCTTGAGCGGCAGCAGAAGGAGGGTGCGGCGATCATGTGCTTTGCGGACGGCGGCGCCGGCGGTGGCAGGGGAGGCGGAGGCTTCGGGGCGGGGGCGGGGGCGGCCGCGGCTGGAGTCGGAGGTGGTGCGGGCGTCGGAGGCGGTGATATGTCGATGATAGTTGACAGAGACGGCGGCGGTGGTGGCGGCGGTGGCAGCGGCGGTGGAAATGGCAGCGGTGTCGGTGGCAGCGGCGGCGGTAGTAACGGCGGTGGCGGCCGCTGCAGCGGTAGTAGAGGCGGTGGCGGCAGCGGTAGCATTGCTGGTGTCGGTGGCGGCTGTGGCAGCGGCGGTAGTGGTGGCACTGCACACGCCTCTGCTCACGTGCCGTCAATCGAGGCCAAGCGGGGGCGGTCCAAGCGCCCTCGAGGCGGCGTGAGGCGGGTAGCAGCGTCAGGTGAAGAGGACGACAGCGAGGAAGCGGAGCAGCGGGGTGTTGCGTCGCGTGAGTCGGTGCGGCGTGTGGACGGACAGCGGCAGGATGACGAGTGGCTGCAGCTGGCCATGGCGATGTCCGCGTCGATGGATGACGCGGGGGAGGGTGCGCCGGCTGTCACCACTGTAGGGGATTACGGCTGGGTGCCGACGTCGCAGCAGCAGCAGCAGCCTCCGCATGGTGCACCGGTGCAGCAGCAGCAGCAGCAGCACAGTGCACCGATACACCTCGCTAGCCGCACCACCCGCCCCCCGCTGGCCGATACCACCAACGCCGACCACACACCTGCAGGACACCTGGCGCCACACCTAAAGCAGCACCAGCAGCAGCACAGTGCACCGATACGCCAGCAGCAGAATATTGCACCAGTACAGCCACTGCCGCCGCCGCCGCTGCGGCCGCAGCCGCCGCAGATCCCCGTGAGCGCGCTGGCCCAAGCCAAGGCTCGCGCCTCTGGACTGGCGACGGCGGCGGCGGCGGCGAGGTACAGCGTGGAGGCGGGCGGCAGCACCACTGCCGCCGCTGCTGCCGCCCGCCCGCCCCCAATGTGGGCGGCGGCGGGACATGGGGGGCGCGATGCGCCGCTGCCGCCCGGCGTCCTCTCGTGGTTCGTCGACACATAGCGTCATACACAACATGGCAGCAAACAATATAGGCCACGCGTACACCTCAGTATGATGTAGACAGTAGGGACGATAGAGCCACACACAGCAGAGCAGCTGTACAGGTTGGTTCACCTCAGTATGATGTGAACGGTAGGGACGATAGAGTTTGGGAGGCACGGCGGATGAGACACACTAGACATAAGCTGACGATGTACCGGCAAACGATTTAGGATATGAGTAGGAGGATGCACATCAACATCATACGATGGGACAATGTAGCATTTGATACAGATATGGTACCGATTAAGCAACTGCGTTCTCTCACAACAATGCACTGGTACGCACGTCAGGCCACGCACAGCCCCTGAAGACCCCGTTGATGTGATGAAAAGTCCGACCGATTATCGGTCGGTCGGCTTAGCCGGCAGAAGAAATTCGTGATTTTGGTTCCTCTCATTTTGAGACGCGCTTGACCACCGCGCAAAGGCGACGTCGCTCGGAGTACACAGACCTAGGCCGGCGGAAGGCGTTATCCCAACTCGTGAAGCGACTCCCCTGGTTGGTGCGCGCAGTGAGTCCGACTGGAAGAGGGCCAGTGGAAGAGAAAAAGAGGAAGCGGAGTGTCGGAGTGCAGGCACCCCACAGCACACCATTTCCAGGTGGCAAGGCACGGGGGCGCGGGACTGGCGGTGACTCCCGCGCGGGGCACCGCGGACGCTGCCGCTGGAGCTCGGCACGTGAGCCACTACTCCGTGTACCGGTGCTCGCCGCGTCATCCAACACACAGTGCACCGGTACCGCAGCAGCAGCAGCAGCAGTAAGTGCACCGGTAGCGGAACACCAGGCAGCCGCAGCTGTGGCCCCGGCAGCATTAGCGGCAGCATTACGAGCAGCGGCAGCATTAGCGGCAGCAGCGGCCTCACCGAGAAGCTGGGCGGGCACTGTCGGCCTGGCGCGACATCCCTGGGCGGACCGCCACCGGCCGCCACCGCCGCCGTCGCCGCCGTCGCAGCATCAGCAGCGAGCGGCATGGGCAACTGCATATGCTCGTGCTCCTTCAACCACCCGGGGTACCGCATCAGGTACGACGAGGTGGCAGGGGCTTACACTCGCACACTTTTTTAGCTCAACGTAAGCACATCCTGTGGGATACTCTGGTTGACATCAATCTGTGCATGGCAAAAGCGGTTCAGGTTGAGCTGAAACGTGGATGCGTGTAAGCCCCTGTGAGGTGGTGCTCAAGGAGCAAGTCCTGTTAGAGACGCCCCGGAAACTGGGCGCAAACTGGATGGGGTGCCTTCACCCTATCGACGGCGAGTTCCATCCGGGCGGCCGCAGCGGTCGCGGTAGGGCTTGGCAGACCGTGCTCACCAGGTCATGGGATACCACTTGACTCAATAAAACACCCTCCGCAGAGTCGTACTCTCCCAGCGTGCGGGGGGGCTGGCAGATATTGCTCGCCACGTCATTGGTGATTTTCATGGTGTAAACTCGAGAAACAAGGCTTCAAAATCCGTGTCGGCAACGTTGTGGGCAGTGGCCTGGCAGATATTGATCGCCACGTCATGTTATGCCATTTGACTCGGGCAATGAGGGTTCGAACTGTGTCGGATGCCGTGGCGGGTGATATTTGCTTGTCACCCGGCAGATATTGCGTGACACTTCAAATGATGACATGTCGGGCATATCCCATGTTCGCTTGTCACTAGGCAGATGTTGCTCGCGGGTAGGATGCCGGTTGACTGAAGGAAGGAGGGTTCAACATGCGTGTCGATAAGACGGCGGGCAATACGTGCTATCGTCCCTCAGTGGCGGCAGTGGCAAGCTGGTTCTGACGCCGGGGTTCTTGCACTTCTGGCAGCTGATGAGCAACCACTACTTCCGCCTCAACCTCGCGGCAAGTCCTGGCACGCTGGCACACATTGCCTGCCACGTCATCCATGTTAAGTGGCATCCTCATGATATGGCGAGCAGTATCTACCGGCGTGCCTCGCCTTTACAGATACGTACACATTGGCCGCCAAGTCATCAATATGCATTTTGAACCCTCGTCTCTTGAGTCGAGAGTGGCATCCAATGAAACGGCGAGCAATATCTACCAGCATACCTCGTCTTCTGGATATGCACACATTGCCCGCCACGTCATTGACGCGCATGTTGAACCCTTGTGCACTGAGATAGATGACATCCCATGACGTGTTGAGCTTTATCTACCGGGCACTACCTTGCGGATGCCACGGACGTGGAGTTCCGTTCAAAATTCCGACGAAGGAGGCCGCTGAACGTGGGCAAAATGCTGGTCCTATGTTTTAAGGATGAGGAGGGGCGCGCGAATGAAGTAGGGTTCTTGGTGTTGCCAGACGATCAGCGCCCATGGATGGAAGCGCTGCGAAAAGAGATCCTGAGTGCGGGCGGGAAACTAGTAGGGCCCGTCAGATTTGTTTAGTTTCTTTACTAGAGCTAGAGCCCTGGCAAAATATCTTATGCTATACTATCGTTCATCGAACCCCAAGCCACTCACATGGAGAGCGTCGCCCTGCAGAAACAGCTCATTAACACGTGACAAGGTAGCATTCAACTATGAAAGAACGAGCTCTGCTCAAAGTGGTAAATGTCATTCTGAGCAAGGACTGTCGGGCCCTGGGCGTTGGGCCCCGCAGGCGCGGAGCTGATGCAACTACGCCAGACTTTGCGGGAGATGTCGGGCGGGAGCTTCAACACGGAACGCCGCCTCACTGTTTGAGCATAATCACCTGTGTACCCAGACACACTCGCCGCATCCTGCTGTCTGGCCAGGGAGCCGTTGGTGGCCATAGAAGGCGCGTGCGGGCATGCTCAACCTTGCAGACCGAGGTTGATTGTACATCATGTAACAAAACGTTAAAGAACGACTATAACTAGAGCTACACAGCTACACTCTCATCGCTCTCCTGCTCGTAACACGTATGTAAGCAATATGACAATACGCCGCTCCCGCCGACGCAACGATGTACCCCACTCAGCGAGCGAAATGAAGAGAGTGGTTGGATCAGTTGTCACCACTGAAACTTGGGACAACACCGACGTAAACGAGCAAGCACGTCACCGAGCTGTCACCAGTGAAACACCAGACCACTGTCGACGGTGTCCGCGCCACGGGATATCGGGCACCGCGCGTATCGGGACTTGGCGTTGTGGTAACAGACGAAATGAGCTTCCAACTTGTGTAATGTGTGCTAGTGGATGTGGTCGGCTGGCGCACCGCCCAACACACAAGTGTACAAGTCGAAACAAAATGGCGGCAAAAGCCACGAAGGGTGCCGTCACTCGCACAAAACCTCCCCCTCCCCCCACTTTCCCGCCGCCGCCGCCGCAGCCAACCCTGCTTTCGTGTCGTATCGCCGCCTGCACGTGCGACCACCAGCGCCGCCACGCATATGGTTCTGGCCGGGATCTTCTCCGCGGCCGCGGCCGCGGGCGCGGACGCGGGCGAGATAGTCCGCGACGGCATCGACGCGTCGCCGCTGCTCGGGCGGCTGCTGGGGGAGCT
>Ga0307489_10003797_pt1 | contig 9987 bp, 17 predicted proteins | sample SB12metaG_FD_202247 | JGI IMG/M metagenome (GOLD analysis project Ga0307489, IMG submission 202247) | Sea-ice brine microbial communities from Beaufort Sea near Barrow, Alaska, United States - SB 1.2 | ecosystem: Environmental > Aquatic > Marine > Coastal | place: USA: Alaska | collected 2017-05-06
GGCTTCACTGTACACGCCCCTCGGGCGAAAGCCTGGCGCTTAACTGTACGCGTGGAAGCCTCTCCCTCTTTCTTTCTCTCTTTCTCTCTCTCTCTCTCACACACTCTCTCTCTCTCTCTCTCTCTCTCACTCTCTCTCGCTCTTTCTCTGTCTGCCCTGGGGGTTTACGCAAGGTTGCCCGCGGCCTCCTCAGCGGCGGCGGCAGCGGCGGCGGCAGTGGCGGCGGCGGCGGCGACGGCTGCAGTGGCGGCGGCTGACGCGTCCATCGTCTCCATCGCCGCCGTCATCTCAGCAGTGCGCCCCTCAATGTAGCGGCGCAGGTTCAATTTAAAAGCAAAATTAAAGCGAAATTAAAAGCAGTCTGTCATATTTTAGTTTCAAGCGCTTAGTTCCGGGTGCTTTCAACGTGGGTTTCATCGGTCCAATCTGCACCGCCTTACCTCGGCTTGCCCAAGCTTCTCCGCAGCCTGGGCAGCTGCGGTGGCAGCGGCGGTGGCGGCGGTGGCGGCGGCGGTGGCGGCATCGGCGGCGGCGGCGGTGGCAGAGGCGGCGGCCACGGCGGCCGAATCCGCGGCGACGGAGGCGGCGATGGCGGCGGAGGCCCGCACCTCTGTTGTGCGCTCCTTGCACCAGGGTTCTTGCTAGTGCAGTGCAGTTCACCTAAGATTGTCACCGGATTAATGCGCTTGGTAACAGCGCTTCAATCTGACACGTGATGAGCCGCTTCGAGAGAGAGACGCTTCTGCGTGTATGGGGAGGCACCAGGGTTTCGCACTAGCCCCCGGATGAGCCGGTTTCATACTTGGGGCTGAATTTTCACTTGCGCCGCTACATCTTGTTGACAACAGGCGCTCGAAGCGATATCGGTGTATATCACCTTAAGGGTGATAAAATTGTCACACAGACGTATGGACGGTCTCAGTTTGTCGATTCAACGTTCGTCGAGTCTCGAGTGCTAGTTATCAATATATCCTCAGTCATCGTACGAGTATTCGTAGATGCGTGCGCCTAGTGCAGTTAAATTGAGCCATAACGGCTAGCGTTTAGCCTTCGCGCTATTTATTTATTAGTTTGCACACCCCCTGCCTCGGCTTGGCTGAGCTTGCTGGCAGCCTCGGCGGCGGCGGCGGAGGCGGCCGTGGCGGCGGCGGCGGCAGCGGCAGCGGCGGCGGCGGCGGCGGCCTGCACCCAGAGTGACAACATGACAAGATCACAGTAGCGATGTGAAGATGACCTTATTAAGATGACAGCATCGATATGGAAGATGACAGTATAATATCGATAGGGAAGATGACCTTAACATGGAAGTGTCGACATGGAAGATGACTATATCGATATGGGATATATTGTGACTCTGCCTGCGACGCCGCCAGCTGCTCCATGACCGCGGCCAGCTCCTCCTCCTTCGCGGCCAGCGCCGTGGTGGCCTCCGCGGCTTCTGTGGCGGAGTTGTTGGCGTGCGTCAACCAGGGCCTTGCACTCGTCCACTTTCAGCTCAACTTTTGGCAAAGTGCGTCAAAGTCTTACGAGCAAAGCAAAGCGAAGCAAATCATGGATCAATCACAGGCTCGGATCAGTTTGTTCCGAGCCTGTGATTGGCCCACGCTTTGCATCCTTTGCTCGCAACATTTTGGCGCACTTTGTCATAATAAGAACTTTTTGTCAATTGAAATCCTGTAACATCCAGCCAGGGTAATACACAGTCATGAGGTGCTCAAGGCGAGCTGGAAAAGTGGAGAAGTGTAAGCCCCTGCCGTCAACGCCGCCTCAATGCGCGTCTCGGCGAGTTCGAGCGACGAGCGCTCGGAGTCCAGGCTGGTGCGGCGCAAGTTGAATTTGAAAGCAAAGCTTGAAAGCAATTTATCATAATTCAGGTTCAAGCGCTTAGTTCCAGGCGCTTTGAACGTGGGTTTGATAGGGTCAACCTGCACCACCTCACCTGGCTGGTTTGGCGCTGCTCCTGCACCGCCTCCATCCAGGGACCTACACTCGTCCACTTTTTGGCTCAACGTGAGCGATTTCTGTGAGATAGGGGGTGCATTTAGGTGTCGTTTAGGGGTTGTCAGGGGGTGTTAGGGGATGTTTAGGGTGAATCTTGTGTCAGAAACGGTGAAGGTTGAGCTGAAAAGTGGACGAGTGTAAGCCCCTGCCTCCATCTCGCGGTGCCGGTCGCTGATCACCCGACGGGGTATGCTGTGCTGGGAATAGGGTCAAGTAGGCCCAGCCATTGATGTCATGTGATCTTCCTCGAGAAAATAACGCAGTGGAAGTGTGGTGGGCGCATATTAAACTGAAGCGAAACTGACACTGCATTGCTCACCTTAAGACGCGTTTGAGAAATATTGTGGTTGTCGAAAAGACGTACAGGGTCTTTGAAGACAGTTTAGGATGTGGAGGATGGCGTGGCAGGCACATTGCACTGAGCAGCCCCCGGGCCAGACCGGGGATGAGTCGGGGAAATGATGAGCATCTGAAACCCCTATGATGGGCACCTGGGCCCCTGTAATGGGCTCCTGACCTCCCTGTACTGGGCACCTGACCCTTCAGAAATGGGCACCTGAGCCCCCTGTAATTTACACCCGCCCCCCCTATGATGGGCCCCTGGGCCCCCACCGGGGTAGTGTCCTCGGGGAACTGAGCGTCGTCGGAACCGCGACGGTACCTCGCGCTAGGGCCATGTGGCCAGTGCTCGCCATGTCGGAGGATGCGTGCGGGGGCAGAGCAAACTTCTGGTGCCAATTCTGTGGGCTAGTAAGTTTGAGTAAGTGCTTTGTTAGGTGAATCACCAATATACATATTCGATTTTCGGCCAATGGCCAAAATGGCCAAATACTACCAGTAGTTATAATGCTATGGGTAATAACGCTTATTACAGACTACGCACTCAGGCCTGCTTACACAAGTGAATTCTCTACCTCTCTCTATCTCTCTCGCGTCGTAGAATAGCGTTAAGATTGAGAAATGAGGGTCTGAAACATGAACAGTGACGTCAGCATGGCAGACATTGACATTGTGCAATGCATTTCTGTGAGTAACGTTCATCGAATCTCAAGGCGCTCACATGGTTTGCACTCACCAGCTCCATCGGTCATTTCAGGCGGTCATACCAATCGATCTGTCGAGATTAAGTACCCAGCGAGCATTATTTTCTTAGACTGAAACCTACCAGATGCGCACGGTGTTGTCCGACGACCAGGTGGCAAGCCGCGAGCACCCCCAAATAATTGGCACCTGACCCCCCTATAATGGGCACCTGAACCCCCCATCATGGACACCTGACCCCCCTATAATGGGCTCCTGAATCCCCTATCATGGACGCCTGACCCCCCTATAATGGGCTCCTGAACCCCCTATCATGGGCGCCTGACCCCCCCTATAATGGGCACCTGACCCCCCTATAATGGGCACCTGAACCCCATATAATAGGCACCGGACCCCCCTATAATGGGCACCTGACCCCCCTACCAGATGCGCACGGTGTTGTCCCAGGATCCGGTGGCGAGCCGTGAGCCTCCGGGGCTTAGGGACTGATGGGCAGTGCTCGCCACGTCACATTATGCCGTTTAAAGCCAGAAACCACGATTCAAAATATGTTTGTTGACGTGGCGAGCACTGCCCACCAGTCCCTACCATGTCATGGAATCAAGAAAGCAGGGCCTAAAAAATGTTTGATGACGTGGCAAGCACGATCTGTCCCTACCCGGGTTGTAGGCGCACGTCCGCACGGCGTCGGTGTGGCCCTCCAGCTTGGCCACCTCGCGGCGCGTGAAGATGTCCCACACGCGCGCCGTGCGGTCGCGCGACGCGGTGGCCAGCCGCGTGCCGTCGGGCAGGGGCTTTCACTCCTCCACCTTAAACATCAACCTGAGTCCCTTTGTGTCATTGTAATCTTGAAGGCACCCAGCGTATCCCACACATTGAGTTTAAGGTGAGCCGGAAATGTTGACGATTGAAATCCCCCGCCGTCAGGGCTCCACGCGCAGGCGAACACGCTGGCGTCGTGGCCGTCCAGTATGGCCAGATTGCTGCCGGTGTTTGGGTTCCACACAATGACCGTCTTGTCGCTGGACGCGGAGGCAAGGCGCGTGCCATCGGGGAGGGTCGACCACTTGTCCACTTCTCACCTCAACCTGAGCCGTTGTTGACACTCAAACCCCCCAACTATCCAGCGCATCCCCCAGAAGCCGCTCACATCGCGCTGATAAGTGGATGAGTGTAGCTCCTGCCGTCGGGGCTCCACGCGCACAACCACACTATGTCGTCGTGCCCCTCCAGCAACGCCACCTCGCGCCACGCGGTGGCCTCCCACACGCGCACTGTGCGGTCGTCCGACGTGGAGGCGAGGCGCGTGCCGTCGGGGCTCCACTCGCACGAGTCCACCCGGTCGTCGTGCCCTGACAAGCTGACAATCTCGCGCCCGGTGGCTACGTCCCACACCCGCACGGAGGGACTGATGAATATTGCTCGACATGTTGACAAGCGCACTTGAAATCTCGTTTCCTGAGTTGAACAGCATTATATGACATGGCGAGCACTATCCATCAGTCCCACACCCGCACGGTTGCGTCATCAGACGCGAAGGCGAGGCGCGAGCCGTCGGGGCTCCTCACAGCAGGGTCATCGAGAACATATATTCGACGGAGATCGAACCATGAGAAAGAGAGAGACGGTTCAGTGTGTACGAGGAGGCACCAGGCTTTCGCCCTGGCCCCCTGTAAGATGGAGATCGGAGCATGAGGTGCATGAATGACCTTCAGGGTGAATGCTCACGCACAATTGCAGACTCGGTTCATCGATGCAACGTTGGTCGAGTGCTTGTGTCTCAATAACCCCCATGCCACGCGCAGGAGTGCGCGATGCCGCCGTACCCCTCCAGCGTGGCCACCTCACGACCGGTGATGGCATCCCACACGCCCACCAGGGCCCGTCAACACAAGAAGTCCTTCCAACTCAACTCATACAACTTCATTTAAACTATTACATGGGATAGCTCAAGTACGTTCATGGACAAACGGCCTACAATGCCAGCTGGGAAACGTACAGCATTGATGCGGCGAATGTGTATGTGGTACTCGTACACAGAAACGCTACGAGCAAACAGCCGGGCTGCGCTGGAAAAGTGCATGGTGCCTGAGGCCCTGTGCGGCCCTGGCGCCCACCGTTTTGGTGATCGCGGCGGACGCGGTGGCGAGGCGCGTGCCGTCGGAGGGTGTACAGGGGGTGTTATGAGAGGTGTAAGGGGAGTATACGCGGGGTAGAAGGGGGGTGAAAGGGGGTTGTAAGGGGGGTGTAAGGGGGTTATAATGGGGGTGTACGGAGGGTGTAATGCGGCCGTAAGGGGGGTGTGAGGGGGTGTAAGAAGGGTGTAAGGGGGGTGCAAGGGGGGTGTCAGGAGGAGGGTGTAAGGGGGGTGTAGTAAGTGGGGTATAAGGCCCTACCACCCACAGTCTTGGTGATCGCGGCGGAGGCGGTGGCCAGGCGCGTGCCAGGGTCTTCCACTCGTCCACTTCCCGTCTCAACGTGAGCACCGTTTGTGGGATGGGCTGGGTAATTCGGTGCTGCAGTGACCAAACACATCTGAGGTTGAGCTGAAAAGTGGACAAGTGTAAGGCCCTGCCGCGTGCCGTCGGGGCTCCACGCGCACGACGTGACGTTGGCGGTGTGTCCCTCTAGCGCCACCTCGTGCCCTGTGGAGAGTGAGGCGGAGGGGGGAAGGGGGGAGGGGAGAAGGAGGGAGGCGGAGGAGGAGGGAGGTGGGAGAAGAGGAGGAGGAGGAGGAGGAGGAGGAGGAGGAGGAGGAGGAGGAGGAGGAGGCGGCGGGAGGAGGAGGGAGGCGGAGGGGGCAACGTGGAAGGGGCGGCAGCGTCAGTGTCCGTGTCATATCATGTGATCGCGGCGGTGCAAGGTGACGGTATTAACTTGAGTGGTTCCAGAGGCAAACGGCTTGAAGTAGAGCAAGCATATGGAACAAGTGCAGTCCGTGGCGCCAGGGGCGGCAGGAGGCTGGGGTGGAAAGTCATATGGAGAGAGGGATGATTCCGCGTGTACACGGAGGCAGCAGGCGTTCGCCCTCGCTGCCCCCGTGAGGCTGGGGTGGGGGGGGCGGGGAGAGAAGAGAGAAGAGGAGAGGAGAACCTGTGAAGAGTCAGGGAAGGTGACGCACCCGTAAAAACGTCCCACACTCCGACGCGGCCGCCGCCCACGGTAGCCAGCCGCGTGCCGTCGGGGCTCCACGCCACCGAAGTGACGGGGCCGGGGCGCGTCAGCTGACGCTCCAGCACCCAAGTCTCGTCGGCCATGTCGTCGGGCGTAGCTCCTCGTGTCGAAAAGAAAACTGCCGCGTGGCAAGACGGAACTGCCGCGTCCGAAAAGAAACTGGACCACCGGCCGGTACGCCGGAGGGTGCTCCGATAGTGAGTCGGCGCGGCGCGGCGGCGAGCACCCTTTCCCTTGTTTGTAATAGACAGCTCGAGCGCGCCCTAGCAAGTAGCTGCGTCTCCACGGAGTCCCTTCGGGTGTGCGAGCACACCGCCTTTCAACGAAGACAACGACACGCGACGCGTTTCCGAGAGAAAGTTGTAGTATTTCATCGGACTGTGTATCGGACTGTGAGAGGGCCACGTGTACAATGCAACGTATCCCTCTCACAGTCCGCTAAACGTATTCGAAACAAAACATAATCGTCCGAGACCAAGTCCGACACTGAGGCAGGCGGGCCCCGCAGCCACAGTATTATGACACAAGGGTCATTGACTGCGTAGCCGTAGTGTAGTGCGCGGCGCGGGGCGCGTGCGCCACTGCCACCGCGTCTTGCACTGGCGCCGGCCAGTCGTCCTCGTGTTTACCAACGATCTTCTCGGAGTTTTGCCTGCCGAACCTGTAGCTGGCACCGTAGGTGGCCTGGATGCGGTGCGCGGACGTGTTGCGGTTCATGGGGTTCGGGGTCCTCGGCACGGACAGCCACGCCTCCCAGAACGCGTTGAATGACCACTTGTCCACACCGATCGCTCCTGGGACGAGGACGGTGATGCGGGGCACGGGGGGCAAGTTCGTGGTCGGGGGCAACTGGAAGTGTAACGGCAACACCAAATCCATCGCGGCGCTGGTGAAGCAGCTCAACGGCGGGGCCATCGGGCTCCACGCCGACGTGGAGATCATCTGCGCGCCCCCCGCGCTGTACCTGCCCACGGTGCGTCACGCCCCGCCGCCGCGCCGCGCAGCACAACACGCGCGGCACAACACGGGCGTTGCAGCGCCGCGCCGCGGGAGAAACCTCATTGCCTGACGTGGGTTTGGGGCACCGAACCCAGTTATTAAGTTGCAACGCTGCTCTGCCCCCCTTATCCCTCGGGGTGTGACGAGACATACCGCGCTGGGCGGCGCCTGGAAGCTGTCGAGTCTGTCGTCACCGTCCTGTAATTAGGCAATATACACCCGCAAGCGTCGGCCAGGCCAGCTTGCTCGCGTCTCCTTCCCTAGGGAGAACGCCGAGAAATATCTTTCTGTATCCCTCCCCAGCCCCCGCCCCCCCGCCCCACCGCTCACCGCCCCGCTCACCGCCCCGCCCCGCGCCCCCTGCCTCCGCCCCCGGCCCCCCGCTCCCGCCAGGTATTGTCCACGTTGGACGCCAAATACTCCGTCGCGGCGCAGAACTGCTGGGCAGGGGCTTACCCTCGTCCACTTCTCAGCTCACCTTAGCCGTTTCTCAAACCAAAACTCACCCTGCACACCCCCTAATACCCCCTAGCACTTCCTAAACACCCCCTAAACAACCCTTGAACGCCCCCCCTATTCCACAGAAAGCGGTTACGTTGAGCTGAAAAGTGAACGAGTGTAAGCCACTGCTGCTGGGTTGGGGAGGGCGGCGCGTTCACCGGCGAGCTCAGCGCTGACATGCTGGCGGACGCGCGGGTGCCCTGGTACGGCGGTGCAGGCTGAAACCGGGGGCGTACACTTTTCAGCACAACGTGAGCGCTTTCTGTGGGATAGCGGGTGTATCTAGGGATTGTTTAGGAGGTGTGCAGGGGATATCAGGGGGTGTTTAGGGGTGCATTATGTCAGAAACGGCTCAGGTCAAGCTCAGAAGTGGACAAGTGTAAGCCCCCGCTGAAACCCGTGTTTGCAAGCACGGGAGAATAGTTCCTTCGCTTTGAGTCTATGACTCAATGCCCGTGTGTGATACTCTGTGATCTTACCACGTGCCACTCTATTAATAGCCCCTGGTTTCATCGCTTGAAATCAAGTATGTGATGATCCGCTTTCAAGTTTTGCTTTGGATTTGAACTTGCGGCGCTACAGCCTGGGTTATCCTGGGGCACAGCGAGCGGCGTGTACTGAGCGGCGAAGCGGACGACATCGTGGGCAGGAAGGTGGCCTACGCTCTCAACCGCGGCCTCTCCGTCATAGTGCGGCGCTGCAGCTTCATAGTTTCAAATCCTGCGTTCAAAGCACCTCCGGTGTCAACGCTTGAAGCTACAATACAGGTTGACAGTTTCAAATCCTGCGTTCAAAGCGCCTACGGTGTCAACTGCCAACGCTTGCAGCTACAATATGATGAGCCGCTTTCAGATCTTGCTTTCAATTTCAATGTGCGGCGCTACACCCTGGCGTGCTGCGGCGAGACGTCGGAGGAGCGCGAGGCGGGGCGGTGCACGTTGACAGTTTCTAAAGCCCGTGTTGAAAGCGCCTTTGGTTTCAGCGCTTAAAACCATCACATGATAAACTGCTTTCAACTGGTGCTGTCAATGTGAAATTGCGGCGCCACATGGAGGCAGGGCAGACGGTGGCGGTGGTGTGCCGGCAGCTGCAGGCAGGGGCTTACACTCGTCCACTTCTCAGCTGCACCTGAGCCGTTTTGGTTACACCTCCCCGTGTCCCCCTGTCTAATAGACTGGGGGAAAATCATGCACCCAACGTATTCGACAAAACGTGCTTACGTTGAGCCGAAAACTGGACGAGTGCAAGCCCCTGGCTGCAGGCCGTGGCGGACCAGGTCCAGGTGGGCGACTGGTCCAAGGTGGTGATCGCGTACGAGCCGGTGTGGGCCATCGGTGGGGCGGTACAGGTTGACCCGATCAAACCCACGTTGAAAGAGCCTGGATCCAAGCGCTCGAAACTAACATAATGACACACTGCTTTCAAGTTTTGCTTTCAATCTCAACTTGCGGCACTACATATCGGCACGGGCAAGGTGGCCACGCCGGCGCAGGCGCAGGCAGATTGACAAGATATCCCATATCAATACGGAGGATGACCATATCGATACGGAGGATGACCATATCGATACGGAGGATGATCATATCGATACTCTCATATCTCATTGATATCCGATCTCCCATATCGATGTCCCATATCGATCTCCCATATCGATATCGGATCGTATCTTGTCACCCTGGGCGCAGGACGTGCACGCCGCCATCCGCGCCTTCATGGCTCAGGCGGTCACCCCGCCGGTGGCGTCCATGGCAGTGGCTTACACTCATCCACTTCTCTGCTCAACATGAGCCGTTTCTGTCACAAAATACACCCTGAACACCCCCTGATACTCCTGAATACCCCCAATACCCCCTGACACCTCCCAATCACCCCATAAACACCCCTTAAGTAAGCCCTCAGTGCACTCCTTTTCCACAGAATGCACTGAAGTTGAGCCGAAAGGTGGACAATTGTAAGCCCCTGGTCCGCGGTGCGCATCCAGTACGGCGGGTCTGTCAACGCCGGCAACTGCGCGGAGCTGGCGGCGCAGGAGGACATCGACGGCTTCTTGGTGGGGCTTCGCGCCTTCCTGAGTGCCTCTGTCCTCCTCCTTCTCCTTCTGCACCTCCTCCTCCTCCTCCTCCTCCTCCACCTCCTCCTGCCCCTCGTCGTCCTCCTCCTCCTCCTCCTCCTCCTATTTCTCCTCCTCTTGCTCCTCTTGCTCCTCCTCCTCCTCTTGCTGCTCCTCCTCCTCCTCCTCCTCCTCCTCCTCCTCCTCCTCCTCCTCCTCCT
>Ga0307489_10003798_pt1 | contig 9987 bp, 10 predicted proteins | sample SB12metaG_FD_202247 | JGI IMG/M metagenome (GOLD analysis project Ga0307489, IMG submission 202247) | Sea-ice brine microbial communities from Beaufort Sea near Barrow, Alaska, United States - SB 1.2 | ecosystem: Environmental > Aquatic > Marine > Coastal | place: USA: Alaska | collected 2017-05-06
CGCGAAAGACAAGGGTGAAACCCATGTAATGTTAAGAGAACCTCAGGTGAATAAATTAAGCACCAATGATATGAATCCTGTGAAGAAGGTTATTACTGCTCCAGTTGCTACTCCAGTTGCTACTCCAGTTGCTACTCCAACAACGATTGGGAAGACCGCTAAGGATATACTCAAGGAGACCCTCTTCACGGGCGATGTATCCGCAACTGATTTAAAGGTTTTCTTATTCAAGACGTTGAAAGAGTGTGCTGCGCGCCCAAGTGCCAAGAACAATGCCGTTTCAAAAGATAAGATCATCGAGAAGATGTTAGAGAATCCTAATTTGAAAAAGCGCCTACCCGCTTCATACAGGTCGAAATCCAAAGAGGAACTCTGTAGGTTGCTTTTCCCAGGAAAGTAAGAAGATTTATAAACAAAATTAAAAATTTCTTTGTGTAATTTAAATGTTCGAAAAGATAAACTTTATCTATTTTACTATTTCGTTTTGCGTCGGAATCTTCCTAGTATACATCCAGACACCTAAGAAGACGATTGTCTATAAATTCCCATCTCCCGATAACTCTGATCTGGTGTATAAAGATAAAAGCGAATCTTGTTATAAATACCACAGCAATGAAATCGAATGTCCTAAAGATGATTCTGCGATAGAACCTCAACCGATCATCGAGGATTTCGAGACTGTGCCTCCGCATACCATGGAGGATTTCGTGAATTTGAATATAAAGTCGAAAACTCAACAGGAAAACAGAAGATTGAAAAATATATAAGGATTATATAAACTAATAGAATGTTGATGAAAATGATGGAGAACGAATCGTTCGCGATAATAGTCTCTATACTTCTTGGATTGGGATTAGCGTCTCTCTTTAGACAAGTTTGTAAGGGCAACTCTTGTGTCATCACGAAAGGTCCTAACGTGAAGGAGATATCGAAGAAGGTATATAAGATTGATGAGAAGTGCTATAAATATCACCCATCCGCTACCACGTGTTCGTCTCAAAACCCGTAATAAAGATGTAAATAATATTAAATTCAAATGAAGTCCACAAAGATTGAAGACATTCTTGAAACTGTCGAGGAAGATATCACCGAGGATGTCGTGGACTCCGTGCGAAATGATGACATGGTGAATAATGAATTGAAGACGCAGCTTGACGATCTACAGAACGAACTATCTAACATGAAACAAAATGATCCTGCCACTGCGCCTTCAGTTAAGGCTACGGCAGCAAGTGCAAGTGTAGAGCCCTTCAAAGACATGAGCACGAACAAAAGTTTAATGGACAGACTTATGACTTTCGATAAGAATGATTTCAAAAATGCACTAGTCATGATGATATTGTTTATAGTGCTCAACTCTACGCAGGTGAATGACATGATCGATACGTATATGCCTTATTCGATCTATACGTATGGATATATAGTGAAAGCTATCCTGTATTTTGTCTTGTATAGAGTCATAGTAGCACTCATCATCACTTAAAAAATGATTTAGAATGAATTTGTTTATATTTATTATAATTATTAAATCACTAAGAAATTAACAATTTGATTACAAATGAAAGCAGCTAAGTCTAATCGGATGTGTCCGTATTTAAACAGAGACGAAACATGGAAAAAAGACTGTTATATTGGAATCGATATTGACGAAGCGAAGAACACCAAGTCACACACCCAGAACTTCATAGAGAATGCCGTTTCTACGGCGAAGAAATCCAACATGACCCAGAGGCACGGGTGTGTTATAGTCCATAAAAACAAGATCATTTCATTTGGGTTCAATCAATCCTTTATATCGTGCAAGTTTAGCATTCACGCTGAACAGGCCGCTATAATCAAAGCTAAAAAAATATTGCCGCGATCCGAGCTTAAGAATTGCAGGTTATACGTCGTGAGAATCGGGCAGGACTCGATGGAGAACCCACTCAAGTATTCGAAACCGTGCCCAGATTGTTCTAAATGTATCTACAACGCTGGTATCAAGACGGTTTATTACACAACGGAATTCGTTTGTCCAGATTCGGATTTGGTGTTATGTAATATTTGCTAATTCTACACCTTGATTTCCAATTTCTTATGTGAAGCTTCTTTAGCTTTTTTCACCCAAGAATGCATCCTGAATGCATCTGACCTGGGTGTGGGACAAGATATAATATTTAATCCGTTGCACACATCTGGTTTAACTTCTTTATCTGGAAATGATTTGTTAAATAATTGAATACAGTCATAAGGTATATCTGGTGATTCAGATAACATCCTGTCGTACTCTTGACGACACCTCGCAACGAACTTGACCGCATTCACTCTATTATTTTTTTCAAGGGATAACTCCATATCAATATTCCTGTAGAACTTTGAATACTGCACACAGAGTGATGAGTGAGATTCCGATAGTTGCATGCTGTTAGTGAATTTAGCGATCGAATTGATGATACTGCTGATGACGTTCATGAATGCGAATAGATACTGAATAATAAGTATTTTCATTTGATTGGATGTTGATACTTCAGTTGAACTGCTCGGATTGAGAACAGCGAATCCACCGACTCCTGTTATAGAAGATAAAATAATAGTTGGATACGATAAGTAATCGTGGAATCGCTTGAACTTCATGCGCGCCGTGTTGTGTAGCCACCTGTATCCCGCTGCTTTCTCTGCCCACTTTATAAGGAGTTTCTCTTGTTTATCTGTCCAGTTGTTGGTATTATCTGTTTGTTGGTGGTGTGTTTGTAAATTTTTTATTGATTTTGGATGACACATATCATCATCATCTTCTGTATTATCATTAATATCATTATTATCATTATTATCATTAATATCGTGGTATTTGATATTATTATTATTATTATTATCATCTTTAGAATTAACAATCACATCTGTTAATCTCATCGTCAAGGGGGGTGATTCTAGTTTATTTTAAATATCTTTTTAAAATAATACTCATTATGAAACATTACGATATAGTTATTATAGGAGGAGGACCGAGTGGTGTTTCCCTCGCAATAATGTTACAGAAAACAGGCAAATCTATCCTACTCGTCGAAAGAGAACGCACTCTTGGAGGTTGTTGGCGCGTAGAGTGGCAAGATAACAAATACTATACGGAGCACTCTCCTCACATCATGACATCGAAGTATAAACGGTTTTTCAAGATGTGTAAGGTCCTCGGTGTTAAGAATACCTTTGAAAATACTTATAAATATGTTAACGCTTTGTTTTCCGTATATCTCAGCAAGAACGTAGTAGGAAACTTGACGTTCTCCGATATCATCAAGATCGTATCAGGTTTAATAATATCTAGGTTCATCGAGAATACCCAGACAATCCAGGAGTTCTCCGATCATCTGAGTGAAAAGGCTAAGAAGGCGATGTATATGATCTCTGTTACAGCCGCATCCACGCCCGACAGAGTGCTCATACAAGATCTATTTGATGAGATGCAGACATCGCCTCCTAATATTCAGCAGCTCAAGAAGCCCGAGCTGTGGATACAAAAAGCCGAAATATATTTAAAGGAATCGGATAACGTCGATGTGATTCTGAACGCGACCATAGATAGCATAAAAAGTGTATCTGATGGCTCATATATCCTCAATAATTCAATAGAAACACGCGAATGTATCATGGCGTTGCCACCTATCGCGATCAGCAACATATTGAAAAACTCTGATAAGAGCCTACAGAATAACTGGCTGCCTTACGATAAGTTCAAAGAGTGGGCATACGGTTCGTATTACGCTTCTATAGGGTTTCAGCTACATTTTGAAGTGGATGTCCCTTATAGCGACGAATGGTGTTGGAGTTGTGCTGGTGAGTGGAATGTAATAATATTACCGATGTCTAAATACTTGGACACGTTTTCAAAGGATAAGGCTATAAAGACTGTTTGGTCTTGTACGCTCATCGATCAGAGCAATTACAGTTCTTATCTGAAGAAGAAGATTAGCGATTGCACAACAGAGGAAATAGGGAAAGAAGTCATTCGACAACTGGGTGTGCCAAAACCGAAGAGGATTACTTTCTATGATGGTTTATATACAGATGAAGAAACATCAACATACATGTCAAAAGACACGGGGTTTGTCAGGCAAAAATACGGAACTCTGCCACATCAGGGTAAAATGAAGAATATGTATATCGTGAGCACGGTGAATAGAAAGGGAATTATCACCATGGAGAGCGCTCTTCAGAGTTGTTATGAATTCGTGAAGAAACATCATCATGGATATGAGAAAATATTGGATACTTCTAATGGATGGGCTACACTGCTGCTTTATATTTTGATTGTATTGTGCGTGATTATGTTTGTTTACTATAGATATAGATGATTTGCTTGATTTAAGGCAATCCTATTCGATTTTCGCCTTAATGTATAACACTTAAAGGATTAAAAGTATAAATCATATATTATTTATTATGATATGCCGTGATATTTTGCATATTATTTATAATAAAATGTTGATGCTTGATAGACTAACTATGTATGCCGTTCTTGAGGAACCACGTCCGTCGCAATTCGAGGTGGGAATCAACCTCATGAGGGAACACGAGTTAGAAGACAAAATTAAAGGAACAAAAGGCTTCGCTATGTACCAACTATCAAGCTGTCTTCATAGTCGAGAATCCTGGTTTATTGATGTGCCATGGAAATACGATCGAGGTATTTATATTATTTAATTGATGATGAAGACAATTAAATTTGAATTTTACATGTTCGTCGCAGATGAGATGGTCGAACCAGACGATCAAGAAGAACAAGAAGAGATGTACATCGACAACTATATAGACGAAGCTGACAGTGTTGAAGACGATGAACAGGAATATGAATACTGGAGTTCAATGGGATTAAAAGAAAGATTCCCAAGTTTTTTAGAATTAAACTTAAATACACAAACGTTGGCATAAGAAGAAGGCAGTTGCTGACGACAATGACGGGTAAATTTTGTAATATTTTAAACAAACCTGTATTTCAAGATCATGTACCCAAATAGTATTTCAACACTTGCATTTATGCCAACTAAAGCAGTGTTACGCAGAATCATCGGTATTGGGTCCGCTTTTATAATGATGAAGAATACACCTATTAGAACGTGCGTTAAGAGCAATAATATAGAACAAAACGCTATTAATTTCAATTTTATAGTGTTTTTATTGGTTCTCCACCGAACGATATCCTGCAACTTTTCTTGAGTTAATCTCTCAATAGTATTTTTTATTTGATTTGAATCAAGGAGCAACTTCCAATTCTCAATTTCATTATTATATAATCTGAATAATTCCTTGAAGTTGTTAGAGATCAGTTGTTTGTCTAACGTGCTCGTAAAGAAGAAGAACACTATGAGCGATTCACATAGACTCAAAACTGTTTCATGTAATGTTGAAATTAATAACATCTTTTCTTAAAGTAATATGAATATTTTATATATTATCTATGATGTATTACTACATATTACATTGATATTTTTCATTTTGAGTATGTTTTTCTTATTCATAGTGAAACAAAAAATACAAAATAAGTTCGATAATAAAACCGAAGTAATAAAGTTCATCGTTCAACAACCGGAAGTTAAAGAGCAACGCGATATCCACAATAAAATGTGGACAACGAAGATTGTGGTCATCAATATCATTTTAATCGCTACGACAGTTCTATGTACAATTGTGAGCACATTTTACGCGAGTGGCTATGATGTTTTCAAGATATTCGCTTCTAATTTATTCAACTCCGTCGCCGTTTTATTTATTCAGATATACATGTTAAATCGGTTAAATAACTTTAGTTCATTATCCCCTATAGACTTTGAAGTTGCCATCCTGAATGCTCTCGATGATTTAATATCAGACTAAAGAAATAAAAAATTCTTTGATAATAATAAAAGCCTACCAAAATGCTTATAGCTCTATTGATAGTATCAGCTATATCAGCATATCTATTCATAAGGATCATAAGCACGTGTTATATGAAACTGAAAGAGAAAGAACATTTCTTGGCTTGTGTGAATGAAGGCGGGACCAATTACATACCTGGAAATCCCTATATAGACAATCAGAATATGTGGTATGCCGAATTTCCGAACAGAGTCTTTGAAACGGCGCTCTCAAAAAAACAATTCATCATCAATAAAGATATTAATGCCCAGAAACAATTGACACAATACGTGGAAGATTGGTTGAACACTATAAAAGCCTTACAGAAACCGAAATCAAGCTTGAGTGTGAAGAGTTTGCTTAAGACGTCTCCAAAGACTATTCAATACGATATGGTCATTCATAGGAACGGTAGAAATCATGGTAAGGTCATGAGTATGGAAATCAAAGAAGAGTCGGAACGTATCATCATCAAAAACATCATCATCGTCGGTGTGAAGACCGAATATGAAATTCCCAATGATGCCATATTCAACAATGTGGGTCGCGTGCAATTAAAATACAGATTTGAGGATATGTGGCAGGTTACCAATGATGAGATTATTCTTCAAAATGATATTGGAACGATCAGTGTGGATGATCTCTAAAAATCATCATAGGTTCCGTCACCATCACCATCGCCGAAGTCATTATCATCTGCCATATCTTGTTGTTCAGTGTTGTTAACAGGATTCATTTCTAACTCTAATTTAAGTGCTTTGAATGCAAAGTGAATGACTATCTCTTCTTCGGTCATGTTCGCAACCCTTGTATTTTCGCGTTGTCGCTCTTCACCCATCAGTAAATTATATTTTCTACGCAGGACTTCCTTATCAATGATTATTTTTGATTCCATCTTACCATCTAAACAGTTGATGATGAATCGGTTGAAATGAGACACCTCCATTTTTTTGTTATCCTCTATGAACTTTCCTATCTCCTCAAATGTCTTTGTCGCGGGTATGTTTTTGTTGTTGAAGATCTTATTATACATGGCGATTACGGACGAGATGAAGATCGCCAACGATGTGTATATCTTTCTCGACGCCGATAGATTAGTTTTCAATAAGACGTCCACGTCTCGTATGTGGTGCTCGTGTAATACTTGCGCATTGTCTTTGAACACGTCCATCGTAGAGTAATTAGTCATGAACCTATACACATGGCCTTTATTATTGTGATGTATCACATCACTCAGGTATGTGTTCAGATTGAAATGTCCAACCCTGTCCAGTAGGGCGATCATATCAGTGCCTTTAGTCTCTATTTCTTTTACTATATTGAAGAAGTATTTCTCTATCGATTTATTGCCTAAATAATCAAACAACATTCGCATGTTAGATTCCAAATATTGCGAGAGTGCGACATCATCGTCATCTGCTTCCGCGGCATTCTTAAGAATGGTAGCTAGTTCTTCGGGAATCCATGTATTCACGCTGAGAAATGCGTTAAGGTGTTCCTCGTTAGTTACCTGCGTCTTATCCTTAACGCTGAACGTTTGCTTTACTTTCTGAGTGATTATTTGTTGTTTGTTGGTATTTTTGTTTTTGTTTGGTGGTTTTATCATGGACATAGAATATACCTCACCAAAAGAGTTCTTTGTGAGCCCGATGGTATCTTTGTCTATGTTTTTGGCAAGTTCAATCGCCGTGATGTCTTGGTTGTAGGGTTTGAACATCTTCAGATACTTTGCTGCGGTACTATTTTGGGTGGTCTTTGTATCTTTTATCAGCTTATTTGATTGCAGTTTTGCCGCGATATCTGGTTGAAATCGCAGGATATCCTTGATATTGTTGTAAAGACCGTTCATGATATCCTTTTGAGTCTGGTTAGTTATTTTGAATCGGTTCAAGAAAAACAGTGATGTATACGCCAATATCGAATTGTTCTTGTCATCACCGTAAACTACGTCGAAAGTCGCATCACTGTTGTTTATAGGAAACCCTTTTGTAGAGAAGAACGTTTTGTATTCATCCATTATTTTCTTTTTGTCAAAGAGAGTGTCAGACACTTGCACAAAGATGATCACCCAACCATAGACGATGAGCATCTCAGAATTATTTGTCATTTTGGATTTCTTAGCCTTATTTACGTAATTAATGAAGTTCTCTATGAATTTCGACAGTTGTCCCAGTTGATTATCGGAAACTTTGGGTCCTAAGAGGAGTATTTCGCTTTCGTATGCATTGTTAGCGAGTATCGTTGGAGCGATGTATTGATCGGGTCCATCATATTCCGCAGGCTGATGGTGTATCTCTATATCATCGAATAGAGATATTTCACGAGATTGTTTTTCGATGCTGTATCTCATAATTTTAGGTTGTATCTCATGCTTTTTGTTAAAAAACTTAATAGCATTCTCTATGTAGTCCTTTGCTTTAGTATTGTGTTCAACGAGTTTAGTCTTTGTGGCGTTGAAATCTTCAAAATCGCGCTTACCCAGATTAGTGATCGAGGTTTTGAGAGTCTTCAGTGTCTTTATGTCATAAATCTCTTTTTCCGTTACAGACTTCATGGGTGCCAGTTGTTTTTGTATCTCGTACTGTTTGACGTTAGTCAAACTCCTTGGATACACTTTATCATAAATGATGGATAGTCCCTTATCGGTAGTAGAGAGAAGGTAGTTGAATCTTCTGTTGTCTGAATCCGATAGTGTGTTGAAATTAGAAATATATTTTTTATCATCAAAGTTGAGAACATCAAAATCGGATTTGAAGGATGATGACAACTCTATGCTTTCGGCTATGTTGTCATCTTTGTCTTTCACCACTAAGGCATCCGACTTTACGAACACATAATGTTGCATGAGTAATGATTGAGTGTATTCATTAATACTAGTCATGTCCGTGTTATGATAGTGAACTAAGTTGGAGTTGATCTTTTGAATATCCATAAGCTTTTTTCTGTTGATGATTAGGTAATCATTCACACTCGGTATAAAGTGTTCAACGATGTCGATGGTATTTTTAGTTTTACAAATGAACAATATATTAGAATCATAGAAGTCAGTCTTTTTGTATTGATACTCATACGTGTGGTTCTTTATATAGAGTAGGAATGTCGTGGCTGGGTTCAGTGCATCATAATAGAATATCTCATCATCGGCTTTAATGTGTAGGATACCGTTCTTTAACTCGGTTATCTTGGCGGAAACGTTGGTCTTGAAAGGAGTCTCTAATACAACATCTATCGCTGAGGTTACGGCTACTATATCTTCTATAGTCTTGAAATAATCATCGCAATCGAAAACATGGTAATTCTTAGTTAGCGGTGCGTTGTTGATGAAGAAGCCAGACATATCTATGTCTTCACCCTGGACGAATCGTTTGAACTCGATGATCTTTTTCAATTCATCTTCTAAATATTTGCTCCACTGTGATTTAGTATATTCTTCGGCTTTAGCCTGCGACCACATGAGACTCTGTGGTTTAAAATCTTTAGACGTTCTATAGTCTATAAAATCTGTCAGCATTTCATCGCTCGTTACGCTATGTTCCCAAATAACATGTGTATCGGTTTCTAAGGTATCTTTTTCCTTACTGGTAAACAGAGGCAAGTGTGTTTTGTTAGTTTCTATAGCGGTCTTGATGAACTTGACTAAGGATGTTTGAACGACGGTCTCGCTATCGATATCTGGTAAAGTGCTAAAATCGAAATCCATTCTGTGCTTCTTGTATGTGGCTATTGGGATGAACCAGTTGGTTTTTAACAATTTATTGAAGGCACTGCGTTCTGGGTCGTTCTTGATTGATTCTTTTTCGATAGATTCAATTTCTGAGAGAATGCCTCTAAAGTTAAACTGTTCGGTGAGGTTGTATATTTCATCGTGTGCTTGTTCTTTAGAGAAATTGAGAATCGTATAATTGTGTTTTAGAAAGGGTATGTCAGCGTAATTCTTGAATGATATTTCATTTTTATTAATAATGTATGTGTCATAAATGTCTTCTACTGCTTCTGCTTCTTCTTCATCATCGCTTGCGTCTGCTTCTTTGTCTGCTTCTTCTGCTTCTTCTTCATCATCGCTTGCGTCTGCTTCTTTGTCTGCTTCTTCTTCATCATCGCTTGCGTCTGCTTCTTTGT
>Ga0307489_10003799_pt1 | contig 9986 bp, 5 predicted proteins | sample SB12metaG_FD_202247 | JGI IMG/M metagenome (GOLD analysis project Ga0307489, IMG submission 202247) | Sea-ice brine microbial communities from Beaufort Sea near Barrow, Alaska, United States - SB 1.2 | ecosystem: Environmental > Aquatic > Marine > Coastal | place: USA: Alaska | collected 2017-05-06
TGGCTTCCCCGCAGGTGTACTCGTCTTTCAACTGACCAGTGATGCTATTGATAATATTATGACAAATGATCGTGCCTGGAGCAAAATTGGACTTGGTGTCAGCGGTGAAACGTATTTGGTTGGCGCAGACAAAAAAATGCGCAGCATAAAACGCGCATTTGCAGAAAATCCAGAAGCCTATCTTGATGAGCTGCAAAACAAGGGTATTGATAAGGCAGTTATTGAGGCCATTGATGCAACTCAATCAACAGTCGGGTTAATTGAATCACAACACAACGTTGATGCCATTGAACAAGCTCTGGCTGGTGAGAGTGGTTCAGAGGTTTATTTAAATGCCAAAGGTGAGCGTATTTTGTCGGCTTACGCACCACTTAATATATCGAATCTGGAGTGGGCTGTTATTACCGAAATTGAAGAGCGTGATGCAAACGCATCGGTTTCTCAATTATCTAATCGCCTCATTAAACTTTCTGCCGTCGCTGCTATTGTTATGACTTTGATTTCAGTATTTTTTGTTTGGTTGTTTACCACGCGACTCGTTCGTCCCATAGATAAACTGGCTGAAGAGATTAATTATATTGAGTCACACTCCGATCTTTCTTTCACGATTAGTGGTCATGCATCCGATGTCACTATTGATATTGTTAACTCCATGAACAAAATGTTACTTAAAATTCACGGCATTGTTAGTAAAGTTGCAAGCAATAGTGGCACATTATCGGAAGCGGCGGTCAGCATCGATCACATCAGCACGCATAGCTATCAAAGTATCGAAAAGCAGATGACTGAAACCGACAGTATCGCGACCGAAATTTCAACCATGACCGAAATTGCCCGACAAGTGAGCGGTAATGCTGATGCTGCCAATAAAACAGCACTAACCGCCAACGAGCATGCCAATAGTGGCCATGAAATTGTTAATGCAACAACAAGATCTGTTGGTAAATTGGGAGATGAAGTTAGTCGTGCCGCCAAAGTCATTGAAGAGTTAGCAGAATACAGTACCAATGTTGGCAGCGTACTCAATGTGATCAGTAGTATTGCTGAACAAACTAATTTGCTTGCTCTGAATGCTGCCATCGAAGCCGCACGCGCTGGTGAGCAGGGGCGTGGTTTTGCAGTGGTTGCCGACGAAGTGCGTACTCTGGCGAGTCGTACACAAGCATCGACAACCGAAATCAAACAGATTGTAGATACTCTCAACACCTGCGCTACCAACGCTGTTGAAGCGATGAATAATGGGCGTGAACAGTGTGAGAAAAGCACCAATAGAGCGACTAAAACAACGGAGGCATTACAAAGTATCGTCGAGTCTATTGGTCAGGTAACCACATTAAATAAACAAATCGAACAGCAAACTGGCAAACAACGGGAAGCCACTGAATCAGTTGGTCAACGCATTTCAACTATTCGTAAAATAGCCAAAACTAATACCGAGGGCGCACAACAAACCAGACAGGTGAGCGAAAAAATAAATAGCCTGACAGCTGATTTAAACAAAGCCGTGGCACAATTTAAGTTATAACGACAATCGGCTTGTTGATAATGGCGAGTAGGGTGGAAAGCGAAGCGCCTTCCACCAAAAGGGTTTAAGTTACCGTGGGCAAACGTCATAAGGCGGCTTCACCTTTTTCGGCCTACTTAACTATTTAAAGATCTCCTTTATATAGCTTAGGGTTATACACATCACGCAGGAAATCACCTATCAGGTTGATGGTGATGACAATGACAATCAAGAATAATCCAGGAATTAGGGTGATCCACCACGAGCCTGAGAACAGGTATTCTTTGCCGATACTAATCAATGAGCCGAGACTGGGTTCGGTGACCGGCATACCGAGTCCAAGGAATGATAAAGCGGCTTCAGTAATGATTGCATTAGCTATCTGTACGGTAGAAATGACAAAAATAGGCGATAGGCAATTCGGTAGAATGTGCTTGAACATGATTCGTATGGAGCCAAAACCCATCACGTGTGCAGCGTCGACGTACTCTTTCTCTTTTTCGGCCAATACGGATGAACGCACCGTTCTAGCGATTTGAGGCCATTCAGATAAACCAATGACCAGAATTAAGATCACCATTGCCCAGCTGGAGTAAGTCTCGCCGTCGAAAGCACTCTTGACAATAGCGAGCACGATAATTGCGACCATTAGCGTTGAGAATGATAGCTGTACGTCGGCAATGCGCATTAAAATACTGTCAACTTTACCACCCATATAGCCAGACACCAGACCGATCGTGATACCTATCGTGCCTTGAAATAAAACCGCAAAGATACCAATCAATAGTGACACCCGCATACCATATAGAATGGTGCTCCAAAGATCACGACCTTGGTCGTCAGTACCGAATAAAAAACGGGGGTCAGAATCTTCGATCCATACTGGGGGTAATTCGGAATCCATTAAGTCAAGCTGACGCAGATCATAGGGATCAAATGGTGCGATAAGTGGCGACAGTATGGCGAGGGTTGCCAGTATCAAGAACACCACGCTACTAACGATGGCAACTTTGTCATGACTGAAATAATAGAATAAATCTGATTGTTTAATACGTTGCCATTTCGATGGTGCGTTGCTTATTTTTTTTTGGTTCATTTATTGCCACCCACCAGATCGACCATTGGATTAATAACCCCATAAAGTAAATCGACCAGTGTATTCACTACAACAAACAAGAAGCCAACAAACATGATATAGGCGGTGATTAACGGAATATCGGATCGGTTGACCGCTTCAAGAAACATAAACCCCATGCCCGGCCATTGAAACACTGACTCGGTCAGGATGGTATAAGCCACCATGATACCAATTTGCACGCCGCCCACTGTAATCACCGGTAACATCGTGTTTTTAAGTGCATGTTTCATATACACCTTATACGAGCTTAATCCCTTAGCACGGGCAAATTTAACATACTCAGTGCTCAACACCTCAAGCATTTCAGCTCGGACCAAACGGATGAATAGCGGCAACATGATTGACGACAAGGCAACGGCAGGCATGATGATGTGCAGCAGACCGTCGCCACTAAAAAAGTTACTGCTCCAGTATCCCCACATCTCTACAGTCTCGCCGCGACCAAACGACGGCATCCAGCCGAGTGTCACTGAAAATATAAAGATCAATCCAATTGCGGTTAAAAATACCGGTATTGAAATACCAATGACACTAATCGCCATGGTTAATCGGCTAAACCAGTGGCGTGGGCGTATAGCTGTAAAGACACCGAGTGGAATCGATATCACAATAATGAGTATGGAGGCTGCGAACGACAGCTCTAAGGTTGCCGGCAATTTTTTAAGAATGACGGTCATCGCCGGTTCTTTAAAGAAGTAGGAGTTGCCTAAATCTCCTTGTACCGCACGGCCTATAAAACGGCCAAACTGGACAATGGTTGAATCATTTAAACCGAGCTCTTCGCGAAGCAATACGCGTTCTTCGGATGATATAGAATTGGCTGCCATTTCTCGGGTTGGATCACCCAAGCTGTCTTGAATAGCAAAGCAGGCAATACTGATAATCGACATCACAAGCATCGCTTGTAACAAGCGCTTTAATAAAAATTGAAGCATAGGATTCGGGTCATAACAAAGAAGGATACAAGCTGACTCGTATTAACTTCGAGCCAGCTTATGGTAATGAACTAGCCGATTAATCGATGACTAGATCGCCTAGGTATGGGAAATTCATTGCATTAACGATAGGCTCGATGTTGACGCCTTTGCGAGCAGCCCATGCCAGATTTTGCCAATGTAATGGAACAATCCCTGCTTCTTGATAAATACGTTCCTCTACTGCTTGAAGCATGCTGGCGCGCTTGGCCGGATCAGTTTCCTGATTTGCCGCCATTGTACTTTCATCAACAAAACTGCTGCTGTAGTTACCTGAGTTATAAGCACCCATTCCAGTGTCACTATTAGGTGTCATAGTTAAAAACTCATTAAAGTTAGCGCTATCTTCAGTATCTGAATGCCAACCAATCATCATCAAATCAGCAGCGCGATCGTCAAACATTGGCCAGTATTGTGCTTTAGGCATAGTCTGAAGATCGATTTTGATGTTGATCTTTGACAGCATGACGGCAACTGCTTGGGCAATTTTATCGTCATTCACATAACGATTATTAGGCGCCATCATCGTTAGAGTGAAACCATTCTCGTAACCCGCTTCTTTCATCAAGTTTCGCGCTTCTTCAAGATCAAAACGTGGTGTCAATTTAGGATTATGACCAAGATACCCCTTAGGGCTCATTTGACCTGCAGTGGTCGCAAAACCTTTCATGATTTTCTTCACGATAGCATCGTTGTTGACGGCATGTACGATCGCCTGACGAACACGAATATCTTTCAGTTCTGCACGACGTTCCTGATTCATTTGAAACATGATGATGCGTGTGCCAGCCTTAGTCACTAAGTCTGCTTTGCTACTGCTACGAATTTGTCCAAAATCGTTAGGTGAAACAGGTGCAATCATATCAACGCCACCAGACAATAATGCAGCAACACGAGTTTGCTCGTCTTTGATTGGTGTGAATACGATCTTGTCTACATTACCTGGAGAACTTTTGTCCCAGTAATCAGCGAAGCGTTCGAATTCAATTTTCACGCCTTGCTCGCGAGAGGTTACTGTAAAAGGACCCGTGCCTGACAGGTTAGTCGAAGCAAATGATGCGCCGCTCTTTACAATTTCACCCTTGTCATTTCCATTACTGTCAGTGCCAGTATAAAACTTGCGATCCATTGGGAAAATATAAGTAGCAGTATGTAATACCAAAGGATAGGGTCCCGTAGTCACCAAATCGATGGTGTAATCATCAACCACATTTAGTGCACTAAAGTTAGTGAAAATACCTTTGAAATCTTGGCTGTTTTTAAGGCGGTCAAATGTCCAGCTAAAATCAGCTGCAGTCATTGAATTGCCGCTATGAAACTTAACGCCTTTACGTAAGTTAAATCGAACGGTTGTGTCATTTAAACGCTCATGACTGGTTGCTAAACGATTTTCGAAACCAAGATCTTTAGTCCAACGGATCAATGGATCAAAAGTCATGTGCGCCAGTTGTAAAACACCGCCCGATAATTGCTCATGAATATCGAGTGTGACTGGATCGGCGTCATAGGCTAAGCGTAGTGTTTTTGCATCGACGACTGTAAACGCAAGCATCCCCGCGCAAAACAGGCCTCCCATTAACTGTAGTTTATTCTTCATACTAGTTTCTCCGTTAGTGACTTATGATTATTGATTAGTGAGTTGAATAAATAGGCGGTTTTTACGAAAGCCGCCAAAAAAGTAATTTCTAGTTGGGTTCTTTGGTTATTCTGCTTGATTCGTAAATATTATCAAAGCGTGGCATTAAGTTCAGTAGTTCAGCACTATAAGCATTTTCAGGGTGTTCGAAAAACTGCTCACTTAGTGCTGTTTCCAAAATTTCTCCATGGCGCATGATAGAGACTCTGTCGCACATTTGCCGAATAACCGGCAAATCATGGCTGATGAATAACATGGTTAAACCGAGCTCATCTTGCAAGTCCTTCAATAAATTAAGAATCTGTGCCTGAACCGACACGTCAAGTGCTGAAGTAGGTTCGTCGCAAATTAATAACCGAGGCCGACTGGCTAAAGCGCGTGCGATAGAAATACGCTGGCGTTGACCACCGGAAAATTCATGCGGATATTTTTTACCTGACTGACGACCCAAACCGACGTGATCAAGTAGGTCGCCAACAATCTGGCTGACGTCTCCTTGCGGTGCGATTTTGTGAAATAAGATTGGTTCGGCAATGATATCTTCAATCTTCATGCGTCCGTTGAGTGACGAATAAGGATTTTGGAAAACCATCTGTATTTGTTTACGTGCATTTCTGATAGCGACCTTGTCTGGATTGCCAACCAGCTCAAGGCCGTCGAATTGAATTGATCCACTATCAGGTTTTTGTAGCCCTGCCACCATGCGTGCAATGGTTGATTTACCCGAACCACTTTCACCAACAAGGCCGTAAGTCTCACCTTGTTTAACGGTTAAATTGACATTAGATGTTGCCTGCAGGTAACGACGATTGCGTTCAAACATCGCATCACGCGTGATGAATCTTAGATTCAAGTCTTTAATCACAAGTAAGTCATCACTATGAGTATGATGAACACCCTGTCCTAACCAATGAGTTGTAACATCGATGCTATCAAGACCTTTCTCCGTGGTTTCAATATACTCAACGAGTGGGAATCGGTCGGTTTTGATATTTGATCGAGGTACAGCACTGATCAGGCTTTTGGTATAGTCGTGGCTCGGCGCACCGAGAATTTGGGCAGTGTCGCCAATCTCTACCAGATTACCTCGGTACATCACTGCCACTCGATCGGCGACATTAGCAATAACGCCCATGTCGTGCGTCACTAGCAAGCATCCGACATTATGTTGATGGCAAAGATCTTTGATCAGCGTTAGGATTTGATCTTGCACCGAGACATCGAGCGCCGTCGTTGGTTCGTCTGCAATAATCAATTCTGGCTTGCCGGCGAGGGCAATGGCAATGACAACCCGTTGGCGCATGCCGCCAGAAAATTGGTGCGGAAACTGTTTAATTCGAATTGCTGGCTCGGGAATTCCAACTTGGGTCAGTAGCTCGACCGCATATTGACTGGCTTGCTTTTGATTCATGCTGAGACAATTAACGATAGTTTCAACCATCTGATTTTCAATCGTAAAAAGCGGATTTAACGAGGTCATCGGATCTTGAAAAATAAAACCAATGCGCGAACCTCTAACTTGAAGAATTTGCTTGGGGTTAAAGTTAGAGATTAAATCGTCGTTAAGGTAAATGTCGCCAGACGTGACCCGCCCAGGAGCACTAAGTAGCTGAACAATACCATTACCTATAGTTGATTTACCTGCGCCAGACTCGCCGACTAGGCCTAAAATTTCACCGGCATGTAATTCAAAACTAACATTATTAGCAGCATGCTCTATCTTTTCGCGCCCTGGGAACTCGATGCATAAATTTTTAATCGTTAGTAAAGGCATAGATATCATTAGGCTGAGCAGTTTTCACTACAAGTTAAAGCGTGGATCAATCGATAGAACTGGCCTGTTTTGTTATTGCTTGTATTGAAGGTAGCCCTAAGTTAATAATACCATCTTGGAGAGTAAATCGGTACAAAAAAGTTATGAGTTTAAAGTTAGTAAGTTTCAACTTCTCCTAACAACCAGTCAATGCCGAGTCTTTGTTCTTCGACCAATCGCTTTCGCGTTTGATAGTTCAATTGCGGCACTTCATGGAGAAGGTTTAGATAGGCTTCTGCTTCAAGCTTTAATAGATCGCAGTCGGTATTCGCGACTAATATGGCTGGATTATTTTCAGTAAACGGACGCCAGCCGAATTCATCACCTTTATTGGCAACTCGCTGTGTGATCTCGGTTGTCTGTATGGTGCCTTGACCTTCAACAAATAGGTACAAATTTGAGTCATTGAGTTGCGCCGTTTCACCTTTGAGAACGACCAGTGATTCGGCCACACGTGAAATTTTATCGGTAACCGTCGAAGATAATGGCTGATATTGAGGTAGGGATTTTATTACAGGGCGTAATAGCCAGCGACTTTCAAGTTGGTTTTGCAGTCCGCTTTGACCAATGAAATTCCGAAAAGTCTCTTCATAAAATACACAAACGGTGACAGGTGTCCGTGCGACAACACTGGCGTTTCTGTCTCCAGAACCAGTCAGTATTGCCATTTCTCCAATAATATCACCTGCTTGCAAAGTGGCTATTGACTGTCGTTTGCCGTCTTTTTGGCGTACGACTTCGCAATAGCCTGTCAGTATTAGGTAAACGTAACCATGGGTGCTTGCATTTTGCACAATAATTACATCTTCCGTGTTGTAACGGTTAATGGATTGTTCCGCGAGTAGGTTGCGCATCCAACGATTGGGCAATGGCTGGCCCAACCACAATGTGAGGTAATGATTGATTTGTGATGTGTAAATACTGCTATCACCATCAATCACGGTGTAACGCTTTCCTGCGCTCGCTAGAGAAAAAATAGTTGTTAGTTCCTCTGGCAGTTTATCAACATGGACAAAAACGACTCTCTCAGCCCTCGATCCGAGAGAATCGTTCGGGTCACCATGTATGGCACCAGCACCGCCATCCGCTATTAACAGATGGAAATTATCGGTATATAAGCGTTCGAGATTCTTTACAGTAGACTCTCTTACAGCGCCTGCTTTCGCCATTTCACGCACTGCAGCCATATTTTGATTATCGCCAACAATACAAATGTCTCGGCGTTGGCCTTGGTGCAGGGTCGAAAAAGTAGCGCCTATGGTGGGAATGCTGTGTACCGTGGTATGCACTTCGATGGAAAGTCCGTAGTAGTTCAGAGTGTCACCGGGTGTCACTTCGACCAGTTGAAAACATTGAGCAACGACATCGGTAGACCAGCCAAGACTACAACTGAGTTTTTCGATTGCCATGTTATAAATTTCTCGAGTGGTTATAATTTCAACTTGTTTCGGCATTTCGATGAGTGGAAACATTGAACAATGATCGTCATGCAGATGAGTCAAAAATACAGCCGATACTTGGTTTTTAGAAATTCCGCGTGCATATAAATGTTGATCCAGAAAAGGAATCGAGTCGATTAGAATATAGTCGCCGTTGTAGCACAGAGCTAGGCCCGCGCAGGGTTCAGTCGTTGAAAATCCCGACGCCCCACCTAGAATTTCGATCCCCATTTTGGTTTGCCCGCCAGGCACATAGTCCATCGGCACGGGGTAGGGTGGGGTAATTTGATGATCTTTATTTAGATCGACGGCCACATCTCCGCCTTGGCTAGAAACCCTATATTGATCAGTACCGATATGCTGGATTGCAAACTCACCGGCAACAGCTAAATCATTCACAAAAGGAATTTGATTGAAGAAATCTTCAATTGGAATAGATTGACCGCTGCCATCCTTGAGTGCCAGGTATTCAGAAATAGCCAGCCACTCTTCACGAAGCTCTATTGGCGTTTGCCACTTTTTGAGTTCGTTTCTGGTCGGTCCGAATAGCGTGAAACGCAACAAACGTAGGGCTTGGCTAATTGACTCTGAATCGCCTACTAAATTTATTTTGCGGTTTTCTGCAAAACCCTTAGCAACGAAAAGAAAAAAATAAAATGGAAACTCCAGATTATTTAGAAGAGAACCGTTTTTTTCCTTAATATCGGTTAAAACCAAGGTGTCAAATTGTGAAATATTTTCGCGTAATAACCCTTTCAATACTTCGGGTGGTTGGCCAAAAAGTATGGCTTCGGTTTCACCTTTGATAACTCTACTTCCAGGAGCGGGGGTAAGAATTTCTGGTACTGACATGTTATTTAACTTTTTTTTGAGTGATCGAAGATGACACGAAACCAGTGCACAGTGACATTAAGGAGCGTCTTAATTTAAAGGTGAATAGGTGGTTTGAACTTTGATTAACATAAGCTCGTCTTTGAGAGTGTTTATTTTCTGGTGATTGTTTTTTCACCCTCATTAATAGATTTCTTGAGGTGATGTGGCAATCGTACAGGCAGAAAATTTGAGTCATTGGGCATAAAGTCCAACATCGGTGACCACGGTATTGAATTGATGCTAGGAAATCATTCATCACAAATACCGAGACTAAATTCAGCCCCCATACTGTGAACTATAAGATGCGTGTCTCCGTTGCGCTCAACTGCCTTCGCCGTATTGGCTAAGTCAAAAAAGGCGCTTCGGCTAATAAGTGCCTCGAGTCCATTTCGAAAATGGATATAAGGTCTTGGTAGTCCGGTAACTGGGTCTGTTTCGACACGAATAGGGTGTTGTTTGTCAGCAATGATGCTATCCCCGAGGGTTGTCGTAAAAGTTAATGCCTGATGGTCATTGTTGTTTAGCAACTCCATAGTAGTCGCCACAAATGGTGCGTCATCAACTTGTATTTCGAGCTTTTCTCCAGGCGTGACCAAATAGTGAGTGTTG
>Ga0307489_10003800_pt1 | contig 9986 bp, 12 predicted proteins | sample SB12metaG_FD_202247 | JGI IMG/M metagenome (GOLD analysis project Ga0307489, IMG submission 202247) | Sea-ice brine microbial communities from Beaufort Sea near Barrow, Alaska, United States - SB 1.2 | ecosystem: Environmental > Aquatic > Marine > Coastal | place: USA: Alaska | collected 2017-05-06
ACATGTAAAGGTCCTCAACCTCGCATCGCAGTACGTCGACAGCGCATGTTCTAAGACGTGCAACGTGGGCGATGATGTCACATGGGCGGAGTTCAAGGACGTCTATATGGCGGCCTATGATGGTGGTGCGTCGGGCTGCACGACCTTCCGTGCCTCAGGTAAGCGCTATGGGATCCTGAACGCCTCAGCCTCTGAGGACGTAGCGACCACCGCAGAGGAAGACGACAACGGAGACTACGTGGACGAGGGTGGCGCTTGCTACTATGACCCCGCGACAGGCCTGCGTGAATGTGAGTGACCGAGGGGCCCCGTTAGAAATAATGGGGCCTCACTCACTTTTTTAGTTTAGGGGGTGTACAAGCCCGAAAGCATGGCCTATATACTGTATACCAACACGAAAACAAAGGACAACACGATGAACTACGAACAAACACACGGGCTATTCAAAGCGATGGACGCGCTGGAGACCTTCGCGAAGCTGTGGCAGCACGAAGTGAGCAAGCCCGGCAAGAGCAATTGGGACGACGCCGAGAACTTCGACGTAAAGCTTAAAGAAGCACGTAAGACCATCTTCAACCTAGTAAACGGAATAGCACAATGAGCCGCAAGATGAGCAAGACGAGCAAGATACTCAGGGGCGGGTTCGTCGTAGCCACGATGGTGGCCGTAGCAGCTCTTCTAGCGGGGTGCAACCAACCAACGCCAGAAGACGAAGCGGCTAACGTAAGGGCACACGCCACGCTCACGGTCGCCTCAGGCATTGCGCCACGCCTGCACGACCCCAAGAGCCTGCAGATCGTTGATGCTGTACGTGAGGTCAACACTGGTGCAGTCTGCATCATCTACTCTGCCAAGAACCTATTCGGGGCGCGCGTCAAGAAAGGCTTCGCGTCAGTTGGTGGGCGTGTGGCAGACTACGGCAAGGTCTGCACTCAGGGTGGTAGCTACGAGAACCACACTCTCTACGTTAAGTGGAAGCTACGTTGAGAGACGAGGGCGACCAGTGCCCTGAGTGTCTAGGCGAAGGCCAAGTCGTCACTGAGACCGGCGTGGCCAATTGGGACCACGGTGGGTTCGTCCGGGAGGATCTCGTGGAGTGTCCCGAATGTCTTGGACTAGGTGAAGTGGAATAAGGTTAGCCCTGGGGGTTGCAATGTGCCCTCAGGGCTCTTATATTCCTAGCAACAGACACCAAAAGGACTGCACATCATGGCACGAGCTACCCAAGTCGAACTAGAAGCACAGATGCAGGATCGTGGCTACGCGCGGTTCCTCAAGCAGATAGAGGCTGCAAAGGACAGCGAAGGCCAGAGCAACACAGCCTACGGGCGTGAGGTCATCAAGGCCAACATCGACGGCATGGTGGAGGAGCTAGTCGCATTCATAGCTTCGCAAGCCAAGGTTAGCCGCAAGTCCCCAGCGTCCATTCTGCTCAAGGACCTTAACCCAGAAGCTGTGGTCTACTTGACCCTCAAGACGATCGTGAACAGCTTGGGGCACGACGAAGCGAAGACCACAGCAACAGCTATCAACATCGGCTTGGCAGTCTCTAACGCTGTGGCTATGCAGGAGCTAACGGATAACAAGAGCAAGGGCCTTGTGAAGCACATAGAGACTAGCGCCAACAGGACCCTTGGCAACGACAACGCCAAGCAAAGGTCTGTCGCCAAGAGCCTAGAGTTCTTCAACATCCAGTCCCCCTGGACGGTAGAGGAGCAGCTCAAGGTGGGCGTTACGTTGGTGAAGCTGGCATCTAAGGTCGCTCTGGTCGATGACGTGACAGTCGGATCAGGCAAAGCTAAGTTCAACAAGCTGTTGCCTACAGACAAGACCCTGGAGATGATCGAGGTAATGAACCTCTGCCCAGAGTTCTCCCCACTCTACCTTCCGATGGTCACTGCGCCAAAGGACTGGGATGCTGACGGCAACGGGGGATACCTCACACTGCGCCAGCCTCTCGTGAAGACACGCTTCGAGGGGCAAGCAGAGGCCCTACAGGATGCCGACTTGTCCTCTGTGCGCCAGAGCATCAACACCATCCAGAGGACCGCCTGGAGCGTCCACACGGGGCTTCTAAGCATCGCCAAGGCAGCGTTTGACGAAGGCTTGGACATCGGGGGCTTCCCATTCAACTACAAAGATGGCCGCGCCAAAAGGACAAGCCTCCGAGTGAGTGCCACCACGGTCCTAGGCCTAGCTGATGAGTTCAAAGATTACGAAGCTATCTACTTCCCACACAACATGGACTGGAGGGGCAGGGTCTACCCGATGGTCGACGGCCTATCTCCGCAGGGAAGTAAGCTCTCTAAGGCCCTCCTGTCATTCTCTGAGGGTAAGCACATCACTGATGCCGCTGAGAGCTTCCTAGCTATACACATAGCTAACGAGTTCGGGGAGGATAAGCTGTCCCTGTCTGGTCGCGTTGAGTGGGTCTACGAGAACGAGGACCGCATCATCGAAGCTGCCAACGACCCGTTTGGACCAAACAAAGACTTCTGGCTATCATCTGACAGCCCCTGGGGCTTCCTCCGTGGCTGCCTAGAGTGGGCTGGCTACTGTGCTGATCCAGAGGGCTTCCTTAGTACCCTGCCGGTCGCCTTTGATGGCTCCTGCTCTGGCCTTCAGCATTTCTCAGCCATGTTCTTGGACGAGGTTGGTGGACGTGAGGTGAACTTGGTTCCTGAACTAGACCGCCAAGACATCTACGAGACGGTAAAAGGGTCCGTGGTGGCCGTGCTAGAGGCCTCTGAGGACGAGCTGGCCCAACAGTGGCTAGACAGTGGCCTGTTGACAAGGAAGCTGCTCAAGACGCCCACGATGACCTACGGCTACTCGTCTGAGGTGCCTGGGATGACCAACCAAATCAAGGACGAGGCCGGATCTGCTGCTGTGGAGTTCTTCGGCAAGGAGAACCTGCTCAAGGCCTGCAACTTCTTAGCAAAAGTCACCTTCGATGAGATCGAGAGGACCGTAGTTAAGGCCTCAGAGGCCAAGACTTGGCTGCAACAATGCGTCCGTGGTGAGCCCAAGGCAGCCCAGTGGACCACACCTGACGGACTGGTGGTCGTCCAGAAATACAAGGTTCAGGACCTACGGCGGCTAAACATCAAAATCGGAGACGAACGCTTACAGTCCCGCTACCAAGTCAACACAGATGCCGTAGACACCCGCAAGATGGCCTCTGGTATCGCTCCGAACGTTATCCACTCGCTAGACGGCACGCACATCCGCATGGTGGCCCTGGCGGCCTCTAAAGAGCAGATCCACAGCCTTGCGATGATCCACGACAGCTTCGGTTGTCACGCAGCCGACGCTGGTCGGTTCTTCCAAATCATCCGCGAGGAGTTTGTCGACCTCTACAGCCAAGACGTGGCCCAAGATCTAAACAAGGAGCTGTCTGGCGGTCTAGTCGACCTGCCACAGATGGGCAGTTTGGACCTTGAGGGCGTTATCGGGACAGACTACAGCTTCGCATAGGGTCCAAGAACACTAACTTAGGGGGGCTGCTGGGTGACACCAGTGGCCCCCTTTTTGCTTTAAATGGGGTGTTCCCGGCCCATTCTGGGCCTCTTGCAAGCCTTTGTATTTAATGGGTAATTCAAAACGCTCCATCTAGGAGAGGAAACCCCCCTCCACCAGCCATTCTGGTTTATCAAATGGGCACGACAGGATCGTTCAACTCAAAAGGTTTGACGAACTCCACCACCCGCTCCCACTAAGCCAGCAATGATGCAGGCGATAGAACAGCGGCTCTGGACACGACCAGCAAGAGCAGCACACCCGCTGCCCATTAACTCCACATTCAGTGGGGGTAAGGGGGCACTCAAGGATCATTAAGCTCAAAGGTTTGATGATAGCTACAAAAGGAACATAAGACATGAGAGACATCCAAGGAGCCTTAGAGACCTTCGAGGGCCTAGAGGACGAATGCCTATACGATCTGATATTAGGCTTATCTGAAGACCAACCACAGCTATTTATAGATCTCGCAGACGCCCTCGAAAGCGTCCTAATGCGCGACATCATAGAAGAGCTGCGATTGGATACCCACAATGGCTACCCGTTATACCCAGAGCTGCAATACGATGATTAGCAAGCTCCTCACGGTGCTGCTGGTTAATGTGCCCATAGTGGCCTTATTATCCACAGTGATAACCACCACGGACAACGCCCTAGCCTTCTATGCAGCTTGGGTCTATGCCGTCATCGTGGGCCTCTCAGGGCTCATCACAGCAGTAGAATAACAAAGGACAACACAATGATCTATTACGTACTCCCAGACGGCACCATCACAACCCGCAAGAAAGACGTAGCGGAATACGATAGTGCCTGAGCTAACGCGGCAGCCATGCCCTCACCCTGAGTGTAGTAGCTCTGATGCCTTCAGCTATAATACTGAAAAGCAAGTGGGCGTCTGCTTCAGCTGTTCGAACTCGTACCCTAAGCAGGGCGTGCGGTACACGCAGGAGGCCCTTGAGGCCTATCCCCTAGGCAACCTAGTTGCTGAGGATTGTTCGCCCCAGGCGTCTCCTGTGGGCATCTATGAGCCCCTCCGTGGTGTCTCCAGTGAGACTATGGAGCACTACGACGTCAGAACCGTAGTGTCCCCCTCTGGTGATCCTACCTCACAGACCTACATCTATCCCACAGGTGCTACAAAGACGCGCTTGTTCCCTAAGGACTTTAGGGCGCAAGGCAAAATGGACGGCCTCTTCGGGATGAACAGGTTTACCGCAGGCACCTCTAAGATGGTCACCATCACCGAAGGCGAGCTAGACGCTATGTCCGCCTTCCAGATGCTTGGTGGTTTAAACTCACGCTATGCTACCCCTGTGGTATCACTACCCAGTGCCAACCCCTCGAAGGCCTTCTGGGAAGCTGTGGTACCATGGCTCGACAGCTTCCCTAAGATCATCCTCAGTGTTGACGCTGATGGACCTGGTGATGCTGTAGCTAACAAGATCAACAGCCTCTTCCCACACAAGACCTACCGTGTGGACCACAGCATCTACAAGGACGCTAACGAGTTCCTGCAGGCCGGTAAGGCTTCCGAGTACAAATCAGCCTGGTTCGGAGCATCACGCTTCACACCAGACAACATCCTGCATTCTGAAGACGACCTGATAGGCCTATTCGACCACACCCCAGAGCACTCCTTCGTCCCCACGGGCATCCGTGAATTCGATGAGAAAGCTATGGGCCTACACCGTGGTCACTTCACGATGTTCAAGGCCGCTACAGGCATCGGCAAGACTGAGGTCTTCCGTTTCCTAGAGTGGAACTTCATCAATCGTGGTGTTACGTTCGCCACCTGCCACCTCGAGGAGATCCCACTGCGCTCTGTGCTGGGGTTAGTCTCATACGATCTAAACGACAACCTGACCCGAAAGGACCTCATCGAAGAGAAAGGGAAGACTGAGGAAGTCCGCGCAAGCATCAAGCGCCTAGCGGAGACAGAACACTTCTATCAGTTCAAACTACGAGAGGGCGATGGCGCTGACGAGTTAGTCCAGCAGGTCAAGATGATGGCTACCGTCTACGGTTGTCAGTTCGTCATGATCGAGCCCATTCAAGACACCATCACCACAGCCTCAGAAAACAGCAAGGAGAGCGAGCTGGCACAACTAGCCATTCGCCTATCTAAGGTGGCCGCTGAGTACAACGTAGGCATCATCACGATTGCCCACACTAACGAGAACGGTGACGCTAAATACTGCAAGATGCTATCCCAACGTGCTTCTGTCGTAGTTGACCTACACAGGGACAAGGACGCTGAGAACTCTATCGACCGCAACACCACGAAACTGATGATAACAAAGAACCGCCCGACGTCTGAAGAAGGCTTCGCGGGGGAGATGGCGTTCAACCTGGACACCTTCACACTGACGCCATTATAGGAGACAACATGAAAATCGTTTGTGATCTAGAGACCGACGGCCTACTCGACAAGCTCACCAAGATCCACGTGTTCTCGTGGTCTGTGGTTGGCTCAGGTGTAGTACAAAGCACTAGCGACCTCAGCACCATTCAGGAGATCCTGCACAAAGCCACAACAATCGTTGGCCACAACATCGTAGCCTTCGATCTACCAGCACTACAGATGTTCGACATCTACACGGATGCCTCGATCATCGACACCCTGCCGCTCTCTTGGTACTTAGAGCCAACGCGCGGTCGACACGGCCTAGGAGACTGGGGCGTAACAGTGGGTGTGCCTAAGCCTCTAGTACGCGACTGGGACAACCTATCCTATGACTACTACAAGCATCGCTGTGAGGAAGACGTCAAGATCAACCTGGAAGTCCTGTCGATCCTAGAGCGCAAGCTGCATAGGCTCTATGGGGACGACCAGAAGCCCCTAACAGACTACCTAGCATTCAAGATGCAATGCGCTAGGGACCAAGAGGTCTATGGCTGGCGCTTGGATGTGCCGAAGGCTCAGGCCCTACAATCAACCCTACAACAACTGAAGGAGACATCAGAGCTAGAGCTATCAGCAGCTATGCCTAAGAAGCCTATCACCAAAGTGATGAACCCGCCAAAGGTAATGCGCAAGAAAGATGGCACGTTATCCTCCAGAGGCGAGGCTTGGTACCAGCTCCTGAAAGAAAGCTACATGCCAGCATATACCATGCAGCCCATAGTGGTCTTGGTGGGCAATGAGCCCGGAAACCCTAGCTCGCATCAGCAAGTCAAGGACTGGCTCTACGACCTAGGCTGGAAGCCGCAGACGTTCAAATACGTGCGCGGTGAGAGCTTTGGGGAAGAGCGCAAGATCCCACAGCTACGGGATGGCGCTGACCTCTGCCCAAGCGTCCTGAAGCTCGCTGAAGTAGAACCCTCGATCAAACTCCTAGAGGACCTGACAGTAACCAGCCACAGGCTTGGTGTAGTCAACGCCTACCTGGAGTGTCAGAAAGACGGTTGGCTATCAGCAGGCATCTCGGGCCTAACGAACACCTTCCGCTTCAAACACAGGAAGCCTCTAGTTAACCTCCCCGCTGTTGATAAGCCTTGGGGAACTGAACTGCGTGGCTGCTTGATAGCACCAGAGGGCGGAGTGCTAGTTGGTTGTGACATGGTCTCCCTAGAGGACACTACGAAGCGACACTACATGCAGCCCATTGACCCTGACTACGTTCATGAGATGCAGGCCGATGGCTTCGACCCTCACTTGGACCTAGCTAAACACGCTGGGGCTGTGACCCAAGAACAGATCAACCAACACAATGCAGGTGAGATCAACCTTGGATCAATACGAAAGGGCTATAAGGCTGCCAACTACGCCTGCGTCTATGGCGTTGGTGCGGCTACCCTATCACGACAGACAGGCCTTAAGACCTCAGCCTCGCAGGCCCTAATCAAGGCCTACTGGGGACGCAACTGGGCTGTCGAGAAAATAGCAGAGACAAGAAAGGTGCGAGAGATCAAGGGCGAGAAGTGGATCCTAAACGAGGTGTCGGGCTTCTGGCACAACCTGCGCTCTGAGAAAGATCGCTGGTCTACCACTAACCAAAGCACCGGCGTCTACTGCTTCGACCAGTTCGTAATGCTGGTCAAGGCTGCAGGTGAGAAGGTCATTGGGCAGTTCCATGATGAGATCATCGTGGCCACTGATGACAAGGACAAAACCGAGCGCGTCCTTGCTGAGAGCAAAGACAAACTCAATCACAAAATGAAACTCAACGTCCCGCTAGGCGTAGACTACGCAGCGGGCAACAACTACGCGGAGATCCACTAATGGCTAAAGGTACAACAACGCTCATCGGCATGTCCGGCTATGTAGAATATGCACGCGTGTTCAAGGAGAACATGGACGACAGTGACTACCACGTGAAAACACAGGGCCAGTACAACGTGAACTTCTACCCTGAGAGCACGGAAGGCTTCGAGGACTACTTCGAGGCTGGTGCACCAGTGTCCTCTATGGGACACGACACCATCAAGGTCGGCAACCCAGAGCTGGGCACGGGCAAGTTCCTGAAGCTCAAGCGACCTAACCTGCACGCGTTCGAAGAGAAGTGGGGCGGCCCTCCTGCCGTGTTCGACTTCCGAGAAGGCGTGGGCATGAAGAAGTGGGACTTCGCTGCCGACGGCGAAGTAGGTAACGGCTCTAAGGTCATTGCCAAAGTGTCCATCTGGACTGACGGCAAGAAGTCCATCCAGCGTCTTGAGAAGCTCGCGATCCTTGAGCTGGTCGAGTACACTGGCGGCACGGGCGGCGATGTCGACATGGACGCCTTCTGATGGCCTACCTTGTAGAGGACGTAGTGGTTCAGCCTGTGCACTACGCGCGCTGGGCGATCGAGCCCATCACGTACATCATGGAGAACAACATGGAGTTCTGGCGTGGTAACCTCATCAAGTACAGCTCACGTGCTGGCTTCAAGGTGTACGATGGCAAGACACAAGAGGAGAGCGAAATCACTGATCTGGAGAAGGTCAAGCGCTACTGCGATATGCGCATCAACCAGATCCAGGGGGACAGTCCGCTGTGAGGATACTGATCGACGGCGACATCCTGACCTATCGGGCTGCGTTTAGTTGTGAGGACCAGCCGCTGGAGGACGCCTGCGACAAGATCGACGAGATGGTCGAGGGCATCGTTGAGGCTATATCCTTCGGCGGCGACGATGGCATCTGTGAGATGTTCATCACAGGCAAGGGCAACTTCCGCTATGACGTGCAGCCCACCTACAAACAGAACCGCTCTGGCAAGCCTAAGCCACAGCACCTACAGGGTCTGCGGGACTACCTTATCGAAGCCTACGACGCCAAGGTGTCTGTGGGTCAAGAGGCAGACGACGACATCACCATCCGGGCCACACAGCTAGGCCCTAGTGCTACCATCGCCTCGATCGACAAGGACTTCCTGCAGGTCCCTTGCTGGCACTACAACCTAAACAAGGGGACCCTCACCGGCGTCAATGAGCTAGAGGGGCTTCGGTTCTTCTACACTCAGATCATCATGGGCGACACCGCCGACAACGTGTTCGGCATCAAGGGCGTTGGTCCAGTGAAAGCTGGCAAGCTCCTAGCTGCTGCTACAACGGAACGCGAGTTCTATGACATCTGCGTGGCCGCCTACAATGGCGACACCGCTAAGGTCCTAGAGAACGCACGCCTGCTGTGGCTACGCAGGGAGGAGGGCCAAACGTGGGAGCCACCAGAGGCAAGCTAAGGAAGTCGGCTCTCAAGGCTGGCTTCCGCTCAGGCTTGGAACACGACAATGCAAAGCACCTAGACGCGCATAACATCAGCTACCAATATGAGGAGCTAAAGGTGGCGTTCGTACCTAAGCCACGCCACTACACCCCAGACTTCCAGATGTCTAACGGCATCATTATAGAGACGAAGGGTCGTTTTCTCCCTAGCGACCGCGCCAAGCACCTGCTGATAAAGCAACAGCACCCTGAGTTAGACATCCGGTTCGTCTTCAGCCACAGCGGCCAGAGGATCTCCAAGGTGTCTAGACAGACCTATGGTGGATGGTGTGACCAACACGGGTTCCTTTACGCAGACCGGTTGATACCTGTCGAATGGATGAGAGGAGGTGATCTTGCCATCTAGCTCACCAAGAGCCTGTAGTAGGGCTGGGTGTGCTGCTCTATCGTGTAGTGAAGACAACTGCTTGGATAAGAGGCAGGCTACGCACAGACCACATGACAAAGAAGACCCTCACGAACGTGGGGCACTATCAAGGACCAAGGCCTACAACACCGCAAGGTGGCGGAAGCTACGGGAGGCTCAGATGTCTAGGGCACCACTATGCCAGAGGTGTCTGAGCTTCGACCTTGTGACCATAGCGACGGACGCCGACCATCAGATCCCCCACAAGGGTGACGCAAAACTGATGTGGAACGCGGGCAACCTGCAGTCTCTCTGCAAGTCCTGCCACAGCTGGAAGACGCAAGAGGAAGCGAGCGGGGTCTACCATGACTTCCGGGGCTTCGCTTGCTGATTTATTGGCATGTGAAAAGTTTCAA
>Ga0307489_10003801_pt1 | contig 9985 bp, 8 predicted proteins | sample SB12metaG_FD_202247 | JGI IMG/M metagenome (GOLD analysis project Ga0307489, IMG submission 202247) | Sea-ice brine microbial communities from Beaufort Sea near Barrow, Alaska, United States - SB 1.2 | ecosystem: Environmental > Aquatic > Marine > Coastal | place: USA: Alaska | collected 2017-05-06
CGGGCACCCTGGCGGCGGTCGGAGCACGGGTCGCACCTGGGCGCGTGTGTGGACATACCGGACCTGGCGGACGGCGAGCGGCACAACGTGCGGATCGAGTACGACCCGGTGTTAGCCCCGGACGCCGCGGCGCACCCCAGCTTCAAGGCGGCGCCACACCTGGTAGGCCCAAGCGGAATCATTTTCCTTTCACCCAAATTCCCGATGCTTCATTCCCCAAATTCAGTCTATTATGCTCGGATTATGCCCAATTTTGCCCAACTTTACCCACTATTTTTTGAAAATCGCGCAGGCAGATGCTGAAGAACGCCAAAGAAAATCCTCATGTACCCAGAAAACGGCCAAAATCTCCATAAAACGCCCAAAATCCCGAGGAACTGCCTAAAATGCCTGGCATTGTGCTGGAATTCTCGATTTGCCTATTGTGCCGAAAGTAATGCCGGCATATTCCGCCTGGCCCTTGCACCTGGTGGACCTGGTGTACCCCGCAGCCGTGGCCTTCCGCCACGGCCTCGGCACCCTCAAAATATTTATCGACGACATGTCAAGCCCGGCGCTCACGGTGCGTGCCGGTACACTACGTTACTTGTAATTGATCAGTCCTGGTAAGCCGCATGTATCCTGCTGCCGTTGTCTGCGTGTTTGGGTGGATTCCACGTTGTCGTACGATGACCATCACATAGAGTGTGCCCTGCGCGTGTGTTTTGTGTTTGATGGATCCCACGCTGTTTTACGGTGACCATCGCGGAGAGTAGTTCATGCGTGTGTTTTGCTGTTGTGTGTTGTGTTTTGACACCCTGTGTCCCGCCTCGTGTTCCTCCGTCAGGTGCCGATGAACCTGGCGGCGTTTCTGGAGCTGGACGGCGGCCTGGCGTGGGTGGGCTTCACGGCAGGGGCTTACACTCGTCCACTTTTCAGCTCAACCTGAGCCATTTCGCACACAAAACACGCCCTAGACACCCCCTGAGGGACCAGGAACACCCCCTAAACCCCCCATGAACAACCCCTAGATGCACCCCTATCCCATAGAAAGCGCTTACGTTCAGCCGAAAAGTGGATGAATGTAAGCCCCTGCTTCACGGCGTCCACCGGCGAGAGCTACCAGAACCACGAGGTGACGTCCTGGGCCTTCTTCGAGCACGCGTCGGAGTCCAGTGCGCTGGGCGCCGCGGCGGGCACCTTCCTCACGCCAGAGCAGGAAGGGCTGCGTGCACATTGCCCGCCGCATTATCTACCGTGCTTTGGACCCGCTGGTCGGTGCTTGAACTCCACCTTATTATGACAAACTTCACCCTATTATGACAAAGTGCGTGAAACCACTTAGATATGATACTCAGCAACAAGTAGTACTAAGTAGTCCCGCTCGACCAATCAGAGCGCTCCATTTGGACGACTTAGCACTAAGTCTCACTAAGTGTCTAAGTGGTTTCACGCACTTTGTCATATGATGCTAACGGGGTGAGCACTATTGGCGAGGCCCTGGGAGCCGGACGCGCTGCCGCAGCAGTCGGAGCGGTGGAGGGACCCCACCTTCGGCCGCGTGCACCAGCCGGGCACACCATAGCCGCATAGTGTACCGGTACACGCGGAGCGGTGGAGCGACCCCGCCTTGGGCCGCGTGTAGCGGAGGCAGGCACGCCGTGCACATAGGGGGGGATATTTATTAAAGGTGGTATAGGGGTCTAGTGATTGGAGCTATAGATCGGTAAATCATAAATTAAATAAAGGGCACGCCGTGAACACCGGTCTTAGCATGTCATCGAGCTGTAGGCATCGTACACAGTGTTGGTAGCATCTGTAGTATTTGTAGTATCTTCTGTAGGTTTATCGGCGGACGATTAGTGTAGCCTGTATCTAGACTAGCTGAAGCTCCAGTCTGCTCCGCACTTGTACGCACGTGTTCAGCAACGCATTGTTCTCTATGAGTAGCGTCGTCCTAACGTTGTACATGTATATGGACACAGGCAGACTTCAAGCACGCTGACAGACAAAGTCAGGTTGTATCATACAGGTTCGAACGCTGAGCTAGCTAGTTGTGTAATTAGCTTCTGGGCCAACGCGCCGCGGGATGTGGGTGCACACTTTCTCTCGTTTGTCCTCTCTGCTCATACGCTTCGGCCTGCCGCCTCTCGAGGCATACAAAAATCTACCAGACAGACGCGATTTGAAGAAATTCAGAATGTGCGATCGGATGACGCGCGGGAAATTTTGTGGAAACCGAGCGTCGGCGCGCTTCACAAGCACGCACGCAGTGCGCGGCGGGTCCGGTCCGCCCGCAGCCGCGCACGGGCTGCGGCCTCGACATCGACGGGGCGTGACCGGCCGGCGCCGCTGCGCGTCTTCTTCGCGGCGCACCGGCGCTTGTCTGTGTCAGCCGGGGGGGGCGGGGATGCCGTGGAATTGGGAGGCTTCCAGGCAACAACAAAAGTACGGCGACGCGTCGGTGAGACGCACGCTGGACTACGACGGCCTCCGTGAGTACCCCGCCGAGGACGCTTCCGCCGCGACGCCTCGGACGCCCGCCGCAGCCGTCGCCTCCGCCGCCGCCACGCCCGATGGTACGTGTGGATGCCCCCAACCTCGCGACTGTTTCTATACATTCTCAAGGCGGCACCCAGCTGTTTCAACGGCTCAAACGGCACCCCTCGCCCTCCTCATGGAAGAAGGTTACCCGGTGGGCCGCCTCGTATCGTCGCACGTCACGAGTACGACGCCGGTGCTGAAACAAACGCTGCCTCGCGCAGGTTCCCGAATGGCCATTCCCTTGGGGCAGGACTGGATCCAGACGGTGGACAAGCGCACCGGCAGGTGCGATACTCGATACGTCGTTTCCGTTACCCGTTCCGACCCACCCGAATAATTTATAAATTGCTGTTGTCGACGAAGGAAGCCCACCATCGGCAGCTCTCTTATGCGAGCCCACCGTTTGCCGTGTGTTGCCACTCACGCTGCCACTCACGCTACGACTCATGCTGCCACCCACCGTCTTGCCATTAGTAGCCACTGACGCTGCCATTTGCTGCCACCTGCGCAGGTTGTACTTCTGCAACCTGCGGACGCGCGAGACGGCGTGGCAGCGGCCGCCCGGCCTGCCGCCCGCCACGCCGCACCAGGTGCACCTGCTCTTCACCGCCGCGCCCACGGACCCCAGGTAGGGCGGTGCAGGTTGAACCTATGAGACCCAAGTTGAAACCGCCTGGAACTAGCACTTGAAACTAAACTATGATAAGTGGCTTTCAAACTGTGCTTTCAAATCCAACTTTCGCCGCTACACCCAGGCGGAGCGGTGTTGGCAACATCAACGCTTCCGCTGCTGCTGGTGCTGGTGCAGTGCCGTCTTCTGCAGCATCCACGCCGGGGAGAGTGGCGGGTGCGGGTGTGCCAGCGTCGGCGTCGTCGGCGTCCGCGGCCGCGGCGGCATATCCGTTCTCGCCTCCCATGTACGTGCGACCCGCGCCACCCGTTGCCGCAGCCGCTGCCGCCGCCGCCGCCGCCGCCGCCGCGCTCCCGGCGGCCTCAGCGGCCAGCACCCTGCTTCAACAACAACAAGCGGCGGCGGCGGAGGTAGAGGCGCAGGCGGCAGCAGTTGCGGCGGGGGCAGCTGCTGCGGCGGCGGCGAGGCAGGCGGAGGCGGCAGCGGCGGCGGGAGCGGCGGCGGCGGCAATTGAGGCGGCGGCGGTAAAGGCGGCAGCGACGGCGGCAGCGGCGGGAGCGAGGGCCGGGGAAACACAGTGGGCGGAGGCTATCTGTCCAAACACCGGGCGGAGGTATCACTTTCACCCAGTGACCCGAGAGACTGTATGGGAGCTACCAACACAGCTGGCAGCGGTTCCGGCGGCTGCGGCGGAGGTGGGGCAGCAGGTGGTGGTGGACGGCGGCATGGAGTCAGCGGCGGTGATAGGAGCAGTGGCGGGCGGTGACACAGAGGCGGCGGGGACAGCGGCGGCGGTGGCGGGGGCGGCGGCGGGGGCGGTGACTGCGTCGGGGGCGGGGGTTGGGGCGACGGCGGAGGCGGCAGTGGCGGCGGCGGCGGCCGGCGCCGCCGCGGCCTGGCTTCTAACGCTTGACCACGCGCGGGGGCTGGACTACTACGTCAACGTGGTGACCGGAGAAACTGCGTGGGCGCCGCCCTCGCCGCAGTCCATCATCAGTCTGCCGCTCCCGCAAGGCCCTTCGCCGGCGCCGCTACTCAGACGTCTCTCACTATCGCCCGCTCGCACCGCCGCTGATGCTGCGGCTGCGGCGGAGGAGGCGAATATCATCGCTGCGGCGGCGGCGGCGACAGAGCAGGAGGCTCGCATGGCGGCGGCGGCGGCGGCGGCGGCGGCGGCGGCGCGGCTGAAGGCGGCGGCAGATGCAACAGCCAATAAGGTGGCAGAGGAAGCCAATATTGCCGCAGCTTACAAAGTGGTGGCGGAGCAGGAGGCCCGCATGAAGGCGGCAGAGGAGGAGGCGGCAAAGATTGCTGCTGCTCGTGAGGCGGAGGAGGCAGCGGCGGCGGCGGCGGCGGTGGCGGCGGAGGAGGTGGCAGTGAAGGCTGAGGCTGAGGCCGCGGCGGCGGAGGCAGAGGCGGCGGCGGAGGAGGCATCGATGAGGGCCGCCGCCGCCGCCGCTGAGTTGGAGAAAACCGAAGTCGCGGCGGCGGCGAGGGCGGCGGCGAGGGCGGCGGCGGTGGAGGCTGAGGCGGAAGCGGAGGCGGCGGAGGTAGAGGCGGCGGCGGAGGCCGCCGCCGCTGCTGATTTAGAGAGATCCCGGGCCGCGGCGGCGGGGAGGGCGACAAGGGTAGCGAGGGCGGCGAGGGCGGCGACGGTGGAGGCGGCTGCAGCTGAGGCAGAGGCAACTGCGGCGGCGGAGGCGGCGGCGGAGGCAGAGGCTGCGGATGCGGCCGCGGCAGAGGCGGAGGCGACGTGGGCCGCGGAGGTGGCAGCAGAGGATCAGGCGGCTGTGTCGACGTCGTCGGCAGCGGCGGCCGTGGCGGCAGCGGCGGCGGCGGCGGTGGCAGCGGCAGCATCCAATGGCGTGTCGCCGCGGTCAGCGAGGTCGTTGTCAACGGCGGCAATGGATGCGCAGGCTGACCCACCACCCGCCCCCACCGCCACCGCCACCACCCCCGCCCCTGCCCCCGCCTCCTCCACTCGCCGCAGACCCAGCATGCTTCCCCCGCCGCCGCCCACCGAACTCACCGCGCTTGCCACCGCCGCTACCGCTGCCCACGCCGCCGCCGCCTCCATCGCCACCGCCGCCGCCGCCGCCGCCACGCCCAGAACATCCACTCTCCGGAAACCCAGCATGCAACCCCCGCCGCCACCCGCTAACCTCACCGCTACCGACGCTGACATCGCCAGAGCAGCGTATGGGCAGGTCCCTCAACGACGAATGTCGGCAACTAGCTCCGGGCCGATTAATCCGCCGTGGTCGACAACGACGAGTGTGGCGGCGCCACCCACGCCCGGCACCGCGGCGAGGAGGCAGGGGCTTACACTCGTCCACTTCTCAGCTCAACTTGAGCCGTGCCTTACACAAGAAAACACCCTGCCCACCCTAAACAACCCCTGACACCCCCTTAACTCGGGCTACATAACCCCTACGCGCACCCCCTATCCCATACAAAGCGCACATGTTGAGCTGAAAAGTGGACGAGTGTAAGCCCCTGCGAGGAGGGCGTCGGCGTTAGGGCAGTTGAAGGCGTCGCGCGAGGGTCCGCGTGGTGCGTTCCGTAGGTTCTCGGAGGGGCCGGGGGCGCCGGGGGCGTTCTCGGCGGGGCCAGGGGCACGGGGATCGCAGCTGCCGCAGCTGACGCCGAGTGCATCGGAGGGGCCGGGGGGGGCGGGGGCGCGGGGGGCGCGGCGGTCACAGCTGTCGCCGCTGTCTGTTAACGTGGCACTGGATTCGGGGGACGGGGCAGAGGTTGGTGTGGAGGAGGAGGAGTGGTACACTGTGGAGGGACGGTCGGAGCGGCAGCCGCGGGAGGAGATTCGTGCTGAGGCGAGGTACACTATGGGGAGACAGTCTGAGCGTGAGGCGTCGCCGCTGTCTGTCAATGTGCAGTTGTCGTCGGACCCAGCGGAGGAGGAGGAGCAGGAGGATGAGGAGGAGGAGGAGGTTCGTGCGAGGGAGAGGTACACTATGGGGAGACCGTCAGAGCGGGAGCTAGACCCAGTGCCAGCGCCAGAGCCTGCCACTGAATCTGATTGCTACACTGCCACAGATGACAGGCAGCAGGCAGAGAGAAAGTCGGCGGTGACCAACCAGTGGCCGGCATCTGTGCGGGAATCGAACCCTGGACCCGCAGACCTGGAGGTTAAGGTCGAGGACGCGGGGGAGGAGGAGGAAGAGGAGGAGGAGGAGGGGGCGGGGGCGGAGGCGGAGGAGGCGGAGGCGAGAAGGCAATGGGGCGAGACGCCGGGGACCAGGGACCACAATGGGAAAGGACCGGCTGACGGCAGCACCAGCAGTGGTGGCGATGGCGGTCGTGGCGGCGGTGGCGGTGGTATACAGCAGCAGCAGCAGCAGCAGCAGCGGCAGCAGCAGCAGCAGCAGCATGATATACAGCAGCAGCAACAGCAACAGCAAGGTGGCGGCGGTGGTGGCGGTGGCGGTCGCGGTGGCAGTGGCGGTGGTGGCGGAGGCGGTGGTGGTGGCGGTGACACTGCGGGGGGTTCTGGTAACGCAATTGGGTGGGGAGGTGCGGCGATGCAAAACGGGGAGGCTTGCGCCACGATGACTGCAGCGGCGGCGGCGGAGGAGGAGGCGGCGGCGCGGGCGATGTGGGAGGTGGGGTTTGATACTGCGTCCCCTCCCCGCTTCTTCCTAGCGTAGTACCCAGGCACACCTACCGCATCAGCCTCCCAGGCCCGAGGTGGCAAGCATTATGTGTACCGGCACTCTATGCATCCTGTGACACGGGTAATCACATGGGGTTTAGGGTTTAGCCTAAACCCTAAACCCGAAATCCTAAACTCTAAACCCGTAATCACATAATTTACTCGGCCCTGAGTGACGTCCATGACTCCAGCGGAGCGCGAGCGAGCGGCGCTCTTCAAACGAGCCGCATACCCGCGTGGCGCTGGCGCTGCAGACGGGGGCTTGAACTCCGGTGGCAGCGCCAGGGGGGGCTTACACTCCGGTGGGAGCGGCAGCGTGAGCGGGGGTGATGAAAATTTCGGATTTAGGGGGTACGCCGCAACGCACTTCGCACCCCGCAGTGCGGGCTGGTGCTGCGGGCAGGGGCTTACACTGGTCCCCTTCTCAGCTCAACCTGAGCCGTTTCTGACACAAATACACCCTGAACACCCCCCGATACTCCATCATACCCCCTGACACCCCCTGAAGACCCCCTGAACGACCCCTAAATGCACCCCTATCCCACAGAATGCGCTTAAGTTGAGCCGAAAAGTGGACGATTGTCAGCCCCTGGCTGCGGGGCCGTGCCCGTCAGGACCCTGATACAGTTCTCCCGAGCTCCGATCAAGACACCGCTGACCATGGTAGGGCGGTGCAGGTTGACCGTCTGAAACTCATGTTGAAGCGCCTGGAATTAAGCACTTGAATTCATAATATCATGAGCCACCTTCAAAATTTGCTTTCAAATTCAACTTGCGCCTCTACACCACGGCCGCCGAGCGTGCGGGCGCCGCCGCCGACGCCGTCAGATGCTTCGCCGCAATACAGGCAGGGCGTCACACGGCGTCTCCTTTCCAACTCAATCTAACCGCTTGCTTACAGGGTCCCAAGGTTGAGCTGAAGAGGCGTCTCCTTTCCAGCTCAACCTGACTGCTCACTTACAGGGTCCCAAGGTTGAGCTGAAAAGGGGACGTCATAGTCATGTCAGGCGGCCAGGAACGCGGATGCGGCGGACGTGTATGGGTACACCGATACGCTATGAGCAAACAGTCAGGTTGAGTTGAAAAGGGAACATCGTGCGAGGCCCTGGGTTGGGGCGTTCATGAGCACGGGTGGCAGGGACTTACACCTGTCCACTTTTCAGCTCAACCTGAGCCGTTACTGACACAAAATACACCCTAACACCCCGTAAAATCCCTAGCACGCCCTGAACACCCCCTAAACAAGCCCTAGATGCACCCCACATCCCACGGAAAGCACTTACGGTGAGCCGAAACGTGGACGAGTGTAAGCCCCTGACGGGCGGCGGCGTGCACGCCAAAGCCATGGTGGCCGTGGCCCTGCAGCTGGGGGGTGGCGGTGCCAACGGAGCCAGCGCCGGTGTCGGGGGAAGTTCCAGCCTCCAGCGCTCTATGAGCAAACAGTCTGACACGCCCCGCGCGCGGGCCATGAGAGACGAGTGCTACTGCCAACTGGTGAAGCAGGTAGGGTCAATCAAGCGACTGTGTACGGGTTCACTGGTACACTATGAGCAGTCAGTCAGGTCGACCTACCAAACAAAGCTCGCCGCGTCATCCACCACGTTGTGTGACCTCGATCATTCACGTCGTGTAGTTTACTCCGTGTGTTTGTTGCGTGGCATTGAATGAAGCTGTTTGACCGTCAATCAGAAACGTCCGAAACAAGCCAAAACGAATATGACATTTAAAGACAAGCCCACGTTTGTCTGGAATTTACTAGACTTTTACCCTTATTTGATTGGTCTTGAGATGATGAGAGTGAAAGTCATCCTCTCGACCAATCACATCAGTGTTAAAGTCTGATATTTACCAGACCAATTTGCGAAATCGGCGTAATATGTGACCCTGGAAGCGGACGACGGAGAACCCGGCGCCGCGCGGCGAGCTGATGGGTTGGCGCCTGCTGTACCTCATCTCCGTGGCAGGGGCTTACACTCGTCCACTCCCCAGCTCAACCTAAGCCGTGTCTGACACAAACCCGCACCCTACACACCCCCCAAACACCCCATTACACCCCCTAAACAATCCCTGAACGCACCCCCTATATCACAAAAAGCGCTCAAGTTGAGCTGAGAAGTGAACGAGTGTAAGCCCCTGCTCCGTGGCCTTCACTCCCTCGGACGACCTGGCGCCGTACGTGCTATGCCACGTGGCGACCGCGGGTGCGGAGGCGGCGGCGGCGGCGGCGGCGGGCGCGGAGGGGCTCTCCCCCGCGGTCGCCGACGCTGTCCGCGACATCGCCGCCGTCGCCAGCCTGGTGCGCACGCGCCTCCTCGCCGCGCTCGCTCAGGCAGGGCCGTGCACTCCATCCCTGTTTATACGCTCGGACCTGACAGTGTCTACGCAGATCGGTTGGGGGGGGCAAACGGGCAGTTTGATTTCCTTGAGTCAATAGACGGTCGCTCATATAAATTACAGTGTAGATCAGCCTGCCGTACATGGCAGGCTGAAAAATGTATGGGCGAAGGTCTATTAATTCAGCGATAGTGACTAGACCGCGCCACGCGCCATTCCCATTTGCCCCCCACACCAGAATTGCGTAGCTGCTCATGTCATACCAGCATCAGCAGTGAGGGAACTGGTTAGCGGCCGTGGTGACAGGGCGCGCGGGGGCAGGCGCCCACCAGCTCCGAGGTGGCGGTGGCTTCGGCGGCGGGTGCAGGCTCCGGCCCGGGTAGTGCCTGCCAGATATTTCCCGCTACGTCATCGACACGCGCTTTGAATCTTCGTTTCTTGAGTGAAATGGCATCCTATGCCGTGGCGAGCAATATCTGCCAGGCCAGGCCCACTGCCCGCCACGTCGTCAACACGCATTCTGAACCCCTCTTTCGTTGAGCGAAATGGCATCATATGACGTGGCAAGCAATATCTGCCCGGCCCTAGGCCTGGGTGCCTCGGTGTTTTGCACCACTCTGGAGGAAATCGCGTTCTCCGATGAGAAGAGCCGGCGTCGCCGCGGCCGCGAAACCGGGGCAGAGCGGTGCAGATTGACAAATTCAAATCCTGTGTTGAAAGAGCCTATGGTATCAGTGCTTGAAACTATAATGTTATGAACCGCTTTCAAACTTTGATTTCAAATCCAGTTTGCGCCGCTACACTTGGGGCGGGCAGTCCACCACGCG
>Ga0307489_10003802_pt1 | contig 9981 bp, 16 predicted proteins | sample SB12metaG_FD_202247 | JGI IMG/M metagenome (GOLD analysis project Ga0307489, IMG submission 202247) | Sea-ice brine microbial communities from Beaufort Sea near Barrow, Alaska, United States - SB 1.2 | ecosystem: Environmental > Aquatic > Marine > Coastal | place: USA: Alaska | collected 2017-05-06
CCATGCACCAGCTGTTCGATGCCTTTCGTTGGGTCGCCCAACTTTCCTTGGGCCATGCGACCCTGTTGTCAGCGTTTTCACCCGCCAATCCATTGGAGTCGGCTCATTTGGTTCCATTTTTGCCATTGCGCAACCCTGGTGGCAGCCTGTAATCCGCACACGTGTCTACCCGTGTCCTTTGGTGTCGTTGTTTCGTGTCGTTTCGTGTCCGTCCATTTTAGTGTCCGAGGGTAGCCGGCAGCGTGCCGAGCGTTTTAACGGTTGAGTCCGGACGTTGACGAGTGGAAGCCCCGTTGAGGCGTCCGGGGGGACTGCACATACCAGTCCCATGAGTCGACCCTATGGAACCTACCGAGCCTTGTTGGTTGCCTGGAATCAACACACGTGTCATTTTGCTTTTCAGTGTATCAAGGAGGCGGCGCGTTTCGACGGTTGAGGCGTCCGGGGAGGTTCAGACGTGCCATTCATCAACGGCGGCATCCCGCGACTGTTGGAGAGCGTGTGAGCATCTCTCGGAGCAGCCCCGAAGTAACATCCAACGAGAAACCCCGTACTTTGCGAATAGACGCGGAAACGCAAACGTAAGGTTAACGCGAAAGCGAAACGTGCACAGCGCCACTCTTCAGCACACACCCCCGGCGACCTCGACTCCGCGTTCCTCAACTTCGTCACCGCCCCGACGTCAACCATGATGTCCGTGTCCTCCGTCTCCGGCCGCGGCCTCGCCGCGCTGCTGCTGGTCGCGACCCTGGCCGTCGCCGCGCGCGCCGCCGACGTCGGCGCCGACGCCTCCGCCACCCTCCTCAACACCGCGGACTCCGCGGACGGCTCCGCGGAGCTTTCCGTGGACTCCGGTGACTCCTCGGACATGGACCTGTTCCGCGGCCGCGCCCTGCTCCAGGCAGGGACCCACACTCGTCAACTCCCCACGTCAACCCGAGCTGCCCATGACACTCAAAGCAACCCCTCAACGCCGCCTGAACATCCCCTCTACACCCACCTTACGTACTCTCAAAAATACCCCGTGTCTCACTAAAAACCCAAAAACGCGTAAACGTGAAACTGAAAGGCGAACGAGTGTACGTGCAAGCCCCTGGCTTCAGGGCGTGCCCCGCGCCACTCCCGAGCCCCCGACCGAGGCGAGCCGCTTCTACTACAAGGGGTTCAAGTCCTACAAGACCAAGTACGCCCCCTGCGGCTCACCCAAGCCCACGTACACGCCCAAGCCCAAGCCATACTGCAAGGCGTCCTCGTTCTGCACGAAGTGCGCCGCCGGCGAGTACTCCTCCTATTATGACAAGTACTGCGCCAAGTGGTGCTGCGGCAAGACCTACTACTCTTGCGTCGAAACAACGGAGATGGAGGCGATGTGCACGGAGTAGTGCCGCCGCTCGCTCCCGCGGGCCTGCTCGGTCGCCGGCGTAAGTCGACTTCCGCGTGAGCCCCGTCCAAGGAGTCCAGCGGTCGCGTCGCTGCTGGCGGCTCCGGCCTCCTCCTCCCTACCGCCGCCCCGCCGCGCGGCGCAGGCGGCGGCTGCTGTAGCTCCGACTACTCCACCCCGCGGGCTCCTGTACCTACTCCCGCGGCTTTCGTGCTCGCGCTGACCTCTTCGGCCTCACGCAGTTACGAGCACTCACTTCACCCTCGGCACCGGACCTCTGTCTCGCTCTGTTTCTGTTTTCGTTCTCCCTTCCCCCTGTTCCAGCCTCGCTATACGCACTACCATATAGCGAGCGCTGACCAAGCCTAGCGAAATAACCGTCTCACCATGAGCTCGACCGTTGATCATTGTTATATACACATGGCTTTCGTTGTTCCATCTGATACACACCACACTCGCGCCGCCTCGCCGCGCCGCCGCCAGCGCGATATTCGCGACACAGCACAGAACGCGTTTTTCCAACGCTTGTTTTTTCTCCCGTTTCACCTCTAGGGCTTTCAGAGCAGGGCCTTTTCTGCCAGCCTGCACGTGCCTGCCTGGCTGCCACGGTGTCACACACCGAGCTCCGCTCGACTCGTCAGCTCACAGTGCTCGCATCGGTGCAGCGAGCGCGTTGGCGCCGCGGGCCCCGCCGCCCCCGCCGCCGCTGCCGCCGCATAGCCCGGAGTAAGCGAAACGTGTACTAGAAAAGGAATTTGGACCGCCCAACCAAGGGACCTGCACCGCCCATGGGTGGAATGTTTTGGTTTCCCAGGAACTTGCACCTCCGAAGGGTTTACGACTTAGTAGGGTTCCAAGGAACTTGAACCGCCCAAGGGTGTGACGTGTGAGGTTCCAACGAGCTTGTGTACCAACGACGTTTGACATCCCACTTCGTAGCTGGACGCTGAGGGTAACGAAGGCAGATCGAGGTGACGGAGCGCGCGGCGCGGCGAAGAGCGAGGACGGGAGGGCGACGCGGGAGCGGACGAAGGGGCTTCGGGGGGCGAGGATCCGGGTGACGCGCGCACAGTTCTAGGAAGGGAGCTCTAGTGCCCAGACTGTAAAGCATACTATAACTCTAGTATCTTAGTGAGTACCTTTGGCGTGACTCGCCAAACGCACTTACTAGTACTTCACAGACTAGGCACTAGCGGGGGAACTCGCGGAAGGAACTCAACTGTCAGACCGTGGGTGCGTCATCCAACGGTTAGTGAGTCTTCAAACGCCAAGCCCCTCCCAGGGGGTCAGCCCAAAGCTACCCAGGGGTCGGCCCAATACACGAGGGGGGCGAGGGGCGCGGTCGGCACAAACGCCTCCGAGGGGGGTACCTGTGAGGCGCCGACGCATACTCACGGACTGTCTCGTGGATGGGATAGTACCGATACACCCGGTGATTACTAGCTTAGGCGGTGCAATGTTATTGGACCAAGTTGAACCCGCGTTTGAAACTTGAAAGCAGGGGCGCATGAGCTGAGTGCTTTCACGTTTTGCTTTTCATGCAGTCAACATGCGGTCAACCTGCGGTAATTCTGCGGTCGACCGGCGGTTAGCCTGCGGTCAGCCTGCAGTTATCCTGCGGTCAAACTTCGGTCATCTTTCGGTCAACCCGCGGCCATAATGCGGTCAACCAGCGGTCAACATGCGGTCAACATGCGGTCAACCGGCGGTCAACCTGCTGAGTAGGGATATGTATTTCTCTCGGAGCAGCCGCCAAAAGAACCTTCCTCGTGCAGGCGTTTTATGCGAAGTAAACGCAGACGTGCCTCGTGCGTGCGTTTTTTGCAAAGTATGGGATAGAGACGCAGACACTCGAGAGACAAACGTTATATCAGGTGAAAGCGGAGCGTTCAGGGCGCCACTCTTCAGCACACCCCGGCGACTTCTCCTCCCCGTGCTCCGTCCTCCGCAACTTCGTCACCGCCCCGACCGTCAACATGATGTCCGTATCCTCTGCCTCCGGCCGCGGGCTCGCCGCGCTGCTGCTGGTCGCGACCTTCGCGGTCGCCGCCTTCGCCGACGCCGGCGACGCCTCCGCCTCCGCCTCCGACACCCTGGTCAACCTTGAGGGCTCCGCGGACTCTACCGACTCTACGGGTTCCGCCGACATGGACCTGTTCCGCGGTCGCGCCCTACTCCAGGCAGGGACCCACACACCTCCACCTCCCACCTCAACCCGAGCCGCCGCTGCCGACACTCAAATCACCCCCTAAACGCCGTCTGAGCACCCCCGTCCCACCCGACTTATATACTCTACAAAAACCCCGTGTCCCACAAAAAAACGCGTACGTTACCTCGTAAACGTTAAACTGAAAGGCGGACGAGTGCAAGCCCCTGGCTCCAGGGCGCGCCCCGCGCCATACAACACGCACCACACTCGCGCCGCCTCGCCGCGCCGCTGCCAGCGCGATATTCCCGACGCACGCACAAAACCCAATGGTTTTTTCTTTACGTTTTATTCTTTCCCGTTTCAAATCGAGGGCTTTCAGGGAAGGGCCGTTTCTGTCAGCCTGCACGTGCCGGTCTGGCTTCCACGGTGGCACATACCGAGCAAGCGTAACGTGAACGAGCGAGTACTCACACCGAGTGTAGCGGAGCTCTCCCAACCATGAGACATGTAGTGAATTGGCGCCTCCCAGCCACCCCACTCGGAGGCGTTTGGGCCGACCGTGACCCCCCTCGTGCTTTGAGCCGACCCTTAGGAAAGGCTTGGAGTGTGAAGACTCAACACGCTGCTCCGCTCCCCCCCCTCGTTTCGAGTTTAGGAATACATAACCAAGGTGTTCCTTGGGCGGTGCAAGATCCTCATGCCAATGTTATTGGACCAAGTTGGGCCCGTGTTTGAAACTTGAAAACAGGGCGGGGCGCATGAACCGACAATACGATAAAGTGCTTTCAAGTTTTGCTTTCAACGCGGGCAACCTGCGGTCAACCTGCGATCAGCCCACGTTCAACCTGCGGTCAAACTGCGGTCAACCTGCGGTCAACCTGCGGTCAAACTGCGGTCAACCTGCGGTCAGCCTGCGGTCAACCTGCGGTCAACCAGCGGTCAACCTGCAGTCATCGACGGGGGCCCTTGGCTGCGCCCTGCGCCGATGGGTTCAAGGGCAGGAGCTTACACTCGTCCACTCTTCGGCTCAACGTAAGCACCTTTTGAGGTAACCGCTGGGTAGTTTCAGTGGCTCAGTGACAGCAAACAGCTCAGGTTGAGCTGAGAAGTGGAGGAGTGTAAGCCCCCGCTCACAGGCTTCGTCATCGCCGCCGACGACGGCATGGGCTTACACTCGTCCACTTTTCGGCTTGAAGTGAGCACTATTCATTGAAACGTCGGTTGGTTTCAGTGGGTGAACAGTGTCAAGAGCGGCTCAGGTTGAGCTGAGAAGTGGACGAGTGTAAGCCCCCGGACGACGGCGACCTTACGCCCAAGTATGGGTATGGCAGTGCATGTGGACCCTATGACACCCAAGTTTATACCACCTGGAACTAAGCGCGTGAAACGAGAGTGATAAGATATCCAATATCGGTATCCAGGATTGCGCATAATCCCATGATCCTTCAGGTTTGGAGCAAGATGACAGGAGTATGGTGTGTCTCGGTGAAAAGTTTTAGCCAACCTGTGCGCCGCCGTGCGCCACCGTACGCTTATTTGTCAATAGGACGTCACTGAGTTCAACAAGACGTCTCGATCCGTGTGCTATAATCAAGTGACAACGTGTGTGTCGCGTAGCAAGTGCATCGTGCCATCTCCCGTTGTCTCCGCGCACACGTGACCGCCATACACTCGGCGCACGACACTTTCAAAGCACTTGGGGGGTAATCCGCACTGGCTTCAGGTAGTCCTCCATATCAATATTGTAATCCCATGATCCTGTCAGTACTAGTCCAATATCTGTCACTCTGCGTAAAACTAAAATGTGATATTCTGGTGTCAACATCTGGGTATGGAGGTGCATGTTGACCCTATGAAACCCGAGTTGATACCGCTTGGAACTACTAAGCGCAAGAAACTTCCGAACGATATTCTGCTTTCAGCTTCTACTTTGAAATTCAACTGGCGCCGCTGCATCGGGGGACGCGGGCGGCTCGGCAGTGATGCACGAGATGCCGCCCTCCCCCCGCGCCTCTTCCCCTCCTCCTTCGCCGCCGCTGCTCGACCTGGTTCAGAAGCATCCTGACCTATTCGAGGCGGAGGTGTTCGCGCGGCTCGACCCCGCGGACCGCGCCGTGCTCGCGCAGGTGGGGTGGCCGTGGCAGCGGGCGGTGGTGCGGGCGGCGGGGCCGGGCAGGCGGGACCCCCTCCAAATCGCGGGGAACAGCGCGGAGATGCCGCTCATGGTAGGTGAGTTCGTCGGGTCCGTCAAGCGGCTGGCTTGGGCCAAGGCGAACGGGTGCCCGTGGGAGGCGAGGACGTGCGCGGACGCCGTATTGGGCGGGCACATGCAGTCGATGCGGAAACTGCAGTTGGAGAGTTTGATAGATGCTGCCCGTCGGCACTTTTCAAAAGCCACTGTTGGAGGCGGGAACCTGGAGGTGCTGAAGTGGGCTCGGGCGCACGACTGCCCGTGGGATGAAGACACGTGTGCCTTTGCCGCTTTGCGAGGGGACCTGGAGGCGTTGCAGTGGGCGCGGGAGCACGGGTGCCCATGGGATGGGCAGACGTGGGAATTCGCCGGAATGGGTGGGCACCCTGCGGTGTTTCGGTGGGCGTGGGAGAACGACTGCGAATGGGACGAGGAAGACGGTTGTAGGATCGCCGCTTGGGGCGGGAACGTGGAGGTGTTGAGGCAGGCAGTTGCGCTAGGCTGCCCGTGGAACGGGTCGTCCTCGTGCACCTACGGGCATGCGTGGTCGACGTGTGCACTCGCCGCTGAGGGCGGGCACCTGGAGATGTTGATGTGGGCGCGAGAGCAGGGCTGCCCGTGGCAGCACGAGGACGAGGAGGAAGGTGCCAGCATGCACATGTGTGCACTCGCCGCGAGGGGCGGGCATCTGGAGGTGTTGAAGTGGTTGAGGGAGCACGACTGCCCATGGAATGCGTGGACATGTGCACGCGCAGCTGAAGGCGGGCATCTGGAGGTGTTAAAGTGGGCACGGGAGCACAACTGCCCGTGGAGCGCGGCGACATGTGCGAGCGCCGCTGCAAGCGGGCATCTGGAGGTGCTAAAGTTGGCGCGGGAGAACGGCTGCGAATGGGGCGAGACTACGTGTGCGAGTGCGGCTGCTGGCGGGCACCTTGAGGTGCTGCAGTGGGCGCGGGAGCGGCACTGCCCTTGGGACTCCTGGACGTGTGCCTCCGCCGCTATGGGTGCGCACCTGGAGGTACTGAAGTGGGCGCGGGCGCACGCCTGCCCGTGGAACCATCAGACGCGCGAATGCGCCGCTATCTTCGAGGACTCTCCCCACCATGTGGAGTTGCTGCAGTGGGCGGTGGCGCACGGTGCTCCTTAAGATGCGCATACACCGCTCGCTGCGGCGGCCGTGCTGGCAGGGGGGCGGGGCCGGCAGCGGTGGTGGCGGTGGCGGGGTCTGCATGGCGGAAGGGCGAGGTAGAGCGGGCTGTGTGCGGGACGTCGCGCGGTGGTTGTGAGGGGGCGGGGGCGGGTGCGTGGCGGCTCTTCTCTTTTAATGCAAGGGACCGGCTAGACTCGTTGCGACCCACCATGTGGCAGTGCAGCACCTCAGGCACATCGGCGCGGCGGGGCATGGAGGCGCTGCCCTGCTACCTCCCAGGGCCGGCAACGACCACAACGGCATCCCCTGCGAGCCGGAGGCGTCCGCGGCGTGTGTACTGTGACGTCAATGTAGAACAGCATCCATTATTATCCAGGGATCGTGACGCGTCCTGTCCCAGTGCATCCCCCTGGGTAACCCCTGAAGGGGTTGGGAGCCTGCATGCCCGTGCCGGCGCCCTTGATGTGAAACCCGATCACGCCGAAGGCAGAGCGTCGGAGGCTAGAGGAGGCGGTGGAGGAGGTTGAGCGAGCGGCGGCGAGGGGGGCCGCAGAGACAGCGGGGGAGGAGGCGGAGCGTCGGGTGCTGGACATCGAGGAGGCGGATATTCAGCGCGCACTCGAGGCGCTGGCGGCGGCAGCGGGAAAAAACGGGGGCGGCGAGAGATGCGCGCGAGAGGGAGGCGGCGGGGCAACGCGAGGGGGCGGCGGCGAGAGTGGAGGCGGTGGCCGCAGTATACTGAAACATTGATCAGCAGTCGATGCAATGTTACATAAACCGTCTATTCCGGTCGATCCGCCCCCTGCGCACTTTTGAACCAGTAAAACTAAAACTAGTCCCGTGCCCCCTTCAATCCATAATCCCCTAATATACACACTCAGTCGCAATAACCAACCCGTTCTATCCCACACCCCTAAACCCAATAATCCAATAATCCATCGCCCCATAATACACACGCAGTCGTCGCTTCACACCGCCGCCGCCGCCGCCTCTACGGCCGGATGCTCATCCTCGCCTTTTCCAGAATTTCCTTTTGGATCTTGGGGTAGGTCGGGTGGTCCTGGAGCACTTTCTTACACACGTCGATGGCCTCGACGAAGCGCTTGGCCTTGAGGTAGTTGAACGCCAGGCGGTACCCCACCGCGGGCGACGACTCGCTCGAGAACTTCCTCCAGCGAGGGCCTGGCGGATAACGCTCGCCACGTCATTCAACGTATCCTGGACCTACATTACTTGACTTCAATGATAACGCTCGCAACGTCATGTGATGCCATTCAAGTCAAGAAACGAGAGTCTGGAACGAGGATAATGACGTGGAAAGCAGTGTCCGCCAGGCCCCGCCACGAGCGCTCATAGTGTTCGGCGGCGTCCAGGAAGCTGGACTCCTTCTCCATGATCTGCCCCATCAGCTCCCACGCCTTGGCATAAGGTCACACGAATAATGCTAGCAAGGTCATAAGATGCCAAGGAACCAGGGTCGGCAAATTGAAATCCATTCAACCACGTGGCAAGCACGATCCACGTGGCCCTGCCTTGGCGCAGCTCTTGTTGTACTTGAGGCACTTTTTGCACATCTCCTGCGCCAGGTCGTACTTGCCGCCCAGGATCAGGGCCTTACACTCGTCCACTTCTCAGCTCGACGTAAGCGGTTTCTGTGGGATAGGGGGTACACTTAGGGGCTGTGTATGGGGCGTTTACGGGGCATCAGGGAAAATTAGGGGGTGTTTAGGGTGTATTTTGTGTCAGAAACGGATCAGGTTGAGCTGAGAAGTGGACGAGTATAAGCCCCTGCCCAGGATGTGGATGTCGGCCAGCATGAGCCAGCTGCGCTCGAACTCGTCCGCCTCCGCGCTGTTGAACGGCAGCTTCGAGACGCGCTTCAGCTGGTTCCGCGCCGTGCGCGAGGGTCATTCAGAACAAGCACTCGAACCGAGATCACACCATGCCTTACCTCTAGGGTGAACGCTCATACAGTCGCGCGGAGGAGCAGGAGGACATTCAACGTTGGTCGAGTGCTTGTTCTGATTACCAGGTGTAGGGTTCAGGGTCTAGGGTTCAGGTCTAGGGTCCCTTGCCTTGGGGGTCTGCTTGAGGAGCATGAAGGCGGAGGCCATGGCTAGCAGCGCGGGCACGTGGTCGTGGTCGTAGTTCACCACCTCCATGTAGCGCCACATGTCGAATTCGAAAACAAAGTCTGAAGGCGGTTCATCATATTATAGTTTCAAGCGCTTACTCGTAGTTCCAGGCACATCAAACTGGGTTTCATCAGATGAAGCTGCAGCGGCCTACCTCTAGCAGGATGCCCAGCGCGGCGTCGATGTCGGGTTTGGACTTGGTGGCGATGAGGGCGTAGGCCTCCAGCACGCGGTGGCGCGGGTCCTGCCGCCGCCGCACCTCGCACAGCAGCTTCTCCGCCGCGCGGATGTGGTCCGAGTTCTCTAGCTGGCTCGGCCCGTCCGACACCAGGCAACAGGGTCATCGAGAACAAGCACTCGACCGAGATTGGAGCATGACTTACCTTGAGCGTGAATGAGGAGGAGGAGGAGGAGGAGGAGGAGAAGGAGGAGGAGGAGGAGGAGGAGGAGGAGGAGGAGGAGGAGGAGAAGGAGGAGGAGGAGGAGGAGGAGGAGGAGGAGGAGGAGGAGGAGGAGGAGATTCAACAACGGTCGAGTGCTTGTTCTCAACACCCCCCCTGCCAGGTTGCTGCCCTCCTCGTCCCACAGCTGCTCGTTCTCCGGCGACAGGTAGATCTCCACCATGGTGTACACGGCGTCGGGGCCCCACTCGCGGTCCTTGCGGCACCGGTTGAGGTGCGCCAGCGCCTCATGCGCGCGGTTGTTGTACCGCTCCGCCAGCCCCTTGCAGAAGTGCAGCCCGGGCTCGTGCGCCGCCCACTCCGAGGTGTAGCGCCGCAAGTTGAATTTGAAAGCAAAGTTTGAAGGCGGTTCACCATATTCTAGTTTCAAGCGCTTAGTTCCAGGCGCTTTCAACGTGGGTTTCATAGGGTCAACCTGCACCGCCCTACCGAGGACCGGTCCGCACCCTTCAGATACTGCGGCACCCCCGTTTAGTGTCCGCCACATGGCGCATTGCTCGCCACGTCACAGAAT